>Ga0194137_10000610_pt1 | contig 23173 bp, 18 predicted proteins | sample TARM_MetaG_T3_14_FD_134025 | JGI IMG/M metagenome (GOLD analysis project Ga0194137, IMG submission 134025) | Freshwater microbial communities from Pennsylvania, USA, analyzing microbe dynamics in response to fracking - TARM_MetaG_T3_14 (version 2) | ecosystem: Environmental > Aquatic >... | reverse complement strand
TATAAACATTTTAACACAGAGAATGTTTAGATGCTATACTAAACCCGTCAATCAATAAATCAGATTGCATTTTATTTCTTTAAGATTTATAATGAGGCTTGTAGACTCATTATAATCGTTTTTTAAAGCTTATTTATGATCTTATATTCCATCAAGGAGGCTTATATGAAAAAACAATTTGATAATCCTTATTTACAGGTTAGTGAACCGAAATCTTCTTTGGATTTTTTAAGTAAAATTGAGCAGGAAAAGAGTTCTTTTTATCCCTTGCAATCTCTATTAGGGGTTGTTGGTGTGATTCTTATTTTTTTAAGTTTTCGAAATCCGATATACTTTTTTGTCGGAGCAGCTTTTCTATTCTTGAGAGTGTTCTGGCGAAAAAATACCGATCCCTTATTATCCGCACTGCAACAAAGCAAACTATATTATCGCAAGAAGCGATTTGACAAATGTTTATCCTCATTGGACCATTTGATTCAAGAATATCCGGAAAACCATGGTCTTAAGCTTATTCAAGGGGAATGTTATTTACATATGAATCGATTGGATGAAGCTTATGAAATCTATAAGTATGGATTTGTACATTCTCGAGAATCATTCTTAGACGAGTCTTCTCAAAAGCATATGGTATACTTGCTGTTTTTAGTTGTACACTTTCGTGATTTTGCTTTTGGTAAAGAGATTGCCGAATTTTATCAGGTTAAGAAAAATTCAGAGTACTTTATTGCCTTATGGTGCAATTATTACTTAGGGATCATCAATTATCAAAATGGAGACCCCCAAAAATCTCTTAAACATTTCAAAAAAGTTTATAGCCTAAACAGTGATTTCAAAAATATTACTAGGGTTCTAGAAAGAGTTAAGAAACAGGAAAGCATTGAATCATTAATATAGGAAAAAACATTTAAAAACAGACCGAATGATCATTCGGTCTGTTTTTGTATTGGTGTGCTATACTCATAAATTGTTAACGGGGGACAGTAAAATCAAATCTATCCCTTTACAACGATATTATAGATTCGACCTGGAACATAGATCTCTTTTACAATTTGTCGACTTTCCAAATGTTCCTGAATGCCCTCTGTTTCTTTAACAATTTTTTCAACGGTTTCTTTCGTTGCATCGGGTTTAATTTCCACTTTGCCTCGAACTTTTCCGTTTATTTGCACTGCAATTTCTATGAATTTATCGATAGTCTTTTCCTCTTCCCATTTTGGCCAGTGTTGTTCGACAATTCCCTCACTGTGGCCTAAAATTTCCCACAATTCTTCCGTAATATGAGGAGCCACTGGATTAAGAAGTATCAACAGGGCTTTGAATTCTGCTTTTGTCACCCTGCCAAGATCATAAAAATCATTAATTAATGTCATCAAGGCTGCAATACCGGTGTTGTACTTTAGGCTTTCGTAGTCTTCACTGACTTTTTTTATGGTTTGATGCATTCGAACTTCCAAATCTTTTGAGAACTCGTCGCCTTCTACCAAAATGTCTTGTATTTTCCAAACTCGGTCTAAAAATCTTCGGCAACCTTTTACTCCGTTTTGTGACCAAGGTACACTTTTTTCAAAGTCTCCTATAAACATTTCATAGACTCGGAGGGTATCTGCTCCAAATTCTTCTACTATTTCATCAGGATTTACTACATTCCCTTTTGACTTAGACATTTTCTCATTATTTTCCCCTAAGATCATCCCATGGGAAGTTCGTTTTTGATAAGGCTCTTTTGTAGGTACCACATTAATATCGTATAAAAACTTATGCCAAAATCTTGAGTAAAGGAGATGAAGAGTGGTATGTTCCATGCCTCCATTATACCAATCCACCGGTAACCAGTAATCCAGCCTCTCCTTTGAAGCTAAGGCCTGATCGTTATCTGGATCCATATACCGAAGATAATACCAGGAAGATCCGGCCCATTGAGGCATCGTATCGGTTTCCCTTCTTCCCTCTTTCCCGCAGGACGGACAAGTAGTTTTTACCCAGTCCTTAATATTTGCTAAAGGAGATTCTCCATCATCGGTGGGTTCGTAATTTTCCACTTTCGGCAACTCCAGTGGAAGTTCTTCTTCCGGGATCGGCACCCAACCACATTCTGTGCAATAAACTAGTGGGATCGGTTCACCCCAATACCGTTGTCGGGAAAATACCCAGTCCCGAAGTTTATAATTTACTTTTTTCTCTCCCAAGTCTCGGTCTGCTAACCAGTTACTGATTTTTTCAATTCCATCCTGGGGTTTTAAACCATTGATAAATTCTGAGTTCACAAGAATTCCCTGATCCACATCAGTAAAGGCTTCTTTGGTGACATCTCCGCCTTGGACCACTTCTTTAATGGGAAGGTCAAACTTCTTTGCGAACTCCCAGTCCCGTGTATCATGTCCCGGTACTGCCATTATTGCTCCTGTGCCGTAACTCATTAACACATAGTCGGAAATCCAAACAGTCATTTCTTCCTTCGACACAGGGTTGATGGCTTTAATTCCTTGTAATTGTACTCCGGTCTTATCTTTTACCAGTTCACTCCGTTCAAAATCCGATTTTTTAGCCGCCTCATGCTGATATTGATGAGCTTCGTCAAAATTTTCAATTTGACCCTTAAGTCTATTTAACACCGGATGTTCCGGAGAAATTACCATATAGGTGGCTCCAAATAAAGTGTCGGGACGAGTGGTAAATACTTTTAGAACTTCTTCGGTTCCTTCAATCGCAAACTTTATCTCCATTCCCTCAGATTTTCCGATCCAGTTCTTTTGCTGGGTTTTAACCCGTTCAATGTAATCGACTTCATCAAGATCATTAATCAGCCTCTCCGCATATTCGGTGATTTTTAGCATCCATTGGTTTTTAACCTTTTGTACAACTTCTCCACCACAGCGCTCGCAACCACCCTGTACTACTTCCTCGTTAGACAGACCGACTTTGCAAGAAGTACACCAGTTTATAGGAAATTCTTGTTTATAAGCCAATCCTTTTTCGAATAGTTTAAGAAAAATCCACTGGGTCCATTTATAGTAACTAGGATCAGTAGTATTAACTTCTCTGGACCAGTCAAAGGAAAACCCTAAGGATTGCAACTGAGCTTTAAAACGGGCCACATTATCTTTGGTAACCTTTTCCGGATGAATTTTATTTTTTATCGCATAGTTTTCTGTTGGTAGGCCAAAGGCATCCCAACCCATGGGAAATAATACATTATAGCCCTGCATTCTTCGTTTTCTTGCCACCACATCCAGGGCTGTATACGGTCTTGGATGCCCAACATGAAGCCCTTGTCCCGATGGATAGGGAAATTCTATTAAAGCATAAAATTTTGGCCGATCATCACTTTCCTTTACATGAAAAACCTGTTTTTCCTCCCACCGTTTTTGCCATTTTTCTTCGATGGATCCCGGGTTATAACTTAAGTTTGCACTCATTCTTATTCCTCCTTTAAATAATTAATGTAAAATATTTATTCTCCCATCAAAAAAATCTTCCTCTCATTTAGAGACGAAGATTCGCGGTACCACACTAATTGATAAATGTAAATACATTTATCCACTCTTCGATTAACGGATCGTAACCGGTTTGACTTACTTTTTTCAGCCAAACAGCTCTATAGACGAGTTCAGTATCTTTGTTTACCATATTCCACCTACTATGGCTCTCTGTAAAACAAAGTTAAAACTTACTACTTCTATTCATCGCATTTTTTAATTCAATTGTATAAAATTGATTATAACAAAGTTATCAGAATAAATCAATTAAATCACCCAATAAATATATCAAAAACAGGTTTTACTTTGCTACACCTTCATTCTTGATGCCGTAATAGTTCGTTCCCCATACTCCCAGTAAAATTAGTATTGCCCCCACTACATGGAACCAGTAAAAGGGTTCTCCTAAGACCAAAATTCCTGCTATGATAGAAACCACCGTTACCAAATTCCCAAATACTGCTGATTTTGTAGCTTCGATCTTTGAGAGCATAAAATTCAGCATGAAAAAGGCTAAAACAGAAGATAAAATTCCTAAATAGGCTACTGCGAATAAAACTCCAGGGTTTAGCAGCGGTGTAAAATATGATGTTATTTCTCCTCTGATGATATGATCCGTTACCGCTATTCCATTAAAAACCACAAGACCTACCATCATCATAAAAAAAGTGATTTCTATGGCATTAAAGTATAAGGAAGATTTTCTTGATAGAATATTAAAAGCGCCAGCAGAAAAAACTGCACCTAAAAGGACCAACATCCCGATAAAATTTCCTTCTACTTCACTTTCCCTCATAATGGTGATAAAAATCACTCCTGCTACGGATAGAAAAATGAAAATCCACTGTTTCGTACTGGGTTTCTCTTTGAGAAATATCACTCCGAGTATTGCCGCTACTACCGGTATTAAGGAAATCATCATTCCACTTTCTGAAGCCGAGGTCATATCCACCCCTGTAACTTCGCATATAAAGTAGAGAACAGGTTGAAAAAGAGTTAAAAAGAATAAGGGTTTTATTCTCCGTCCGGAAAAATTAATCTTAATAACCTTTAAGAGTCGAAGTATCCATAATAAAGTACTGGCAAATATAAAACGAAGCCCAAGTAGATGGAAGGGATCCAGTATTTCTAATGCCCCTTTGGTAAAGGTGAAGGAAAACCCAAAATAACTGCAACCAGCAGTCCTGCAAGAATCGGTAATAACTCGTCTTTTTTGTTCATAACAGTCCCTCTTTTCTTTAATCTTATGTAGTGATCAATAGATGGATATTTATAGATTAATGAAGTTATGGTAAAACTTTGCTTTAAAGTAAGATAACTAGTGTGGGATAAGAAAAATGCTTTAGATTTGAAAGCATAATTAAAAACGATGCCTTGAGATTTCCTTATAGACATTAAAAAAGCATTATGGGTTACCATAATGCAAAGTTTTTAATTTGGTGGAGGCGGTGGGAATTGAACCCACGTCCGAAAGCCCTTCACCATCAGTTTCTCCGAGTGCAGTTACTAATTTAAGTTTTGCCTTTCAAAACGCCTAGTAACAGGCTTTAAGATCGGCTAGTCCTAATTGTACAACTTAGCGTCAGGACATCCGTTAAGTCGTTCCCCACATAGGTTGACGTCTGATCCTAAGCTGTGGGAACTTAGAAGAGACGGGCTACCTAATAAATTAGGCAGCTAATGCGTAATTATTATTATCTGCGTTTATCTTTAGTGCTCAGTTTTTTTACGTGTGAAAGAGCGAAACACGACTCGCTACTGATGGATACAGACCCCCGTCGAAACCAGTACGCCCCCTAAATTTCTTTTTGACGTTGTCGAAGGGCTTTTTGAATATTACGATTGGCATCTCTTTTCGCAATATCTCTTCGTTTATCATGAATTGCTTTACCTTTTGCTACACCAATGGACACTTTTACCCGTCCGTTTTTAAGATAAACTTCCAGTGGAATCAGGGTATATCCCTTTTGTTTAATATAACCGATAAGCTTACGAATTTCTTTTTTATGAAGCAATAATTTTCGAACCCTAAGGGGATCTTTATTGTAGATATTTCCCTTTTCATAAGGACTGATATGCACCCCGTGTAGGAAAACCTCTTCCCCATCAACCTGGGCATAGCCTTCTTTGACATTAATCTTGCCCATACGTATAGACTTAACCTCTGTCCCTACCAGGACGATTCCTGCCTCTAAAGCCTCTTCGATAAAATACTCGTGTCTTGCTTTACGGTTTGTCGCCAATGTTTTTCCCTTGTTATTTGCCATAACCTTCATCCTTTAACTGCGTCATCAAGCAACTTAGCTTTTGTTGCTAGAGCAATTATAACATGGGATAGGGCAACTGTCAATTTATTGAACGCTACCCTTCTCCCACCTTCACTTGCTTACATAGGTTTATTTATTTGATATATTTTCGTTTTTGTCTGAATCATTTTCTTCTTTTTTTACATTGACCAGACTAAAATTCACTTCCCCTTCCATAACATTCACCTTTTCTACCTTAACCACTACAGACTCTCCTATTCGAAATTGCCTTTTGGTTCGTTCTCCTAATATTTGCTGATTTTCCCGATCATAATGGTAATAATCATCGGTCAACGAGCTTAGACGGATAAGACCTTCAATGGTATTCGGAAGCTCCACAAATATTCCGAAAGACGTTAAACTGGTAATAACACCTTCGAATTCTTCACCGATTTTTTTGGACATATATTCTGCTTTTTTAAGATCTACGGTTTCCCTCTCAGCAGAAGCTGCTTCCCGCTCTCTTGTAGAGGATTGATCAGCAATCTTCGGTAAATTCTTTTCCAACTTTTTTAAACGATTTTTCGATAATTCATTATTCAGATGCCATTTGATTATTCGATGAATCATCAAGTCCGGATACCTTCGGATTGGCGATGTAAAATGACTATAATAATCTGCTGCAAGTCCGAAATGTCCTACATTGTCAGCAGAATACTCAGCCTTTTGTAAGGATCTTAGCATCAAGGTATTTAGCATTTTTTCTTCCTTTTTACCCTTTACCTTTTCATTGATCTCTTGAAGTGCTTTGGGATGTACTTCATTTTGAATTCCTTTTATTTGATACCCGAAATTATAGATAAATCGATTGAATTCTTGAATCTCTTCAAGGTCCGGTTCTTCATGAATTCGATATAAAAACGGTATTTCCAGCCAATGGTATCGCTCTGCTATCGTTTCATTGCATACCAACATAAACTCTTCGATGATTCTATTGGCAGTTCTACGCTCCTCTTCTTCGATATCCACTGGCGTTCCTTCTTCATCAAGGATCACTCTAGCTTCAGGAAAGTCAAAGTCAATGGCTCCCCGATCCATTCGTTTCTTGCGAAGAATTTCACTGAGTTCTTTCATATTGTTAAACATATCTAGATAATTTTTATATTTTTTCATTAGTTCCTGGTCTTCATTTTCCAAGATGTCCGAAACATCTTCGTAGATTAAACGCTCACTTGTATTAATAACACTTTCAAAAACTTCTTCGTTTTGGACTTTTCCTTTTGCATCAATCTCCATAAAAACTGACATCGCCAATTTATCCGTATTCGGATTGAGACTACAAAGATTATTCGATAATTTTTCCGGTAGCATAGGGATTACACGATCAATAAGGTAGACACTGGTGGCTCTTTCCAGGGCCTCTTCGTCTAGTGCCGTGCCCTCTTGTACATAATGGGTTACATCAGCGATATGCACCCCAAGTTTATAGTTTCCATTTCCCAATTTCTCTAAAGAAACACCATCATCTAAATCTTTAGCATCGGCGCCATCGATAGTAACAATGGTTAGATCCCGTAGATCCTTTCTTCGTTGCATTTCATCTTTAGCTATACCTTCTTTGAAGCTCTCAGCTTGCGTTTCAACTTCTTCTGGAAATTCTAAAGGAAGTTGATGCTGTTTAATAATGGATAGAATATCTACCCCTTTATCTTCCTGGTAGCCTAAGATTTCACTGATTTTTCCTTCCGGACTCTTTCTTCTACCCTCGGGCCACTTTACAATGTTACAAACAACTTTTTGTCGGGTGGAAGCACCCTTTTCGTTTCCTTTTGGAATAAAGATGTCCTGTTGAATTCTTTTATCATCAGGAATAACAAAACCGAAGTTTTTGCTACTCTCATAGGTTCCTACAATCTCTTTATTGCAACGCTTAATGATTCTGATAATTTCCCCTTCTGCTCGACTCGTTTCCGTTTTGGGAGATTCTATTCGTCCGATAACTTTATCACTGTTCATGGCACCATTCATGGCACTTGGTGGAATAAACAAATCTTCAGAGTCTTTTTTCTCGGATATTAAAAATCCGAAGCCCTTAGGAAAGACTTCTAGTCGACCGACGACTAGATCCAGTCGTTCCGGCACTGCATATCGGTTTGTTTTCGTTTGAATAATCAGGCCCTCTTTTTCCATATCATTCAAGGCCTGACCGAATTCCTTTTGTTGGCCTTTATCAATGTTAAAGGCTTGCATCAGTTCTTTTTTTAGCATTGGTTTATAAGCGGATCTTTCCATATAATCCAATAATTTTTCTTTGATCTTCAAATGTTTTCCCTCCTTCTAAAGCTATTTTACTTCCCGGAGAATATTTAAACCTACAAGTTATGATAAAGTACTCCGAGAAGAAAAGCCCATTGTAGTACATATATACCCGGGATTCCTATATAAAACTTCTTTTTAGAAGTTTTATGTTTAAAAATCAACATGCCAAAGGCAATACCCACACTACCGCCCAGAATACCGATCATGAGTAGTTGATTTTCTGGGATTCTGCTTTTTTGATTTATCGCTCTTTTTTTATCCCATCCCATTACAATAAAACCAATCATTGAGAATACGGTTATGTAAATGTATAAAGCGATTCCATAATTAATTATATTCTCTTGCATGTCCACTTGTCGCCTCCTATGGAAAAAGTCCCCAACCTCTTTGGATTAGGGACTTCTTGAATTCATAATCAAGTATACAGTTATTTATGAAAAACAATTATTTTAAAGACTTAACAGTCCACCAATGCTTAAAAATAAAGGTGCAAATACTACAGAAACAATGGTCATCAACTTAATTAGAATGTTGATTGAAGGACCTGAAGTGTCTTTAAAAGGATCTCCTACAGTGTCTCCAACAACTGCAGCTTTATGAGCTTCACTTCCTTTACCTCCATGTTCTCCACCTTCAATGTATTTCTTTGCATTGTCCCATGCACCACCGGCATTCGCCATCATGATGGCAAGGACAACTCCAGCGGCTAACGCTCCCGCAAGAAGACCTCCTACTGCTGCAGGTCCCAGTAAAACACCCATGGCGATTGGAGAGGCTACAGCCAGAATTCCGGGAACAATCATTTCTCGTAGAGCTGCTTTAGTACTGATATCTACGCATCGTGCATAATCCGGCTTCTCTGTTCCTTCCATAATTCCAGGGAACTCACGGAATTGTCTCCGAACTTCTCCGATCATTTCAAAAGCTGCTTTACCAACGGCTTCCATAGTAAGTGCGGAGAATAAGAATGGAAGCATACCACCAATTAGAAGACCGATGATTACTGTCGGTTCAGTCACACTAATTCCCACTTCAGTTAATTCTACCGCTTCTGTATACGTCGCAAATAAAGCAAGTGCAGTCAATGCTGCTGAACCGATGGCAAAACCTTTACCAATGGCTGCAGTGGTGTTTCCAACCGCATCTAATTTATCTGTGGTTTCCCGAACTTCCGGCGGTAAGTCACACATTTCTGCAATTCCTCCGGCGTTATCTGCAATCGGGCCATAAGCATCTACCGCTACAGTCATTCCTGTTGTAGCAAGCATTCCTACGGCAGCTAGAGCGATACCGTATAATCCTGCAGCACTGTAAGCAACAAAAATTCCGATACAAATGAAAATAATTGGAATGGCAGTAGAAAGCATCCCTACGGATAAACCACTGATAATTGTTGTAGCAGCTCCGGTTTCCGCTTGGTTTGCAATTTTCTTGACATAACCGTATTTTTCGGAAGTATAAATTTCCGTTAATTGACCAATAATCATACCTACTACCAGACCCGCAACAATAGCTACGAAAGGACCGGTAGCATCAAGTAAATAGTTACTTAAAAAGAAGGCCACGACAACGGTAATAATACCACTTACCCAAGTTCCTGCCTTTAAAGACTTTTGTGGGTCTCTTCCGTCTTTCCCTTTTACGAAAAAAGTTCCTATAATGGATGCAAAAATTCCTACTGCTGCCAAAAGTAATGGGAACATGGCTCCCTCTAAACCAAAAGCCAATAATCCTAAAGCAATGGCAGAAATAATTGAGCCTACATAGGATTCGAAAAGATCGGCTCCCATTCCTGCAACGTCTCCCACATTATCTCCTACGTTATCTGCAATGGTTGCAGGATTTCGAGGATCGTCTTCGGGAATTCCCGCTTCAACTTTTCCTACTAAGTCAGCACCAACATCGGCAGCCTTCGTATAAATTCCCCCACCAACACGACCAAATAGTGCAATGGATGATGCTCCAAAAGCAAATCCTGTGATGATTTGAGCCGCAGCATCAGCGCCTTGAGAAGCTTCCAACAAAAAGAAAAGCCCTCCGACTCCAAGTAAACCCAAACCAACTACGCTCATTCCCATAACTGCTCCGCCGGAAAAAGCAACGCCTAGAGCTTTGTTTATACCACTTTCTCGTGCTGCATTAGCGGTACGAACATTAGCCATAGTTGCAACTTGCATACCGAAGAAACCGGCAAGACCTGAGAAAAGAGCTCCAATAATAAAGCAGATGGCTGTAAGCCAGTTTACACCAAAGCCTAAAACAATAAATACAATTACCACAAAAATAGCTAAAGCCTTATATTCCCTGGTTAAGAATGCCATGGACCCCTCATGTATGTAAGCTGCAATCTCTTTCATACGATCGGTTCCTGCGTCTACTTTTTTAACTTTTGCTGTTAAAAAGTAGGCAAAAATAAGCGCAACAACACCTAAAATTGGTGCTATGAGTACAATTTCCATTTAATATTCCTCCTTCACCTTATGAAATTTTATTACTGTATTGCTACAAGTGCTAATGCAATTCCGATAAACAGCACTGCTGCTACGGTTGTTGCTTTATTGAGTAATGATTCATATCCTTTACCTTTTCTACCCATTAACTGTTCTGCGCCCCCGGATATCGAACCAGATAATCCTGCACTTTTCCCAGATTGTAGTAAAATACTTGCAATTAGAACTAAAGATACCACAACCTGTCCAACCATTAAGGCTAATCTCATTTCCTCCACCTCCTATACTTGTTCTTAACATAGTTATTCTATCACAGGCAACCGTTAAAATCAATGGAATTGTTTTGATGATTCGATTAAGAATTTTGATTTTTTGACATAAAAAAACCAATCTCATCTTATTGAGATTGGTCTTTAAAATACTATCGATATTATTTAACTATTGGTTTTTCTTTACCTGTACAGAAATTCATACAATATCGAATAAAAGACCTTAAATAACACTTATTTAATATTATAGAAAGTGTTTAATCCTCGATATTTCCCTCTACCTTTTAATTGATCTTCAATTCGTAAAAGTTGGTTATACTTAGCTACACGATCGGTTCTAGCAGGAGCTCCTGTCTTGATTTGCCCAGCATTTGTAGCCACAGCCACATCAGCAATAAAAGAGTCTTCTGTCTCTCCGGAACGATGGGAAATAACATTAGTATATCCGGACCGTTTAGCCATTTCGATAGCATCTAAAGTTTCAGTAATGGTACCGATTTGGTTCAATTTAATTAAAATAGAGTTGGCAATTTTTCCATTGATTCCTTTTCCAAGCCTTTTAGTATTTGTTACAAATAAATCGTCGCCAACAATTTGAATTTGGCTTCCTAAGCGATCCGTAAGGGATTTCCAACCGTCCCAATCTTCTTCATCCAAACCATCCTCAATAGAAATAATCGGATATTTTCCTACTAATTCTTCATAGTAATCCACCATTTCTTCTGCAGTTTTTTCGACCCCTTCACTGGCAAGCTTATAAACTTTAGCTTCTTCATCGTAAATTTCAGTAGCTGCAACGTCTAAGGCTAGCTTAATATCGGTTCCGGGGGTATAACCGGCTTTTTCAATGGCTCGAATAATAATCTGAAGGGCTTCTTCATTCGAAGCAAGGTTTGGAGCAAATCCTCCTTCATCGCCAACACCTGTGGCAAGATTTTCTTTCTGCAGTACTTTTTTCAATGTATGATAGATTTCTACACACTGAATCATACCTTCCTTAAAAGATTCAGCTCCCACAGGCATAATCATAAATTCCTGGATATCCACATTGTTATCTGCATGAGCGCCCCCATTTAGTATGTTCATCATCGGCACTGGAAGCTCCTTAGCATTTACTCCGCCTAAATATTTATACAAAGGAATTCTTAAAGTATCGGCTGCAGCTTTTGCTGTAGCTATGGAAACTCCGAGAATTGCATTGGCTCCCAGTTTTCCTTTGTTATCAGTTCCGTCCAATGCGATCATAGTCTCATCGATCAACTGTTGGTCCAATCCGTTAAGACCGATCAACTCCGGTGCAATAATCTGATTCACGTTTTCTACGGCCTGAAGGACGCCTTTACCAAACAGTCGATCACTGTCTCCATCTCGTAATTCTACGGCTTCAAAAGCTCCTGTAGAAGCACCGGAAGGAACGATTCCAAGTCCTCGACCTCCACTTTCTAACTCCACTTCTACTTCAATGGTTGGGTTACCCCTTGAATCAAAAACCTCTCGCGCGTATATATTTGTAATGGTATCCATAAAAATCTCCTTTCTCAATTGGTTTTTTAAATTATAGAGAACTCCTTTAAAACGGTGAGAATTTCTCTACTAACTTTTTATCAGACTATTCCCTGTCATTTCTTTGGGTTTTGGCAGTTCTAAAAGATCCAGTATTGTTGGAGCAAGATCACATAAACTACCGGGACCGGTTAGGTTATTTTTCTGATTCTGGATCAGAATAAATGGTACTTTATTGGTTGTGTGGGAAGTGACAGGTTTTTGGTTTGTATAGTCATACATTTCTTCTGCATTTCCGTGGTCTGCAGTCATTAATACTACCCCGTTGATTTCTAAAACCTTTTGTACAATACGATGCATTTCATGATCCACAGTTTTCAGAGCTTTGATTAGAGCTTCCATATCTCCCGTATGACCAACCATATCCGGGTTAGCATAATTAATTACAATAAAATCATAGGGATTATCTTCTAATTTTTTTAACAATGTGTCTGTGACTTCTTTAGCACTCATTTCAGGTTTTAAATCATAGGTTGCAACTTTGGGCGAAGGAACAAGAGCCCGGTCTTCCTTCGGGTTTTCTTTTTCTACTCCACCGTTAAAAAAGTAGGTAACATGGGCATACTTTTCAGTTTCGGCAATCCGAAGTTGGGATAGACCTTTCTGACTTAAGTATTCCCCTAACGTATTTTCAAGTTTAGCAGGGGGATATAGCACCGGCACAGTTTTAAAATTCTTATCATACTGAGTCATCGTTACATAATGAAGATTTAGATCTTTTTCTACGGGAAATTCCGAAAAATCTTCTTCCGTAAGGGCCCGGGTCATTTGTCTAACACGATCTGCACGGAAATTAAAGAATAGTAATCCGTCATTCCTATCTATTTTTCCATCTACGTCAGAGATCACTATCGGATGCATAAATTCGTCAGTCAGCCCTTCCTCATAAGCTAGTAGTACGGCTTCTTCGGCATCTTTTTCTTCTTTTCCTACACCGTGAACTAAAGCTTTATAGGCTCTTTCCGTCCGTTCCCAACGATTATCTCGATCCATTGCATAATATCTACCCGCAACAGTAGCTATTTGACCAATACCGATTTCCTGAATTTTTTCTTTCAATTGGTGAATATAGTCTTTCGCACTTTTCGGAGGAGTGTCTCGACCATCCAAAAAACAGTGAATATAAACTTTTTTTAAACCTTGCTCCTTGGCAATCTTTAATAGTTCATAAAGATGTGTGTTATGACTGTGAACGCCACCATCGGATAACAAGCCGAGTAGATGCAATTTTTGATTTTCCGCTTTAACATGTTTTACCAAATCTCTAAGTTTGGGGTTGTCCTTTAATTGATCCTCCTTGATATCTTTGGATATTCTTGTGAGTTCCTGATAAACCACACGGCCGGCACCGATATTTAGATGCCCAACTTCGGAATTTCCCATTTGACCTTCCGGTAATCCAACAGACTCTCCGCTGGCCTGTAGTGTGGTATTTGGGTAATTGTTCATGTAATACTTAAAATTTGTCATATCGGCTTTTTTTACTCCGTTACCCTCTTTTTCATCTCGTAATCCCAGGCCGTCCAGGATCATAAGCATTACTGGTTTTTTCATAAAAAACCTCACTTTCTAGTTCTAAAAGTTCACTATATCAATAAAATCCTTGGGCTCAAGACTGGCTCCACCTACTAAGGCTCCATCGATATCTGTCTGGTTCATAATTTCTTCCACGTTAGCAGGTTTTACACTACCTCCGTATTGGATGATCATTTCTTCAGAAATATCTTCGCTGTATATTTGTTTTATAGTAGATCGAATATATGCAGCCATTTCGTTGGCATCTTTCGGAGATGCGGTTTTCCCGGTTCCGATCGCCCAAATTGGTTCATAGGCTATAATAACTTTCGGAGCCGCTTTCTCAGTGATATTTTCAAAGCCTTTAAGAAGCTGATTTTTTACAATATCAAAAGCTTTTCCACCCTCCCGTTCTTCCAGGGTTTCTCCTACACAAAGAATTGGTCGAAGTCCATTATTTAAAGCTTTTACAACTTTTTTATTTATGGTATCATCAGTCTCATTGAATATTTGTCTTCTCTCTGAGTGACCGAGAATTACAAACTCCACGCCTAGGTCTAACAACATAGCCGGTGATACTTCACCGGTAAAAGCTCCCTGATCCTCCCAAGACATATTTTGTGCTCCTAACTTTACAGATGAATTTTTAAGCAGTTGGGAAGCGGATTCCAATGAAGTAAAAGGAGGACAGACAACAACTTCTATTTCTGTATCTCCTAATAAGCTATTGAACTCTTGAATGAATTTTCTGGTGTCCTCAGTATTTTTGTTCATTTTCCAGTTTCCTGCAATGATAGGTATTCTCATTATTTCTTCACGACTCCTTTGTTGGATTCAATATTATTTATCGGTCCTCTATGCTATCAATACCCGGAAGGATTTTCCCTTCTAAAAGTTCAAGGGAAGCGCCTCCACCAGTGGAAATGTGACTCATTTCATCAGCAAGATGAAACTTTTCAACAGCTGCAGCACTATCACCTCCACCAATAATTGTTATTCCCTTACTTTGGGCCAAACTCTCTGCCATAGCCTTGGTTCCTACTTCAAAACTACTCATTTCAAAAACACCCATAGGGCCATTCCAGATTATAGTATTCGCATTTTGTATTGTTTTATTAAATATTTCTATGGACTTATGACCAATGTCTAGTCCCATTGTATCTTCAGGAATGCTTTTCACATCCACTGTCCAGTGGTCAGCAGTATTTGCAAATTCTTTCGCAACCACGGTATCTACAGGGAGAATTAACTCTACTCCTTGGCTTTTAGCATTTTGCATTAGTTCCTTGGCCAGAATTACTTTTTCTTCTTCTAATAAGGATTTACCAACGTTGTAACCCTTAGCTTTTAAGAAAGTGTAGGCCATGCCGCCACCGATGATCAGTTGATCCACTTTTCCTAAGAGATTTTTAATAACACCGATTTTATCCGATACTTTTGCACCACCGATAATGGCTACAAAAGGTCTTTCAGGGTTTTCTAAGGTCTTCGTGAAAAATTCCAATTCTTTTTCCACTAGGAAGCCTACGGCGGAAGGCAAGTTTTTCGCTAATCCAAAGTTGGATGCATGAGCTCTGTGAGAAGTTCCAAATGCATCGTTAACATATAACTCTCCTATGGCAGCTAACTCTTTTGCAAATCCTTCATCATTGTCGGTTTCTTCTTTACGAAAGCGGATGTTTTCCAGTAAACCAATTTCTCCTTCCTTCATTTTAGAAACTGCTCTTTTGGTTGTATCACTAATAACCTCTTCATCTGAGAAGAATATTATATTTGTACCAAGTAGTTTCTCCAAACGTTTAGCTACCGGCTTTAGTGATAATTTGGGATCAAACTTTCCCTTGGGTCTTCCTAAATGAGAAATTAAAAGTACTTTCCCACCGTGGTCCTTTAAATATTCAATGGTTTTAAGGGCACCTTGAATTCGTCGATCATCGGTAATAATTCCTTGTTCATCCAGTGGAACATTAAAATCGCAACGAACCAAAATGCTTTTTCCTTTAATTTGCAGATCTTTTAAGGTTTTTTTATTCATCGTATCCTCCTTTAGTACATTTTCATCTTACTAGACTATTCTTTTGAGAACATATAATCTACTAAATCCACTACTCTTACTGAATATCCCCATTCGTTATCGTACCAAGCAATTACTTTAATAAGATTATCCTGCATTACATCCGTAGAGAGTCCATCTATGATGGTGGAAAATTCACTTTTAACATAGTCCGAAGACACTAAAGGTTCTTCCGAATAGTCAAGTATTCCCTTCAATTCATTAGCTGAAGCCATTTTAAATACGTTATTAACAGCATTTACATCCGTGTTTTTTTCAACCTCAACAACTAAATCCACAACAGACACTGTTGGGGTTGGAACCCGCATAGCCATACCCGTCAGTTTTCCTTTTAATTGAGGAAGAACTAGGGAAACCGCTTCTGCTGCTCCGGTGGTGGTGGGGATGATGGACAATGCCGCAGCCCTTGCCCGTCGTAAATCTTTATGGGGTAGATCTAAAATGTTTTGGTCGTTGGTATATGAATGGATGGTTGTCATAATTCCTCTTTTGATGGTAAACTCGTCATCCAAGAGCTTAGCAAAAGGTGCTAAACAATTAGTTGTACAAGAGGCGTTTGATATGATGTTATGCTTATTTGCATCATAATCCTTCTCATTAACTCCCATTACTAAAGTAATATCTTCATTTTTAGCCGGTGCAGTGATGACTACTTTATTAGCACCTGCTTCTATATGTTGACTAGCAGCTTCTTTAGTCCGGAAAATTCCTGTGGCTTCAATGACCAAATCTACCCCAAGTTCTTTCCAAGGCAGTTTTTTCGGATCTTTTTCCGCATAAATTTTAATTTCTTTGTCATTAATCACTAAAGCATTTTCACGTACTTCCAGATTTTCAGTGAACTTTCCATAAATACTGTCGTACTTCAATAGGTGACCTAAGGTCTTTGCATCGGTTAAATCATTAATTGCAACGATTTCCCAATCCAAATCCTTTTCCAGATAAGACTTTAATACATTTCTTCCAATCCTTCCAAATCCATTAATAGCTACTTTTTTCATAAAAAGCCTCCTTATAGTTATTAAAATTCACAATATCTATATGTTCAGTAAGGATAAAGTGTCGAATTTTACTAGTTGTTGTATAAAAATAGGACTTAATATCGCTTTCTTTTGGATGATGATAAGATTCTTAAGTTATCACGATATTTCGCTACGGTTCTTCGAGATATGCTTATTCCTTTATTCTGAAGGTATTTAGTGATTTTTTCGTCGCTTAAAGGTTTTTTGGGATCTTCTTCATTTATTAGTTCTTTAATATAGTCTTTAATGCTGTTTGAGGATAAAGATTCTCCTCCACTCACATTCACTCCGCTGGAAAAGAAGAACTTTAATTCAAAAGTCCCGGCAGGTGTTTGTACATATTTTCCGTTTGTTGCTCGGCTCACTGTAGATTCATGTACTTCTAACTCCTCGGCAACTTCTTTTAAGGTGAGGGGTTTTAAGAATTTTTTACCATGTTCAAAAAAATCTTTTTGTTTCTCGATAATATTTTCTACTACTCTATAAATCGTCTGCTTTCGTTGTTCAATATTCTTTATTAACCAAACCGCCGCATTAAGTTTATCGTTCAAATATTTTTTTGTATCTCCACACTGGATATTATCTCCGCTTAAGACCATTTTTCGATAATCATCACGGATATATAGTCTTGGTACTGAAGAATCATTATAGACCACCACATACTCATTTTGAATCTTTCGTACAATCACATCAGGAACAATATATTTGTTCTGATTAGTGATAAACTGTCTGCCGGGCTTGGGTTCCAGTGAACGTATAAAATCACAGATTTCTTGAACTTGTTGTACCGGAATGCGGAGTTCCTTAGCGATCTCCGGATATTTATTGGAACCTACCATTTCCAAATAGTGTTCTACTACAAGGTATACGATGGGTTCTTTAATATTTAGATTCTTCAATTGAATTAATAAGGATTCTTGTATATCTCTGGCTCCCACTCCGGAAGGGTCAAAGGTTTGAATAATTTTTAAAATCCCTTCAACCATGTGCGGTTCTTCATTTAAATCCTTTGCTAAAATATCAGTACTTATGGTTAGATACCCATTTTCATCTAAATTATTGATAATAAATTCGCCAATTTCATTATATTTCCCTTCAACGGAAGTTAAATGGAACTGAAATAACAAATGTTCCTGCAAGGTAGCTTCTTTGGATATGATATTTTCATAACTGAACTCTTCCCGATCCGGGTTGTAAGGATTCGGTGCATAATGACGATTGTCATGATCTTCTATATATTCTTTCCAATTAATGTCCTGTTCTTTTTCATCTTTTAGGGGCTTAACCGTTTCCTCCGTAACTTCTAAGACCGGATTGCTTTCCATCTGCTCCTTAACATACTGATCCAACTCAAGAGAATTTAATTGTAAAACTGTTATAGCCTGCTTGAGTTGTGGTGTCATAACTAATTTCTGAGACTGTGTTAATTCCAGACCGTATCCCATTCTCACATTAATCACCTTTGCTTTCATAGTATAGTTGCATTATACCATTCTCGAGGGGAAAAATAAAGAAGCTTGCCTACTCTAGTAAATTTTGGCATAAAAATTGCAAAGGCTAAATAAAATCCTAAGCCTTTGCAATCAAATAATCCTTCAAATATAAATCGAGTATTGATAAATTCCCTTTTTATAACCTTGTATTATACAGCCACTATCGTCCACCTTTATCGTATGGTTTACCCACAGCTTTTGGTGCTACAGATTGACGACTGAATGCAACCAAAGCGACAATCGTTAATACATAAGGCAGGGCAAAGAAAAACTCATTGGGAAAACGGGAAAGGATCTCAAATCTCGATGAATACAGTGCAAAAATTCTTGAGAAACCAAAAAACAATCCTGCTCCCAGAACGCCAATGGGTTTCCATCTACCAAAAATCAAAGCAGCCAGAGCAATAAATCCGGTACCTCCAATACTGGTTACCGTATATTGGATGTCCTGTGTTAATACGAGGATTCCTCCTCCAAGTCCTGCAAAAATTCCTGAAAGAAATACGCCGATATAGCGCATTTTAAATACACTTACTCCCATACTATCCAAGGCGTGGGGATGTTCTCCAGCAGCCCTGAGACGCAGACCAAATGGGGTTTTGTATAACACATACCAGCTTACCACAACCAAAACTATAGCCAGATGTACTGTTAAATATACCCGAGTAAATAGCACGTCGCCGATAAGAGGAATTTCACTTAATAGGGGAACCGTAAATCGTTCAAAGCTTTGGGAAAAGCTTTGAGTTCTTTGTTGACCAAAGATTACCTGGGCCAGATAAATAGTAACACCGGTTGCTAACATATTAATGGCTACACCGGAGATGATTTGATCCGCTTTTGCATGAATGCTTAAGTAGGCATGAATCAAAGAGATTAAGCCTCCGACAATAGCTCCGATTAGAATTGCCAGCCATGGTGCTAATGAAGTATAGGGTTGTAAATAAACTAATGCTGTTGCAGCTGTAAATCCACCGAACATCATCAGTCCTTCCAAACCAATATTTACAATACCTGAACGTTCGGAAAACATCCCACCTAAGGAAGTAATAATGATGGGAGTAGAGAAAACTATGGTTAAGGCTAACATTGAATATATTAACTCCATTATTGTTCTCCCTCCTTTACCTTAAGTTTTTTGAGTGCCTGTTTGATCGGATGTTTCATTGCCACGAATACAATAATAATCGCAATGATAATTATGGCAATATCCCTTGGAATTCGACTTACCTGCATAATTGTTTGAGAAGCCTTCAAACCACCAAACAATAATCCGGCAAGGACTGAACCGATGGCAGTACTTCCTCCAACTAAGGCAACGGCAATCCCATCAAATCCATAGTTTTCAAAACTTCCTAGAATTCTACCATATCCGAATGTTCCTACCACTAAAATTGCTCCGGCAAGTCCTGATAAAGACCCTGCAATGGTCATGGAAAGTGCGGCGTTACGTTGTACTTTCATTCCCGCATATTCTGAAGCAAGAGGATTAAAACCTACAGACTTCAACTCATAACCGAATGTAGTTTTATTAATAATAAAGTAGAACACTAAAGCACAAAATATCACAACGAGAAAACCCCAATGAAGTCTTGAGTTATTCGTCAAAGAAGAAAGAAAATCACTTTGCAATGTTGCTTTTGCCGGCAAATCCGCTGTTTTGGTCGATGAACTGTCCGGCAAAGCACGAATATAGTAATTCGAAAAGTATAAAGCGGTATAGTTAAGCATAATAGTAACCACCACTTCGTGTACCCGGAATTTCGCTTTTAAAATCCCGGGGATGAACCCCCAAAAAGCTCCCCCAAGGGCTCCTGCTATAAGAACGACTATCGGAAATATCACAGCGGGTAAATCGAGCATTAGTCCTGCGTAGCTCGCAGCCAGTGCCCCGATCATTACCTGCCCTTCTCCACCAATATTAAACAAACCGGTACGAAATGCGAAGGCTACTGAAAGACCGGTTAGAATCAATGGAATAGAATAAACAAAAAACTCTCCAAAGTAACGGGCATTAAAAGCGGGTTGATCATTAAATAAATTTCCAAGTTCAATACCTGTTACCGCTCTAACAAAAGAGGTGAAAAGATCTAGAGGGTTCAAACCACTAAAAATCATGATAACAGACCCCGCTAAAAACCCTAATATAATAGCGATAAAGGGAATCAATAAACCATGGTGGTCTTCGTTTGCTAAGAAGTTTCTAATTGTTTTCATCCTCTTTCACCTCCTTTTTCTTTGAGCCGGCCATCATCAGTCCCAGTTCGTTTTCATCGGTTTCGGAAGCCTCTACGATGTCCACAATCTTTCCTTCATAAATAACCGCAATTCGATCCGATAAATTAAGAACTTCATCTAATTCAAGAGACATCAATAAAATCGCTCGGCCTTTATCTCTCTCTTCAATTAACCGCTCATGAATATATTCGATTGCACCGACATCAAGGCCTCGTGTCGGTTGTGCTGCAATTAAAAGATCAGGGGAACGATGGAGTTCTCTTGCTACAATGGCCTTTTGCTGATTTCCACCGGACATACCCCGTGCACTAGATGTGCTACCCTCACCACTTCTTACGTCAAATTGGTCGATCAGTTTATCAGAGAATTTACGAATTTCACCAAACTTTAAGATACCGTTTTCCGAAAAAGGCTTTTGAAAATAGTTTTGCAGAATCATATTCTCTTCTAAGCTAAAATCCAATACCAGTCCTCTTTTTTGACGGTCTTCAGGGATGTGCCCGATCCCTTTTAAGGTCTTTTGTCTAGTACTTAATTTCTCAATTGATTCACCATTAAGTAAAATAGATCCTTTCTCAATATCCCGTAGACCCGTAATCGCTTCCATTAATTCCGATTGCCCATTACCGTCTATTCCTGCTACAGAAGTGATTTCTCCTGCCCGAACCTCAAGACTAAGTCCTTTTACAGCATCGAGTTTACGACTATTTTTCACCCATAAATCCTTGAGTTCCAGAACAACATCTTTGGGTTTTGCGGGTTCCTTTACAACTTCAAAGCTTACTTCCCGACCAACCATCATTTCTGCCATTTCTTCTTCCGAGGTTTCTTCAACATCCACGGTGCCGATGTATTTACCTTTTCGAAGTACCGTACAGCGATCGGCAACAGCTTTAATTTCCTGTAGTTTATGAGTGATTAGTACAATAGTTTTACCCTCTTTTACTAAATCCTTCATAATTTTCATTAATTCTTTGATTTCCTGTGGAGTAAGTACAGCGGTTGGTTCGTCCAATATTAGAATATCCGCTTGACGATAAAGAGTTTTTAGTATTTCCGCTCTTTGTTGCATACCGACGGAAATATCGATGATTTTAGAATCGGGATCAACTCTAAGTCCATATAAATCACTGATTTCTTTGACTTTTTTTCTTGCGGAATTCATATCGATTCTACGAAAAGACATTCGTGGTTCTTGTCCTAAAATAATATTTTCCGTTACAGTAAAATCCTCTATTAGTTTAAAATGTTGATGAACCATACCAATACCCAATTTATCAGCTACTTTAGGATCGGTAATCTCTACCTTTTCTCCTCGGACTTTAATCTCTCCTGCTTCCGGTTGATAAAGACCAAAAAGAACACTCATCAAGGTAGATTTTCCTGCACCGTTTTCCCCTAGCAGAGCATGAATTTCCCCTTCTTTAACTTTGAAATCCACTTGATCATTAGCTTTAATACCCGGAAATTCCTTCGTAACTCCTAACATTTCGATTGCATATGCCATAATATTTCTCCTATCTTTATAATATTATAGTAATATTTTTTGCCCCTTGATACTCTGTCAATAATGCTGAATTGCATATTTTATCATCTATCAGGGCATTGTTCTCAACTTTTATCTTATTTTTTTATTTAATACCGCAATAATATAAACCTATGAGCTTAAGCTCAACATGTGGATGATTTATTAAAATCTACGAAGTATTCTGCGTTGTTTTTCAGATACAATTGATTTGGTATACAAATCATACGAATTACTATTATTATATTTAATACAAACAATTTTTCAAGAGAATAAAATCCTGATTTTCAAAACAGTATTCAGTTTATTAATCCCTCTATCGCTTTAAATATCGAGCATATAACCTTCAGTAACACAATGAAATCTCATTACTCAGACTAAATTAAGATAAATTCAATTGATAAAACTACTTATTTTTTCTACAAATTTTAAAAAATTAGACAGGTACTAATATTTTTTTTTGATAAGTTGCCATGATAAATGAATTAGAAAAGGACTTATCAAGACAATACAAAATAATACAAAATTTAATAATTATCAGCTAATATGTTGTGAATAATATAGATATTGTAATTAGAATATTCCTTCGCTAAAAAAACCAAGACTATAAAATCTTGGTTTTTATAGCGAAATATTTAGTTCATAATTTCCTATTAACTTCGTGTTAACATAATATATTTATTGTAATCTAACTGGTAAGGTTGGTACTTCAATTTCACCGGAAACAATTTGGTCAATATAGTTTTGCACTTCATCTAAAATGTCATCACTTAGATTTGGATTTTCTTCCGGTCCTAAATTGCAATAACAAATTGAACTAATCACCAATCTGTAATATTATGGTAAATTATGAATATAGATTATCTCTTAGTTGATCTTCGAAAGCTTCATCAGGAGTAAGATAGCCTAGTATTTTTCTAGGTAAAGTATTACACCAGTTTTCGACTCTGGCGATGGCTTCAAGGGAGTAATCATTAATACTC
>Ga0194137_10000606_pt1 | contig 23241 bp, 23 predicted proteins | sample TARM_MetaG_T3_14_FD_134025 | JGI IMG/M metagenome (GOLD analysis project Ga0194137, IMG submission 134025) | Freshwater microbial communities from Pennsylvania, USA, analyzing microbe dynamics in response to fracking - TARM_MetaG_T3_14 (version 2) | ecosystem: Environmental > Aquatic >... | reverse complement strand
GCCGATAGGCGGAGCGTCCCCTGCAACGAAGGGTTAGCCATTTATTGCCCCGCTGCTGGCTTGAGAACTTCAAACACAAAACCTGTCTCGAACGCCCAGGCAACAAGAATAGCCAAGCCGGCAAGAATGCCACCACGGCTAGGCCGGAATGGATTGAGAAGACGCAGAAGGAAACTGTCTTCAACATCAGCCTCAGATACGAAGTGCCAAAGAATAGATATTCCCATTAAGAGGGAAAAGAACGCAGTGGCCCCAAGGCAAATTGCGCCCGCTAGATTTCCCACGACCAAGTTATGACCGTATTCAGTTAAGCCTTTCCAGAAAGTCCAGGCATCTCGTGCTTGCTGCCCAAACTGAAGAAGTTGTGGATCGAGACGGTCTTGCCCGTACTGAGCAAGAAGATATGTGGCGACTGAGAGCGCGAAACCGAAAATTGTTGCGGTAATTTGCCTATTGTCGGGCGCATTCTCTGAGAAGGCGAATGCAACAACACCGAGCAACGGAACTGCTGATACCAGCGCACCAAGCTTGATATAGAAATAGATTTCTGGCGCGTGACGGACAAAAAACCAACAGACTACCAACACGGCAAAGAGCATTCCGAAGCCCGCGCCCGCTACGTCATCACCACCACTGCCGCTTTTTGACGACCCTCCATGAGGGTGATGATGGTGGTGCTCCTCGCGTCGGCTGCTAACTGTGTTGTTATTGCCAACGACATTACCATTTATTCGTATATCTTGGCGATTGTTGTCATTTGCCATCAATAGATTACCTTTGCAAGACGAAAATGGCTAACTACCAATAGACCCCAATTAGGAGCATAGCCGAAGTCTCTGGCAACATGAACCCCGTGTCAATTCGTTGGAATTGCAGAGAAATCAATGCTCTCGATGATGGCACCTCCTCGCAATCATCGCGTCTTGCAGCAATATCCGGCGTGCATGCCGCGATATTGGATGGGCCGGCAAGCAAGCTGCGCCATCCTTTATCGGGGCACGGATTCGGGAAATGCTTTTTGCACGCCGAATCCAGATGCCGGCGCGATGCCATCTGTATTTTATGCGCCGACGCTTTTCGCGCCCCGCAACGCCGGAAACGCGCGTTGCACGCAATCCAACCGTTCGCAGACCTTGCAGCCGGGGCCGATGGGGGTGACGCGGCCGGGGTTGTGCAGGTCCAGGCCCTGCGCGTAGATCAGGCGGTCGGCCAGGTGCAGGTCGCAGCCGAGGCTGACGGCAAAGGTCTTGCGCGGCTGGCCGTAGCCCACCGGGCCGCTGCTCACCTGCCGGGCCATCCAGAAGTGGCGGCGGCCGTCGGGCATGCGCGCCACCTGGGTGAGCACGCGGCCGGGCTGGTTGAAGGCTTCGTACACGATCCACAGCGGGCACGAGCCGCCGACGTGGGAGAAGTGGAAATCCGTGGCCGAATGGCGCTTTGACACGTTGCCTGCGCGGTCCACGCGGACGAAGAAGAACGGCAGCCCCGGCATTCCGCGCCGATGCAATGTGCTGAGGCGATGGCACACGGCCTCGAAGCCGACGCCGAAACGCTGGGCCAGCCATTCGATGTCGTAGCGGCTGGATTCGGCGCTGTGCAGGAATTCGCCGTAGGGCATCACCAGCGCGCCGGCGTAGTAGTTGGACAGGCCGATGCGCGCCTGGGCGATGCGCTCGGCATCGTCGAAGCCGGCCTCGGCAATCAAGCGGTCGATCAGCGCGCCCTGTTCCAGCAACGCCAGTTGCGCGGCCATCTGGAAGGCCTGCTGGCCGGGCTTGAGGTAATCGGGCAGGCGCAGCACGCGCACCTGCGCATCGAAACCGCGCTTGCCCTGCGGGCCGGCCAGCAGGTCGCCGGGCACCACCTCCACCAGCACGCCGTGGCGGTCCAGCAGGCGCTGGCGGATGCGCGGAGCCATCTGGCCGACGGCAAAGTTCTGCTCGCGGCACAGCGCCTCGGCGCTGTCGTCCAGCTCGGCCACGTGGTTCTGGCGGCGGTTGAAGTAGTCGCGCACCTGCTCGCCGGCATCGGGCCGCCAGCCGGGCGACTGCTCGGCCGCGCCCAGTTGCAGGGCCAGCGCATCGGCGCGCTCCTTGTTGGCGCGCTGGGCGCGGTGCAGCTCGATCAGCACGTGGGCGATCTCCGGCTGGTTGCCGGCCAGCGCCTTCAACTCGGCCAGCGACACGCCGGCATGGCCCACGTCGGCCAGCACGCCGCGCAATTCGGTGGCCAGCGCGGCCGGGTCTTGCTCGTCGGCCAACTCCGGCGCGGCGCCGAACATGCCTTCCAGCCGCATGCGCACGGCCAGCGTCAGCGGGCGCTGGTTGCGCTCGATCTGGTTGAGGTAACTGGCCGAAATGCCCAGCGAACGGGCCAGCGCGGCCTGGCTGAGGGCATGGCGTTCGCGCAGCCGCTGCAGGCGCACGCCGAGGTGGCGGGGGGAGTCGCTCATGTTCGCAAGCTTCGCAATTGACGCCCATATCTTCGCAGGATTAAGCACGCCAGCCCATTCCACGTTCGGCGGGGGCTGCGAACAATGCGAACCCATCCTCCCCGAGAGACGAGTCCCGCGATGAACCAGAGCACCTTGCCCCGCATCCCGCTGCTGATCGACGGCCAGTTCGTGGCCTCGCAGACCGGCCAGTGGCGCGATGTCGTCAACCCGGCCACGCAGGACGTGCTGGCGCACGTGCCGTTTGCCACCAGCGCCGAAGTGGATGCCGCCGTGGCGGCGGCCCAGAAGGCCTTCAAGACCTGGCGCAAGACCCCCATCGGCACCCGCGCGCGCATCTTCCTCAAGTACCAGCAGCTGATCCGCGAGCACATGAAGGAGCTGGCCGCGCTGCTGACCGCCGAACAGGGCAAGACCCTGCCCGACGCGGAAGGCGACGTGTTCCGCGGTCTGGAAGTGGTGGAACACGCGGCCGCCATCGGCAACCTGCAACTGGGCGAGCTGGCCAACAACGTGGCCACCGGCGTGGACACCTACACGCTGTTGCAGCCGCTGGGCGTGTGCGCCGGCATCACCCCGTTCAACTTCCCGGCGATGATCCCGCTGTGGATGTTCCCGATGGCCATCGCCACCGGCAACACCTTCGTGCTCAAGCCGTCCGAGCAGGACCCGATGGTGACGATGCGCCTGGTCGAGCTGGCACTGGAAGCCGGCATTCCCAAGGGCGTGCTGAACGTGGTGCACGGCGGCGAGGAAGTGGTCAACGCCATCTGCGACCACCCGGACATCAAGGCGGTGTCCTTCGTCGGTTCCACCCGCGTGGGCACGCACGTGTACAACCGCTCATCGCTGGCCGGCAAGCGCGTGCAGTGCATGATGGGCGCGAAGAACCACGCCGTGGTGCTGCCGGACGCCAACAAGGAGCAGACCCTCAACGCGATTGCCGGCGCCGCGTTCGGCGCGGCCGGCCAGCGCTGCATGGCCGCCTCCACGCTGGTGCTGGTGGGCGAAGCGAAGCATTGGGTGGCCGACATCGTCGCCAAGGCGAAGACGCTGAAAGTGGGCGCCGGCATCGAAGCCGGCACCGACGTCGGCCCGGTGATCTCGTGCGCGGCCAAGGCGCGCATCGAAGGGCTGATCGCCTCCGGCGTCGAGCAGGGCGCCACCCTCGAACTGGACGGCCGCAACCCGGGCGTGCCGGGCTTCGAGAACGGCAACTTCGTCGGCCCGACCGTCTTCTCCGGCGTGAAGCCGGGCATGCGCATCTACGACGAGGAAATCTTCGGGCCGGTGCTGGTGATCCTGGAAGCGGACACGCTGGACGAGGCCGTCGCGCTGGTCAACGCCAACCCCAACGGCAACGGCACCGCGGTGTTCACCCAGTCCGGCGCCGCCGCGCGCAAGTTCCAGGAAGACATCGACGTGGGCCAGGTGGGCATCAACGTGCCGATCCCGGTACCGGTGCCGCTGTTCTCCTTCACCGGCTCGCGCGCCTCCAAGCTGGGCGATCTCGGCCCGTACGGCAAGCAGGTGGTGATGTTCTACACGCAGACCAAGACGGTGACCTCGCGCTGGTTCGACGACAGCACGCTGGGCCACGGCGTCAACACCACGATCAGCCTGAAGTAAGCCGGGCCGCGCACGGAAGGAGAACGCAGATGAACGCCGCCATGCAGATGCCCGCCGAGGCCTTCGGCCTGAACGAGGAGCAGCAGGCCTTCCGCGAAGCCGCACGCGACTTCGCCGACAAGGAGCTGGCGCCATACGCCGCGCAGTGGGATGCGGAGGGGCATTTCCCGCGCGAGGCGATCGCCAGGGCGGCCGAGCTGGGCTTCTGCGGCCTGTACACGGCCGAGGACGTCGGCGGGCTGGGCATGCGGCGGCTGGATGCGGCGGTGGTGTTCGAGGAACTGGCCACGGTGGACCCGTCCACCTCGGCCTTCATCAGCATCCACAACATGGCCACGTGGCTGATCGCGGCCTACGCCGGCGAAGCGGTGCGCGCGCACTGGGGCCCGCTGCTGACCAGCGGCGAGAAGCTGGCCTCGTACTGCTTGACCGAACCGGGCGCGGGCTCGGATGCCGGCTCGCTGAAGACGCGCGCCGTGCGCGAGGGCGACGAGTACGTGCTCGACGGCAGCAAGGCGTTCATCTCCGGTGCCGGCGCCACCGACGTGCTGGTGGTGATGGCGCGCACGGGCGGGGAGGGCCCGCGCGGCATCAGCGCGTTCGTGGTGCCGGCCGACGCGCCCGGCATCACCTACGGCCGCAAGGAAGAGAAGATGGGCTGGAACAGCCAGCCCACGCGCGCGGTGACGTTCGAAGGCGTGCGCATCCCCGCCAGCCACCTGCTGGGCAACGAAGGCGAAGGCTTTCGCATCGCGATGAAGGCACTGGACGGCGGCCGCATCAACATCGCCGCGTGTTCGCTGGGCGCGGCGCAGGGCGCGTTCGACGCCGCGCGCCGCTACATGGGCGAGCGCCGCCAGTTCGGCAAGAAGCTGGCCGATTTCCAGGCGCTGCAATTCAAGCTCGCCGACATGGCCACGCAACTGGTGGCGGCGCGGCAGATGGTGCACACCGCCGCGCGCAAGCTCGACGCCGATGCGCCCGACAAGACCGTGTGGTGCGCGATGGCCAAGCGCTTCGCCACCGATGCCGGCTTTGCCATCTGCGACGAGGCGCTGCAGATCCACGGCGGCTACGGCTACATACGCGAATACCCGGTGGAACGGCTGCTGCGCGACTCGCGCGTGCACCGCATCCTGGAAGGCACCAACGAGGTGATGCGGGTCATCGTCGCCCGCCACCTGCTCGAAGGCGAAGGAGAATTGCGATGAACGCGGCGACCACGCTCGACCACGGCACAACCGACAAGAAGCCGGCCGACAGCAGCACGCCCGACTGGGCCCGCCGCGACTGGACCGGGTTGAAGGCCGAACGCGACGGTCACGTCGCCGTCGTCACCTTCGACAACCCGCCCGCGCATACCTGGACCGTGCACAGCCTGGCCGCCATGCGCGACTTGGTGCGCGCGCTCGATGCCGACCGCAATGTGGTGGCGCTGGTCATCACCGGCAGCGGGCCGAAGTTCTTCTGCGCCGGCGCCGACCTCAAGCAGTTTGCCGATGGCGACAAAGCCGTCGCGCACGAGGCCGCGCGCCGCTTCGGCGAAGCCTTCGAAGCCCTCAGCGCGTTCCGCGGCGTGTCCATCGCCGCGATCAACGGCTACGCGATGGGCGGCGGGCTGGAAGTGGCGCTGGCCTGCGATCTGCGCATTGCCGAGCAGCACGCCCAGCTCGCCCTGCCCGAGGCCAGCGTCGGCCTGCTGCCTTGCGCCGGCGGCACCCAGAACCTGACCCGGCTGGCCGGCGAAGGCTGGGCCAAGCGGATGATCCTGCTGGGCGAGCGCATCGACGCGGCCACCGCCTTGCGCATCGGCGTGGTCGAGGACGTGGTGGCCAGCGGCGAATCGCTGGCGCGCGCATTGGCCTGGGCGAAGCAGGCCGGCAAGCAGAGCCCGGCCAGCGTGGCCGCCAGCAAGAAGCTGGTGCAGGCCACGCGCTGGCAGCCGCACGCCAGCGCGCTGGTGGCCGAGCGTGAGGCTTTCGTCGACTTGTTCGACGGGGCCGACCAGCGCGAAGGTGTCGCCGCCTTCCTCGAAAAACGCGCACCGCAATGGACCCACGCATGAGCCACGCCGCCGGACATGAGGCCGCATCGCCGGTGCTGTTCGAAGAACGTCCCACGGCTTCGGGCCACCGCATCGGCATCGCCACGCTCAACGCGCCGCGCACGCTCAACGGCTTCTCGCTGGCGATGGCGCACCTGCTCGACGACCGCCTGCGCCGCTGGGCCGACGACCCGGCCATCGTCGCGGTGATCCTGCAGGGCGTGGGGGAAAAGGCGTTCTGCGCCGGCGGCGACCTGCACGGGCTGTACCGCGGCATGGTCGAGTACCGCCAGGCCGGCAAAACCGACATCCGCGACAACACCTACGCGGCCGAGTTCTTCGAGGTGGAATACCGCCTCGATTACCGCATCCACACCTGTGCCAAACCGATCCTGTGCTGGGGCCACGGCATCGTGATGGGCGGCGGCATCGGCCTGATGTCCGGCGCCAGCCACCGCGTGGTCAGCGAACGCTCGCGCGTGGCCTTCCCCGAAATCACCGTCGGCCTGTTCCCCGACGTGGGCGGCAGCTGGCTGCTGGCGCACGTGCCCGACCATGCCGGCCTGTTTCTCGCACTGACCGGCGCCCAGCTCGGCCCGGGCGATGCGATCCACGCGCATCTGGCCGACCACCTGCTGCCGGAAACCGCGCGCGGGGCCGTCTTCGACGCGATGGAGCAGGCCGCATGGCGGGGCGAACCGCCGGCCGACCGCACCACCCTGAGCGTGCTGCTGCACGCGCACGAGCAGAAGCCCGAACCCGGCCCGCTGCAACGCCATCGCGACGCCATCGCCGCCGCCTGCGCACATGCGCAGCTCGATGACGTGGTGGCCGCGATTGCCGCTTTGCCGGCAGACGATCCGTGGATCGCCGCCGCACAGGCCACGCTGGCCGCCGGCGCGCCCGGCTCGGCGCGGCTCGGCTTCGAACTGCAGCACCGTGCCGCCGCGCTGACCCTGGCCGACACCTTCCGCATGGAAATGGTCGCCTCGCTGCACTGCGCCGCCCACGGCGATTTCGCCGAGGGCATCCGCGCGCTGCTGATAGACAAGGACCGCAACCCGCACTGGCACCCGGCCACGCTGGCCGAGGCCACACCGGACTGGGCGGCGAGCTTCCTCGTTTCGCCGTGGCCGGCCGGCTCGCATCCGCTGGCCGACCTCGGCGCCCCGATTTCCCACTGACACCGCAAAGAGGACACCACGATGAGCCGCATCGCCTTCATCGGCCTGGGCAACATGGGCGGGCCGATGGCCCTGAACCTGCTCAAGGCCGGCCACGCCCTGCGCGTGTTCGACCTCAACCGCCCGGCCGTGGCCGAGGCCGTTTCCGCCGGCGCAGTGGCCGCCGCCGACGCGGCCGAAGCCGTGCACGATGCCGAAGTGGTGGTCTCGATGCTGCCGGCCAGCCGTCACGTCGAAGGCCTGTACCTCGGCGAGAACGGGCTGCTGGGCAAGATCCCGGCCGGCGCGTTGGTGATCGACTGCAGCACCATCGCGCCCGCATCGGCACGCAAGGTGGCCGGAGCCGCCGGCGATCGCGGGCTGGCGATGCTCGACGCACCGGTATCCGGCGGCACCGCCGGTGCACAGGCCGGCACGCTGACCTTCATCGTCGGCGGCCCTGAGGCCACGCTGGAGCGCGCCCGGCCGTATCTGCAGGCGATGGGCAGGAACATCTTCCACTGCGGCGACAGCGGCGCCGGCCAGGTGGCCAAGCTGTGCAACAACATGGCGCTGGGCGCGATCATGGCCGTCACCGGCGAGGCCATCGCGCTGGGCGTGGCGCACGGGCTGGACCCGAAAGTGCTGTCCGGCATGATGGCCGTCAGCACCGGCCGCAGCTGGGCCACCGAGGTGTGCAACCCGTGGCCGGGCGTGCTGGAGAACGCGCCGGCTTCGCGCGGCTACGCCGGCGGCTTCGGCAACGACCTGATGCTCAAGGACCTCGGCTTGGCCGCCGAAGCGGCGATGGGCGTGGGCGCCTCGATCCCGATGGGCGAGTTGGCACGCAACCTGTACGCGATGAACAGCCGCGCCGGCAACGGCAGGCTCGACTTTTCCAGCGTGGTCAAGCTGGTGTCCAAGGACGCCTGATCCGCCGCGTCGATGTTGCGACGGCGGCCCGCCTCGTGCCGGCCGCCGTTTTCGTTTGTCCGTCCCGGGGGCATGTGCCGCAACATGGTTTTCGTCGACCGCACCAGGTACCGGACCCGCCGCCACCCGCAGTACGCGTACCCGCATCGCTTCAATTGACAACGACCAGCATCAAACCTGCATGCCAGCACCGTCAGCCTCGCACATCGCCCATTCCGCCGCGCCGGCGATTGCGGCGTGTTCCCGTGCGCTGCTGAGCCCGCCCCCCAGAGGCACCTGCAAGCGGCTCATAGCCTGTGCGGCATTGACGCTGCGGGTGCCGCTAGCCTGCGCACGGCGCGCACGGGCCGAGCGCACCGTGGGGCGGCACGGCTGTCTTGCCGATGGATGCGTCCGCGCTGCCGGGCTGGACCTGCGCCGCGATGGCACGCGCCTTCCATCGCCGTGCGCGCAACGGCGACCCGAACAGCGCATGGGCGTGGTCATCGGCCGCATGAAGGCCGGCGGCGTTGCCGCCTCCGTCGCGCTTCTGCCAAGCTGAGGACATGGACCCGCAGCAACCCGCCCCCGCTCCCGACAAGGACGCCCTCGACCCGCCGCCGGTGAAACCCGAAGCGCCGCTGCCTTCGGACTGCTGCGAAAGCGGCTGCGAGATCTGCGTGTACGACTACTATGCCGAGGAGCTGCGCCAGTACCAGGCCGACCTGGCCCGCTGGCGCGAACGCCATCCCGGCGTTTCACCGACCGACGAGGCCTGATGCCGATGCCCCGCTTTGCCGCCGATACCGCGCTGATCGTGGTGGACCTGCAACCGGACTTCATGCCCGGCGGCGCGCTGCCCTGCCACCAGGGCGATGCCATCGTCCCGGCCATCGACGCGCTGCTGCGCGATGGCCACTACGCCACCGTCGTGGCCACGCAGGACTGGCATCCGGCCGGCCATGCCTCGTTCGCATCCGGCCACCCCGACCGCGCGCCGTTCGACACGATCGCGCTGCACGGCCAACCGCAGGTGCTGTGGCCGGATCACTGCGTGCAGGGCACGCCCGGCGCCGCGCTCGATGCGCGCGTGGACTGGCGCGCAGCCGACCTGATCCTGCGCAAGGGCACGCATCCGCAGGTCGATTCGTACAGCGCCTTCCGCGAGAACCACGGGCCCGGCGGCACGCGCCCGGCCACCGGGCTGGCCGGCTGGCTGCGCGAGCGCGGCATCGCCGAGGTCCACGTGTGCGGGCTGGCGCGCGACTACTGCGTGCTGTGGACCGCTCAGGATGCGCTTGCCGCCGGCTTCCGCGTGCGCTTCCTGTGGGCGTTGACCCGCCCGGTCACGCCGGATGGCGACGCACCGACGCGCGCGGCGCTGGAAGCGGCCGGCATCGCCGTCGGCTGAGCCCGCGCACCGGCCGGCGCCGGCGCTTTCGCCTCGGAATCCGTTCGCTCCGGAACCCGTTCAATGTCTTGCCGCGCCTGCCGCATGGCATGCGGTGCCTGCAATGCGCTGTCACCGCGCTTGCCGCGCTCCATCCAGCGCCATCCGGCTGCGCTCGCGGCAGGCACTGAACAGGTTGTCAGCGGAACACCACCGTGCGGTGGCCGTTGAGCAGGATGCGGTGTTCGACGTGGCGGCGCACCGCGCGGGCCAGCACCAGCGATTCGGTGTCGCTGCCCAGCCGGGCCAGATCGTCCGGAGTCATCGCGTGGTCCACGCGCGCCACGTCCTGTTCGATGATCGGGCCTTCGTCGAGGTCGCCGGTGACGTAGTGCGCGGTCGCGCCGATGATCTTGACCCCGCGCGCGTGCGCCTGGTGGTACGGGCGCGCGCCCTTGAAGCTGGGCAGGAAGCTGTGATGGATGTTGATCGCGCGCCCGGCCAGCGCCCGGCACAGGTCGGCCGACAGGATCTGCATGTAGCGCGCCAGCACCACGAGGTCGATCCGCTCGGCTGCCGCCAGATCGAGAATGGCCCGTTCCTGTTCGTGCTTGGTGTCGGCGGTGACCGGCAAGTGGTGGAACGGCACCCCGTAGGAATCGGCCAGCGCCTCGTGGTCGCGATGGTTGGACACCACGGCGGCAATCGTCGCCGGCAGTTGGCCGGTGTGGGTGCGGAACAGCAGGTCGTTGAGGCAATGGCCCTGCCGGCTCACCAGCACCAGCAGGCGCGCCTTGCGCTGCGCATCGTGCAACTGCCAATCCATCGCGTAATCATCGGCCAGCGCTGCGAAGCCTTCGCGCACCCGCGCCAGTGCCGCATCGTCGGGTGCATGGAAGTGCACGCGCAGGAAGAAGCGCCCGCTGTCTGCATCGCCGAACTGTTGCGCATCGTCGATGTTGCAACCGGCCTCGAACAAGCTGCCCGACACGCGGTAGACGATGCCGGTACGGTCGGGACAGGACAAGGTGAGGATGCAATCGTGCGGCATGATGGCAACGCAGGCGATGGGGTGGCCGGGCACGCTACCCCATGCCGGCCCGCTTGCCAACGCTCAGGCCGGCGGCAAGGCCTGCACCGCGACCGGCTGGCGATGTTCGTCCAACGCCACCATCACGAAATGGCCGCGCGTGCCGAGCCGGCGCTCGCCGGTCAGCAGGTTTTCCACTTCCAAATCGACATCGACCTTCATCGAACTGTGGCCGACGCCGACCACGCGCGCGATGACTTCCACCAACATGCCCTGCAGGATCGGCAGCTTGAAATCCACCTGGTCCGATCGCGCGGTGACCACCGTGCGCCGCGAATAGCGCGAGGCGACGATGAAGGCCGCCTTGTCCATCCAGGCCAGCGCCTGCCCGCCGAACAGGGTGCCATGGTGATTGGTGTGGTCGGGGAAGACCATTTCCATCAGCCGCGCCTCGGTGGGTGCGACCTGCATGCTTTCGCTCATGGCGGGTTCTCCTGTATCTCGTGATGCCCGATTGTGCACGCCGGCGGGCAGGCGCCGCGTGCATGCGGCCGCGACAGCGTGTTCCGCGCGGACCTCAGCGTGCCGGCATGCCGAAGTCCGTGTCCGCGGCCGCCCGCGCGCTTGCACCGGACGGCATGTGCCGGCGGACGCAGTTGCGCCCGGCATCCTTGGCCGCATACAGCGCCTGATCGGCCGCCTTGATCACCGCCTGCGGCCCGCCGCGCACGCTGCGGCTGTCGGCCACGCCGATGCTGATGGTCACCTGCACGCTGCCGCTACCGCCTCCCTGACCGCGCCGCTGGCGGCCGGCTTCGTCGTCATGCGGCCGGCTGGCCTTGTCGCGCAGCTGCATGCGGGCATCGGCCACGGCTGCGCGCAGGTCTTCGAGCGGCGCCATGCAGGCCGATGCCGGCCGGTCGAGAAACACGATGGCGAACTCCTCGCCGCCGTAACGATAGGCACGGCCGCCACCGCCGACGCGCTGCAGCCGCGAGGCGACCAGCTTGAGCACGTGGTCGCCGGCCTCGTGGCCGTAGGTGTCGTTGAATTTCTTGAAATGGTCCACGTCGAGCATCGCGATGGTGCAGGTCGTGCCTTCCAGCCGCTGCATCTGCTCGTTCAGCGCGCGCCGACCGGGCAGGCCGGTCAATTCGTCGCGGAAGGCCATGTGGAAGGATTCGAGCAGCATCGCCGCCACCGGCAGCAACATCGCCGCCGAGGTGAGCACCGGCAAGGCCATCGGCCGGCGGAACACCTGCGGCAGCATCAGCCAGGCGCACAGCAGGGACAGCAGCATCGCCGTATGCAGCGGCCGCGGCCGGCGCACGGCCTGCACTGCCAGTGCCAGCACCGCAACCAGCCATGCCAGCGCCGGCAACTGCGCCAGCCGCGTCCACTCCAGTGGCAGCCACGGCCAGCGGCGCGCGGCCAGCAGCCCGGTCATGCCGTCCGGGTTCTGCCACGCCAGCAGCGCAAACGCGCCGATCACGCACGCCAGCGTGAGCCCGCGCACCACGATCTCCCAGCGCACCCGGCCACGTTCCGGCCACAGACCTTCGACCAGGAACACCACCGGCAGCCACAGCGACACCGCATGGAACAGCAGCGGTGCATGCGGGCCCGGCACGCCATCGTGCCGGTAAGCGGCCACCACGCCGTGCAGCACCCACCAGGCCGTGAACAATGCCAGCAGCAGGAACAGCATGCGGGTGCGCGAATACAGCAAGCCCAGCGCCAGGCCGAGAGCGGACAACAGCAGCGGCAGCGCGCGCGCCAGATCCGACGCCCCCGCATCCGGCGAAGCCCACAGCAGGGGCAGCACGGCCGCCGCCGGCAGCGCGAACAGCCAATGCGCAGGCTGCAGCAGGGGATGGTTCGGCAACGGTGATCCTTCGGGCGCCGCGACGGCGCGGATGCGCGCGAAACGGAAACCCTTGCAACGTGTCACCGATTCAACGGCCGCCGCGGGCATTTCTTGAGGAGTCCGGCCCCGGGTGGGGACTGAGGATACGCAAAGGCCGGCGAGGGAATCCCGCGCCGGCCTCCGGTGTGGCAACCGCTGCGTTTGCCGCCGGTCAGAACGACGCGTCGAAACTGACCTCGCCTTCCACGCCCATCTGGTAGGCCGACACGCGGCGCTCGAAGAAGTTGGTCAGCTCCTGCATGTCCTGCAGCTCCATGAACGGCAGCGGGTTGGACACGTTGTAGCGCTTCTCCATGCCCAGCCGCTGGAAATGGCGGTCGGCGCAGTATTCAAGGTACTGGCGCATGTCGCGCGGGGAAATGCCGGCCACGCCGCCGGCCAGCACGTCGTCGGCGAACTGGGTTTCGCACTCGATCGCCTCGGCCAGCATCTCGTAGACCTGCTGCTCCATCTTCGCATCGAACAGGTCCGGCTCCTCCTCGCGGGCCACGCGCACCGATTCGAACGCGAACTCCATGTGGCAGCTCTCGTCGCGGAACACCCAGTTGGTGCCTGCGGCCAGACCCGGCAGCAGGCCGCGCGAACGGAAGTAGTACACGTAGGCGAACGCGGCGAAGAAGAACAGGCCTTCGATGCATGCGGCAAAGCAGATCTGGTTGAGCAGGAACTCGCGACGCTGCTCGCGCGTCTCGATGCGGTGCATGCCCTGGATCGAATCGATCCACTTGAAGCAGAAATCCGCCTTCTTCTTGATCGACGGGATGTTCTCCACCGCGGCAAAGGCCTTGAAGCGCTCGGCCGGGTCGGGCAGGTAGTTGTCCAGCAGGGTCAGGTAGAACTGCACGTGCAGCGCCTCTTCGTACAACTGGCGCGACAGGTACATGCGCGCCTCGGGCGCGTTGAGGTGCTGGTACAGGTTCAGCACCAGATTGTTGGAAACGATGGAATCGCCGGTGGCGAAGAAGGCGACCAGCCGGTGGATCAGGTGGCGGTCGGCCGGCGTCATCTTCTCGTGCAGGTCGGTGATGTCGATCTGGAAGTTGATCTCTTCCACCGTCCACGTGTTCTTGATGGCATTGCGGAACATTTCGTAGAACTGCGGGTAGCGCATCGGGCGCAGCGTCAGTTCGAAGCCGGGATCGAGCAGCATCTGGCGGGATTGGGCGGACATGGGGCATTACCTCGTGAGGGCGCGGCGCGGTCGGCGCGCCGCCGGAATCGCAGCGGGAACGCGCGGGCAGGTCCGCACGCGCGCATCCAGGGTTTGTCCGCGTACCGCCGAAGCGGCACGCGGACGGGGCATTACTGGCAGGCCTCGCAGGCCTCGGGGTTTTCCAGCGAGCAGGCCACCGCCTCGGACGGCGAGTAGGCCTTGGCCGTGTTGCTCACCGTGGTCTTGGCGATCTTGGTGGCCGGGCGCGAACGCAGGTAGTAGGTGGTCTTCAGGCCCTTCTTCCACGCGTACATGTACATGGACGACAACGCGCCGATGTTCGGGTTTTCCATGAACAGGTTGAGCGAGGCGCCCTGGTCGATGAACGCGCCGCGATCGGCGGCCATGTCGATCAGCGAGCGCATCGGCATCTCCCACGCGGTGCGGTACACGTGGCGCAGCGTTTCCGGGATCTGCGCCACCGACTGGATGGAGCCGTCGGCGGACTTGATCTCGTCGCGGATCTCCGCCGTCCACAGGCCGAGCTTCTTCAGCTCCTCGACCAGGTAGCGGTTGATCTGCACGAAGTCGCCCGACAGCGTCTCGCGCTTGAACAGGTTGGACACCTGCGGCTCGATGCACTCGTAGCAACCGGCGATCGAGGCGATGGTCGCGGTCGGAGCAATGGCGATCAGCAGCGAGTTGCGCAGGCCGTGCTCCTGGATCTGCTTGCGCAGCGCGTCCCAGCGCGCGGTGTCGGACGGGCTCACGCCCCATGCGTCGAATTGCAGCTCGCCGTTGGCCGCGCGGGTGTCGGCGAAGGACGGGTGCTGGCCGCGCTCCTGCGCCAGTTCGCACGAGGCCAGCAGCGCGTTGTAGTAGATCTCCTCGGCGATGCGCGCGGACAGCTGCCGGGCCGGCTCGCTGTCGAAGGCAAGGCGGCGCTTGAAGAACACGTCCTGCAGGCCCATGCAGCCCAGGCCCACCGGACGCCAGCGCAGGTTGCCGCGGCGCGCCGGCTCGATCGGGTAGAAGTTCAGGTCGATCACGCGGTCGAGCTGGCGCACGGCCAGACGCACGGTCTCGGCCAGCTTCTCGAAGTCGAAATCGCCGTGCTCGTCGAAGTGGTGCGAGAGATTGATCGAGCCGAGGTTGCACACCGCGGTCTCGGCCTCGGAGGTGATCTCCAGGATTTCGGTGCACAGGTTGGACAGATGCACCACGTTGCCCGGCTTGGCGGTCTGGTTGCAGGCGCGGTTGGACTTGTCCTTGAAGGTCATCCAGCCGTTGCCGGTCTGCGCCAGCGCGCGCATCATCTTGGCGTACAGGTCACGCGCCTTGACGGTCTTGCTGGCCTTGCCCTGCGCCTCGGCCTGCGCGTAGGCCTGCTCGAAGGCCTCGCCGTACAGGTCGACGAATTCGGGCACCACGCGCGGGTCGAACAACGACCATTGGCCATCGGTCTCCACGCGCTTCATGAACAGGTCCGGCACCCAGTTGGCCAAGTTGAGATTGTGGGTGCGGCGGCCCTCGTCGCCGGTGTTGTCGCGCAGTTCGAGGAAGTCCTCGACGTCGGCATGCCAGGTTTCCAGATAGACGCAGGCCGCGCCCTTGCGCTTGCCGCCCTGGTTGACCGCGGCCACCGAGGAATCCAGCGTCTTCAGCCACGGCACGATGCCGTTGGAGTGGCCGTTGGTGGAACGGATCAGCGAGCCGCGCGAACGCACGCGCGAGTAACTCACGCCGATGCCGCCGCTGAACTTGGACAGCTGGGCGATCTCGCCGTACTTGCCGTAGATCGACTCCAGCGAATCCTGCGGCGAGTCGAGCAGGAAGCACGAAGACAGCTGCTCGTGGCGGGTGCCCGAGTTGAACAGCGTCGGCGAGGACGGCAGGTAGTCCAGGTTGCCCATGCGGCGGTACAGCGCCAGTGCCTCGGGCACGTCCTCGGACAGCGCGCAGGCGATGCGCAGGAAGAACTGCTGCGGGGTCTCGATGACCTTGCGGCTGTGCGGATGGCGCAGCAGGTACCGGTCGTACAGCGTGCGCAGGCCGAAGTAGTCGAAGTTGAGGTCGAGCGAGGCATCCAGCGCGTCGTTGAGCTTGCGCGCGTTGATCTGCACGAAGTTGAGCAGGCGCTCGTTGATCAGGCCGACCTCGTGGCCGCGCGCGACCGACTGCGAGAAGGCGTGGATTTCCTGGCCGGACACCTCCTTGGAGATGAAGTTGGCCAGCAGGCGCGCGGCCAGGCGGCCGTATTCGGGCTCCTCGCCGATCAGCAGCGCGGCGGTGCGGATGGACAGCTCGTCCAGCTCCTGGGTGCTGGCGCCGTCGTACAGGCCGGAAATGGTGCGGGTGGCCACGCGCATCGGGTCGACCGCGTACAGGCCCTCGCAGCAGCGCTGCACCGCGCGCACGATCTTGTTCAGGTCGACCGCTTCACGAGTGCCGTTGCGCTTGGTCACGCTCATGGCCGTGGCCGTCGGCGGCGAAGTCAGCAGGAATCCGTCGGCAGCCTGCTTCGGCGCAACGGGGGTCTGGGTCGAATTCATCGGTCCTCTCCAAGTGTCGATGTCGATGGCGCACGTCATGCCGCCCTCCCCGGGGCGGCTGGCGGAACGCGGGCGGGTCGTCCGCCCCGTCGTTCCAGTCCGGACCGGGGGGCTCGACGCGAGGGTGGACGGGCGGCGTCGCAGCGACCGAGACCGCCGGGACCGGCGGAGCGCATGCGTCGCCGACCGGCCCTGCGCAGGCCGCGACCGGCACCGCGCGGCGTACTTCGCGCGGTCGTCGGCGGCCTTGCGGACTCCGGGGAGAAGCGGGCTTCCCTTGGCGGAACCTACGCAGGCCGGGAGGTGAGAAAACCCCGGGCCATGTGGCGGTTTCGTTCCCGTTACCGTTGCGGGGCAGTGCCGGAATGGCCTTGCGGCGTCACCGGCTCAGCACACTCCCGGATTGTGGCCCGGGGTGCCGACGACCACAAGATAATGGGGGTCAACCTGATCGTCAACGCCAGATGTTGTTGATAACTTGTGGGTAGAGGCAAGAAGCTTGCCACATGCGGGCTGCGGCGGTTTCAGTCGTTCCAGCGCACTGCGGCCAGTGCCTGCTGCAAGCGCACACGGGCGGCCGGAACGGTGAATGGCGGGGTGCGCGGCGGGTCGTAAACTTCCGGCCGGGTACCGCTGACCATCAGGTCGATGGCCACGCAGCGGCCGTTGCGGATGCTGCGGTAACCGTCCACCTGCAGGTAGTGGCTCATCGCGGCATCCTCGGCATGGAAATGGGCGAAGGCCACCCCGCCGACTTCGACCTGGTCCGGGTCGGCGACCGCCTCGTCCGGCGCATCCAGACAGCGCGCAACGTCCTCCACCGCGTCGCTGGCACCGATGCGCATCTCGGCGGCGGCCACCTCGTCGGAACCGTCCAGCACCAGCGCGGCCACCTCGCGACCGTGACTGTCCGGACCGGCGAAGGCTTTCCAGCCTTCCGGCACCCGGTAACTGCGGTGGAAATCCCGATACAGCCGAAAGCCCGGCACCGCGCCCAGGCTCAGGCCGATGGCCTTGTCGCGGAACACGTCCGGCGCGACAGCCCCGAGGGTCGATGCCACGGCGGGCGGCGCGGTTCCGGCATTGCCCGGGCGGGCGCCGCATGCGGACAGCAAGCCGGCCGCCAGCAGCATCGGCAACACAAGGCGGCACGGCAGGGGAGGCGATGCGGACACGGCGGCGGTCTCCGGAACCTGATATGCGCCCATGCTGACGCAACACGCGTGAATGCCACCCGGCCACGCAAGACATGTGCACATGCCGTTTCGCCATCACCCTGCGGGACGGGATGGCGGGAACATGCAGCCCCTCCCGTCGAAGCCCGCCGCCATGACCACACCGCATCCCGATGCCGCCGCCGATGCCGACGACCAGGCCTGGGCCGACCTGCTCTCGCCCGCGCGCCGTGCACTGCTGGTGCGCGGCGGGCTGGCCGCCACCGGGCTGGCCGCCACGTCCGCTTCCGCCCTGGCCGCGGGGCCGGCACGCACGGCGGCTTCCCCGGCCTCTCCGTTGCCGGCCGGGGTGAAAACCGATGCCCATGGCCTGCTGCTGCCGATCAAGGGGCCCGGCACCAGCCCGTGGGGCGAGCACACCGTGGCCGAACCCGCCGTTCGCCCCGCCGGCTGCCGCCCGGACGAATATCCGCTGCCCGACAAGCCGCGCCCGTACACCGCGATCAGGAGCTACCACGCGCACGTCTACTTCGACGAAGACAGCTACGAGAAGGCCGCCCTGATCCGACGCTGGACCTCCGAACGCTTCCCGGTGGAACTGGGCAACTGGAACCTGGAGCCGCGCGGCCCGCACGTCACTCCATCGTTCTATTTCGGCTTCAACACCGAACTGCAGCCGATCATCGTGCCGTGGCTGCAGCTCAACAGCCTGGGCCTGACCCTCCTGGTCCACCCGAATACCGGCGACCCGCGCTCGGACCACCTGTACTACGCGCTGTGGGTGAACCGCTCGCAGCCGGTGAACGCCTATGCGTGGCGGCGCTTCGTCGATGGCGGCGGCGGCGACGTGGATCAGATCAATCCGAACGTGCGGCCGTCGGTGCCGCTGGAGACCTGATCCCGCCAGCTGCAGCACAAACGCGGACGGCAGGCGTCCTCGCGGGCGCCTGCCGTTTTCGTCCCGCCGACGCTTCGTCTTTCGGCCTCAGGCGACCACCAGCTCCACGTCGATGTTGCCGCGCGTGGCGTTGGAATACGGGCACACCTGATGGGCCTTGGCGACCAGCGCCTGCAGTGCCTCGCGCTCCAGGCCCGGCACCGAGATTTCCAGCTTGACGGCGATGCCGAAGCCGCCGGGGATCTGGCCGATGCCGACGCTGCCTGCAATGCTGACCTCGGCAGGCAAACGCAGCTTTTCCTGCGCGGCCACGGCCTTCATCGCGCCGATGAAACAGGCCGAATAGCCGGCGGCGAACAGCTGCTCGGGATTGGTGCCGGGGCCGCCTGCGCCGCCCAGTTCGTGCGGGACCGACAGCTGCACGTCGAGCGCGCCATCGGACGAGACGGCACGGCCGTCGCGGCCGCCGGTGGCCGTGGCATGGGCGGTGTAGAGGATCTTTTCGGGGGAAGCCATGGGTATTTCTCCGTTCTGGTCGGGTTGTGGTTCGGTTGTATATAGACAGCTATCAAATAGCGCACTACTTCATGGGCAGGCTCATACTCGTCGGGCCTGCCGCTCAGGCCACGACAAGCCTCTCGCGCAGGGAGTCCAACTCCTGCTTGAGCGACTCGAGGGCCGGCAGGTCGCAAGCCACGGCGCAAAACACCTTCTCCGGGATGCCCCGAGCCTTGGCCTTGAGCGCATGCCCGGCCTCGGTCAGAGCGATGATCACCTGCCGCTCGTCGCCGCGATCGCGGCGGCGGCTGACCCGCCCGGCTGCCTCCAGCCGCTTGAGCAGCGGGGTGAGGGTGGCCGAGTCGAGGTACAGCCGTTCGCCGATCTCGGACACGGTCAGCCCGTCGCGCTCCCACAGCACCAACATCACCAGGTATTGGGGGTAGGTCAGGTCCAGCTCGCGCAACAACCCGCGATACAACTTGCCCATCGCCAGATTCGCCGAATACAGGGCGAAGCACAGCTGGCGATCGAGCCTGAGCGCGGCTTCGGCGTGGGGGAGGTGCGTGTCCATTGCGCTATCATATAGCGCGCTACTTGTTTGTCAACCATTTTGTCCTGCCCGCTTCTTGGCGTCCGCGCCCGCCCGCGGAAGTTGCAAGGCCCGCCTCATTCCATGCCGTCCGCCCGTGCCGATGGCCCGGGCCACATCCGACGGATCGCATGGCCGGTCCCGCTTGGGCCCGTGTCTCAGTCAGGCCGTGGCCATTCCCGTCCACCGCCATCCTGCTCGGCGGCCGCTCCTGCACCCACCACATCGGCCGGCCGCTGCACCGGGGCCTGCGCCGTGCGCGTGACGGCGATGTGCCGGACAGGCATCGGGCAAGCCACCCCCGGCGGCCCGAACAGGACCCGCAGCACCGCTCCGGGCCCATGGGCGCGGCGCAGCGCGGCGAACATCCCGATCCAGGCATGGAACTCCACGCGCAGCGGGTTGTGCCCGCGCACCGGATCGGTCAAGCCGTAACGCGGCGGCACGCCGGAGACCCCGGCGCGGAAACTGCCGAACAGGCGATCAAACACGATCAGCATGCCGCCATAGTTGCAGTCCAGATACTCCGGGTTGCTGGCGTGATGGATGCGGTGGTGGGCCGGGGTGTTGAAGACGTACTCCACCCACCCCGGCAAACGGCCGATCAACTCGGTATGCAGCCAGAACTGGAAGAACAGGTTCAATCCCAGTGCCGCCAACACGTACGGCACAGGAAAGCCCAACAGCACCAGCGGTGCGAAGAACAGCGCCGCGCCGGTGACCGGCGACGACCATCCCAGCCGGTAGGCCGCCGCCAGCGTGTAGTCGGACGGGCTGTGATGCACCGCGTGGTTGAGCCAGAACCAGCGCACCCGATGGCCCGCGCGATGCATCCAGTAGTAGCAGAACTCCTGGCCAACGATCAGCACGCCCCACTGCCAGGCGCGGTCCATCGCCCATTCGGCCATCCGGACCCGCGACACGGCATACAACAACAACGCCGCGATGCCGCCGCCGAGAAGCCGGTGGACGAACCCGCGACCGAGCATGTCCACCAGCGAGACGCCGTAACTCTTCCAGTCATAACGCTGGCCGCGACGGATCAGCATCCCGGCTTCCACCGTCGCGGCCAGCACCAGTGCCAGGCCTGGGATCAGCAGCAGGAGCGGATGGCCTGGAAACACGGGCCATCACCTCACTGCTGGCGGCGCGCCATCCGCGACTGCGCCATGGCGCGCAGCTCGTCGGCACTGAGCTTGCCGTCGTGGTTCACATCCAGCTGGTCGAAATGCCGGGCCAGGCGCGGCAGGCCGGCTTCGGCCTCGGCCTTGTCGATCAGGCCGTCGCCGTTCTTGTCGGCCGCCTTCCAGCGCGCCTGCATCTTCTGCAACGTCGCGTCGGAAGGCGGTTGCGCCGGGGCCGCCGTCTGCGCGGCGGCGATGCCGGCCAGGGACAGCCACAACAGGCCGGCGGCACCAGCCATCATCTGCTTCTTCATCGGGAGCCTCGTCGGGACAATGATCGAAAATCGGGATAGACATCAGAGAAGCGTGAACACGCCGGCCGGAAGATCTGGGCGCCTGCCACTGCCCTCGCACATCTTCCTGAGGTTGGCGAGGCCACCGGCCGCGGGATCGGCCACGTAGAAGTACCGGGTGATGGAGACGGTGCCGGCCGGATCACGGACATCGCACCGGGCCAGCGCCCCCGGCGGGCAATGCGGCAACATCGTCACTTTCGGTGGCTTGGCCCCGGGAAAGACCGTCTCCGCCGCCTGCTTGCACCAGGCCGGACCGACTACAGAAGCGGCAGGACCGGAAAAACCGGTGCACTCGTGCAGATGGATCGGCGCGGGAAGCAGCGGCGGCATGGCCGGCACCGTGCCCTGCTGCTCGCAGGCAGGCACGCCAGCTGTCGCCGCACCGATGGCGCCGGCCATGCAGCCCAGCACGAGTGCCACCCGGAACGGAACGCGGCTGATGACACGCGGCATGGCAGACGGCCTCAGCGGCCCGGGCACGCGATCACCGCGCCGCTGGCGTCGGTGCAGGTGCCGGCATGGGTCACGGCGCCGTTCTGCACGGTGGTCGACCCGTTGTAGCTGTTGCCGTTGGCCAGCGTGGCCGAACTGCTGCGGCTGCCATTGACGGTACCGTCGGCACTGCGGCTGAGGCTGCCGGACGTGCTGCCGGTGGCGCCGTTGGCCAACGTGGCCGACGCACTGCTCTGCTGGCTGGCACTGCCGTCGGCATTGCGGGAGAAGCTGCCGGAACGCCGGGCCGACGCACCATTGGCTCCCTGCACGCTGGCACCGCTGTAGCCGGTGGTGTTGCCGGCGGCATCGGTGGTGGCGCCGTGCCCGCGGACATAGCTGCCACGGATGCCACGGCCGGCAGCGGCCGTGCCGGTGGCGGTGCCGCCGTCGGCCGTGGTGCCGCTGCCGTGGACGCGCAGGCGACCGGCACTGGCATCCGGAACGAAAGCCACGGCGGTGGCCACGGCCGTGGCGAGGGTCAGGACGTGAGCGATGCGCATGACGGATTCTCCTTGCATGGATGGGGTGGGACAGGCACCGATCGCCTGCCGTGGAGCCATCCTGCCGGCGGGCCGGGACGAAAATGCAACCGGGATGCAAGCACATGTTTCCCCCGCCCGGCCGCGGAAACATTTCGTTGCAATTGCCCGCCCGGCGCCGTTGTCGGGCCGCGAACCGGCACGCATAGTGACCGCCATGGACGACGCCTCCCCCCACCTGCTGCTGGTCGACGACGACACCCGCCTGCGCGAGTTGCTTGCCCGCTATCTGGAACAACAGGGCTTCCGCGTGCGCGGCGCCGGCGACGGGACGCAGATGCGCCAGGCGCTGGATCGGGGCCATTACGACCTGATCGTGCTCGACCTGATGATGCCGGGCGAGAGCGGGCTGGACATCTGCCGGCGCCTGCGCGGCCAGGGCGACGCCACGCCGATCGTCATGCTGACCGCCAAAGGCGACGAGATCGACCGCATCGTCGGCCTGGAAATCGGCGCCGACGACTACCTTCCCAAGCCGGTCAGCCCGCGCGAACTGCTGGCGCGCATCCGCGCGGTCCTGCGGCGCAGCCGGCCGGTGCCGGGCGCGCCGCAGGCCGAGGGCGGACGCGTGGCGTTCGGGCCGTTCGTGCTGGACCTCGGCGCGCGCGAACTCCGCCGCGACGGCGGCTTGCTGAAACTGACCTCGGGCGAATTCGCGGTGCTGTCGGTACTGCTGCGCCATCCCCGCCAGCCGCTCTCGCGCGACCGGCTGATGAGCCTGGCCCATGGCCGCGAACACGAGGCCTTCGAGCGCAGCATCGACGTGGCCATCGCCCGCCTGCGCAAGATGCTGGAAGACGACCCGCGCAACCCGCGCATGATCCAGACCGTGTGGGGCACCGGCTACGTGTTCGTGCCGCCGGACGCGACGGCATGACCGCGTCCCGCTGGCTGCCGCGCACGCTGTTCGGCCAGTTCGTGCTGGTGATCGCGCTGGTGCTGGCCGGCGCGGGGCTGCTGGCCGCCCTGCTCGGCCGCGAACTGGCCACCCGCCCGGCCGCCCAGCAACTGATGCGGGCGATGGACGGTTTCGCCAACGTGGTGGAAGAGCTCGACCGCCATCAGCCGCGCGCACGCACGCTGGCGCTACTGAACGAGGCCGGGCTGGAAACGCGTGAAACCCCGCCGGAGTTGCGCCAGGCCACCTTCCTGCCGCTGCTGCGCGAACTGGATGCCCGCGCGCGCGGACAGCTGGGCGTCGGTCGCGAGCTGCACGCCGGCCGCGCCGACGGCCGCTCGGCGGTCTGGCTCAAACTCGACACCACGCCGGCGCTGTGGGTGTCCTTCACCCGTTCGCAGCGCGGCGAGCCGG
>Ga0194137_10000605_pt1 | contig 23279 bp, 19 predicted proteins | sample TARM_MetaG_T3_14_FD_134025 | JGI IMG/M metagenome (GOLD analysis project Ga0194137, IMG submission 134025) | Freshwater microbial communities from Pennsylvania, USA, analyzing microbe dynamics in response to fracking - TARM_MetaG_T3_14 (version 2) | ecosystem: Environmental > Aquatic >... | reverse complement strand
TCGGCCCAGGCCTGGGCCGAGGCGGCCAGCTGCGGGAAGACCTCGGGCCTGCAACCCAGCGGCTCTTCCGAGTGCGTGCGCATGATGCGCGTGTAGACGAAGTCGCCCGTCGGCTCGGCGATGGGCGGGTAGTCGTCGGACTCGGTGAACACCGTCGCCGCCCCGTACTTGCGCGCCAGCGCCAGGTACTCAGGGCTCTGGAAGCTCGCATGGCGCACGTCCAGCGCATGGCGCAGAGGCAGGCCGTCGACCGTCGCGGGCAGCAGTTCCAGGAAGGACGTCATGTCGGCCGCATCGAACTTGTGCGTCGGCGCCAACTGCCAGACGATGGGGCCGAGCTTGTCGCCCAGCTCGGCAATGCCCGAGTCGATGAAGCGCTTGATGGAGTCTGCCCCGTCGGCCAGCACGCGGCGCTGCGTCGCGAAGCGGATGGCCTTCAGCGAGAACATGAAGCCGTCGGGCGTCTCCTTGCGCCACTTGGCGAAGGTGGCCGGCTTCTGGGCCCCGTAGTAGGTGCTGTTGATCTCGATGGCCGTCAGCTGCTGGCTGGCGTATTCCAGTTCACGCGCCTGCGGCCAGCCCTTGGGGTAGAAGTTGTCGCGCCAGGGCTCGAAATTCCAGCCGCCGATGCCGACCCTGATTTTTCCTGCACTCACGCTGGCGCCTCCTGGCTGATGACTGTATGGAAAAACAGTCTATCGGCCAGGGAGGCGAAAGCGCAAGAGGCGATTACATGCCGGCGTAGTTGGGACCGCCGCCGCCTTCCGGCGTGACCCAGACGATGTTCTGCGTCGGGTCCTTGATGTCGCAGGTCTTGCAGTGCACGCAGTTCTGCGCGTTGATCTGCAGGCGCTCGCCACCGCCGGCCTCGTTGGGCACGAACTCGTAGACGCCGGCCGGGCAGTAGCGGCTCTCAGGGCCGGCGTAGGTGGCGAGGTTGACCTGCACCGGCACCGCGTCGTCCTTCAGCGTCAGGTGGGCGGGCTGGTTCTCCTCGTGGTTGGTGTTGGAGATGAACACCGAGGAGAGGCGGTCGAAGGTCAGCTTGCCGTCCGGCTTCGGGTAGGCGATGGGCTTGCACTCCGCGGCCGGGCGCAGCGAAAGGTTGTCGGCCTTGTGGTTGTGCAGGGTCCAGGGCGGGCTCTTGACGCCCAGCTTGGGGAGCAGCCACTGCTCGATGCCGGTCATCAGCTTGCCAAGCGTCTGGCCCTTCTTGAACCAGAGCTTGAAGTTGCGGCTCTGCTGCAGTTCCTCGTTCAGCCAGCTCTTCTCGAAGGCTTCGGGGTAGGCGGTCAACTCGTCCTGGGCGCGGCCGGCGTCCAGGGCCGGGGCCAGGGCCTCGGCGCAGAGCATGCCGCTCTTGATGGCGGCGTGGCTGCCCTTGATGCGGGCGGCGTTCAGATAGCCGGCGTCGCAGCCGACCAGGGCGCCGCCCGGGAAGACCGTCTTGGGCAGGGCCTGCGGCGTGCCGTTGTTGATGGCGCGGGCACCGTAGCCGATGCGCTTGCCGCCCTCGATGTGGGCACGGATGGCCGGATGGGCCTTCCAGCGCTGCATCTCCTCGAAGGGGCTCAGGAAGGGGTTGTCGTAGTCCAGGCCGATGACGAAGCCCAGGGTCACCTTGTTATCCGCCAGGTGGTAGAGGAAGCCGCCGCCGAAGGTGTCGCCTTCCATCGGCCAGCCGGCCGTGTGCACGACCTTGCCGGGCTGGGCCTTGTCGGCGGGGATCTCCCACAGCTCCTTGATGCCGATGGCGAAGGTCTGGGTGTCCTTGCCCTCGGTCAGCTTGTACTTGGCCAGCAACTGCTTGCCGAGATGGCCGCGGGCGCCTTCGGCAAAGATGGTGTACTTGGCCGTTAGCTCCATGCCGAGCTGAAAGTTGTCGCCGGGCTCGCCACCCTTGCCAATGCCCATATTGCCGGTGGCCACGCCCTTGACGCGGCCCTGCTCGTCGTAGAGCACCTCGGCGGCGGCAAAGCCCGGGAAGATTTCGACGCCCAGGGCCTCGGCCTGCTGGGCCATCCACTTGACCACGTCGGACAGGCTGATGACGTAGCAGCCATGGTTGTGGAAGTTGCGCGGCACGAGGGCGTCGGGTGTGCGCGTGCTGCCGGTTTCGGACAGCAGCAGCACATCGTCGCCGGTCACGGCCTGGTTCAGCGGCGCGCCCAGTTCCTTCCAGTTCGGGAACAGCTCGGTGATGGCACGCGGGTCCATGACGGCGCCGGACAGGATGTGAGCACCGGGCTCCGAGCCCTTCTCGAGCACGACGATGTTGGCGTCGGGCTTGATCTGCTTGAGGCGGATGGCCGCGGCCAAGCCGGCGGGACCGCCGCCGACGATGACCACGTCGTATTCCATGGACTCGCGGGGGCCGAACTGGGCCAGGATTTCTTCGGACGTCATGCAGGGTCTCCGTCAGCTTTGAATTGCGCGCGATTCTAGAGAGGCTGGATGGCAAATCGAACGATCGTGCTTTTTTAGTGCTTCAGCTCTAGCCCGGTAGGATCGGCGAAGCATCACGAAAAGGCAGTCCCATGAGTTACTCCATCAATCTCGAAGGTCGTGTGGCCCTGATCACCGGCGCCTCCAGCGGCCTGGGCGCGCAATTCGCCAAGACGCTTTCCAAGGCCGGTGCCTGCGTCGTGCTGGCGGGGCGCCGCGTCGAGCGGCTCAAGGACCTGCGCGCCGAGATCGAAGGCAATGGCGGCGACGCCCATGTCGTGCAACTGGACGTGACCGATGTGGCCAGCATCAAGGCCGCGGTGGCCCATGCCGAGACCGAGGTCGGCACGCTCGACATCCTGATCAACAACTCGGGTGTGTCCACCACACAGCGGCTCACCGACGTCAGCGAGAACGACTACGACTATGTGATGGACACCAACACGCGCGGCGCCTTCTTCGTCGCGCAAGAAGTGGGCAAGCGCATGCTGGCCCGCGCCCGCGGCGCCGCGCCGGGCACCTTCATCGGCGGGCGCATCGTCAACGTGGCGTCGATGGCCGGCCTGCGCGTGCTGGGCCAGATCGGCGTCTACGCGATGAGCAAGGCCGCCGTCATTCACATGACGCGGGCCATGGCCCTGGAGTGGGGCAAGTACGGCATCAACGTGAACGCCATCTGCCCGGGCTATATCGACACCGAGATCAACCACCACCACTGGGGCACCGAGCAGGGCAGGAAGCTCGTGGAGCTGCTGCCCAGGAAGCGCGTGGGCCAGCCGCAGGACCTGGACACCTCGCTGCTGATGCTATGTGCCAACGAGAGCCATTTCATCAACGGCGCCGTCATCCAGGCCGACGATGGCTTCGGAGTTTGAATGTCGAAGCGAGACCTGACCCCGCTGGAAGCCCGCGTCCTTGCCGTCCTCGTCGAGAAGGAATCCACCGTGCCGGACAGCTACCCGCTGTCGGCCAACGCGCTGACCGCCGGCTGCAACCAGAAGACGGCGCGCGACCCGGTCATGGACGTGTCCGAGGCCGAGGTGCTGGCAACGGTGGAGGAGCTCAAGGCGTTCAGCCTCGTCAATACCGTCAGCGGCAGCCGCGTGCTGCGCTACGAGCACAACTTCGCGCGCGGTCTGGGCGTGCCGGGCGCGGCGGTGGCGCTGCTGGCTCAGCTGATGCTGCGCGGCCCGCAGACGGCGGCCGAGCTGCGCCAGAACACAGAGCGCCTGCATCGCTTTGCCGATGTGTCGTCGGTGGAAGGCTTCCTGGAAGAGCTGGCGGAGCGCGAGCAGCCCTTTGCGGTGAAACTGGCCAAGGCGCCCGGTGCGCGCGAGGCGCGTTGGGCGCATCTGCTTTGCGGGCCGGTGGCCTCCGTTGATCAAGCGGTCGCGGCAGCGCTGCCGCGCGATGAAGAAGTCGCCTTGCTGCGCGCCGAGGTCGCCTCTTTGCGCCAGCTCGTCAACCGCATCGCCGCCGAGCTCGGCATCACGCCATGAGATACCTCGTCCCGGTCGACAAGAAGCTGACCTACGAGTGCCGCATCACCATGCGCTGGGGCGACATGGACGCCATGGGCCACATCAACAACACCCTCTACTTCCGCTACCTGGAGATCGCGCGTGTCGACTGGCTGACACAGATCGGCGCCGCGCCCAACCCGGGTGGGCGGGGGCCGGTCATCGTCAACGCCTTCTGCAATTTCTACCGGCAGTTGAAGGTGCCGGGTGAAGTGCTTGCCCGGCACTATGTCAGCGACCCGGGCCGCACCAGCTTCGAAACCTGGATCACGCTGGAGCGGACCGACGAGCCGGGTGTCATCTACGCCGAGGGTGGCGCGACGACGCTGTGGTTCGACGCTGAGACCGACAAGGCCGTCGCGCTGCCGGACTGGGTGCGAGATCTCATCACCTGAAGGCGTACTTGACGCTGGCGTAGACGAAGCGGCCGCGCGGGTCGGTGTAGCTGGGGTCGTAGCCCGACAGGAAGAACCAGGCCTGCTGCGAGAAGGGCGGCGCCTGGTTGAGCAGGTTCTGCGCGCCGGCCCGGAAGGTGAGGGCCTTGCTGGCCTCCCAGCCGGCCGACAGATTCCACAGCGAATAGGCCTGCACCTTGCGATCGGGCTTGCCGACGATGTGCTGGTCGTTGTAGCCCTGCAGATAGCTGTTGGACAGCGTCGCCGAGAAGGGGCCGGTCTCCCAGTCCAGGCTGACCGTGTGGCGCCAGCGCTGCACGACGCCGTCGTTGATGAAGACGCCGAGGTTGCTGACGAAGGGGTCGCCGTTGCCGGTCTGCTGCTGGGACTTCAGCGTCAGGGTGCCGTTCACGCGCAGGCCAAACTGGCCGAAGCCGGTTTTCAGGCCGCTGAGGCTGACGCCGAGGTCCAGGCCGGAGATGCGTTCCTTGCCGCGGTTTTCCTTGATCAGGTCGATGTGGTCGATGGCGTTGTTGGCGTCGCGGTGCACCAGGCTGCCGTATTTGTCTAGGTCGGACAGGATGACGTCCACGCCCAGCGTGCTGATCAGGTCGCTCTTCTCGATGTTCCAGTAGTCGACGTTGAGGTTGACGCCGCGCCGGGGTTCGAAGACCAGGCCGGCCGAGAACTGTCGTGACTTCTCGGGCTTCAGCCTGGCATTGCTGAAGTTCAGCGTCTTCCAGATGTCCGAGCAGTCGGTGACGGTATTGCTCGGGTCGGCAGCGAGGCAGACCGGGTCGACCAGCGTTGCCGACGAGCCCTGGGTGACCGGGCGGTAGAGATCCGACAGGCTGGGCGCGCGAAAGCCCTTGCCCACCGAGGCGCGCAGCAGCAGCTCCTTCATGGGCACGTACTTCAGCCCCAGCTTGGGGCTGAGCGCGCCACCGCTGACCTGGTAATGCTCGTAGCGCAGCGCCGCTTGCAGCTCCAGCTGCTTCGTGACGGGGGCGCTGATCTCGCCAAAGACGGCGCCCACCTGGCGCGACTTGCCGAAGTCGGAGTCGGGGCCCTGCGAGGTCTCGCCCAGGATGAGGTCCTGCTTCAGCGCATCGGACTGGTGGTAGTTCTGCTTCTCGCGGCGCAACTCGCCGCCGAAGGCCACGGCCAGGTCGCCGCCCGCCAGCTGCGCCAGCGCCCTGGAGGCCTTGAAGTCCAGGCTGTCCATGGCGCCTGTCGCATGCCGGACCTCGCCGCGAATCTGGGCCTGCTCGTACAGGGCCACGCCTTTGGCGTCAGACGCCTTGAACGGGCTGATCGTGCCCTTGGCGAAGCCGTCGCGGATCATCTGCTCGTTCAGATAGCCCTGGTAGTCGCGGTCTGAGACGGCGCTGGTGCTGTGGTTTAGCGCCCATTCGTAGTCCCAGCCGGCCAGCAGGCCCTGGGTCCCGACGACGAAGCGATTGGTGGTCGACACGAGCTCACTTGTGCGCAGGCCGGCCTCGGCCAGCCGGGTGCGCACGGTGATGACACGCTCGCTATCGTCAGCGGCCAAGCCGTTCAGGGCGCTGCCCTTGAAGGCCGGTACGAGCGAGACATCAATGTCAGCATCGACCCGGTTCGGCGTGCCGGTGTAGAGGGTTCGTGCACGCGCCAGCGACGCCTCGACGAAAAGCTGATGACCGCCGCCGATATTGAGGATGCCGCGCGTGAAAACGCTGCTCTTGTTTGATTTCGGATACAGCTCGATGTCGCGCATGTAGTCGAAGGTGCAGCCGTCCACGCCGCCGATGCCGTTTGGCAGGTAGAGACTGGCAGGCGGGTTGCAGCCATTGGCGGCAGACGGGTTGACGGTCTTGGAGTTGATGACCGTCGAGCCATTGCTGGAGTAGCCCTCGCCCTTCAGCGTGTCGCGCTGGTAGGTGGACAGCTTGATGTTGCCGGGGAAGCTCGCACTCGACAGCAGGTCGGGCAGGCGGCCGGGGATGTCCAGGTCCTTGATGAACTGGCGCTTGGAGGCGTTCAGGCTGCTGGTGGTTTGCACGTCCAGCACGCCGAAGATGTTGAAGCCGTCGCGGCCGAAGTCGCCCAGGCCGCCGGCCAGCGTCGCCGAGCGCTTGGCCGCGCCGTGGCCCTCGGTGGTGTTGCCGGCCAGGGCATTGATGTCGATGCCGGAGAAGTCCTTGCGGGTGATGAAGTTGATGACGCCGCCGATGGCGTCCGAGCCGTACAGCGACGAGGCACCGTCCAGCAGGATCTCGACGCGCTGGATGGCCGCGGCCGGGATGCTGTTCAGGTCCACGCCGGCCGAGTCGCCGGGCGAGGCGAAGTTGGCCATGCGCCGGCCATTCAGCAGCACGAGGGTGGACGACACGCCCAGGCCGCGCAGGTTGGCGGCGTTGAAACCCATCTGGTCGCGAAACCCGCCATAGGCCACGCTGCCGCCGTCGGTCAGGTTGTTGGCGCTGGCGCTGATGCGGGCGACCAGCTCGGCTGCCGTGGTCACGCCGGCCTTGTCGATCTCGGCCCGCGTGATGACCTGCACCGGCAGCGCCGTCTCGCCCTCGATGCGCTTGATGGCCGTACCGGTGATTTCGACGCGCTCCAGCGTGGACTGGGCCTGGGCGGCGCAGCTCAGCGCGAGCAGGGCCGCGGCAGACGCGACGAAGGGGGAAGGGCAGGGCGCTTTCATCTTTTGGGGCCTCCGTGATTCGCGCCAGTCTAGGCACGGTGCCGCTAGCTGCCGGCTTCAAGGCGTCGATTCGTCTCGCGTACGCCACGCCCTCGTCGTTCGAATTAGGGGCGAGTGGTCACCCGGCCTCTGTCATCATGCGCGGTCTGACCAAGGAGGGTAGTGGGCATGAGGGCATGGATCTGGGCCGGGATGGCGGCGATGGCGATGGCCGTCAGCGTGCAGGCGGCCACCCCAGCGGCGTCCGCGGCGAGCGCGCCGCAGGGTTTCAGGCTGTTCAGGCCCGCCGCGCCGGCTTCGGCCCCGCGCGCCAATGCACCTGCGCCGGTCAAGCCGGCCGCCGCGACGCCGGCCTCTGCGCCCGCGCCGGCCGTCGCCGACACCGAGCCTGCCATCCGCGGCTATGCGGTGCCCATCGGCGGCGCGCTGAAGGCCGACAACGAGGAGGTCTGGCAACGCATCGTGCAGCTGGCGGGCGGCAAGGGCGCACGCTTCGTCGTCTTCGGCACGGCCAGCGAAGATCCTGAAGCCAGCGCCAAGCAGGTCGTCGACCTGCTGCAACGCCGCGGGGCCGTGGCCGAGGCCCTGCCGGTGGCGCCCAAATTCCTGTGGGTGGACCTGAGCAAGGTCGTGCGCGACCCGGCGCTGATAGCCAAGGTCAAGGCCGCCAAGGGCATCTTCTTCACCGGCGGCGTGCAGGAGCGCATCGTCGACGTGCTTCAGCCCGGTGGCCAGAGCACGCCCATGTTGGATGCCATCTGGGACGTCTACCGCAAGGGCGGCGTCATCGCCGGCACCTCGGCCGGTGCGGCCATCATGAGCACCATCATGTTCCGCGACGCACCCAGCGTCGTGAACATCCTCAAGGGCCGCTTCGCCGATGGCAAGCAGGTCGACCGCGGCCTCGGTTTCGTCGGGCCCAATCTCTTCGTCGACCAGCACTTCCTCAAGCGCGGCCGCTTCGGTCGCATGATCCCGCTGATGATGGCCAAGGGCTACAAGCTGGGCCTGGGCGTGGACGAGAACACCGCCGCCATCATCCGTGGCGACGAGATCGAGGTCATCGGCGACCGCGGCTGCATGATCGTCGACCTGACCGAGGCCAGGACCGACGCCACGCTGGGGGCCTTCAATGTGCAGGGCGCCCGCCTGTCCTACCTGGAGCATGGCGACCGCTACCACCTGCGCGCACGCTCGACGACGCCCTCGGCCCCCAAGCTGCGCGGCGAACTGCACGATGCCGAGTCGCCCAACTTCAAGCCCTACTACACCGACGACGTCTTCCACCTCGACATGCTGGGCGACTCCACCATATCGAGTGCCATGAGCCGCCTCATCGACAGCGTGCGCAAGGAGGTCAAGGGGCTGGCCTTCGACGTGTTGCCGCGCGCCAACGACCCGTTGGCCGAACTGGGGTTTCTGTTCCGCCTCTATAAGGGCTCGGACTCGCTGGGCTGGAGCACCGAGGAGTTCGGCGGCGAGCAGTTCACCGTGACCAATCTCTACCTCGACATCAGCCCGGTGCGCCTGCCCATGCCGCTCTACGGCGGCTGGGTGCCGCCCAAGCCAGCGCCGGCGCCGTTGCCCGCCGCGGCGGCTTCCGGTGCGAGCGGGCAGTGACGGCTTGCAGCCTTTGTTCACCGCTGCTTGCGCTTCCTCGGGCCTGACCCGCTGTTGCGGCGGCCCCGGAGCTGCCAAGATAACAATCCTGTGATTTCCACCCGCCCGGCCACCGCGCCGGGCTCGTCTGCTCACCTTGGTCTCCCACGCCCCCGCTGGCACCGTCATCGTCATTGGCGGCGCGCTCAAAGCTGACAGCGACGCCGTCTGGCAACGCATCGTCGATGAAGCCGGCGGTGCCGGGGCGCCCATCGCCGTCTTTCCCACCGCGGCCTACGAGCCCGCACGCATCGCCGCCCAGATCGTCGCGGCGCTGCAGCGCTGCGGCGCCTGCGCCGAGGTCGTGCCGCTGGCGCCTCATCTTGACGGCGTCGACCTGGCAGCCACACTGAACGACCCGGAACTGATTGCCCGCGTTGCGGCCTCGCGGGCGGTGTTCTTCTCGGGAGGTGCCCAGGAATACCTCGTCGACACCCTGCAGCCCGGCGGGAGGTCGACGGCCATGCTGGACGCCATCCGCGCCGTCTTTGCCGCCGGCGGCGTCATCGCCGGCACCAGCGCGGGCGCCGCCGTCATGAGTCGGCTGATGTTCCGCGACGCCATGGACAACCTGGCCGTGCTGCGCGGCCAGTGGCGGGCCGGCCAGGAGTACGACCAGGGATTCGGCTTCGTCATGCCAGAACTCCTCGTCGACCAACATTTTCTGAAGCGCGGCCGCATCGGCCGCATGCTGCCGGCCCTGCAGGCCCTGGGCTATCGCCTCGGCCTGGGCGTCGACGAGAACGCCGCTGTCGTCATCAAGGGCGGCGAACTCGAGGTCATCGGCGGCAGCGGTGCTGTCCTCGTCGACCTCGGCGAGGCGACCCATGACGCCACGCTGCCGGCCTTCAATCTGCGCGGTGCCCGCCTGTCCTATCTCGACCATGGCGACCGCCACGACCTAGCCAGCGGCACGACGACGCCGGCCGCCCACAAGCTCGGCGAGACGCGCATCGACCCGGCCGCGCCTGGTTTCGAGCCCGGCCTGCAATCCGACCGCTACTTCCTCGACATCCTCGGCGACGGCTGCATCCTCGAGGCCCTGACCCAGCTGCTCGACGGCCCCGCACCCGAGGTGCGCGGCCTGGCCTACCGGGCCAATCCCCGGCCCGGCGACGAGTTTGGCGACATCGGCTTCGAGTTCCGCCTGCGCCGCGGGCCCGGCCTCGTCGGCTGGTGCAGCACCGCGCTGGGCGGCGAGGACTACACGGTGCTGGGCGCGCGCCTGGACGTTGTGCCTGTGCGCGTGGCCAACCCGCTGTTCACGCCGTTGGTCGCCGCGACGCTGCGCGTGGTCGAATCGGGGCAGCGGCTCCAAGGAGAAATGCGATGACGACGATCAGCGGTGAATTCAGCGTCGGCATGACGGCGCGGGATGCCGAAGGCCAGAGCCCGGCTATAGGCCGCATGCTGCTCGACAAGCACTATCGCGGCGCCATCGAGGCGCGTGGCGCGGGCCAGATGCTGGCTACGCACGGCAGCGTCGCCGGCTCGGCCGCCTATGTGGCGCTGGAGACGGTGAGCGGCAGCCTGCAGGGGCGCGAGGGCAGCTTCGCCCTGGTCCACCTGGGGCGCATGAACCGCGGACAGCCCTCGCTGGACATCGGCGTCGTGCCCGACTCCGGCACCGGGGCGCTGGTCGGCCTGACCGGCAGCATGCGCATCCGCGTCGAAGGTCGCCAGCATTTCTACGACTTTGACTTCAATCTGCCTGAGTGAGACGGCAGATCTTGCCGGCCGCGACACAATCGCGGCCATGGCTGATATCGACACCCGCCCCGAAGGCTTCCAGCGCGTCAGCGCCGCGCTGACGGCGCTGTCCCACCCGCACCGGCCGGTGTGGCTGGACGTGGCCGCCCGCACCGCCCAGGAGGCGGCCGACGCCCTGGGCGTGACCCTGGGCCAGATCGCCAAGTCCGTCGTCTTCCGCCGCAAGGCCGACGACTCCGCCGTCCTCGTCATCACCTCGGGCGACAAGCGCGTCGACGAGGCCAAGCTCAAGCCCCACACCGGGCCGCTGGGGCGGGCCGACGCCGACTTCGTCAAGGCCCGCACCGGCTTTTCCATCGGCGGCGTGTCGCCAGCCGGCTTTGCGCCTGTCGAGGGCTTCGCCGTGCCCCAGCTCTTCATCGACCGCGAGCTGTTCCGCTTCGACGTCATCTGGGCTGCCGCGGGCCACCCGAACGGCGTGTTCAAGCTGACACCGGGCGAGCTGGAGAAGCTGACCGGGGCACCGGTCATCGACGTCGTCCAAGCATGAAGCCTGCTGTTGCCTCGCCCTGCGTCAACGTCTGCCAGATGGACGCGGCGACCGGCTGGTGCCGCGGCTGCGCGCGGAGCATCCACGAGATTGCCGGCTGGGGTGGGGCGCCCGAGACGGTGCAGCGCCACATCTTGGACCAGTTGCCCGAGCGCCGCGTCGAGATGCACCGCCACGGCCTGTGGCTGGGCCCCTGGCCGCATTCGGAGGAGCAGGATCGATGAAGCGCCTGACCTTCTACTTCGACCCCGTCTCGCCCTATGCGGCCCTGGGCTTCGAGGCCTTGCCTGAGGCGCTGGCAGGGCACAGCGTCGAAGTCGTCTACCGGCCCATCCTGTTCGCGGCCCTGCTGCAGGCCCTGGGGCAGAAAGGCCCGGCCGAGATCGAGGCCAAGCGGCGCTGGACCTTCCGCCAGGTGGCCTGGCTGGCCCACCGCCAAGGGGTGGTGCTGGACGCGCCGGCCCAGCATCCCTTCAACCCGTTGCCGCTGCTGCGCCTGGCCTGGGCCTGCGCGGCGCCCGAAGGCCAGCCAGGCGACACGCCGGGACGTTGGGTGGTCGAGCAGCTCTTCCACCATGTCTGGCGCGGTGCCGGTGCCGATGCCAACGACGCGGCCCGCCTGGCCGCGTTGACCGAGCGCTTGGCGCCGGCCCAGGACCCCGCCGGTAACGCCATCAAGCAGCGCTTGCGCAGCGAGACCGAGGCGGCCCTGGCCCTGGGCGTCTTCGGCGTGCCGACCGTCGAGTTCGAGGGCCGGCTGTACTGGGGGCAGGATGCCCTGCCCATGCTGCGCGCGGCCATGGACGGCGACCCGTGGTTCCGCAGCGGCGCCTGGGAATCGGTGGCTCAAGCGCGCCCCGGGGTCACCCGGAAACATTGAAGCCCTTCGTTCAGTCTTGCAGACCGCGCTGCGGCCGTGCCGCAGCTCTTCGGCAGGCACAAGGCGCCCACTGGGCGTCTTGAGTCCGGCCTCAGCCCCCTGGGGACGGCGATGCTTGCCAGTTCGACCGGCAAGCACGTCGCCAAAGCGGCTCAGGATTTACCCGCGAGGGTCTTTTGATCTCGCATTGAGAAATGCGGAATCCGGGTTGCTGCGGGGTTTGTCAGCCTCGATTCAGAATGGCGTCAGAACGGGGTCAGAGGCCGTGTGAATAGTCACGCCGAGGGAAGCCTGTGGGGCGGCCCGACAACTGACGGAGACATTTCATGGCAACTGCGACTTCCGCGGCCGCGGCACCGATGACGCGAGAGGAAAAGAAGGTCATCTTCGCTTCCTCCCTCGGCACGGTGTTCGAGTGGTACGACTTCTATCTCTACGGCTCGCTGGCACCTGTCATCGCCAAGCAGTTCTTCTCGGGCCTGGACCCCCAGGCGGCGTTCATCGCCTCGCTGCTGGCCTTCGCCGCCGGCTTCATCGTGCGCCCCTTCGGCGCTCTGGTGTTCGGCCGCCTCGGCGACATGATCGGCCGCAAATACACCTTCCTGGTCACCATCCTGATCATGGGCCTGTCGACCTTCATCGTCGGCGTGCTGCCCACCTACGCGACCATCGGCGCCGCAGCCCCGGTCATCCTAATCAGCCTGCGCCTGTTGCAGGGCCTGGCCCTGGGCGGTGAATACGGCGGCGCCGCCACCTATGTGGCCGAGCATGCGCCGCATGGCAAGCGGGGTGCCTACACTTCCTGGATCCAGACCACCGCGACGCTTGGCCTGTTCCTGTCGCTGATGGTCATTCTCGGCACCCGCACGGCGCTGGGCGAGAAGGACTTCGCCGAGTGGGGCTGGCGCGTGCCGTTTATCGTCTCCATCCTGCTGCTGGGCATTTCGGTGTGGATTCGCCTGTCCATGAACGAGTCGCCGGCCTTCCAGAAGATGAAGGCCGAGGGCAAGACCTCCAAGGCGCCGCTGTCCGAGTCCTTCGGCCAGTGGAAAAACCTGAAGATCGTGGCGCTCGCCCTGTTCGGCATTGTGGCCGGCCAGGGCGTGGTCTGGTACACGGGCCAGTTCTACGCGCTGTTCTACCTGACGACGGTCCTCAAGGTCGATGGCCCCAGTGCCAACATCTGGATCGCCATCTCGCTGGTGTTGGGTACGCCCTTCTTCGTCATCTTCGGGACGCTGTCGGACAAGATCGGCCGCAAGCCCATCATCATGGCCGGCCTGCTGCTGGCTGCCGTCACCTACTTTCCGCTCTTCAAGACGCTGACCGAGGCGGCCAACCCCGACCTCGCCAAGGCTCAGGCGAATTCCAAGGTCGTCCTCAGCACGAACCTGGCGACCTGCTCCTTCCAGGGTAGCCCCATCGCCCGTGAGGTGGACTTCACCAGCGCCTGCGACATCGCCAAGCGTGCCCTGGCTCAGTCTTCGGCCAGTTCCGAAACCATCGAGGCTGCCGCCGGTGCGCCGAGCGTCGTGAAAGTGGGCGAGAAGGAAATTGCCGTCCCCACGGCCAGCAAGCTGACCGAGCACAAGTTCGACGAAGCCAGCACCAAGGCCATCGCCGCCTTCAAGAAGGACCTGGCCGAAGCCATGAAGGCGGCCGGCTACCCGCCCAAGGCCGACATGTCCAAGGTCAACGTGCCCCTGGTCATTGCCATCCTGTTCGTGCTGGTGGTCTACGTGACCATGGTCTATGGCCCGATCGCCGCCATGCTCGTCGAGCTGTTCCCGACCCGAATCCGCTACACCTCCATGAGCCTGCCTTATCACATCGGCAACGGCTGGTTCGGCGGCATGTTGCCCTTCATCACCTTTGCGCTGGTGGCGCAGTACGGCAATATCTATACGGGCCTCTGGTACCCCATCGGCATCTCCGTCATGAGTCTCGTCATCGGCATGCTTTTCGTCCGCGAGACCAAGGATGTCGACATCTACGCCAAGGACTGAATGAGGGCCGAGGACAGGCCACTGCGGCCTGTCCGACGCCTCACGATGGACACGCCGCCTGCATGCGGCGTGGCATGAGGCAAGACCCGAGGCCGGCGCAAGCCGGCCTTTTCGTTCTGGCTAGCCCTGCTTGTCGATTGCACCCGGCCCTGCGAGGATGCCGCGGATGCCCAAGTCCAAAGATTCCTCCGATGGCAGCGCTGGCGAGCAGCGCCGGCTGCAGATGGTCGACATTGCGCGCCTCGCCGGCGTGTCGGTGTCCACCGTCTCGCGGGCCCTGAACGGCAGCGAGCTCGTCAACCCCGAGACGCGCCAGCGGGTGGCCGAACTGGCCCGTTCGCTGAACTACTCCATCAACTTCGGCGCCCGCAACCTGCGGCTGCAGGAGAACAAGACCGTAGCCGTCGTCGTCCCCTACGACGCCAAGTCCCGCCAGCACATCTCCGATCCCTTCTTCCTGTCCATCGTCGGCTCCATCGCCGATGCGCTGACCGACCGTGGCTACGACATGCTGCTGTCGCGTGTCGATGCCGAGCGGCTGGACCTGGCGGCGCGCTGGTTCGATTCCGGCAAGGCCATCGGCGTCATCCTCATCGGCCAATGGCGCCAGCACGACCAGCTCAACGAGATGGCCGCGCGCAAGCTGCCCCTGGTGGTTTGGGGAGGCGAGATGCCGCAGCAGCTCTATTGCAGCATTGGCGGCGACAACGTGCTGGGCGGCGTGCTGGCGACCCGTCATCTGCTGGCGCTGGGGCGTCGGCGCATCGCCTTCATCGGCGACGCCAAGCTGCCCGAGGTCTGGCTGCGCCGCGAGGGCTATCTGCAGGCGCTGCGCGATGCGGGCCTGGCGGCCAATCCGGCGCTGGAGCTGGCCGCTGCCTTCGAGCCCGGCGTGGCAACCGGCGTGGTGCGCGAGTTCTGCGCGGCGCAGCGCAGCTTCGACGCCGTCGTCTGCTGCAGCGACGTGCTGGCCTTGTTGATGATCCAGGCCCTGCGCGCCGTCGGCCGCAGCGTGCCGGGCGATGTGGCCGTCATCGGCTATGACGACATGCCGTTGGCTGCGTACTGCGACCCGCCGCTGACGACCGTCCATCAGCCGGTGGCCGAGGCAGGTGGCGAACTCGTCGAGGCCCTGCTGGGCCAGCTGCGAGGTGAACGCGCCGGGCCGCGCACCATGCCCGTCTACCTGAAGCTGCGCGAAAGCGCCCCCGACGCCAAGCCCTGAAACGGACCGAAGCCTGGCCGCGTGCCCGGGCTAGGGCCTGCATGACTATCGTTTGCAGTCGAGGTATGAGAATATGTGTTTATATCCTTTAAATACGTGTTTCTACTAGAATGCAATCGATTGCAAAAACTTCGATTGCGACGCAAAATGACGGCACGGACAGATGCACAAGGCGTCTGCCGCCCCGCCTCGCAGAAGGCGATCGAATGCCGACAACAGGAGACAACATGCACACCATCCGCCCGCGCGCCGCGCGCCCTCATCCCCTGGTCGCCACCCTGGCCCTGGCCTTCGTCGGCTCGGCCGCCCAGGCCCAGCAGCAGGCCGCCGCTGAGCCAGCCGACGGCCTCAAGCTAGACGCCGTCGTCGTCACGGGGGCCTCGTCGGCCAAGTCCAAGATGCGCTCCAGCGTCGCCATCTCGACCATCGAGAACGATGGCGTCACTGCCGCCACCGCAGCCAGTGCCACCGACGTGCTGCGCGCCGTGCCCGGCATCCGCGCCGAGGCCAGCGGCGGCGAGTCCAATGCCAACGTCGCCGTGCGTGGCATTCCGGTCTCGGCCGGCGGAGCACGCTACATCCAGTTCCAGGAGGACGGCCTGCCCGTGCTGCAGTTCGGCGACATCGCCTTCGCCACGCCCGACACCTGGATGCGCGCCGACGCCGGCTTCGAGCGCCTGGAAGTCGTGCGCGGTGGCTCGGCCTCGCTGCTAGCCACCGGCGCGCCGGGCGGCATCATCAACTTCATCAGCAAGACCGGCTTGGAGGCTGGCGGCTCCATCCAGCTGACCAAGGGCCTGGACTTCGACCAGACCCGTGTCGACTTCGGCTATGGCGGCCGCCTGGCGCCCAAGACACGCTTCTTCGTCGGCGGTTTCTACCGCGTCGGCGACGGCGGCCGTAAGGGTGCCGGCGGCAGCGAGAACGGCGGCCAGATCCGCGCCAACGTGACCTTCGAGCTGGAGGGCAAGAGCTTCGTGCGCTTCAGCATGAAGCACCTGGACGACCACACGCCGACCTTCCTGCCCACGCCGGTGAAGTACGTCAACGGCAGCATCCAGCAGATCCCGGGCCTGGACCCTCGCCGTACGGCCTTCTACGACGCCGCCTGGCCGCTGGACAACACACTCGCGCGCAACAACACGCGCGGCACCAGCAATATTCGCGACGGCCTGGCCGCCAAGAGCGACGCCTTCGGCGCCGAGATGGACCTGGACGCGGGCGGCGGCTTCCGACTGCAGGACAAGTTCTCGTGGAGCAAGGACTCGGGCCGCTTCATCGGCATCTTTCCGGGTGACGACGTCGCCGCCGCGCCGACCGGCACCACGATCGCCAGCGGCCCCGATGCGGGCAAGACCTACACCGGAGCGAAGTTCACCGCCGTCGTCTTCAACACCCAGGTCGACGATGTCGGCCTGATGGCCAACGACCTGAAGTTCTCGCGTGACTTCGACCTTGGCGGCGGAGCCAAGCTCAGCGCCGTCGCCGGCCTCTACACCTCGGTGCAGAAGCTCGACCTGACGTGGAACTTCAACCAGTACTCCTTGTCGGCCGATGAGCGCGGCGCACGCCTGCTCAATGTGCCCGGCGTCGTCAACGGCTCGCCCGGCTTTGGCGGCTGCTGCAGCAATACCCAGGACAGCAAGTACACGACCAATGCGCCCTATCTGGTGCTCAACCTCGAGTCGGGTGCGTTGTCGGCCGACATCGGCATGCGCCGCGACAACCAGAAGGCCAGCGGCTCCTACTACCAGTCCAACGCCGGCCTGGCCTACGACCTGAGCAAGCCCAACGCCATCGATTACGACTTCGGACGTACCTCCTACTCGCTGGGCGGCAACTACGCGCTGAACAAGGACCTGTCGCTGTTCGGCCGCTACTCCGACGGCGCCGCCTACAACGCCGACCGCATCACCTTCTTCAACAGTCCCGACCTCGTCAACGGCAAGAGCCCCACCATCCCGACCAACAAGGTCAAGCAGCTCGAAGCCGGCGTGAAGGTCCGCGCAAACGGCATGAGCCTGTTCGCGACCCTCTTCCACGCCAAGACCGACGAGGTCAATGTCGACGTGACGACCAACCCCATCGTCGCCAAGGCCAACAGCTATCGCAGCAACGGCCTGGAGCTGGAGGGCTCGGCCCGCTTCGGCGTCGTCAGCCTGCTGGGCGGCCTGACCTACACCGACGCCAAGCAGGCCGACGGCCGCGCGCCCAAGCGCCAGGCCAAGGTCGTCTACCAGCTCACGCCCACGGTCAACCTGAACGATGCGCTGAGCTTTGGCGTCGGCATCGTCGGCACGGGCAAGAGCCAGGACGACGGCCCCACCGGCCCGCTGACCATCACGCTGCCGGCCTATACCGTCGTCAACGCGTTTGCGAGCTATGCGCTCACCGACCGCGCCACGCTTTCACTGGCGGCCAACAACCTCTTCAACGAGCTGGCCTACACCGAGAGCAATGACGGCCGCGGCGCCGCGCGGGCCTATACGGGCCGCACCGTCAAGGCCTCGCTGCGCTACACGTTCTGAAAGCGATGAGTCCCATCCTCGTTCTCGGCGAAGCCCTCGTGGACGAGTTCCACGACGGCGCAGTCGCCGGCGGCGCGCCCTTCAACGTGGCGCGTTCGCTGGCCGCGTTGGAAGCGCCGGTGCGCTTCGTCAGCCGTATCGGCGTCGACGACGCGGCCGGCCGCCTGGTGCTGGAAAGCGCAGTGCGCTTCGGCCTCGCGGTCGACGGCATCCAGCGCGACGCCTCTCACGCCACCGGCCGCGTCAGCGTGCATGAGGGCGAGGGCGAGGGCGGTGGCCACCGCTTCGAGATTCACGCCGACGCGGCCTGGGACCATCTCGAAGCGCCGGCCGTGGGCGATGCCGGCATCGTCTACTTCGGCAGCCTGGCGCAGCGCAGCGCGGCGTCGCGCGCAGCCATCCGCAGGGTGGTCAAGCGCGCGACAGGCCCGCGGCTGCTGGACCTCAACCTGCGTCCTGGCACCGACAGCGCCGAACTGGCGGCAGAGTCCCTGATGCTGGCCGACTGGGTCAAGCTCAACGAGGACGAACTGGGTTGCCTGCTGGCCTGGTTCGAGCCCACATTGCCGGCGGTGATGGCGCGCTTCGCCTTGCAGGGCCTGGTGCTGACACGCGGGGCCGCCGGCTATGCGCTGCACGGCGAGCAGGGCCGGCTGATGACGGCGGGGGAGGGCGTGGCCCAGCCCGACTTTGTCGACAGCGTTGGCGCCGGCGACGGCTTCACCGCCATCCTGCTCGCCGGCCTGGCCCTGGGCCGTGACCTGGGTGCGACCCTGAGCCTGGCCAACCGCTACGCCGCGATGATTTGCGGCGTTCGCGGCCCGCTGCCTGCCGATCCGGCGCCGCTGGCCCCCTGGCGCGAGGCCCTGCATGCGCTGCACGCGCAAGAGGCTCGCCCATGAACAAGCCGCATCTGTCGTTCTCGCAGATCGTGAACATGAATGTCGGCTTCCTCGGCATACAGTTCAGCTTCGGCCTGCAGCAGGCCAATATGAGCCCGATCTATCAGATGCTGGGCGCCGAAGGCAAGGACCTGCCCTATCTGTGGCTGGCCGGGCCCATCACCGGGCTGCTGGTGCAGCCGCTGATCGGTGCGATGAGCGACCGCACCACCCACGCTCTAGGCCGGCGCACGCCTTACTTCTTGATCGGCGCGCTGATCTGCTCGCTGGGCCTGCTGGCCATGCCGTTCAGCCCGGCGCTTTGGTTCGCGGCCGGCCTGCTGTGGATCCTGGATGCGGCCAACAACGTGACGATGGAGCCCTACCGCGCCTATGTCAGCGACCGCCTGCGTGAGGAGCAGCATGCCAGCGGCTTCCTGACCCAGGCCTCGTTCACGGGCCTGGCCCAGACCCTGGCCTACCTCACGCCCAGCCTGCTGGTCGCAGTCGGCATGAGCAAGGACGCACTGGGCGCCAACGGCATCCCTGTCGTCACGACGCTGGCCTTCATCATCGGCGCGCTGCTGTCTTTCACGACGGTGTGGTGGTCCGTGCGCAAGGTGCCCGAGCTGCCGCTGCCGGCCGAGGAGCTGGCCCGCCTGCGCGCGCTGCCCCACGGCCTGGCGCCGGCCCTGGCCGAGATCTGGGCCGCGTTTCGCGAGATGCCGCCCACTATGCGGCGGCTGTGGTGGATGGCGTTGTTCCAGTGGTACGGGATGATGTGCTACTGGATCTACATCGTGCCGACGCTGGCCGCCACCGTCTTCGGCACCGATGACCCGCACAGTGCCGGCTTTCGCGACGCGGCCCTGCTGAACGGCCGGGTCGGCGGCTTCTATAACGCCGTGGCCTTCATCGCTGCCTTCGCCATGGTGCCTTTCACCAGGCGCCTTGGCGCGAAATGGGTGCATGCCTTCGCGCTCGCCTGCGCGGCAGGCGGCATGTGGGCCCTGCCCGGCATCCACGACAAGGCGCTGCTCTTCCTGCCCATGGTTGGCGTTGGCCTGGCCTGGGGCTCCATCATGGGCAACCCCTATGTGCTGCTGGCCGGCAGCATCCCGCCCGAGCGGGCCGGCGTCTACATGGGCATCTTCAATATGTTCATCGTCATCCCCATGCTGATCCAGGCGGTGACGCTGCCGCTGTTCTACGACAGGCTGCTGGGCGCCCGGCCCGAAAACGTCATCCGCCTGGCTGGCGTTCTGCTGGCATTGGCTGCGGCCTGCGTGCTGGCGGTCAAGACCCCGAAGTCCTCTCCATGAAGAACCAAGTCCAGCTCATCACCTATGTCGATCGCCTCGGCGGCCGCCGCGACGGCGCCGACCTGATCCGCCTGAAGAACCTCCTCTGCCAACCTGGCTCGCCGCTGCAGGGCGTGTTCGGCGGCGTCCACCTGCTGCCCTTCTTCCACGCCATCGACGGTGCCGACGCCGGCTTCGATCCCATCGACCATACCCAGGTCGACCCGCGGCTGGGCGACTGGGGCGATGTGAAGGCGCTGACCGAGTCGCTGGACGTGATGGCCGACGTCATCGTCAACCACATGTCTGCTGAGTCGCCGCAGTTCCTGGACTATGCCGAGAAGGGCGAGGCCTCGGCCTACGCCGGCCTCTTCCTCACCTTGGACGCAGTGTTCCCGAACGGTGCGACCGAGCGGGACCTGCTGACCGTCTACCGCCCGCGTCCCGGCCTGCCGCTGACCTATGCCACGCTGAAGAACGGTGAACGATGCATCCTGTGGACCACCTTCACCGCCGCGCAGATCGACATCGCCGTGCGCCACCCCCAGGGACGTGCCTACCTCAGCGGCATCCTGCGCCGCTTCGCCGACAACGGCATCCGCATGGTCAGGCTGGACGCCGTCGGCTACGCCATCAAGAAGGCCGGCGCCAGTTGCTTCATGATGCCGGAGACCTTCGACTTCATCGCCGAGTTCGCCGGCGAGGCGAGGGCGCTGGGCATCGAGGTGCTGGTCGAGATTCACTCGTATTTTCAGCGCCAGATCGAGATCGCATCCCGGGTCGACTGGGTCTACGACTTCGCCTTGCCGCCGCTGGTGCTGCATGCCTTCGGCTTCGGCACCGCCGCGGCGCTGAAGCGCTGGATAGGCATCCGCCCGACCAATGCGCTGACCGTGCTCGATACCCACGACGGCATCGGCATCATCGACATCGGCGCCGATGCCGGCGATCGCGCGGCACACCCGGGCCTGGTGCCGCCGCAGGAGCTGGATGCGCTGGTCGACCGCATCCACAACGCCAGCCAGGGCCAGAGCCGCAAGGCCACGGGTGCGGCGGCCAGCAACCTCGACCTCTACCAGGTCAACTGCAGCTTCTTCGACGCCATGGGCCGCGACGAGACCCGCTATCTGCTGGCCCGCGCCCTGCAGTTCTTCCTGCCCGGCGTGCCCCAGGTCTATTACGTCGGCTTGTTGGCCGGCCACAACGACATGGAGCTGCTGGCTCGCACCCAGGTTGGCCGCGACATCAACCGCCACTTCTACGGCGACGACGAGATCGCCGGCGAATGCGAGCGCCCCGTCGTGCGCCGCCTCATCGAGCTCATCAAGCTGCGCAACCGCCACCCGGCCTTCGGCGGCAGCTTCCAACTGCTCGACAGCGGCGCCGACGAACTTCATCTGCGCTGGCAGCAGGGCGGCGACTGGGCGGCGCTGCGCGTGAATTTCGTGTCGCTTGCTCATGAGCTCAGCCACAGCGCCGAGGGCGGCGGCGTCGGACGCTTCGTCTTCAGTTGAGCGTCAGCCTGGCTGCACACAATCCCTGCCAGTTCAACGAAGCTGGAGTGACCGTCATGTGGAAGTTGGTGGTGGGTTTTATGCTGTTCGCCGCGCTGGCGCTGTTCATCTTGATGAAGAGCGGCGGCAATATCGACATGGGTGGCGAGAAGCACGACGTGACGGCGGAAACCCACGAGCCGGCGGCCCCGGCATCCACGGCGGCCAGCGAAGCCGGTTCGGCGCCGGCCTCCGCCGCCTCTCAGTGAATCTGGGTCTCTGAGGACGGCCCGCCGCTGCGCTGGGGCGCCAGCAGCGGCAGGCACATCAGCATCTGCGTGCCATGGCCGGGCGAGGACTTGACCTCGATCTGGCCGCCCAGCACATTGGTCACGATGCTGTGCACGATGTGCATGCCCAGGCCCGAGCCACCGGTGCCGAGCTTGGTCGTAAAGAAGGGATCGAAGATGCGCCGCCGCACGGATTCGTCCATGCCGCGGCCGTCGTCCGATACGCTGAGCTCGACCTGTTCCTCGTCCAGCCGCGCGCAATGGACCCTCACGCGTCCGCGCTCCGCGCCCTCGAAGCCGTGCAGCAGCGCATTCATCAGCAGATTGGTCAGCACCTGGCCTAGCGCCCCGGGGTAGCTGTTCATCACCAGGCCGTGGCAGAGGTCGGTGTCGATGATGAAGGGCGTGTGCTTGAAGCTGGGCTCGACCATGACGATTACGTCTTCCACGACCTTGGCCAGGTCGAAGTCACGCCTCAGGTCGGCCGTCTGGTCGATGGCCACCTGCTTGAAGTCGCGAACCAGGTCGGCGGCCTTTTGCACATTGCGCTGCAGGATGTCCTGCCCGCGGCGGGTGTCGCGGGCCAGTTCCTCCAGCGTGCTGCGGCGCATCTGCGCCGAGCCCGACAACATGGCCTCGAGCTGCTTGTAACGGTCCTCCAGGGCCGACACCACGGTCAGCGCATTGCCCAGCGGCGTGTTCAGCTCGTGGGCCACGCCGGCCACCAGCCGGCCGAGCGAGGCCAGTTTCTCCGACTCGACCAGCTCGCGCTGGGCCTTCTGCAGAGTCTCCAGCGCCTGCGACAGCTCGGCATTGCTGGCCGTCAGTTCGGCCGTGCGCTGGGTCACCGTCTCCTCCAGGTTGATGTTGTGCTGGCGCAGCGCCTCGAAGGCCGACAGCAGGGCCTGGCGCATGCGCTCCATGGCCACGCCCACCCGCGCGATCTCGTCGGCGCCGTCCACGCGCAGGGGCTGATCCAGGCGCCCGGCCGCGAGGGCTTCGGCCGCGCTGGTCAGGTCGGTCATGGGCCGCATCACATAGCGCTGCAACACCCACAGCATCAGCACCAGGGACAGGGTAAGCGTCAGCACGCTGCGCCAGACCGTGCGCCAGACCTCGGCCTGCTTGGCTTGCAGCAGCGGGGCTGCGCTCATACTGACGGTCAGCTTGGCGATCTCGCGGCCGTCGCGCTGGATGGGGCGGGTCTGGCTCAGCACCAGGTCGGTATCGGGCTTGTCGCCGGCACGCTGCTGCGACAGGAAGGGCGCTGACGACGCCGGTTCGACGACCTGCACTGACACGAAGCGCGGGTCGTCCATCTGGGCCTTGACCATGGGGTCGGCCAGGTCAGGTGAGACCTGCCAGACCGGCTCGGCCAGGGACAGGGCCATGACCTCGGTGGCACGCGAGAGATCGCGCTTGAGGTCCTCCATCGCCGTGGCCCGGGTCTTCTGGCCGTCGTAGAGCAGCACGGCCGTCGTCGGCAACAGCAGGCCCAGCAGCAGGGCCAGCACGACGGCGAAGGTCAGGGAACTGCGCCGCCAGCCGAAGGCAGGCGCCGGCGTGCGGGGCAGGGCGATGGGCGGTGGCGGCAGGGGGCTTTCCGGCATGAGCGGGTGCGGCCGAGGTCACGGCGGGGCTCCGAGTGTAGGCCGGCCAAAAGCGGTCGAAATGCGCAATCGGACCCGGTGAGGGCCGGGTTTTTCC
>Ga0194137_10000604_pt1 | contig 23329 bp, 21 predicted proteins | sample TARM_MetaG_T3_14_FD_134025 | JGI IMG/M metagenome (GOLD analysis project Ga0194137, IMG submission 134025) | Freshwater microbial communities from Pennsylvania, USA, analyzing microbe dynamics in response to fracking - TARM_MetaG_T3_14 (version 2) | ecosystem: Environmental > Aquatic >... | reverse complement strand
GGGGCTATCATTCAGGGTCGGCTGAACCATTCCGGCTTCAAGGACCGGTGCAGCAGCAACCTCGCCTGCCTGATCTGCCGATGCCTCCGAAGCAGCGTTTTCCTGAGCTTCGTTGGTCGGCACGGGCATGACCGTAGGAACCTCTACAACCGGTTCGGGACGAGCAAGCACGTTCAACTGGCTGGGGTCGATGGGGAATTCACCAGAGGTGGCGGCGAAAACCAGAGGCATGTTGCCGATGTACTTGGAAACCCAGAGGAATTCACCCAGTTCGTTCGAGACGGTATCCGTGGAGTCGGACTCCACGGCCTTCTTCCAGTCGACCTTGGCCAACGGGGTAGTGTCGTAAATGTAGTGTCCGGACCAGAGAACACCTTCCGGTGCAATGATCACGAGACGCGCCGGATCCGGGCATACGGAAAGAAGGCTGCGCGGGTCAAAGTGGCCGACGACCATGCCCTTGAACTCGTTGTTCACGAAGAAGGGGGTGCCCACATACACTTCCGGACCCATGGGGTTGTTTTCGGCATAGGCACGCATTTCGCGGACACCGCTTTTTTCGTCTTCAGCGAACAGTGGCGCGAAATTCAGGGCCTTCATGCTCACTTCGGGCTTCTGCATGAACACGGTGCTATCAGGAGATACCACGGCAATACCGTTCAACCACGGATAACGGGTCATCATCTGCTGAACCCATTCTTCAGTCGGGAACTGGTCCTGATTCTCCATGTCTCTGCGGAATGACTCAAGTGCCAGTCCGACCGGGGTGTACACCGAGGCGAGACGATCTTCCACGGGTTCAGCGTCTGCAGGCTCGAAATCAAGCGTGGCAGGCGTGTTAAGGTATTCCCGATAATATTTCTTGGTGTCCTTCCAGACATTCTTCGCAGCTTGCTTGCAACCGGCGAGCACGGTGATGCATAGAGCCAACATGATGGCTACAGTCACAAAACGACGCACGTATACGCTCCTGATATGGACTTGGTTGGGAACAGACGACAGATCAGATCTCCGGACATGAAAACGCAGCCGTTATCGGGCTGCGCGTGCTTCAAGCCTTTCTGCCAGCATTTCCAACGTATTGATTAGCTTGGTTTTGCCCTGCAGCGGCTGGGCATCTTCCTTTGTCTGAGAGGTTTGGCCTGCGTTTTTGGCAGTGCCAGTCATGGAATCTCGAAAATCCTGTATTCTGCGACGCTCATTTTCCGACTGCGCAGCGGCATCCAGTTCGTCGCAAATGTCAAGAGCCCCCTTGATATCACCCTGCTCTGCCAGCACATGGGCCATGGTCAGAGTGCGCAGGGAAAAGGGTTCATCTTCATGCTCGTCGGCATCATCATACGCTTCGGGCAGATTTCTGGGTATCCCCGTATATGCTGCGGCTTCTGCCTCGGTAAACTGCGCATGGCTTTTGCGGAGGGGAACTTCAGGTTCTTCCGGTTCCACCTCTTCATCTTCCTCTGTTACCGCAGAAACAGCAGCGGGGGCGGAAATCGGCGTCTGGACTACAGCAGCCTGAGCGGCAGCGGGCATTGCTGCAGGGTTGCCATGCAGCACACTGCGCAGGCCCTGCTCGATGATGGAAGACCATGAAATGCTGGAATTGCTGAACGTGGCGGAGAGAAAGGAAAGGGCAAGTGCCGCATCTTTACCGTCGGGAGAAGCTGCCTGTTCCGAAGCCCAGTTTTTCCAGAAGGAAGGATATTTGGACAAAACCAGTCCGACAGAAGCAATTTCTTCGGCAAGCTTGTCTTTGGCGCCTATTCTGCCAAGGCAGTCAATAAGCAGCATGCGGGCTTCAAAATGTTCAGGGTGACGCTCCAGCCCCTGTTTGAGGGTTGCCACTGCTTCGGAGTATTGGTCGTTGTCAGCGAACAGTCTGGCAAGGGGGAAGAAAACCTTGGAACTGGGTTCAAGCTCGAGTACTTCCTGATACCACTTAATCTTTGCCTTCATCCTGCGCGGCTCCTGCTGTACCCACTTTTGTTGCATCCGGAAAAATATACAGAATTTCGTTGTCCTTAACGAAATTAAGGCGCTGCCGTATCACTCTTTCAATGTAGTCGGCATCAGACTGGAGCAGGCGTATTTCCTGGCTCAGTTCCAGATTCTTCTGCTGCACTTCCGCCAGCTGTGCCTCAAGAGTGATATAGTCAGACTTGAGCTCTCTGTATGAGAAAAAGCCCTGGTCGCTGACCAGCATGCGAACAAAAAGGAAAATGTTCAGGGTGATAAGGCACCCGAGAATTACGCGTTTCCAGAACATGATTAGTGCAGGAACCGCCTGGCGACACTGCGTTCGCGCAGGTTCGACAAGGGTCCTTTAAGTTCCTCAAGAAAGTTAGCTGTCGCTGTTTCTATACGACGGACGTCTTCTTCCTGCAGATCAACATCCTCCAGCTTTTCCATAAAGGATTTAAGCAGGTCGAATTCCTTCATGAGATCCTGCCCAAGTTCCAGACCTTCAAGTTCAGGCTCTAGCTCGAGGATTGTTTGCAGGCAGTTTCGCAGTCTGCTTTGCAGTTCTTCATACTCTTGCATGGTCAAACTCCTTGAGGAGTACAACCCGACCTGAAAAAGCGGAAGTCGGAGCTGTGTTCAGGCGTGTTCGTCGCGCCCAGGACATGCGGCACCGGCAGTACCTTCACTACCCTTTGGCGGTTTCCCGCAACCAGTTTCCGTAAAAACCGTACAGGTAGTTTCCACCAGAAAATACAGTGAGAACAAGAGCGATGTAAAGAAGAATCTCTCCAATGGGTTGCATGGGAATGCCGAACAACGGATCGTGAAGGATGAGCGGCGCGCAGGCAAACATCTGAAGGATGGTCTTTATCTTGCCGTACCTGTCTGCGGCAATGACAATACCTTCATCGGCAGCCATGGCGCGAAGCCCCGTCACGATAAGCTCTCTGCAGATAATGACGATGGTTATCCATGCAGGAACCCACTCATGGTAGGTCAGCATGATAAGGACGGAGCTGATAAGCAGTTTGTCCGCAAGCGGATCAAGGAACTTGCCGAAACTGGTTACCTGCCCTTCCCTTCTGGCTATGAAGCCGTCGAGCATGTCGGTTGCCGAGGCCACAAAGAAGAGGAAAAAAGCAATCAGACCGGTAATCTTGCCGGGAAAATACATCAGCAGAACAATGAAGGGAACTATAAGAATGCGGGCTATTGTAATCTTATTTGCTAGGTTGAACATTCTGTCTGACCTTTGATCGGTTGTACCGGTATCGTTTCAGCACCTTGGTAACATACTTCCTTGTTTCCGCAAAGGGAGGGATGCCACCGTATTTTTCCACAGTTAAAGGACCGGCATTGTATGCGGCCAGAGCCAGCCGCACATCTTTAAAGCGGTCAAGCATCATGCGCAGATAGCGCACACCGGCTTCCACATTCTCCACCGGGTCGAAAGGATTGTCCAGCCCTAGATCCTTCTGGGTTTCAGGCATTATCTGCATGAGCCCCTGTGCACCTGCTGAAGAGACAACCTTCGGATTGTAGTCCGACTCCACCTCTATGACAGCCTTTACGAGGCTGGCATCTACCTTGTGCCTTTTTCCGAACAAATCTGCCAGCCTGTCTATCTGCCTCTTGGAGAGGGACTTGTATGACGACTGCCTGCGGGCAGATTCCTTTTTTACTCTCGGCACAAAGCCTTTGGGTGGTGACTTGTAAAAGTGATATATGCCCGAAGGGTCTTTCCAGTAATAGATTGTCTCTGCTTTGGAAACAGTAAAAGCCGCAACCTGCAGGGCTGCACTGACCACGAAGACCGCCAGGGTCTTTCGCGCTAACGAGCTCCTGCCGTGGTTGCGGCTTTGCATGTACTTGTTCCGCTAGGCGTTGGAACTGGAAATTGCTTCCAGACTGCTATCCAGCGCGGCTATGATGTTGTCTGCAAGGTTAAGGAAACCGACCTTGGCGTGCGACTCTTCTTCAAGCATGACAACAGGCACGCCCTTGTCGGCGGCCACAACGGTCGCAGGGTCCAGCGGCACGCTGCCGAGGAACTCAAGCCCGTACCGTTCAGCAAGTTCCTTGCCTCCACCCTTCTTGAACAGCGTAATCTCGCCGCCACAGTGGGGACAGGCAAGTCCGCTCATGTTCTCAACCACACCGAGAACGTTTGCGTTTGCATACTGCAGGAAGTTGATGGCTTTGCGCACGTCGGCCAGTGAAATCTCCTGCGGGGTGGTTACGACCACACACAGGGCTTCAGGAATGGTCTTGAGCACGGTCATGTGCTCATCGCCGGTGCCGGGAGGGGAATCGATGAGCAGAAAGTCAAGCTCACCCCAGTTCACGTCGGAACCAAACTGGCGGATGGCAGCGGTTTTCTTGGGGCCGCGCCACAAAACGGCTGTGTCCTTGTCTTTGAGTAGGGAGGGCATGGAAACAACCCACAGAGTTTCGTTCACCTGCGCAGGGTTGAGCAGGCCGCCACGGTCCGCTTCAAGTCCGAGCTGGGTTGCGCCAAGCAGGTTCGGTACGCTGGGGCCGTGGATGTCCACATCAAGGATACCAACCTTGTAGCCTTTGGCGGCCAAGGCTGCAGCAGTATTGACGGTTACTGAGCTTTTGCCCACCCCGCCCTTGCCGCTCATGATGAAAAGCTTGTAGCGAATCTTGTCCAGCGTTGAAGAAATCAGGGCATCCTGAATATTCTGCTTGGCACTTGCCTTTATTTCTGCACCGGGCTGAATGCCGCCCGATGATGAACACCCACTGCATGAAGACATACCGTACTCCTTTTGTCGAAAGCGATCCCGCATACCGCTGCGCGGCTGTAACGGATGGTGCTGTCCGAAGATGTAATCAACAATGTGCCGCCGTCAAGTATGCTGCACACAGCTGCACCGGTTCTTATCAGGCCCGTCCCGGGCCTCTGCTACAGATACCGTATGACCACGAAACCGGCTATGCCGAGAATGAGGGTGGCCAGCAGCACCAGATCAAAGCGTTTTTCAAGAAAATAGCGGGCCTGTTCACCAAACATGTATATCAGTCCGGCTATGGCAAAAAAACGCACCCCGCGGCTGATGGTAGAGGCAATGATGAACACCCAGAAATCTATTTTGAAGGCACCGGCAGTAAGCGTGCACAGCTTGTATGGAATGGGGGTCAACCCTGCTGCAGCTACCGCCCATGCGCTGTATGTATCGTACCATTCCTTGATGACAAGATATTTGTCATCAAGACCATAGAAGTGGATGATGGGCATGCCCACCACATCCATGAAAAAGTAGCCTATTCCATACCCCAGAATACCGCCGAGCAGTGAGGTGAAAAGGCATATGGCCGCAAGTCGGAAGGCCTGCTTTCTCTTGGCCAGAGCCATGGGAATCAGCAGCAGGTCCGGAGGAAGCGGGAAAAAAATTGATTCGGTGAATGAAACTGCGGCGAGCACACGAAGCGCACCCTGCGATTCGGAAACCCGCCATAACTTATCCAGATATTTTTGCATTATGCCCAAAGGCGTTACCATCCATGGGTTCCAACCAGGTCTACAAATTGAACGCCGCACAGACGTTCAAGGGTTACATCACCATCCTGCTTGCAAATGCGGACAAGCTGCTGCATGCGCTTGTTCTTGCCCACGGGAATGAGCAACATGCCCGGATCAGCAAGCTGGTGCACGAGCGGTTCGGGAATAGTCGGCCCGCCGGCCGTTACTATGATGCGGTCAAACGGGCCCATTTCAGGCCACCCCATAGTGCCGTCATCCAGCTTGAGTCGTATATGATAGTACTTGAGTTCGCGCAGAAGCTTCTGAGTGGCGAAGTGCAGCTCGCGCAGGCGTTCGACGGAATAGACATCCAGCCCCATCTCTGCGAGAACGGTTGCCTGATACCCTGAGCCGGTACCAATTTCCAGCACGCTCATGCCCGGTGCGGTTTCCAGCTGCTCAGACATGTAGGCGACGATATACGGCTGCGAAATGGTCTGTCCGTAGCCAATGGGCAACGGATGATCTTCATACGCCTGCAGCCGCAGCGCTTCCTGCACATACAGGTGCCGAGGAATCTTGCGCATGGCAGAAAGCACCCGTGGATCAGTTATGCCACGGGCCTCAAGCTGTTCGCGTATCATTCTCTCGCGGTTACGCCGCATATCAACAATCAAACCGCCGATCCTCTTTCCTTTCAATATGCTGACAGCCCCGGGAACTTTGAACGTCTTTCCCGCGTATGTCAAAATAAACGTGCTCGGTTTGAGAAGCAGATTTTTCCTTCCAAGTCAACCAAATGGAGTCCCTTGACATACGCGCTGAGTATGCGAAGATTGATCCCGTACAATTTAAACTCGGGAGCGACACCAATGCTGTACGTCAGCGATCTCATGTCAACCAACCTGTTCACACTGAAGCAGACGGATTCGCTCAAGACTGCCCGTTCACTCATGAGCCTTGCCCGTATACGGCATATCCCGATAGTGGACGAGTCCGGCTTCTTTCTGGGATTGTTGACCCACAGAGATCTGCTCTCCTCCACTGTATCCCGTTTTGCGGATGTGGGGCAGGATGTGCAGGATGAAATTGATGCCGGAATACCGGTGAGCGAGATAATGCGTACGGATGTACTTACCGTTACTCCGGACACACGGTTACGCAGCGCTGCGGAAATATTGTTCAACCATAAATACGGCTGTCTGCCGGTTGTGGAAAAAGATCGTCTTGTCGGCATTCTTACCGAAGCCGATTTTCTCAAGCTGACCATTACCCTTATGGACGCTGTTGAAGCATTGTAAAGGGATACCTTCATACGGCTATGATCCCAGCCATCCGCAAGGGTGGCTTTTCTCTTACCCACCAACCGCATCATAAAGATGCATGACGAGTTATTTAGTAAGGAACCATAATGTCCAAGCCCAAAAGTATCGCACTGACCCTGTTCTTGATCATATTGCTAGGCGCCGTAGGTGGTGGGGGCTACCTTCTGCTCAAGGACCAGCAGGCTCCTCTTATTACCGTAACGCCGGGGGACGGACGCCTGAGCAAGAATTCCTCTCTGGAAATATCTCTTGCCGATCAGGCTTCCGGCCTGAAGAACCTTACTGTTCTCATCAGAAAGAACACCACGACAACCATCATCTACCAGCAGGATTGGATGGATCGTCTGCCCGAACGCAAGGAAGTGATCAACCTCTCTTCCATTGACCTTAAAGAAGGTGCCTTCGAGCTTATCGTGAAAGCTTCTGACGGCTCCTACGCTGCCTTCGGCAAGGGCAATACCGCTACCCGCGAGTATTCCTACCGGCTGGATACAACCCCGCCCCGCGTTTCCGTCATCACCATGCCGCCTTATGTGCGACGTGGCGGCGTGGGCGTTATCGCCTATTCCGTATCCGAGGAAACCTCCTCCACCGGTGTTCAGGTCGGAGATACCTTCTTCCCCGGTTACCAGCAGAGCTCCGGCAACTACCTCTGCTTCTTCGCATTCCCTTATTATCTGACCGTGGACGAATACAAGCCGCGTCTCATTGCCAAGGATATGGCAGGCAACGCGTATGATCGCCCCGCTGCCGTGTATCCGCTTGATCGCGAATTCACTTCCGACCGCATCAACCTGAGCGAATCCTTCCTTTCCACCAAGATGCCTGAGTTTGAGCAGGAATTCCCCGGTGAGATGACGCACCTTGAGCGCTTCCTGAAGGTCAACCGTGACATGCGCGTTGCAAACCGTGCGTCGCTTATCTCCATCGGCCTGCAGACCTCTCCTGAAATGCTCTGGAAGGGCCCCTTCCTGCGTCTTCCCAACGCTGCCAACCGCGCCCGCTTCGCGGAAAAGCGCACCTATGTGTACAACGGCGTGGAAGTTGACCAGCAGTTCCACCTTGGTCATGACCTCGCTTCTACCCGCCATGCTCCCGTGCCTGCGGCAAACGATGGTAAAGTCGTATTCGCCGACACCATGGGCATTTACGGTCAGGTTGTCATCGTTGACCACGGCCTTGGCCTGCAGACCCTGTATGCTCACCTTTCCGAATTTGCCGTGCAGCCCGGCCAGAACGTGCTCAAGGGTGACATTGTAGGCAAAACCGGTATCACCGGCATGGCCGGCGGAGACCATCTCCACTACGGTGTTCTTGCTTCCGGCATTCCTGTCACTCCTCTGGAGTGGTTCGACTCCCACTGGATTCAGGACAACATCAATGGCCGCCTGAATTAGTATCACAACAAAACGATTCAAGGGCAGTCACCTCGGTGGCTGCCCTTTCTTATGGTCTTCAGCGTACAACCTACGAAACAGCCCTGCCCCCACATCCTTAAGAATTGCAGTCATGCCAAGGCAGGTATGCTTGCTCAGCGTGAAACAACTGTGTTCTGCCAGTGCTGCCAGGTTCCATACGAGCAGCCCGGCCCCTGCGTCAGAAAACTTAAAGTAGAACAGTGGAAACTTAAGAGCAGCCTGATATTACAAACAAAAAAAAGGGGCAGTCCAAAGACTGCCCCGTTGATATATCAGATCAGATGTCTGCTACCACTTGGTTTCGCGCTGTGCGGCAAGAGCCTTGGCCTGCTCGTCGAAGTTGGCAAAACCGGCCTGATGCAGAGCGTCTTCCACGGTCTGGCTCCAATCCCATCCTGCGTAGATAACAGGCTTGTGGAAGGTTGCACGGAACTGTTCCAGCTCCTGACGATAGAACTTCTCCTTGGGAGTTTCTATGGAGTCACGGAGTTGTTCATGCAGGCGGGAAAGTTCGCCTTCATACCAGTCCATCACATCCTTGGCGGTCTTGTACTTCTTGAGGATATGGCCGTAGCCGTTATTCTCAAGCAGAGTGCGAACCTTGTTGAGGAACTGGGTTCCGAGCCATTCTCCCAGCTTGCTGGTAGGAATGTTCTCGTTTTCCACTGCAGCCATGTCGATCTTGGTGCGGTAGTAGGTATCCGGCACAACAGAGGCGGAAACGATGCCCGCAATGGCCACAAGGCCGCGCAGGATAACGCTGTTGGAAACGCCCTGTCCGCAGAAACCTACCTTCTTGCCGAATTTCTGACCGGTGAAGATGGTGCTCAGAATCGCCCAGACAACAGCAGGATCTTCTTCATCGTAGATGTGAGAAAGGCTTGCGTTGTCACGGTCGGTGGCAAGAACCATCTGAGTCATGTCGTTGGAACCGATGGAGAATCCGTCGAATTCCTTGATGAATTCCTTGGCAAGAATGGCGTTACTGGGAATTTCGGACATCAGGATGACCTTGAGTCCGTCCACACCGCTCTTGAGCTTGTGTACCTGCTCCAGATAACGGCGCATGGAGCGGCCTTCTTCCAGCGTACGCACGAAGGGAAGCATGATCTGCAGGTTGATGCCACCGAACACCCCGCGAGCCAGCTTGAACGCTTCCAGTTCCCAGTCGTGCAGGTTACGGGAAACACCGCGGTAGCCAAGCATGGGGTTGTCTTCAAAGTGTTCGAAGAGCGAACCGCCGAGCAGGTTGCGATATTCGTTGGATTTGAAGTCAGTGGTACGGTAGATGATATCCTTTCCGTAGAAGGCCATGGCGAACAGAGCCAGGCCCTGCGCCAGCGTCTGCACATAGTGCTCCTTGCCGGAACGGAAGCCGCGGGCACGGATGATTTCGCGAATCTTCTCGGGAATGCCGCGAATATCGTCGATTTCCTTCTTCATACCGGTGGTCAGAGCCACATCATCGCGCAAGGTCTTGATCTTCTTGATCATCTCTGCCACTGCGGGGATTTTGGAAGCTTCTTCCACGCGTCCCTTCACAATGGCATCAATTTCGGCAAGACGGCGCTTGGTTTCAGGATCGTTACCCTTGAGTATGGTAACTTCGTCCTTGAAGCCCATGACGCAGAGCACGTGCTCATACAGATCGGCAGAGGTCTTCAGCACATCAAGACGGCGGGTGGCAAAGGCCACGTAGTCGTCCAGCTTGTGATCAAGTTCGCGCATCTTGCGGTGCACGGCCAGCACCTCGTCGGTGCCGCGCAGGTTTTCCTGCTCGGTGAGACGGGCAATTTCCTGTGCCAGACCGGTGAGGTGGCCGACATATTCACGCAGCTTCATATCCACGCCGACAATACCGGCAGCGAGCTGTTCGCGCAGAACCTTGGTCAGCTTGGCGTCCAGTTCCTTGACCTTGGCGTTGACCACATGCTCCAGTTCGCCGTTGTCATAGGCTTCCAGCGCACGGGGGTGCACACCCACGTTACCGAGCATGAATTCAGCACGCAGCAGGCCAACTTCAAAGTCTTCCACACTGCGCAGACGGGAGAGGAACAGAGCCTGTCCCACGTCGGCGAGAATGAGGCCGACTTTGGTCTTGGTGGCGGGCAGCTGGGAAAGGTCCATTTCGCCGCCCACAACGTTCAGGGGCAGCAGGCCGCGGTATACCTTGCCGCGGGTGCCGTCTACAGTCACATCCTGACCGTCGAGGGCGCGCAGGGCTTCCGGACGCTGAATACCGATGATGGCGGGAATGCCCAGTTCGCGGGAAGTAATGGCCGCGTGGCTGGTGTCGCCGCCCACATCCGCGAGAATGGCGGCGGCAATACGCATGCCGGGCACCATGTCGGGGTCGGTACGTTCTGCGGCGAGAATGTCGCCCTTGTTGATCTTGTTGAGTTCAAGAGCGGAGCGCAGGAACTTGACGTTGCCCTGCCCTGCACCACGGGAAGCGCCGTTGCCTTCCACAATGACTTCGGCTGCAGCGGCTGCCTTGGCATCCACTTCCAGACGACGCATGAAGATGGTGTGGGGGTGCAGTTCCAGTTCTTCGTTCCAGCGGGTTTCAGGACGGGCCTGCACGAACCACAGACGGTCGGCGCTGTCGATGCAGAACTCGGTGTCCATGATCATGCTGCCATACGCGGTGGAGATGTTACGCACACCCTTGGCCACTTCTTCGGCCTGCGCAAGAGACAGGGACCAACGATAGGCTTCGTTGTCCGGCACCTTGACCATCTTGGTGCCGCCCTTTTCGTCATAAACGATCTTCTTGTCCTTGCAGCCCATCTGGCGGATGACCACTTCCTGCTGGTCGTCACGCTTGAACACGTAAAATTTGTCGGGGGTGACCATGCCGCCCACAACAGCCTCGCCGAGGCCGTAGCTTGCGTCGATGGAAACGAGGTCCTTGCGATCCGTGCCGCGGCAACCCGTAGCGGTGTCCGCAGAGAATGCGGTACCGGAAATGACAGGGTTGATCATGCGCATGATGCACACGGAGAGCGAGGTATTTTCAATGGCCCACTCTTCCTTGGCCTTGATGGCGATGGACTCGTCACCGGTCTCTTCTGCCTTGGCCATGGCGTCGAGAATGGCTTCGCGACGGTAGGTCATGGAACGCAGGTTGTAGGCGGATGCGCAATCCCAGTGATAGGCTTCAACGCACATGTTCTCGCCCACGATGTTCAGGTAGGTATCCTGCAGACCGGCAAAGGCCTTCTTGCGGGAGTCTTCACCCGCAGCGGAAGAACGCACGGCTACGGGAACATCTTCCCCGCCGGCTTCCTTGCAGATGTCGTTATACGCCTGACGCACGCATTCGTTGACATCCTTGGGGATTTCAACGGACAGAATGCCAGCCTGCACAAGCACGGAACGCTTGCGGAGCTGGTCGATACCTTCGGGAGAAGTGGCGAAACCTTCGACCACGTTGTTGACGAACGTGCGGGTCTTGAGCTGGTTGGTTACGCCGGTTGCCTGAACTTCTGCACGAATCTCCTTGGCGAGATTGCGTACGAACTTCTGCAGAAAATCGGAATCTTTATTTATTTCAGGATCATTCCAGTCGATACGATTGTATTCCTTATCAACAATGGAACGAACGAGAGAGGCGTTTACCTTGGTTTCATCCAACACCTTATGGAAGGCGATGGAGGAAATGGCGCGAAACTGCGGTGCACGGATTCCGGGCACCTGACTGATTATGGCGGTGTTGTAGTTCTTGCCGCCGACCCAGAGTTCGGCTTCTTCACCTATCGTGACAATGTCGGAGCCGGTAAGAACCAGCTTCTTCTTGATCTCTTCTACATTCACTGCCACGGGGGCCTTGGTGGCCTTGGCCTCTTCAGCCTTGGTTTTGGCCATATAAGTTACTCCTTCGGAGAAAGGCGAATGCGCCTTTCGTTGAGAACCGGAAACGTTGACTTCTCGGGGACCCGATGCCCCATCCATTAACAGTCTGAATCTGGTTAGGAATTAACTGTCACGTATAGGCATTGTCCTATGTATCTCTGATGGTTAGTCGCGTCAATGAGATCATTGGCACGATACTCCTCTTCAACGCTTATACCGCCCGCCGGCTTGAACCGGCGGGCGGTTTTATCCAATTACGCTTCCAGTTTCACACCGCAGAAGGGGCAGAAACCACCGCCTTCAATGGTCAGAGGACGCTGGCACGCCTCGTTGGGACAGCGGCGGGGTACAGGGCCAAGTTCCACAAGCAGCTCCCCTTCCTTGACGGGAACCATGACCTTGTTTTCCTTGAAGTCCGCTGTCTTGAGCACTCTTACCACCATGCCGTCGGCAGGAGCCAGTACAGCCTTTTCCTGCTTCATGATGGAGATGTTGAAGAGTTCTTCACCCTTCTTCACCAGGTCGCCGGGGTGAACATACATGACCCAGAGGTCGCCGTTGGAGGGGGCGGCCACGTGGTTGGTGTTATTCTTATCGGCCTTTTCGTAACCGATGCCCTCTTCTTCCTGCGGCAGCGCGACCTGAACGTCGTAGCTGAGGATTTCGGAATCGAGCACGTAACGCACAACACTCTTACCGGATTTGTCCGGAGACGTCTTGTGCAGAATGGTCATGGTGTGGGGCTTCTTGTTGCTGTCCACAAACTGCAGTTCGCGGCCAAGCTCAAGTCCCTCAAACCATACATCCAGCGGCACCTGATTGGGGTTGCCGAACTCGTTACGGAACTGCACGGTCTTGAGCGCATCCGCGGGATGGTTGAGATACATGACGAACTCTTCATCCGTGGGCTTGCGCTTCATGTGCTCAATATAGCTCTTCTCTTCGGAAACGAGGTCGATATCCTTGAGTGTTTCCAGCGGAGACTGTTCGGTGCGGGAAGCAATGGCCTGCTTCCATTCATCGCCAAACGCACTCTGGTAGACCCAGTCGGGCGGGAAACCGAGCGGCAGTTTGCCGAACTTGCCGAGCAGCAAATCGCGGAATGCATCGTTGCTGTCCTGATACAGAGCAAGACGTGCTTCTGCAAGCTCAGCCTGACAATCCTGACAGGCATCCATCTTGTTCACTTCGTCCAGCACACTCAGAAGGTACTTCACCTCGTTCTCGCCACCGCGCTTGTAGGCGCTGGAAACCGCGAGAAATGCCGTGTTCCAGGTAATCTGTGAGCCGGGGGTAACATCGTGGTAGCGCACGATCTTGCGGGTTCCGGCGAGGAACTTGAGCATGTAGGGCAGCAGGTGGATATACCCCTGCTTCATGGCACCTTCCTGCGAAGAGGAGGTAGCGCCGCCGGGCATGCCGTGTTCCACCACATCGTGGTCAATGCCCTGGAAGAAGGGCGTGGTGTAACGGTCGTAGTACGGCATGATCTGCTTGAGCACGAAGTTACACTCGCGGATCATGTCCTTGTTGAGATTGGTCTTGAGACCGAGTTCGTCTTCAATATATGCGGCAGTGGAAAGCACTTCGCCCTGACCGTACCAGCGGACAGCCGCGCCGATGCCGGTATCCACGATATGCGCGCCAGCCTTGGCAGCCGCACCCACGGAAGGAACGAACAGGCCGTCGGTGTAATGCCTGTGGTAATGCAGAACCAGCCTGGGCCACTTCGTGCGCAGTGCGGCAACAAGAGCGGAGATAAAGCGGGGCGGGCATACGCCTGCCATGTCCTTGAGGCCGAGAATGATGAGTTCGCTGGCCTTGCTCTCCCCTACTCCGGCAACTTCACCCACCATGCGCAGGATGGCGGAAGTCACGCCAATGTAGTGGTCCACGTCGAAGCCCTTGGCCCACGAAAGAGAAATGGCGGGTTCAAACACCACTTCCTTTCTGCTCAGAGCCACTTCGGCAAAGGGACGCATGTTGTCCACGTGGTTCAGGAAGTCGAAACAGCGGATGATCTGGTAATGATCACAGATCATTTCACCGGTCAGGCGCATGAGATTACGCGGCTGGGGCTTGTAGCCCAGTACGTTGGTGGAGCGGATGAGAATCTGCTTCAACGTCTTGGGGGCGACCCTGTTCCACTGCTCCGCTTCGTTGAAGGGATAGGTCATGTTGGCCATCATGGCCACGTGGAAGTGCGCTCCGCCGCCGTTTTCAATGGAGAAGAATCCGCAGTTGTCAAGATGCGGGGCAATGAGCATGTCTTCTGCCAGACGGAAACGGTTACCGGAGTTGGACTGCGTGATGTCGCGCGGCGTGGTGTCGCAGAAGTGCACGTAGTCGGAATCACGCACGAAATCCAGCAGGGCTTTGCGGTCGCCGCGGGGATAAGGCGGTTCGCTCTTCAGCAGCTTTGAGGGCACGGCGGGCAGAACAGGATCGAACCTGCCGTTGCCGACGCGGGGAGTCTCCGGCGTGCGGTATTCACCCAGCAGAACGTGCGGGTTGTACCCCTTTGCGCTGATGCCGGCGATGAGCCGGGAAAGACGCACGGCTTCCGGTGCCACGTCGGTGTAGCAGAGAAGCTCGGGGGTCTTGGCAATGAAGTTGGTATCATAGGAAGCATCACGGAACTTGGGATGCTTTATGACCTGCTTGAAGAAGGGAATGGTCGTCTTCACGCCGCCGATAGCGTATTCGTTCAGCGCACGTTCAATGGTACCCAGCACCTTGTTCCAGCCGCGACCATAAGCGATGAGCAGCGCTCCTGCCGAGTCGTAGTTGGAAGGAAACTCATACCCTGCGGAAAGGTTGGAGTCGATGCGGATACCGGGGCCGCCGGGCGATACGTAACGGGAGATCACGCCACAGTTGGGCGAGAAGCTGGCCTGCGGGTCTTCGCAGTTAATGCGAAGCTGCATGGCCCACTGAGCGGGCGGGCAGCCTTCTTCAGTAAGACGCAGTTCCGCGCCAAAGGCAACGGCGATCTGCTCTTCCACAAGATCGATGCCATAGCGGCATTCCGTAATGCCGTGTTCCACCTGCAGGCGGGTGTTTACTTCAATAAGATAGGGGGTGCCGTCAGCGGTAACGAGGAATTCAACCGTCGCCAGGGAATCATAGCCCACTTCAAGCACCAGCTTGCGGGAATATTCCTTGAGCTGTGCACGCAGTTCGGGCGTGATGAGCGGCGAGGGAGAAGGCGTGATTTCAACCAGCTTCTGGTGGTTACGCTGCACGGTGCAGTCGCGTTCGTCAAAGGCGAACACGTTGCCGTATTTGTCGGCAATGACCTGAATTTCGATATGACGGACGGAGGCCAGATACTTTTCGACATACACGCGGGGGTTGCCAAAAGATGCCTGAGCCATGGTGGAAGCCTTGGTGAAGGCGGATTCCAGCTCGTCCTGATTCTGCACGAGGAAGATGCCGCGACCGCCACCGCCACCCTCAGCCTTGAGCATGATGGGGAAGCCGATCTCTTCTGCAAGCTGACGGGCAAGAGGTACGTCCACAGCCCCTTCAGAGCCGGGAACCACGGGAACGCCGATCTTCTTGGCGATCTTGCGGACCTGTACCTTGTTGCCGAGCAGGTTCATGGCCTCGGCGGAAGAACCTATGAAGATGATGCCTTCTTCAGCACAGCGCTTGGGGAAGGCGTCGTCTTCGGAGGCAAAGCCCCAGCCGGGATGAATAGCAACAACACCGCGCTTCTTGGCGAGGTCGATTATCCGGTCTATGTCCAGATACCCTCTGGGATCTTTGCCGAGGAGCATGAGCTCCTGCGCGGCAGAGGCGGCCGGAGACGTTTTATCGACGTCAGTCGCAGTCATGATGGCGATTCCATCGAACCGCTCACGAATGGAACGACAGATGCGGCGTGCGGGAATACCGCGGTTGGCAACCAGAATAGGCTTGCCCTTCACTTCGTCCAATACTTGATGAAACGTCTTATTGGCCATTCAATCCTCGTATACCAATATCCGGAGACAGCAAGTCACCGGGTTAAAGGGCGAGCCGAAACATCAAATGGGAAGGTCTGTATGCGACGAGAGGGCAATGCTGCCGGAATGGACAGCAATTTCTTGACCGGACAGGAGAAGACGGAGCGCTCCGTTTTCGTTGACACCCAAAAGCCTGCCCGGACGATACTCCTCATCTCCGCCGTGAATGATGATTTCACGGCCCACCCAGGCAAGATGTAATTGCACGCGTCTTGTCAACTCTTCTCTGTTGCAGCGAACAACCTGCGTCTCATAACAAAAACGTACTCGATTCACAAGCGTTTGCCACAAGGTCATTACGGAAAGCTTACAGCCTTCCGCCCTCAGGTTCGTGGCAGGCACAGCCCAGCCATCCCTCAGTTCCGACACCGGCGGGCTTGAAACCACGTTGATGCCTATTCCGGCAAACAACGCACCGCCAAAGTCCTCCAAAAGGACTCCACCCGTCTTCCTGTTTTCCAGCAACAAATCGTTCGGCCATTTCAAGGCAACGCGCACACCCTGCGCGTTCAGCGCTTCTGCCAGCAGATAGCCCACTGTGAGCGAAGCGATGTCATCCAGATGCGGAGCACCATAAGGAAGCCTTATTGCTGAATAAATATTTCCGGACGGAGAGCTCCACGGCCTGCGCAGCTGACCTCGTCCTGAAGATTGCGAAAGCGCCAGCACAGAATCCCATTCATGCAGCAATCCTTCACGCGCAAGAATGCGCACCACATCCAGACTGGAGGTGCAAGTGCCGCATATGAAGACGGATCCGGCTGCTTCACCTGCTCCCTCTGCCCCGCTGCAACAGGCGCAGGAGGAGACCCAGAACCGAATGCCGTTTTTTTCGCATTCGGTCCAGCGTGCATTGCGTATTTCATCACCCCATGCCGGATCGGAACCCGCCAGTTCGTCCGGAGAAAGAGGTGACGCCACGCCGGAAAGACCGTCTTTAAGGATATACAACATTACGCCACACCTGATAGGATGCCGTCATCAGACTTCAAATGAAAATGCCAACGGAACTGATTCAATGCATACTACCGGAATGGAAGAATATTTAGTGGGCGGAGCTGTCAGGGATCTGCTGCTCGGGCGCACTCCGCACGAATTCGATTATGCCTTCGCGGACACCGTCGAAGGCTTTATATGCCGCAATCCTTCTGCACGCAAGGCAGGAAATGATTTTTCAATATGCATACTCAATGGCCTTGAGCATGCCCCTTTACGGGGAAATAACATCCACGAAGACCTTCAATTGCGCGATTTTACCATCAATGCCGTAGCCCTTGACCAGAACGGCAGATTGTATGCTCATCCGCAGGCATTTGCGGATTTGCGCAACCGAACATTGCGGCCCACAAATGCAACCTCGCTGAAGAATGATCCCATACGAGCCTTCAGAGCCGCACGTTTTGCAGCAGATTTTACTGATTTCACACTGCATCCGGAACTTCTTGTGCAAATGCAGGGCATAGCCTCTTCCGGTGTGCTCGGCCTTATGACACCGGAACGAGTGGCCGGCGAGCTCATCAAAGCCATGCGCACCCCTCAGCCCGGTCGCTTCCTCCGCGAACTGCATCGTGGCGGATGCCTTGGTCCATGGTTCAGGGAACTGGAGAATGCAGACAATATTCCTGCCGGCCCCCTGCCCTATCATCGGGAAAGTGTTCTTGAACACACTGCACAAGTTATGGACAAATGTGCAGGGGACCCTACTGCCGTATATATGGCGCTGTGTCACGACCTTGGCAAGACTCAGACCCCCGAAGACGTTTTGCCGCATCATTACAAGCATGAACACCGGGGCGAAGAACTGGCCCGGGCGCTCGGGATGCGACTCAAGCTCTCTAACCGGCTCATGCGTGCAGGTATGGTTGCCGCACGGCAGCACATGAAGGGCGGCACCTATCTTTCCCTGCGTGCAGGCACACGCGTTGATCTGCTCATGGAGATCAACAAGCACAGCCTGCTGGAACCCTTCTGCCGACTCGTGCTCGCAGACAGCGGCATTGATCTGCTTGAAAGGATGCGCGAAGACCGCGATACCATTCTGCGTGTGGTTCTGCCGGACGAATTGCGAAACAAGGGGCCGGAATCCGGCATCCGGCTCAGGGAAATGCGCTGCGCAGCCCTTGCCGGACATCAGGCGTAGCTGGCATTTCTTCAAATGGAATTAAAAAAGGCCCGGTACATATGCACCGGGCCTTGGCATTTCATGCAAGAGGCTGTTTGATTAGCCCTTGAAAGCCTTTTCGAAGTTAGGAACAACCTGCTTCTTGCGGCTCATGACGCCGTCGAGCCATACGCTCTTGCCGGCAACTTCAACGCCGAAAGCCTTGTTCACTACGGAAGGATCGTCGGAAACGATCAGCATTTCGGAACCTTCCTTCATGATGTCGGTCAGGAGCAGGAATACGGAGTGACGGCCGCCGGCCTTCACCTTCTGGATTTCTGCGAACAGGCCTTCCTTAACGGCGTCCAGCATGGACAGGTCGATCACTTCGAGCTGGCCGATACCGACCTTGTTGCCGTTCATGTCGAAGTCCTTGTAGTCACGGAATACGAGGGATTCCATGGAAGCGCCGTCAACAGCGGACTTCACCTTGAACATGTCCATGCCCACGGTGGTGGTGTCGGCTACACCGGCGATGGCTGCCAGTTCGGCAACAGCCTTCTTGTCAGCGGGGGTGGTGGTAACGGACTTGAACATAACGGTGTCGGACAGGATGGCACAGAGCAGGCCGCCTGCGATGCCCTTGGGCACTTCGATACCGTAGAAGTCGTACATGGCCTTGATAACGGTGCCGCAGCAGCCTACGGGCCATACCCACATTTCGAGGGGGTTGGAGGTGGTTACGTCGCCCAGCTTGTGGTGGTCGGTAACGCCCACAACTTCAGCTTCCTTGATGTCTGCGGGCAGCTGAGCACCGTCGGTGGTGTCAACGAGCCACAGCTTCTGGCCGGCAACAGAAGTAACAACTTCAGGAGCGGTCAGGCCGAACTTGCCAAGAACAAAAGCGGACTCGGGGGTCACTTCGCCCTGTGCAACAGCCTTTGCTTCCATGCCGCGCTTGCTGAGCAGGTCGGCAACGGCAATGGCGGAAATGATAGAGTCGGTATCGGGGTTCATATGACCCATCACGAGAATTGCCATGGTAAAACTCCTCCAAATTGGGTTTGACTATGCGATTGGCTCGCCTTCTTCCGAAAATAGTTTGTGCCAAATAGCACAAAGCTGAAAGCCTGCCAAGTGGGTCTAGAGGGTCGGCATGATTTTTTTTGAAAAAACAGACGATCAGGCGCTCCCGATGAGCACGACGCAGACGAGACACAGCAGAAAAACCACATAGGAACGTCGCACACGAAGGGACATAACGCCGCCGATACCGGCCGCGAACCACAAATGCATCCACCCTAATCCGCTAATGGCCGGCAGGTGGCCAAGATACCACGACAATCCCCTGATCGTGAGAATAAGCACAAGCTGGCAAACGCAGAAGAAAAGAATATGCATGATAAAGCTCTGTGCCAGAGACTGCATGAGCACCCTGCCCGGCACGCTGTCTTCAGCATCCTTTCTGCCCCAATGGATAATGCGGTTATACCCGGCATTCTGCAACTTGCGCTGCCAGTACTCAATACGGGAAGCTAACAGCGCAGCGGGCATGCTGACCAGAATGGGTAAGGCCAGCATGGTTGCATCCTGAATGTTGAAATAGCTGGAAACACCGAGTGTCAGCAGCATGGGGGCCACGGCATTGGGAGGGATATAGGTACCGGCAGGAAAGAGATCGAGCCAGATAAGCTCAAAGAATATGGACACGTGAATGGCCAGCGTCCACTCTCCTGTGACTATGCCCCAGATGAAGCCAGCGGCAAGAGGACGCTCAAAAAAGCCCAGATTCAGCGCAAAGCGCAGTACTGAAGAGAAGGCAAAAAAAAAGCGAGAGGAGCCATCCAGATTACGGTATTGAACAGATTATCCATCCTACCACCCCTTTATCTGGACCGGATCATTGGGGACACAGCGGAAATCAAGTTCAACGCTGCGTTTGCTGAAATAACGAAGACACACCTCATCTTCTTCGGTAACGGCAACATGCGCACACAGCTGCTTCTTTCCCGGGGAATAGTGCAGGTTTCCGATGTTCAGCACGGTAAAGGAAAAGCCGTTATCCAGAATACGGCGCGCATCACTGCAGTTGGCAACCAGAACAAGAGTATCCTGCATGTCGCCTGCATGCTTGCGTGCATACTCTGTCAGAGCATTCACATGAATGAAATCAGCATGAATACGCCCCGGTACGGCCAGAGAAGCAATCTGCTGCTGCAGATCGTCCGCTGCCATTTCGTCGTTGACGACGAGCAGGCGTTTTGCGCGGGTGTAGGGCAACCAGGTTTCGATGACTTGCCCGTGTATGAGCCTGTTGTCTATGCGAACCCACTGCATGCCGAGTTACCCGTTTTTGACTTTCCGGCGAAGAACCGCGCCCGCAACGACAATACCTTTGTCGCCCGAGGCTTTGGCTTCGTCCGCAAGAGTGTGCAGATCCATTTTTCGACAACCGAAAACCTTGAGCAGCATGGGCAGATTCACGCCCGTGACCACTTCTACGTTTCCGGCACTGAGAAGGGAAAGGCTCAGGTTGGTCGGCGTTCCGCCGAACATGTCGGTGAGAATGAGAACTCCCCTGCCCTTATCCACACGGGCGACCGTTTCTTTGAGTCTGGCAACCGTTTCGGCAACTTCTGAAGTCCCGTCCACGCTGACAGTGCCGCAGTCGTCCTGCGAACCAAGTATGACTTCCGCTGCACGCAGCAAGGCGGAACCGTAATCGGCGTGGGTTACTATCACCACGCCAACAGGAGCAACGTCTGTAATGGGTTCAGTCATTAGGGTACTATTCTCCACCGGCGGAAATATAAATCTGCGAAGAGTGCAATCTTTTGAAGCTAAACCAGCTCCATATGCCGGTGTTCAATAGATACAGCAAAATCAAAGTTTTTCAAAGCCTCAAATAGCGCCTCGGCTGCGGCGACCGATCTGTGCCTGCCGCCCGTGCATCCTATGGCGACCGTGGCGCGATAACGCCCTTCACCTTCCATCTGAGTAAGCGTGAAGTGCAGAAATTCGGTCAGCCTTTCCAGATACTCTTTCCCGACGCCTGCCCCGAGCACGTATTGCGAAATGGCCGGGTCCTTACCCGACAGCGGGCGCAGTTCAGGCTCGTGATACGGGTTGGGAAGAAAGCGCAGGTCAAACACCATGTCCGCTTCGGCAGGTGTGCCGTACTTGAAGCCGAAGGTCAGCAGATGCACGCGCATGCTGCGCCTGTTGCCTTCCAGAATGGTCCATTTCTGCTGGATGATGCGCCGGATGTCATGAATGGAATAGTCGGACGTGTCTATGACAAGGTCTGCCATTGCACGCACAGGCTCCAACAACCTGCGCTCCGTCTCCATGGCCTGTTCAAGCCCAAGGCCTCCGCTTTCGAGCGGATGGGGGCGGCGGGTTTCCTTGTAGCGCCGCACAATGACATCGGGCCGCGCTTCCATGAAAATGATCGCAGGGGCAAGCCCCTTTTCGCGCATGGCCTGCAGAATGGCATCAAAACCACTGTCGAACTCAATGTGACGCAGGTCCATGCCGAGCACCAGCCCGCGATACTTGGCGAGGCTCCGCTCATCAAGAATGGAAACCATCTGCAGCGCAAGCGTAACGGGAAGACCGTCGATGGTGTAATATCGAAGATCCTCGAACACTCTGAGCACGGTACTCTTGCCACCGCCGGATAAACCGGTGACCACAAGAATGGGAAATGAGGGAGCTACAGGAGAGTCCATGTTTGACAGGCTCTATCAGGCGTTGCCAAGCAACTGCCAGAGTTCTTCGGTACCGGAAGCGGTAAGGATGGCGCTTCTGAATTCCTTGTCCTTCAACAGACGGGATATCTGCGCCAGAATGCGCAGATGTACACCTGCAACCTGTTCGGGAGCAAGGACCAGAAAAAAGATGTTACAGAGCTTGAAGTCCAGAGCCTCGAAGTCTACGCCCTTTATGCTGCGGCCCGCAACAAGGATAATGCGGTCGAGAGAGTCCAGCTTGCCATGAGGAATGGCAATTCCGTCTCCGATGCCCGTGGTGCCGAGGCTTTCACGTTCTTTCAAAACAGACAGAACTCGTTCCCTATCCAGAGAAGGATAAACCTCAACAACACGCTCAACGAGCTCCGCCAGCACCTCTTCCTTGGTGCTGGCGGTAAGCTCGGGCAGAATCATTTCTTTATCCAGGTAATCACCCAGTTTCATTTTTCAGCGTCCTAGATGGTAGGATCGATGAGACCGAAGTCTCCGTTTTCGCGGCGGTAGATGACATTGACGCGCTCGGTTTCCGCGTTCAGAAACACAAGGAACTCGAAATTAAGCGAGTCAAGCTGCAGTGCAGCCTCGTCAATTCCCATCGGCTTGGGCGTGAAGTGGTCGGTCCCGACGATGGTGCGCTCGCGGCCGGCAGCAGTGTCCGCATAGCTGAACACGTCTTCGCGCAGAGCCAGTTCCGCACCTCTGCGATGGTCCTTGTTCTTTTCGGAATGCTTCTTCACCTGCGAAGCAAGCTTGTCGAACACAAGGTCAACAGTGGCGTACATGTCCTCGGACTTTTCATTGGCAGACAGATTCAGACCGTCCGCAACCAGCGTCACATCAATCTTGTGACGGTAGTTATCCACGCTCATTCCAACCTGCATTTCGGACTTGCCGTGTGCAGTCAGGAACTTGCCAAGCTTTTCAAAACGACGGCGGGCATACTTCTTGAGATGGTCGGAAGGCTCGAAGTTCTTGAATGTGAATGCGATGTTCATATATGCCTCCTTGGAGTGTTCAGGAGACTGCATGTGCAGTCATGCCTCTGGCGTCTGTGGTTTGCATCCTGACCGCCCATGGCGTTGCAGGAAGCTCCCCTCCGTTAAAAAGCGGACTTCCGCTTGGACGATGAGGGGATGTCCATAGCTGTACGATACTTCGCAACGGTTCTGCGGGCAATATTCAATTGTAATTTTTCTTTGAGAATTTCACCGATTCGCTCATCACTCAGGGGACGCTTGGAATTTTCCTCGCTGATCAGCTGCTTGATGAGCGCTTTGACGCTCTCCGAGCCCACAGAACTGCCATCATCCATTCCGATAGCACTGTTAAAGAAGAACTTGAGTTCAAAAACACCGTGGGGGGTGGCCACGTACTTGCTGGTGGTAATTCGGCTTACCGTGGATTCATGCATACCTATAT
>Ga0194137_10000603_pt1 | contig 23355 bp, 16 predicted proteins | sample TARM_MetaG_T3_14_FD_134025 | JGI IMG/M metagenome (GOLD analysis project Ga0194137, IMG submission 134025) | Freshwater microbial communities from Pennsylvania, USA, analyzing microbe dynamics in response to fracking - TARM_MetaG_T3_14 (version 2) | ecosystem: Environmental > Aquatic >... | reverse complement strand
GCCGAACTTCTTGGACAGCACCGTGGCGATCGCCGCCGTCAGCGTGGTCTTGCCGTGGTCGACGTGACCGATCGTGCCCACGTTCACGTGCGGCTTGGTCCGTTCAAACTTGCCTTTTGCCATCTTGCGCTCCTGAGGCGAACCCGTTGAGACGAGTAGAAGAAAAAGAGAAATTGGTGGTGCCCATGACGCGGATCGAACGCGTGACCTCTCCCTTACCAAGGGAGTGCTCTACCACTGAGCCACATGGGCATCGGCACGGGTTTGACGCCAGGTGGACTGGCCGGCAAACCGGTGTCGACGCTTGCCGACCAAGCCGCTCACTGATGGAGCGGGAAACGGGAATCGAACCCGTGTCATTAGCTTGGAAGGCTAAGGTTCTACCATTGAACTACTCCCGCCCTGGGAGCTCTTGACCTCTGCCCACACCCCGCCAGGGAACGTAAGCTTTGGTGGAGGAGGCTGGATTCGAACCAGCGTACGCTATGCGGGCAGATTTACAGTCTGCTGCCTTTAACCACTCGGCCACCCCTCCTGAGGCAAGCCCGCAACTATAGCACAGGGCAAAGGGGGCGCAACAGAGCCTCACCAAGAAGAACAAAAAAGAGGCCACCAGCCCGCTCGCCGAGCAGGCTCATCGGGCATGCCGCGAGACACACCCATCACGGAATCGGCAGGCGCCGCAAAGCAGGCGAATCGCGGCCACATCCATCAGCCGGCCCCACACCCCGGACGACCACACGCCTGCACGACCAGCCCGGCAATGCACTCGCCAACGCCCGCACGGCCCTCCACGAGCAGGCAACCAATTCAGAACCAGATTCAGGCCACTCAGCTACCAGCCAGCCGAGGCGCCAACAGCAGGCCGACAGCCGAGACAAGCCCCTCGTCGCCGACACGCAACAGTTTTCAACACCACAAGATACCAATCAAAGACCAATAAACGCGCACAGATCGTGCCGCCAGAGAGGGGCGCTCTCCATGAATAGAGGGTTCGGCCACCACCACTCGGGAAACTCCTCAGAAAAGATTGGTAGCAAAGTGGCGTTATCAATCGTTACAGTGGCATGGCACTGGTTGGATGCGCTTTTGAGGGCAAACAAGGCACCAACCGGACCGAAGGTGGTATGCAGCGCACTCCGGAGCAGCCACCGCCGCCCCAATTTATTGGCCACAACGAGGAACAGCACATGAAGGTCAAGCAGACCCCCATCTCGCAGGCGGTGTTCATCGCCTTGCTCGGCGCCGGTGGCGCCGCCATGGCACAACAGCAGGCCCCGGCCACGCAGCAGTTGGACACGGTCGTCGTGACCGGCATCCGCGCGTCGCAGGAGAAGTCGCTGAGCGTCAAGCGCAACGCCGACGCCCACATCGACGTCATCTCGGCCGAAGACATCGGCAAGATGCCCGACAAGAACGTGGCCGACTCGCTGGCTCGCGTCCCGGGCGTGACCATCCTGAACAGCCCGGCAGGCGGCTCGGGTGGTTTCGACGAGCGTGATCGCGTGGGCCTGCGCGGCACCAACCCCAGCCTGACCCAGACGCTGCTGGACGGCCACGGCATCGCCAACGGCGACTGGTTCGTGCTGGACCAGACCGGCGCCGGCGTCGGCCGAAGCGTCAGCTATTCGCTGCTGCCGTCGGAATTGGTCAGCCGCGTCGAAGTGCGCAAGAGCTCGGAAGCCTCCCTGGTGGAAGGCGGAACGGCCGGCTCGGTGAACATCATCACCCGCAAGCCCCTGGACTTCTCCAAGTCGCTGACCTTCGAGGCCGGCATCGGCGTCGTCTACGCCGACCTGCCACAGAAGAGCGACCCACAGATCAGCGCCCTGCTGAACTACAAGAGCGACGACAAGACCTTCGGCGTGCTGGTGCAGGCCTTCTCCGAAAAGCGCAGCTTGCGCCGTGACGGCGTCGAGACCCTGGGCTTCATCAACCAGCTGACCAAGGACAACGCCCCCGCCCTCACAGCGGCCCACCCGGATCTGGTTGGCGTCTACACGCCCGACCTCATAGGCGCCGCTTACTTCACTCAGCAGCGCGAGCGCAAGGGCGGCCTGGTGCGCGCCGAGTTCAAGCCCAGCCAGGACATCGACCTGACGCTGACGGGCTTCTCGTCGAAGCTGGATGCGAACAACTACAACCGCAACTACCTGATGGCCCCCCGGGCCGGGCTGATCAACAGCGCCACGATTTCCAACTACAAGATCGTTACCGACAGCAAGGGCGTCAAGACGCTGACGCAGGCCACCTTCGACTGGGCCAGCTCTTCCACCGCCGGCTATTACGACATGATCTCGCGCCAGGCCTCTGCCGAGAGCAACTACTTCAGCCTGGACGGCACGTTCAAGGTCAACAATGCCCTGACGCTGACGGCCAATGCCGGCAGTTCCACAGGCAAGGGCCAGACCCTCGGCCAGGACGTCGTCGAGCCACACATCGCTGCCACACGCGCCAGCTACGCCTTGCAAGGCAATGACACGGCGCCTGCCTTCAGCTTCACCAACCCGAACATCGGCTTCGACTGGATCTTCGGCTCCGAGCACGTCATCGTGCACGACAAGGAAAGCTGGGCCCAGGTGGACGGCGAGTACACGCTGGACGCCGGCGTGCTGAAGAGCCTGAAGTTCGGCGTGCGCGGTGCCGAGCACAAGCGCTACACCGACCCCACCCTGAACCAAGGGCCGGGCTGCGCGACCGGCACGCCCTACCGCGTCGGCCCCTGGGACTGGAGCAAGCCCAGCGCTTGTGCCGACGCCAGCGGCAAGGACGCCCCGCAGCTCTCGCCCTACACCCTGCCAGCTTTCAGCCAGTCCTACCCGAGCAACTATGGCAGCGGGCTGGGCAGCGGCTTTCCGACCGGCCTGACCTATATCTCGGCCGATGCCCTGGCGGAGTACAACAGCCGCGTCACCAACCGTGACCCGGTCGCCCGCCGCTCGCCCTTCGACGGCGGCGAGTACAGCGTCAAGGAAACAACGACCGCGGCCTATCTGCAGGGCAATCTGGAAGGAGACGGCTGGAGCGGCAACGTCGGTCTGCGCGCCGTGCACACCAAGCAGACTTCGGGCTCCTTCCGCCCAAGCTTCCCGGGTGAAACGCCGGATGTGGCGTCGGCCTTCGGCAACTTCACGGCCACGACCGCGGACCGTTCGTACACGGACTTGCTGCCCAGCGCCAGCATCAAGGTCGATGTGACCCACAACATCGTCGGCCGACTGGCCCTCAGCCGGACCGTGACCCGCGCCGACTACACGGCCCTGTCCGCCTTCACGTCGCTGACCACGACGGGCATGTACCTGGACAACAACGCCATTGGCGGGGGCACGGCCGGCAACCCGGACCTGAAGCCGATCCGCTCGACCAACATCGACGCCAACATCGAGTGGTATTTTGCGCCGCGCGCCTTCGTGTCCATGGGCGCCTTCCATATGGAGATGGGCAGCTACATCACGAACGGCAGCTTCACCGCCACCTACCCGGTGCTGCTGGGCAACACCAATCAGCAGGGCGGTGTGCAGCAGTTGGTCAACCGTCAGTTTGTCGTGACCGGCCTGGTCAACAAGAAGGCCTCCGTCACGGGCATGGAGTTCGCGTTCGAAACACCGATCGCCAACAACTTCGGTGTCAGCGCCAACTACACGCTGGCCGACGGCCACGACGTCGACGGCCATGTGCTGCGCGGCAACGTGAAGAACTCCTACACTCTTGGCGGCTTCTTCGAGAACGACCAGTTCTCGGCCCGCCTGAACTACAGCTATACCGATGACATCTTCATCGGCACCGACCGCGGCACGGACTATTACCAGAAGGCCAACGGCGTGCTGTCGGCCTCCCTGGGCTACAAGTTCAACAACAACTTCGCGCTGAGCCTGGATGCGCAGAACCTGAATGATCCGAAGCTGAAGTACTACGCGTCGGAAGTGCAGCCCCGCGCCATTTACAAGAACGGCCGCCAGTTCTACCTGACCGCCCGCATCAAGTTTTAAGCGAAAGTTGGCACTGCTGGAACCCACGGGTTCCGGTGGCCGCCGCACATGAACAGAATCGAAGGGGAGCGTCGCAAACGCTCCCCTCTTTTCTTGCCGACTCCTCCATGCGCGAAACCGCCACTCTCATCGACCAGTACATCGCCGCACGCCCGCTCGGAGGCAGCACGGACGCGCCGCCACCAGTGAAGCACATCGTGGTCGTCGGCGGCGGCTCGGCCGGCTGGATGACGGCGCTGATGCTGGCCACCACGGCCTATGGGCCGCGTCTGAAGGTGACCGTGCTGGAGAGCCCCCAGGTCGGCATCATCGGCGTGGGCGAGGGTTCGACGCCCTGGCTGCGGCGCTTCTTCGAGATCCTCGGCATCGAGGAATCGGAGTGGATGCCGGCCTGCAATGCCACCTACAAGAGCGGCATCACCTTTGACGGCTGGTCGACCAAGCCGGGCTTCGAGCGCTACTTCCACCCCTTCGTGTCGATGCTGGACAACATGACCATGCATCCCTTCGTGGACAACGTTCACGCGCGGCTCGAAGGCGCGAATGTGTATGCGCATCCGGACCGCTTCTTCCTGTCTGCCTCGCTGGCCCGCCAGGCCCGCGGCCCGCGCGCCAAAGCCAACTTTCCCTTCGACGTCTGGTACGGGTATCACTTCGACGCGACGCTGCTGGGCCAGTTCCTCGGTCGCAAGGCCAAGGCACGCGGCGTGCACCACCTGGAGCGCCACGTCACCCAGGTGCAGCTCGACGAGAACGGCAACATCAGCGGCCTGCTGCTCGACGGCGGCGAGGTCCTGAACGCCGACTTCTTCGTCGACTGCAGCGGCTTCGCCTCGCTCATCATCGGCAAGGCCCTGCAGACGCCCTTCATCGGCTTTGGCGAAAACCTCTTCAACGACGCCGCCGTCGCCATGCCGACGCCGCTGGAAGGCCCCATCGAGTCGCAGACCGTGTCCACCGCGCTGCGTCACGGCTGGGCCTGGAAGATCCCCCTCACCCATCGCCAGGGCAACGGCTATGTCTACAGCAGCGCCCATTGCTCGGCCGACGAGGCCGAGACCGAGCTGCGCCGCCACCTCGGGATACTGGACTCCGACGTCCCCGCCCGCCACCTGAAGATGCGCGTCGGCCGCATGGCCAAGATCTGGAACCGCAACTGCGTGGCCATCGGCCTGGCCCAGGGCTTCATCGAGCCGCTGGAGGCCACGGCCCTGCTGTTCGTGCAAGTCACCGCCTCCATGCTGGTGGAGGTGCTGGAGAAAGGCGACCTCGGCCCCAGCCCGCAGGAGCAGTTCAACGAAGCCATGCGCAAGCGCTTCGACAACACCCGCGACTACATCGTGGCGCACTACAAGACCAACTCGCGCACCGACACCGACTACTGGCGCGAGAACGCCGAGAACATGCATCTGTCGGACGCTCTGCAGGGCGTGCTGATGACATGGATGTCGCGCCAGCCGCTGGTGGCCGCGCTCAAGACGGGTCGCTTCGGTGGCGGCTATCCCACCGTGTCCTGGTATGCGCTGCTGGCCGGCATGGGCATTTTTCCGGATGCGGAAGACCTGGAGCCGCCCACGGCACAGCAGGCGCGTCACAACCTGGCAGCGGTGGACGACTTCATCGCCCGCAGCGTCACCAACTTTCCCGACCACCGCGAACTGCTGGCCGACATCCCGCCGGGCCTGGGTGACAAGGCCATGCAGATCTACACCTGGTAGGAATGTCCCCCCTCGGCCGGCGTGTACACCGGCCGATCCCCCGAGGGGATGGCCGCTTGCTTGGGGCGGCCCGGCGCTGCGCGGCCTAGCCCCCCAGCCGCCCCTTGATGTCCTGGCGCAGAGCCGCGTCGGCCGCCGCATCGATGTCGCCGAACAGATGGCGCTGGCCTTCGGGGATGTGCGCCAGCCCCTCGCCCCGCGCGCCAAACACATAGTGCTCGAACAGGGCCCGCCAGCCCTCGCGCTCGCCGTCGGGCAGATGGCGCAGGGCCAGCATGGCCAGGCGCATGGCGGCCAGATGCAGGTCGTCGGGGCGCTGCGGTGCTGCCAACGGCCGCCACCAGTAGTTGACGAGGATGTTCAGATGCGGCGCCAGGGCCTCGACTTGATGGAACCATAGCGGCGGCAAATAGATGGCGTCGCCCGGTTCCAGCTCGGCCACCAGGGCGCGCTGCAGCGCCTCGGCAACCCGCGGGAACTGCGCCGCATCGGCCCGATGCAGATCGGGCACGACCGACATCGGCGCCGGCGTCGGCGCATAGTCCGGCGGGCCGAGGTAGAGCAGCGGCGCGCACTGCGGCGGCAGCAGCGTGAAGCGGCGCCGCCCGGCGGCCACGCAGGCGATGTTGTGGGAATCATCGAAGTGGGCCGGCACGGTGGCACGGTTGCCTATCCAGATGCGCGGCGCGATCGCCGCGTCCAGCAGCGGCAACTCATTGGCCCGTTCCAGGCCCGGCAAGGCCTCGGACACCAGCGCGCTCTGGGCCGCCAGCGCCGGCGGCTCGGGGAAATGGCTGTAGCGCCAGAGCTGCTCGAACAGGGTCGCATAGGGCCGCTTGTCGAGCATGAAGTTGAAGCCGTCCAGGCCCGGCTTGTAGGAAAACGCCCGGGTGGGCTCGGGCCGGGCCAGCACGGCGTCCACCGGGTCGCCCTTGTCGAAGCCCAACAGGTATTGCAGGCAGGGCTCCAGGCCCGCCCTGCCCTGCGCCACCAGCGGCCAATGCCTCACCACGCCGCGCAACACCACCGGCTCATAGGCCGTGACCACCTCGCGCTCGAAACGCTCGCGCGTGATGCCGTCCAGTTCCTTCATCGCCTGCATGGGCATCCGTTCAGCGTCGCCGCGCCAGCACGCCGTGCCAGGCTTCGGGAATGTGGCCGGCCGGCTCCTGCTCACGCTGCACCACATAGTGTTCGAACATGGCCGCCCAGGCATCGCGCTGGGCCGGCGGCAGCGCGTTCAGCACCCGGATGGCCTGCACCAAGGCGGTCACCGGCGCCGGCAGCTGTGCGTCGCCGACGACGGGCCACCAGTAGTTGATCAGCAGGTTGACCTTCTCCAGTGCCTCCACCTGGTGGAACCACAGCGGCGGTATATAGAGGGCGTCGCCAGGCTCCAACTCGGCCACGAGAGCCGATGCCAGCGCCTCGCGATAGCGTGGATAGCGCTCCAGGTCAGGCGGCTTGGGATGCACGATGGAGATGGGAGCACCCGACGGCGTGTGCTCCAGCGGCCCGATGTAGAGATTGCCCACCTGCTGCGGCGCGAACAGCGTGAAGCGCCGCCGCCCGGCCACCACGCAGGCCAGGTTGTAGGGGTGGTCGTGATGCACCGGCACCGTCAGCGCATTGCCCAGCCAGAAGTTGGGCACGACGCCCGGCAGGGCCTGGAGCGGGTTTTCGTCGAGGAAGCCTGGAATGACGTCGCTGACCTTGGCGCATTGCGCGGCGATGGAGGGGGCACCCTCGACCGACGCAAAGGCGGCCAGGTGCGACATGAACTCCGGCAGACCCATGCGCGCCTTGACGAAGCCGAAGTCGGTCAGGCTGTCGTTGTAGCCCATGACGCCGCGGGAGGCCGCGCGCGTCTTGGTAGCCATGACCTCGACGCCGCGGTCGAAGCGGCCCAGGTAGTCGCAGATGCCCAGAGCGGCGGCCCGCCCGGCCTGCACGGCCGCCCAATGACCGACCAGCCCCTTCAGCAGCACGGGCTCGGCCCGCTGCTCCAGGCTCTCCTTGAGTTGCGGCTCGTCGGCCGCCTGCCAGACGTCAACCGGCTTCATGTCGCTAGGGGATGGCCACTCATCGGGGGCAAAGGCATCGCATTCAGGATGCGCCCATTGTCCCGGCTCCCCGCCCCGTCCCGGCCTCCGGCAAACCCTGCACCTCATCCAGTCCACTTGACTACCAGTGCGGAATCGGGAACTCAAACCGCTTGAATGCGCAAGTCCTTTCGTCGCCATCTCACCACAGGATTCCTGGCACCAGTCCGATACCAGTTCCTGCGCACTCGATCACCGTCCGAGAGACGAATGACGCTCTTTTCATGGGGCCTGCTCTAAGCCACCCGGGAAACTACTTGGCCAAAATTGGTAGCAAAGTGGCGTTATCGATCGCTATAGTGGCCTTGCACTGGTTGTACGCCCATTCTGAACTAGGCAGGCGACAACCGGACTCAAGGTGGTATGCAACGGCCCCAAGCTGCCACCCACCTATCCAAACCAAAAGGCCACTACGAGGAACAGTTCATGAAGGTCAAACCGACCCCCATCGCGGCCGCCGCGGCTCTGACATTGCTGAGCATGTCGCTCGCCGCCCAGGCGCAAGAGGCAGCTCCGGCCCAACAGCTCGAGCAGGTGGTCGTCACCGGCATCCGCGCCTCGCTGCAGACCGCCGCCACAATCAAGAAGAATGCCAGCGCCGTGGTCGACGCCGTGTCGGCCGAAGACGTGGGCAAGCTGCCCGACTCCGATGTCGGCCAGGCCCTGGGCCGTATCCCGGGCGTCTCCGTCGGCCGCGCCTTCGGCCAGGGCGCCTCGGTCTCCATCCGCGGCTCCGACCCGCAGATGACCTACACGACGCTGAACGGCCAGACCGTTGCGTCCACCGGCTGGTACGACCAGCTCGACATCGACCGCTCCTTCAACTACTCGTTGCTGCCTTCTGAATTGATCGGCGGCATGGAGGTCTACAAGTCCCAGCAGGCCGACCTGACCGAAGGCGGCATCGGCGGCACCATCATCGTCAAGACCCGCAAGCCCCTGGACATGCCAGCCAACAGCGGCTTCGTCAGCGTCAAGTACGGCAAGGGCAGCATCAGCGACCCCGAGAAGGAAGTCTCGGGCCTGTACAGCTGGAAGAACGAGGCCAAGACCTTCGGCGTGCTCGCCGCCGCAGCTCATTCCCAAGGCGCCTACATCCGCCGCGGCATCGAGTCCGACAACCGCTGGTCGGGCGACGTGGCGCCCACCGCCTTCGTGCAGGACCGCAAGCGCGACGCCGTCAACCTGACCCTGCAGGCCAAGCCCGTGGAAGGCATGGACCTGGGCTTGAACTATCTGCGCTTGAAGCTGGTGGGCGACAACAGCAACAGCAGCGACTACATCTTCCAGGATCCGAACTGCGACAAGCGCAACACCGACGTGAAGTCGGCCTGGAACCCCAACGGCATGTGCGTGCACAGCACGACGACGGCCAGCAACCCGCTGCCGACGCAGTTCTTCCAGGTCTGGGCGCGCCAGGCGCAGATGACGTCCGACAGCCTCACCTTCGACGGCCACTACCGCATCGACGGCGCCAAGTTCGACCTCGTCGCCGGCAGCACCCAGGCCAAGGGCGGCACGTCCCTCACGGCCAACTTCCAGACCGGCAACTGGGACGCCGGCTTCGCCCTGCCGAAGTGGCAAGGCACCATCGACGCCACCGGCCACCAGATCGCCGTCAACCCGACGAGCAACCAGTCCTTCGGCGTCGCGCAGATGCCCTCGGCCCTGGGCCCGCAGACCTGGGCCACCTCGCAAGGCCCGAACAAGGATCAGGAGAAGTACGCCCAGGTCGACGCCACCTTCGACCTGAACTGGGGTGCCATCAATGCCTTCAAGACCGGCGTGCGCTTTGCCGACCACACCTTCGAGAAGCGCGCCTACCGCCCGGTCTGGGCCGCCAACATCGCCACCACGCCGACGTCCGCCCTGTTTGGCGGCACCGTGGACCTCGCCAGCGGCTGGACCGTCCCGCGCCCCAACATCGGCGCCATGATCAACGGCACGCTGAAGAACATCAACAGCTGGAACGAGGACCGCTCGGCCTACAGCGAGCTCAACGAGCAGAACCAGGCCCTGTACGGCATGTTCGACTTCGAGGCCGGCAATCTGCGCGGCAACTTCGGCCTGCGCTACATCTCCACCGACGTGAAGAGCACCGGCTACAAGTTCGACGGCACGCCGCTGGCCGCGGGCGACTACGCCGGCAACGAGAACTGGGGCCACAGCTACGACGTCAAGAAGTCCAAGTACGACGACGTGCTGCCCAGCGTCAACCTGGCCTTCGACCTGCGCAAGGACCTGGTGCTGCGCGCCGCGGCCTCGCAAGCCATCACCCGCCCGAACTTCGCCAACATGTTCGGCGTGACGGTGTCGGGCTACAACGATGACCGCGTCGGCAACGAGACCTGGACGGTGGGCAGCGTCGAGCTCAAGCCCATGAAGTCCGCCCAAGTCGACCTGAGCCTGGAGTACTACTACGGCAAGGGCAACCTGCTGTCGGCGACCTTCTTCAACAAGGACATCTCGAACTTCATCACGGCCAACGTGCTGACCAACCAGAAGGTCGGCCTCGTCGACCCGGTCAGCAAGGTGGACAACTGGACGGTGCAGAGCTTCGTCAACGCCGGCGGCGGCCGCCTGCGCGGCATCGAGCTGCAGGCCAACCACGGCTTCGGCAATGGCTTCGGCGTGGTTGCCAACTACACCTTCACCGAAGGCACTGCCCCCAAGGAGAGCTTCGCCGACCAGCTGGGCATCTTCACCCAATCGTCCAAGCACAACGTCAACCTGGTGGGCTACTACGAGACGTCGGACTACTTCGGCCGCCTGGCCTACAACTGGCGCTCGAAGTACATCATCCGCGAGAACGCCTACTGGTACGGCAACCGCATGCATGCCAACACCGGCACGCTGGACGCGAGCGCCGGCTGGAACATCAACAAGTGGCTGAAGCTCAGCTTCGACGCGGTCAACCTGACCAAGCAGGACGACATCCAGTACGGCATCATGTCCACCAGCCTGCCGGCCGACGCGCTGCACAAGGATCCGCTGAAGGCCGGCTACCCCGCCTGGTCCTTCAAGGGCGAGACAACCTACAAGATCGGTCTGACTGCCAAGTTCTGACTGACGACCCCTTGTCTCCTTTGAGCCCGGCTTGCGCCGGGCTTTTTTGTCGCCGCGACAAAGCGAAACGCGCGGACGGGCCGCGCGTTCGACGAGGCTTGGCGGGCTTAGAAGTCGTAGAAGGAATTCAGCGTCAGCCGCCCTGTGCGCGGGTTGGCATTGATGCTGAGCCGCGGGTTGACGATGGCCGAATGCAGCAGGCTGCCGCGATAGACGACCAGCCGGTTGAAGCGGGCCGGCATCATGCCCAGGAACTCGAATCCGGCATCCGAGTCGTCGAAGTAGCGCTGCGCCGGCGGGCGGGCGTTCAGCTCGTCGTAGTAGACGTCCAGGAAGTGCTCGCAGTTGTCGGCCGTGACTTGCTGCAGGCCCGTGGCCTTGTGGCGGTAAAAGGCTGTGCCGCCGTGTTCCTCGTTGCAAAGGTAGAGCAGCACGGCCATGTGATGCGGTGTGCTGGCGTCGAAATGCGGCGTGCGCTGCAGGGGCCCGAGCTCTGCCGGCGACATGGTCGTCAGCGAGAAGGCGCATTCGGCCTTGCGCAGCTCCAGCGCCTCGGGCACGCCGAAGTTCTGGCGGATCAGCGCTTCCATCAGCGCCGTGAGCTTGGCCGAATACTCAGCCGGGGCGACGGCGCGCACGCCCGGATAACCCTTGCGCTCGGCCACGCCGGAATAGGGCGCAAAGCTGCTGCGAGCGGCGATGTCGACCAGGGCCTGGGGATCTTCGAGGAAGTTGTCGACGAACACGACGGTGTGCTCGCCGACCCGCACGGACTGGATGTCCGGCGGCATGCGGATGGCAAAGGGCGAGTCGCTCATGCTCGTGTGTAGGCGGCGCGCAGGCCCTCGAGCCAGTCACGGTGGCTGGGCAGGCTGCGGATGGCCTGCTCAGCGGCGCGGGTCACATGTTCGAACTGCTGCAGGCTCTCGCGCCGCTCGAAGTCCGAGATAGGCAGCGGTCGCGTCGCGAAGCGCATGCCGTAGAGCACATAGAGGTGGTTGTCGACGTCGAAGAGGTCGAAGCGGCTGGTGAAGTCGTTCTTCTGCGGGTGGCGGATGGCCCAACGTCCGAGGCGCTCGCGCAGCGTTTCGGACAGATGGGCATCGTGGCGGTTCTCCAGCCAGAAGGCCGAGTCGCCGCGATCCGACAGGTGGTAATGCAGCTGCACGAAATCGATGACGCGCTCCCAGGTGGTGGTCACGGCCTCGTTGTAGCCGCGGCGCAGGGCCTGGGCGTCTTCGCCGAAGCGCGGGAAGTTGCGCGACAGCAGGCTGGCGGAGAAGTCCGTCACCAGGATGGACGTCGCCTCCAGCGGTTCGACAAAACCCTGAGCCAGGCCCAGAGCCACGCAGTTCTGGAACCAGAACTGCTGGCGGTAGCCGATCTTCATCGGGATCTTGCGCGGCGACAGCGCATCGGGACTGACGCCGAGATGGCGTGCATAACACTCGAGGGCGCGCGACTCGCTCATATGGGCGCTGGCGTAGACAAAGCCCGTGCCGCGGCGGTGAGTGACAGGGATGTCCCAGATCCAGCCGGCCTCGTGCGCGACGGCCAGCGTGTAGGGCGGAATCTCGTCGTCAGGGTCGGCTGGCACCTGCTGGACCAGGGCCGTGTCGGTCAGGATCTGGTGCGACTTGTCGACGAAGGGCACCTTGAGCACGCGCTGGGTCAGCAGAGAAGCAAAGCCGCTGCAGTCGACGTAGAAGTCGAAGGGCACCACCTCGCCCGAGGCCATGCGCAGCGCGGCGATGGAGCCATCCTCGGCGCGCTCGGCGTCCACCACGGTGGCGACGACGTATTGCACGCGAAAGCGCTTCTTCGCGTTCTCGGCCAGCAGGGCCGCGAACTTATGGGCGTTGACGTGATAGGCGTACTCGACGTCGCCGACAAAGGGCGGCGACGAGATCTGCTTGGGGCTGCGCTGCGCCTCGGCGACGCGCGTGCTGATGGACACGTCCGAAAAAGGCCGCTGCTGCTGCTCCAGCCAGGCCGGCGTGATGTCCAGGCCCTCGGGGAAGGGCGAGGCGAAGGGGTGGTAGTAGAAATGGCCCTCGCCATGCTTGGCCGAATCCAGCCAGCCCTGGAACTTGATGCCGTTCTTGAAAGTGGTGTCGCAGGCGACGAGGAGGTCGGCCTCGGAGATGCCGAATTTGCGTAGCGAGGTCTTGATGGCCGGCACCGTGCCCTCGCCGACACCGATGATGGGCACGTCAGCCGACTCGATGAGGGTGATCTCGACCTCGGTGTCGGCGCTCAGCTCATAGCCGAGGTGGTTGGCGGCCAGCCAGCCCGCTGTGCCGCCGCCGATGATCGCGATACGCCGCGTCTTCATGGCTAGATCCTCCAGTAGAGGCGCCGTTTGTCCAGGCCCCAGACGATGGCCGCCCAGACGGCCACGAAGGCGATGGCGAAAGCCAGTGATTGGCCATATAGCCCGACCACCGGCTCCAGCGGCCCGAACACGGTGCGGTAGAGCGGCTCCATCCAGCCGAAGCCGGCCAGCAAGACCGTGCACATCCAGGCCCCGGCATAGGCGCCGATGGCGTTCAACCCGAAGGCCCGACCCCAAGGGCGGTGGCCGAGGCGATCAATCCACTGATGCGCCACGGCCAACGCCACGGCCGCCAGGCCACCGGTCCACAGCACGAAGGACGGCGTCCATAGCTGCTTGTTCCAGGGCAGCCAGCGCGACCACCACCAGCCGAAGAGCGCCGCAGCGATGCCGGTCAGCAGCAGGCCGCGCGCCTGCTCGCGTCGCAGCAGGCCGCCGCAGAGCAGGCCGAAGACGGTGGTGGCCAGCGCGCCCAGCGTGGACATCAGGCCCTCGGGGTCGAAGGCGATGCCCGTCTTTGCGTCCCATTCATAGGCGAAACGGCCGAGGACGGCAGTGTCGGTGCGCTGGTTCAGGCTTCCGACCTTCTCGAGCGTCGGGCTGCCGAACAGCAGCAGCGCGCCATAACCGATCAGCAGCACCAGCAGCAGCGCCCACTGCCCGCGCACGCGCAGCTGCAGGGCCACGACGCCCGCGACCGCAAAGCAGATACCGATGCGCTGCAGCACGCCCAGCACGCGGAATTCGGGCTTGTGCATCAGCCACCAGGCCAGCGCGTGCAGCACCAGACCCAGGGCAAAGATGCGCACGCCGCGCCACAGCACGGCAGCGCGCAACGGCCCGCGGTCGTCACCCACATCCACGCGCGGCCCGAGGGCCAGTGCGGCAGACACACCGACGATGAAGAGGAAGAAGGGAAAGATCAGGTCGGTCGGGGTGAAGCCATGCCAGTCGGCATGTTCCAGCGGCCAGTAGACATGGCCCCAATCGCCGGGATTGTTGACCAGCAGCATGGCCGCGACGGCCAACCCACGCAGGGCGTCGACCGACGCGATGCGCCGTGTCATGGCTGCATGGCGTTCAGGATCTCGCCGTTGTCCTGGCTCAGCTCCCAGGCGAACACGCCAGCGAGACCGGCCCTCTTCGCGAACGCGACCTTGGCGCGCACGGCGCGCGGGTCGTCATAGCCGACGAACTTGCCGTCGCCGACCATGGCCCAGGACTGGGTGCGCTTGTCGAAATGGGCCTTCATGCCGGTCAGCGAGTCGATGTCCTTGAAGGCCACCGAGCCGTCCTCGTTGGGCCAGGGTCTGGCATAGCTGCCGTCGGCCTTGACGCCGTCGAAACCCCGGCCGTACATCGCGACCCCGGCGACGAGCTTGGCCGCCGGCACGCCCTCGGCTTTCAGGTTGGCCACCGAGGCTTCCAGGCTGGTGTCCAGGCCCGGCTTGGCGCTGCGCAGCGGCGTGTGGTTGGCGGCCTGCTTCGTCCAGGGGCCGGCGAAGTCGTAGGTCATCATGAAGACCAGGTCCAGGGACTTGGCCGCACGGCCCATGGGCATGCGCACCAGCTGTTCCTTGGTCGTGTTGATGGCCACGGTCAGCGCGTAGTGCTTGCCGGCCTCCTTGCCCAGGCCATCCAGGCCCGCGCGCAGGTCCTGCAGCAGTTGCACGAAGTACTCCCCATCGGCCTTGCTGCCCAGCTGCACACCGTTGGAGGCGCCGTTGTTGCCGGGATGCTCCCAGTCGATGTCCAGGCCATCGAAGCCGGGATGAGCGCGCAGCCAGTCCGTCGCGTGCTTCACAAAGGCCGCGCGGCCCTGGGGCGTGGCGGCGAGATGGAAGAAGGGATCGGAGCCGCCCCAGCCCCCCACCGAGGCCAGCACCTGCACCTTGGGGTCGCGCGCCTTCAGACGCTGGAAGGCTGCCGAGAAGGTCTGCTGGTCGGCGTGAGGCGCGATGCTGAAGTTGGGCTTGCCGGCGCAGGCCTCGGCTTCCTTCGCGCGCTGGCCTTCGCCGCAGATCAGCAGGAAGGCGTAAAGCAGGTGGGTGACGCGGCCGGGCTGCAATTGCTCGACGACGTCGACGCCGCGCTCGGCCAGGATGTAGGTCCCGACGACGGGCTTGGTTTGAGCCTGCGCCAGTGCAGCGGCCAGCGCCAGGGTGGCGATCAGAAACTTCTTCATAGATTGCATTCGCTGGTCAGGCCGGCATCCGGCACGGTGTCGCGGCGGGCCACGCCCTGCTTGCGCAGTTGCATCGCCCTGGCCTGCATGGCGCTGTGGCTGAGCGTCTTGCCGGCCTCGTGCAGCACCCAGTCGACTTCGAATTCGTAGTCGCGCGGCGCACCGACCACGGCGCCCTCTGACAGCCAGTGATTGAAGCTGATGGCCATGGGCTTGCTCGGCACATTGCGGCCGGTGTGCTCGCCGATGAGCCGGCCGTTGACGTAGTGGCGGGTGCGAGTGGCCTCGACCTGCACCGTCAGCAGCTGCCAGCCGTCGAAGCTGCCCTGCAGGATGGAGGCCTGGTTGAAGGACTCCCAAGGGTCGATTCGCACCGTGTGCCAGCTGACGCCGTAGAGCCGCGTTTCCGGCTCGCCCCAGCCGCCATGTGGCAGGTATTCGAAGTCGACCTCGCTGAAGTCGGGGTCGTAGTCGTGCTTCAGCGGGCCGGCGAGAAAGAAGCTCTGGATGACGGGGTCGCGCGAGCCCGGCGTGTCGCGAAAGCGCACGCGGGCCGTCGTCGTGCCGATGAGGAATTTGCGCGGCGCGCAGAGCTGGGCCAGCGTGGTGTTGGCCGGCGTGCCGTCGGTCGACATCTTCAGCTTGAGCAGCCCACCCTCCAGCTTGAGCTGGCTGGCCTTGAAGCTGGTGCCTGGCAGGCCAGGATGGCCCGTGCCCTCGCGCAGCACCCAGCCGCTGTCGCGCAATTTGTCGAGCCTCGATTGCGAGAAGTCGTCGAAGAACTCGCCGCCGGCGGCGAAAGCCGGCGCGACGGCCAGCAGCAGCAACGGCGCTGAGGCCTTCACGCGGGCACCGCCTCGGTAGGCACCGCCTTGCGCGGCATCGGCACCCACAGCAGCAACAGCAGTGCCGGCAGGCCGCAGGCGATGGTCCAGGCAAAGAAATGCTGGTAGCCGACAGCCACCTGGATGTCGCCGCTGATGAACTTGGCGAAGATGAAACCCAGCTGCATGACGCCCGAGCCCAGCGCATAGTGGGCCGTCTGGAAGCGGCCGGGCGCCACGGCCTGCATGATGTAGAGGATCATGCCGACAAAGCCGAAGCCATAACCGAACATCTCCACGCCGACGGCGGCGCCGATATGCACCATGTCCTGAGGCAGCACGCTGGCCAGGTAGTAGAAGGTCGCGTTGGGCACCATCATGGCAATGAGCAGCAACGGCATTGCGCGCTTTAGGCTCAGCGCGCTGGTCAGATAGCCGCCCAGCACCGAGCCGACGAGGAAGGCGCCGGTACCCACCCAACCGTAGACATCGGCCACCTGGCCTGTCGTCAGGCCTAGGCCGCCCTTGTCGCGGGCCTCGAGCAGGAAGAGCGGGCCGATGGTCTGCACCTGGCCTTCGGCGAGGCGGAACATGACGATGAAGAGGACGGCGCGCCAGATGCCGGGCTTCTTGAAGAAGTCGGCAATGACCTCCTTTAGCATGGCGGCGACGCCTGAGGCCGTCAGCTCGCTGTGCTCGGTGGACAGCGTGCCCGGCAGGAAGCGGGCGTTGTAGGTCGCCAGCACAGCCACCAGGCCGCACAGCAGCAGGAAGACGAAAGACCAGGCGTTGAACACGCCGACCTGGCCCTCCAGATGGTCCGCCACCTTCAGGATGACGCCGGTGACGAAGAAGCGCGCCCCGTTGAAAAAGGCCCCCTGCCAGCCCGCATAGGCGGCCTGGCGCTTCTGATCCAGCGACGCCATATAGAGACCGTCGCAGGCGATGTCATGCGTGGCCGAGGCATAGGCAATCAGGAAGAGCACGATGATGGCCGCGCCGAACCAGTGCGGCAGATGCAGGGCCAGGGCCATCAGCCCCAGACCCACGGCGCCGAGGTATTGCATCGCGGCGACGACAAGCTTCTTGCTGCGCAGCAATTCCAGGAAAGGGCTCCACAGCGGCTTGAAGGCCCACGCCAGGCCCAGCGCCGCCGTCCAACGCGCGATCTGATCGTTGGGCACGCCAAGCTTCTTGAACATCACACCGGCTATGAGGTTCACCACAAAGAACTGCATGCCCTGCACGAAGTACAGGGTGGGGATCCACCGCATGGGCGTCTTGGCTTCCATCACTGCAGTCCTTGCGGCGCGCGGCCGGTGGCATGGATACGGCCTTCCAGCCAGGCCTTGAGGCCGGCGAGAGCACCGGGTGAGAAACCCCAGCTCAGCACGGTCGGCCCGGCCACGTCGAGGGCCTGGTAGGGGTTCCACAGCGAGAGATGCAGGTCGGGCCGCCACTCCGACGCCGCCAGCCCGTAGCGGGCGCGGCGGGTGGACACCAGCACGTTGACGCGGCCATCCTGGGGCACACGGGCCCAGTCGAGCTGGGCGATGTCGTCCACCATCTGCACCTGGGCGTCGGTGAAGGACTCGAACAGCGCCACGGCCTGGCGGCCGGTGGGGCCGGCTTCGGACACCATGTCGGTCGGCACATCGCCCTGCACGATGACGCGGATGGGTAGGTCCAGTGCCGGTGGTTTGGCGCCGCGCAGGGCGGTGAGGCCGGCAGCCCAGGCCTCGGCCATCAGGGCATGGTCGGCCGCGCGCGCGGCGCTGTCGTCCACGACGCGGGCTGGGTAGGCAGCGGCCAGGCGATCCAGGCGGCGGTTGGCGGCTTCGCCCTGCGCGGGCGTCAGGCGGCCGCTTTTGAAGGCATCGTGCAGCGCGTTGATGGCGACGAGTTGCTCGGCCTTGGAGCCCTGGGCCAGCACCATGTCGGCACCGGCCTCGATGGCCATCACGGCACTCTTGGCATAGCCGAAGCGCTCGGCCACGGCCTTCATCATCAGCGCATCGGTGATGACAACGCCGTCATAGCCCCAGTCCTTGCGCAGGATGCCGCCGATCAGTTGCGGCGACAGCGTGGCCGGGCGGTCCGGGTCGATCTGCGGGTAGACGATGTGGGCCGTCATCATGGCCGGCGCTTGGGTCGCGAGGGCCTTGAAGGGCGCCAGCTCCAGCGCATCCAGCTCGGCACGCGTCTTGTCGACGGTGGGCAAGGCGTGGTGGGAGTCGACATGGGTGTCGCCATGGCCGGGGAAATGCTTGACGCAGCAGGCCACGCCCGCCGAAAGCGAGCCGCGCATCCAGGCGGCCGCGAGGCGGCTGACCTCGACCGGATCGTTGGAGAAGCTGCGCTCGCCGATGACGGGGTTGGCCGGGTTGTTGTTGACGTCCAGTACCGGCGCGAAATTCCAGTTGATGCCCAGCGACTTCAGGCCGCGCGCCACGGCGGCACCCACGGCCTCGGCGCGACCGGCGTCGCCGCTGGCGCCCAGGGCCATGGCCGACGGCGGCTGGGGCAGAAAGGTCACGCGGACGACGGCGCCGCCCTCCTGGTCGATGCCGATCAGCGCCTCGGGACCCAGCACCTCGATGAGGTCGCGCATCAGCGCCTTGACTTCGCTCTCCGTGCCGATGTTCTTGCGGAACAGGCAGACCGAACGGATCTTCTGCTCGCGCAGGAAGGCCGCCGTGTCGGCGTCGAGTGAAGGGCCGGGAATGTCGACCATCACGAGACGGCCGGGATCAAAGGTGCTCATGATCAGTGCGTCTTGGTGACTTTGGCGAGGTTGGGCGGGACGTCCGGGTTGAAGCCGCGCGCACGCGCCAGGGCTTCGACCATGGGATAGAAGCTCTGCACCAGGGCGATGGGGTCGAGGTCCTCGTTGCCCGTGGTGACCAGGGGGAGTTCGGTGCCGGGCGTGCCGACGGGGGCCGCCAGCAGCACGCGGCCGCCACGCTGGCGCATCTCGTCGGCGATAGCCAGCAGGCCGGCCTGGGCGGGGCCGCGCGGCGCGAACACCAGCAACGGGTAGCCGTCGCGCACCAGGGCCATGGGGCCGTGCTTGACCTCCGCGCCCGAAAAGGCCTCGGCCTGGATGCCGCAGGTCTCCTTCAGCTTCAGCGCTGCTTCCATCGCGACGGCCAGGCCGGTGCCGCGACCGAGCACGAAGAGGCGCTCTTCGTTCTGCAGCACCGGCAGGGCGGCGCTCCAGTCCTGACGGGCGGCCTGCTCCAGCGCGATGGGCAGCACGTTGAGCGCCGCGCGCAGGGCGTCGTCCTGCTGCCAGGCCGCGACGACGCGGGCGCCGGCGACGAGCTGGGCGATATAGCTCTTGGTCGCGGCCACGCTCTTCTCGAGGCCGGCGTGCAGTTCGAACACATGCTCGGCGGCCGCGGCGAGCGGCGAGCCGCTGGCGTTGACGAAGGCCACGGTGCGTGCGCCGCCTTCACGGAAGAACTGGGTCGGCGCGATCAGGTCGGGGCTCTGGCCCGATTGCGAGAAGGCCAGGGACAGCAGGCCCTGGCAATGGATGCGGCTCTGGTAGAGCGTGATCAGCGACATCGGCAACGAAGTGACCAGTCGGCCCAGGCGCGCCATGACCAGATAGGCCAGGTAGTGGGCCGCATGGTCGCTGCTGCCGCGCGCGATGGTCAGCACGCTGCTGGGCGGCTGATCCTGCAGGGCCTGGCCCAGGCGGGCATAGCTCAGCGGGTCTGCGGCCAGTTGGCGGGCCACCACGTCCGGCGCGCTCAGCGCCTCTTCAAGCATCAGCGACGACATCGATCTCTTCACCTTCAACAAACACGCGCTGCAGGTTCAGCGCCCCATCCATGACGACCACATCGGCCCAGGCGCCGGCGGCCAGACGCCCCCGGTCGGCCAGGCCCAGGTATTCGGCCGCGGCAGTCGACACGCGCCGCGCGGCATCCATCAGGTCCAGGCCCAGCACCTGCACGAGATTGCGCAGGGCCTGGTCCATCGTCAGGGCACTGCCGGCCAACGTCCCGTCGGCCAGGCGCACGCCACCCAGGCATTTCTGCACCGTGTATTCGCCCAGGCGGTATTCGCCATCGGGCATGCCGGCCGCGGCCGTCGAATCGGTGACGCAGAACAGGCCCGGGATGCTGCGCAGCGCGACGCGGATGGCGCCGGGGTGCACATGCATGAGGTCGGGGATGAGCTCGGCGTGCTCGCCATGGGCCAGCGCCGCGCCCACCATGCCGGGCTCGCGGTGGTGCAGGCCCGTCATGGCGTTGAAGAGATGGGTGAAACCGGACGCGCCGGCCTGGATGGCAGCCACGCCGTCGTCATAGCCACCGGAACTGTGGCCGATCTGCACGCGGATGCCGGCATCACGCAGCGGGCCGATGAGGGCCAGGTGGCCCGTCATCTCCGGGGCAATGGTCAGGACCTTGATGGGCGCGAAATCATTCAGGCGCTGCACCTCTTCCAGCGTCGCCGGGATGGCATGGGCGGGCTGGGCGCCGAGCCTGTCGGGGCTGATGTAGGGGCCTTCGAGATGCACGCCCAGCACGCGCGCCGACTGGCGGCCGCGTTCGCGGCAGACCGGGCCAAGGGCCTGCAGCGCAGCCTCGATCTCGCCGACGGGCGCCGTCATCGTCGTGGCCAGCAGGGCCGTCGTGCCGTGGCGAGCATGGCGGCGCGCAATCGTCGCGATGGCGTCGCCGCCTTCCATGGTGTCGCGGCCACCGCCCCCATGCACATGGGTGTCGATGAAGCCGGGTAGCAGGAGGGGTCGGCCGCCCTCGCCGGCCCGCGCAACGTCGATCGCGTCGCCGCTCAGCGCAGCGATGCGACCTTGTTCAATGTCCAGCTGACCGCGGATCACGCCCTGGGGCGTGACGATGTCGCCTTCGAGTCGAAGTTTCATCAGTCGCGGCGCATTTCGGCGACGAAGTCGTAATAGTCGCTGCGGCAATAGGAATGCGTCAGCTCGACCGCCTGGCCCGACGACAGATAGCCGACCCGGGTGATGAAGAGGACGGCGGCGCCTAACGGCACTTCCAGTAGACCGGCGAGCTTGGCGTCGGCGTTCAGCGCGCGGATGTGCTGCAGGGCACGCACCGGCGCGCGGTCGCCCAGATGGGTGTAGAGCGAGGTCTCGACCTTCTGCGGGTCCGGCAGCACGGTCTGCGGCAGCACCGAGACCTCGTAGGCCATGACCACCGAATCGGCCAGGCGCAGGCGCTCCAGGCGGGCAACGCGCTCGCCGCTCTTCAGTTCCAGGGACAGCTGCTCGTCGGGTGCCGCCGGCGTGAAGCCGCGCAGCAGCCAGCGCGAACTTGGCACGAAGCCGCGCTGGTGCAGTTCCTCGGAGAAGCTGGTCAGCCGCGTCAGTGGCTGCTCGAGCTTGGGCGCGATGTAGTTGCCCGAGCCGCGTTTGCGGATGATCAGCCCCTGCTCGACGAGGCGGTCGATGGCCTTGCGCGCCGTGACGCGCGACAGCTCGAGCTGCTCGGCCAGCACGCGCTCGCTCGGCAGGGCCTCGTCGGCGTGGAAGACGCCGTCTCGAATGGCCATGGCCAGGCTCTGCGCCAGCTGCATATAAAGAGGCGACGCCGCATTCGGGTCGGGCTTGAAATCAAAGACTGCGCTCATGCTGGGTTCGTTTTTTGTTGTTGAATCAACCAGAGCGCGCCGGCCACCGGCTCTCCCTGGGGTTCGACACGGCGAGACTGCAAGGCCGGGCTGAGGCGCGGCGCGAGGCGCAGCGCGATGCTGCCGGCCAGGGCCAGCGGCAGGGTCGGATGAAGGGCCGCGGCGAGGGCGTCGAGCGCCTGCGCGGCTTCGGCCAGCAGCGCGCTGGCTGCCGGGTCGCTCTCTTCCTGTTCGAAGACGAGGCGCGCCAGGCTGGCATAGCCGCCCTGCCCCGCCTGGGCACAGAAGCCCAGCATGTCCTCGCGCGTCGCGCCGGTCTGTTGCCAGACGGCCTGAACCAGCGGCCCCGCGGGCACGCGGCTGTCGTAGGCGGCCTGGGCCAGCTTCATGGCCTGCTGGCCCAGCCAGGCGCCGCTACCCTCGTCACCGATCTGCCAGCCCCAGCCCCCCACCATGCGGCGGCTGCCGTCGGGCATCAGCGCCTCGGCGATCGAGCCGGTGCCGGAGATCAACAGCGCCCCTGGCTGGCCGCCATGGGCGCCCAGCAGGGCGACGAGGCCGTCGGTCACGACAGAGAAGCGCGCCACATCGGGAGCGGTGGCCACAAAATCGCGCAATTGCGCCGGTACGCCAGTGCCCGAGAGGCCCAGGCCGATCGCGCAATCCCGCAGGGCCAGGCCCTCGACGCCTGCGCCGGCGATGGCCTGCGCAATATGCTTCCAGGCTTGCTCGGTGCCCTGGTTGAGGGCCGAAGCACCGGCCTCGCCACGGCCAATGATGCGCCCCTCGGCATCTGCCACCACGGCACGCGTGCTGGTGCCGCCACCATCGATGCCCACCCACCAGCGGGGGGGCCGGCCGGAATCACGGGACGTCAGGAGAGAAGGATCGAGAGCAAGCGGCATGGTCGACGGGATTCAGTCGATACCACTCTAATACCAACGACAGGGGGCGTCAATTGGTTTTAAACTGGTCTACGGCCATTCCGTTGAACTCAGGATCAGCCCGGGTGAGAGTGTGGCCAGCCGTCGGAATCGACAAGAATACCAGTCAGAAACCAACCCGATAGCGCCACCGTGTTCACTCTTCACCCCGCCGCCAGCGAGGCCCTGGCCGAATTGCTGGGCCGCATCGCCCGCGTCGCCCATCGCCATCCGGCCGTGGCGGATCGCTTGCTCGAAGCCCTCAGCGCAAACGCTTTCACGGCCGGCGACATCGCTGTCGGCGTCGATGCCCTTTACGCGCGCTTCGGTTTGCTGGAGCCGCGGGGCCGCGCGCTGGAGCTGCTGCCGGCGCTGGAGCAGGCGGGCGCACTCGCAGCGGCCGGGCACTTCCCCGTGCAGGCCGCCCGGGTCTGCGAAGCCCTGGGGCGTATCGCGTATCAGCAGGGTGAATATCAGCTCGCGAGCGAGCAGTGGTCGCGGGCCCTGGACCTGTCCGAAGTCAGCGGTGATCTGCAGACCGGCGTGGCGGCCCGCATCGGCCTGGGACAGATCCACTACGCCCAG
>Ga0194137_10000602_pt1 | contig 23366 bp, 18 predicted proteins | sample TARM_MetaG_T3_14_FD_134025 | JGI IMG/M metagenome (GOLD analysis project Ga0194137, IMG submission 134025) | Freshwater microbial communities from Pennsylvania, USA, analyzing microbe dynamics in response to fracking - TARM_MetaG_T3_14 (version 2) | ecosystem: Environmental > Aquatic >... | reverse complement strand
GTTCCGGGGGAACGTGACCGACGATTCCGGCATCGTGACCGGTGATTCCGGGATATCACCCAAAATCGGTCACGATAAAACGGAATGAGCGGTCACGTTAGCCCGGAACAGGCGGTCACGTTCAAACGGAATGGGCGGTCACGATGGGCCGGAATATGCATGTAGCCATGCTTCCCACCAAACGACCTCATCATCGTCCGTTGGTAGGAGTTCTGGATCGTCTGTCCAAAGGGCTTGGAGCTGGGCAACGTGTATAGATTGAATCGTGTTGATCAGCGCTTTGTGATCAAGGCTTTGACCTTTTTTGCCTTTGCGATCATTGAGGTATTCAACGATGACTTTTTCAAAGTGATCGAGCTTTCCGTCGGGCACAAAGACGGTGGCAAAACCTTGCGCCCCCTCTTCTTTATAATTTAGAAGCTCAATACCAGCGGGTTTGTTAGCCAGGCTTTCAAAAGCAAGCCTGGCATCATTGAAGCTTTCAAATTGAATTCGAAGACCTAGGCCGTCCTGAATACCTAATGCTCGCTGAGCCTCTTTGGCGTGCTCGGCTATAGGCTTCAGCTGTTGGATTTGACCAAGTAATGCATTGCCATGTTGAGCTCTACCTCGATCTGGGATCGGAGGTGGCGTGACCACAATTCTGTGTGAGGTAAATGGGTCTGTCGATGCAGTGTTTTGGGGGAATAAATGGGGAAGGTTTTCTTTGCGTTGATCCGTCATCGCGAAATAGCTCTTTAATTAGGTTTCGAGTACGAGCTTTTTGCTGATCAGCTTGCGTTCTTCAAGCATTCGAAGGATGTCAGTATCAGTAATCGAAGCACGGTCATGAATGATGGCATCTTTTATAGTGTCATCTGCGGCGCGCGAAATATCTGCATAACTCAACCCGTTGGCTTTTTCGGCAAGTTTTGTCCAAGACAGCCGCTTGGGTTTGAAGCTCGCTAAACGGTTTTTGAGAACAGCGATGATTTGCTCTTTTTCTGGCAGCCCATAATGGATCATGTCATCGAAGCGGCGGAACAATGCGTAATCCAGAATTTCAGGGTGATTGGTTGCCGCGATCACAAGACTGTTGGATTGATCCTGCTCAAGCATCTGCAAGAAGCTATTAAGCACCCGGCGTATCTCGCCGACATCATTTGCTAATCCACGTTGTGATCCAATCGCATCAAATTCATCAAAGAAATAGACGCCACGAACCTCTTTAATGGCATCAAAGACTTGGCGCAGCTTTGCGGCGGTTTCTCCCATGAATTTAGTGATCAATGAATCCAGGCGGACTATAAAAAGGGGAACGCCCAACTCACCTGCCAGCACTGATGCAGTGAGGGTTTTACCGGTACCAGGTGGCCCAACCAAAAGTAGCTTCCGTCGCGGTGTTAAACCATGTGCTCGAATTTTCGCGTGGTTCTGCTGTTCTTTGATGATCCGGCTCAGGCGCATTTCTACCTGGTCATCCAAGATCATGTCCGATAGCCGCGCTTGGGGGTAAGACACTTGGAGGATACTGGCCAACTCGCCCCGGGGCTGGCTGATAGGGATAGCTTTCGCGTCAGTTTTTCCAGGCGAACGAGCTTTGGCAGCATCAATCAGTGCTTTTAGCTCTAAGGCAAGCTTTCCATGGCCTAATTTCGCTTCATGAGCGGCAACCTGCATAGCCACGGAATAAAAGTGGCTGTCATCACCATTGATGTGTGATTTAAGCAGTGCTTTGAGTTGTTCTGCGCTTGCCATTTTTCGCTCCTCGATCAATACAGTATAGGCCTCATCCGCATTGACTTACACCAGCATGCCTTTTTGAATCTCTTGGCAGGTCGTCTTTCTTTAGCAAGATAGGCTGGGTAACTGCATGAATCATGCTAGATGGGTACTCTAGAGTCATATGGACGTACACAGCGGTGACTCGGACGGTGTTCGGCGATCATTGGCAGATATGCCAACCAACGTGATTGGTAATGTCACGGAGGCCGGGCGTTATAGCTGGTGCAAAAGCGCGTTAGCGGGCGTTCTACATGCTGAACACTACTGTGACTACGACCAGCTGAGTCGGTCGCAATCGGTCATTTGTTCTCCAATGGGGTAAGAACTCCTCTTTTTGGGCTGTCGTCGATTAGCGACGTGCCCTCCCACTCGTCGTCGCTGATGCCATGCATTCTTTTATGAAGCAATTGGCTTCGATCTCGATAATGGACCAGTCCAGCGCTATCCTTGTCAGGGATAGCTAGAAACAACCAGTCATCTAGCGCATCGATCTCGTGGGCCTGGGCCACAACCTCCCGTGTCAATGGTGACTCCTCAGGGAAAACGAACCACACGCGATGAAAGTATCGTCTGTACGACAAGGCCAGCTTAATGAGTTGATCTGCGGCCTTCGATTCCTTCAGCGATGAGTCACCCAGTCGCGGTATAACTGCTATTCGAAGGTTCGGCTCATCGAGTAATAGAAACTGTCCAAGAGAGCGGAAGCGATGGACCAGGACGAACTCGGCAACGGTATTTCCGAAGAAACCAGGGCCGAGGTGCTGGGCACGCTGGACGATGTCACGACGATGCTCGCCAATCCGCTGTCGGGCTTTAGATCGAGCCGCAGTTTGAGCCTGACCTGGAGCAGCGGCCATTTGCGCGATCTCATCCCGTAAGTCGTGGAGGGTCACTTCGTTCAATAGCACTGCGTCCAACCGCGTTAGCGCTCTGGCACTATCGAGCTTATACAGGCGCTCCAGCAATTCAACATGGGCGTAGCCACACTTGATTTTTTCATCGTCCAGGGCAGGTGCCACGCGGTCTAAAAACCCCCCGGCATTCAGCATCCGCTTCAAGACCTTCTCTTCATAACCGGCGGCAGCGGCTTCCTGCCTTATTACCTGATACACGCTCTCATCGCCTGCGTAGCTACTTATCCTCGGGTTGATTGCCCGATACAGTCGGTACCAATTTTGTCGCGCTTTGCGTCCCATTCCTCAGCGTTCCTTGAATACTTTGGTTGCGAATCATTTGGTGAGCTTAACAAAATACTTGACGCAGGTGTTCAGGATCATTATAAATACCATCCCACCTTGATATGTTAAGTGTACCAAATGAAACGTGATGCCCATAGCTTTTCTGCCACTCGACATGTTGCCCGCCGAACCAAACGCGGCCGTAAGGCGTACGTCGTTAAATCCATTGAGAACTCTCTGGAAATCCGCCTCGAGTCGCAGGATGAGGTGGCGCTTGCCAAGTTGCTGGATATCGATCCGCGCGGTAGCCAGCTTCGGGCCCAGGCGGAGACCTTCGACCTGTCAACGGGGGATATTTATCAGGCACTGCCTTTGACCAAAGCCAGCGACAGTAGGTATTACACGCCGGATTTAACGAACGTCATTACCAATATCAAGCACGTATACGAAGTGAAGCCTGTGCGATTTCGGGCGGTCAATGAAGCACTATTCGAGGTCGTCGAAGCGTTCTGCTTAAGCAAAGGCATGAAATTTGTGGTGCTCAGCAAGGAAGATTTTAGTCCTACCCTTCTAAAAAATATTTCTCTGCTTCACCAATTTGGCCGTCAGTGCCAAGGGATGCTCGATGTCTGGGCCCAAGAGGTAAACAGGCTCACAGAAAAAACGGGCAATGCCCGTGAAGTGCTGCAAGGGCTTGTGCCATCAAATTATTTTTTGATCGCAGCGTTGATGAAGGGTGTGCTCAAAACGGATCTTCGCCTTTACGACATCTCAACCATGGATGTGCCCGTAGAGCCAGCTTACGGCGAGCTCAGTGGGTTGGAGTTCCTTACCTATGAATAATCCGATTCGCGAAAATGCCGTCATCGATATGGACGGGCAAACCTATGTTGTCAAATACATCCTGTCCGACCTGAAAGACGTAGTTCTTGTGGGCAAAGGTGGTGCCCTTCGAAACGTCGACTTTACTGATTTCTTCAATGGTGTCGCCGTTGGCGCCATCACTATCCCAGGATATTCTCCGGATCCGGTGCTCAAAGCTTGGCGTGCCTCAGAATATGCAGAAGCCCAATTTCGAAAAGAACTGGTTGAAGTCCTTGATTCAAAGCAATACCAACTCGCCGACGATGTAAGCGGGAGGCAGCTCCTCGACTCGGTGGCAGAAAAGAATGGGCGCAAACTACCGAGCCCAAGAACCCTTCAGAGCTATCAAAAGAAATACAAGCTGGGCGGTTTCAACGCGCTCCTGCCGTGTTTCAACACACGGGGCGGTTTGGGTTGGTCGAGCAAGAGTAAGCTGAAACAATTTGCCGCAACCGTGATCCTTGAGACGTACGCAAGGAACGATAAGCTCAACATCACAGCCACTACCATCCTTATCAACGACCTGCTTAGGAAGGAAGCCGAAGCCGAAGATAAGAGTGACATCCCAAAGATCAGCAGAAAAACGGTCTCGAGGATCATTCTCAGCCTCCCCCGTGACCTGATTCTGTGCGGACGTATGGACCCCAGGACATACAAGCTGGTATCGCGTCAGGCAGTCCAAAGCTTTCACGTAGAGCATGCCTTTGAGCTCATGCAGATTGATGCCAAAACCATCGACGTGTATGTGAGAGATAGCCTCGGCAAGCGTTACTCTCAGATTACTCTGTACGCGATGACATGCACCTTGACCGGTTATCCCGTCGGAATTTTTGTAAGCGCCGGAGCGCCAAGCGAATACACGCTCCTCAGGCTGTTCGAGTTCTTTTTCTCGCCTAAAGACGACGCATTTAAGGCCCGCTTCGGTATCGAAACACAGTGGCCAGCACCGTGTGGATTGAACATGGTTCTGCTGGACAACGCATCCGAGAACGCAGGTGGCGTGGCACTGGAAATCGTCCGTGACTTGGGTATCGAGATCCATTACGCCCGTGCGTACCGGGGCGATGACAAACCCCATGTTGAGTCTTTTTTCAAAGTACTGGAGGAGCGAGTATTCAAAAGAATGCCGGGTGCGAAGCAGAGTTCCGAAAAACTTGTCACCAACCGTCATGAGCGTGCCGAAAGTGAAGCGTGCTACTCGGTAGAGGATATCTATCGCGACATCGTCAAGTTTGTAGCTGATAGCTACGTCCATGAACCGCGCGTCAAGCTTGGTTTCCGACACGGCCAGACGGCATCGATCAAGCATGCCATGGATGAAGAAATGAAGCGCTTTATGCCTCCGCCTCCGCCTCCGCTCTCCCAGGTACAAGGTCTGATTTTGCAGAAGAACCGGGTAACACGAAAGGTCCAGCACTACGGGATCGACTTTGAAGGGTTTCAATACCACAGTCTCGAGTTCGCCAACCTCGCCAGGGACCATTTCATTAAGGAGGTGGATGTTTTGTTCAACCCGTCAGAGTGCGTTTCGGTCTACGCCGTCAATCCTCTTACGGGCGAGCTGATTAGATTGGACTGCAAAATGCGCGACGTACCAAACGTGTCTTTCGAACAGATCAAAGAAATTCGCAAGGAGTATGCAGGGCCGCTTCCAAACATGGCTGGGCACGACTACCAACGTGTTTACGCGAACCTGCTTGCCAAGTGGGATACTGACAGCAGACGGCGCAAAACAAAGGTCAAGGAGAACAACCAGCAAGGTCGAGCACTCGCTCAGAGTCAGTTTCATGCTGGTCTGAAGACCGAGCTGGAAAAACGATCCGTCCCAACGGCTGCCCCGTTCTACTCGCACGATGATGACGATGATTTTGTTGCTGCGCCAAGGGGCGACGTATGAATCGGATCGCGGATGAGATGGTACTCCATGCTAGGTTTGCAGGTGCTCAAGCTGCGATTCTTGAGGTGGTGGCTCGTGCGGGGGATGGCGATCCTCAGCTTTTGCCTTTACTTGGACCGACACGTGTAGGGAAAACCACCCTGCTGCGAGAGTCGATTAAGCACATTAACAATCAACAACCAGGAAAGGCCCAGAGCATTATCTCCGTGGTAAGTCCCAAGCATCTGACGGGCCGTGCATTACCAGATGCGTGTTTGGCCAGTATCGGTATGAGTGCCGGCATGTTCACCAACCATGTTGCTGCAACGAATGCTTTCATCAAGGCCGTCAAAAAGCGCGACACGCGTTTGATTATTTTTGATGAAACGCAGCACATGCTTGAGCGTGGCAGTTCAACTACCGTGCGGGCGGCGGCAGATTTTCTCAAGGGTCTGTTCGATCAAACCGGGGCCAGCATCGTCCTGGCGGGTTTGCCGTCGCTTACAGGCCTGTTCCAGGCTAATGAACAGCTGGCTGATCGGTCACGCCGGCCAGTCGAGTTCTATCCATACGAATGGCATGGAGCGGACTACAAACATTTTCGTGCTGCGCTAGCGGCTGCGCTGGAACATCTGTCTGATACGGGGTGGAACACCTTCGACTTAAAAGATGCTGAGTTTGCGAAACGCATGTACGTAGCGACAGGCGGACGCTTCGGCCTTATCAGCAAAATTTTCATGGAAGTGCAGACGTGCAGCCCTCACGGGGACGCTTTCTATCCGGAGTTCGCCAAAGCATACGACGAGGCTGTAATGGGACGGCTGATCGAGTTCAACCCCTTTGACCTTTCTCAGCGGCTGGAGACAGAACACATGGCGAAGGTATACGCCGCCATCATGCTGGAAGCCGGCGTTAAGGTACGTCCCTAATATGCTGGCCTTCAAACCCCAGCCTTATCTTGACGAAAGTTTGAATGGCTTTCTTCTGCGTCTTGCCGAGGAGAATTTCATCGATTCTGTCGGCAGCCTGCTACGTTCTGCAAAAGTGCGCTACAAAGGGCTATATACCAAAGATGAAGTTTCTGCGATTACCGATACCTTGGGACTCGATGAGACAATCGTCAAAACCCTCGTCGCTGGTGACGCGGTGAATGGTTCTCTAGCGCAGGGACGTTTTTTGCGCACCTCATCAGTACCCGTCTGCGTTTCGTGTCTTCAGCAAGAAGGTTATATCCGCCAGTCCTGGCACCACCAGCTGATAACGGCGTGTCCCGTACACAACGTCAGGCTGCTCGCCACTTGTCCCCACTGTGATGAGCCCTTGGACCTCAAACGGGCATCCATCATGCACTGTCGCTGTGGCTACTGCCTGACGGATGCGCCTGCGGGGAAGGCAGATGAGGCCAACCTCTTTGTCGCTGGTGTATTGGAGCGTGGATCAGAAGTGAGCTGTGCTGGTTTGAATTCGCAGCCACCCGACGTCGATTCCTTCTTGTTGTACCTGGCTAATCTCACCCTCGAGATACCGCATCGGAAAAATGCGCCCATTGATTGGGAAAGAGCGCAGCAGGTGAATCAGGCCAGTTACAGCATCGCCGTAGATTTGTTACCCCGCTTTAGATCCTTTGTCCTAGAGCGTGTGAGAGCTGCCAATGAGCGGACATCTAGCCGGTTCATGGCCAGCCTCGGTCCTTGGTACCGGGAGCTTAACGCCGCATTTGCCGGTGATGCCTATGCCCCGGTCAGGGTCGAGGCGTATCGAGTCATTCTTGAGCATGCACAAGCGCCTATTAATCGCAAAATGAAGCAGATTGGCGCAGAGCTGCTCGGGCTGAAGGCCTTGCTTACCGCAGCTGAGGTTGCTCGCACCTTAAAAACCTCTGCCGACCGAGTGGTGGCATTGGTTAAAAATGGGGCGCTGCCAGGCGTCATAGTTGAAGCCGCAGCAAATGAGTTCTGCATGGTGCAGCGAAGCGATGTTGAAGCGCACCAGCAAGCCGCAGCCGATTATGTCAATGCGAAGGAGCTTTTGAAGATCCTGGGGACTACTCGTCGTGTCAGAGATCGGCTATTTGAAGCAGGCCTGTTGCACCCAGTCTCTGCCGACCAGCGACCCCTGTTTGCTCGCGGGGATTTTTCGAAGACGGAAGCCCTCGGATTGCTCTCAGCGTTGAGCGATGGATGCCCTGAGATTGACCACACTGATAAAGGCATCTGCCTCGCGGACATCAGCGAAAAACGATTTTCTCGCCAGCAAGCAAATGAGCTGTTGAGGAAGATCTTCAGTGGCGAAATCAAGCCTTTAGGAAGGATTTCCAAGGTATACGGTTTATCGGGGTTCGTGTTCGACGAAGCCATGATCGTCGACACCACCAGAGATCACGCCAACCTGATCGAGTTAACGATTACGGAACTGACGAAAATCACCAGATGGAAACACGAGACGATCAAAGGTTGGATCGATGCCGGCTTTCTGATTGCACGAGTCGATCCAAGCCGCAATCAGGTCCTGGTCTCCTTACCGAACCTGATTAGCTTCTTATCCACCCACGTCGTAGCGGCGGATGCGGCGGAGCGCATGGACAGCAAATCGGTTTGGCTGATGAGACCGCTGATGACTGCTGGCGTATTGGCTGAAGGTACACACGAAACTAGCGTCGGGACCCGACGCGGCGTGCTTTTTTCGACTGATGCTTTGATCAATGTAGCTTCAAAGAGAGTTCCCAAATGGTCGAGGCCTACTTCGCTTCCTCCTCTAAAGGCTCGACGCGATCTAGAGCTTGCTGAGGTCGTAGATCGATTCTGTGGTGGGTCACGGGCATAGGTGAATTTATGCAGCTTGATAAAAAAGAAGCTTTGTTCGCAAGTGCTGTACCCCTGCTATGAAACCTACATTGACGAGGCCACAAAGGCGAGCTTTGCGAAAAGCGCGGGCAACAAGTTTCCCGTTCGTGGTCACCGGTTTTCTGATAGACCCGGTCATCGTCGGTACGATTGCGTTAGGAAAGATATACCACCATTCAAAGGCTGACCCAAGAACCGGCCGCTTCGTAGACGGCCATATGATCCATACCTCTTGGATTGCCGGTTTTGTTGAATATGGAGGGTTCGTTGTGCTGATAACGCGAAACAGTCAGTACGCCTGTGTTGTAAGTAATGACGAAAAATCTGCTTTGATATGGAGCATCCAGTCAGTGCCAAAACCGACCTTTCATTAAAACGCCGGGACGAAAAGCGATGGAGAACGACGGCAGTACCTTCTGCGACACCTGTGGCTTGGATACCAAAGCAGCTTGGGATGGTCAGCATCATGGCTTGGAGGCTCTCTGGGGCTACCGTATTTGCGCTGACGGCCAGCATTGCCGCGTGCATCTGTGCGAGTCTTGTTTCATTCAGGTCCTAGGTTTTAACGCGCGGTTAGTGAAATGTTCATAGCTATCTGGTTGTAGTTACCCATTCGACGAGCACCGTTGATCTACACATTATTATCAAAAACGTTAATAAATTGTGGAGTAATACGGCGCTTCGCATAACAGGATTTTGGTTAAAGACCTGAGCATCCGGTGTCAGACTGCGGCAGCACCAGTAGGGAGAAAGCCAGATGGAAGACACGATTGAGAGCCAAAGAGACATCTGCTGCGATGTGTGTGACGCGAATACGCGCGTGCCAGGCTATGGTAATCAGGTTGGCTATTTGCAAGCGCTCTGGGGTTACGGCTCGCAGCATGATGGTGAGCGGTATCGCGTGCGCCTGTGTGAGACTTGCTTCTTTGGCGCCTTGGCCTACCTGCGCCAAGAACGACGTATCAATGGGCTGTTCGATGAAGTACAACCTACTGATAGCCCCGAGTTTGGCCGGGTCGCCAAAGACGACTACTTTGGCGAGTCGTGAGTGGTTTCCTGCTCTCAGATGATGATAAGGAAATTTGAATGCGTGTTTACTTTGACACTGAGTTTACCCAGTTGAACCAGCATGAGTACAAGTTGATCAGCTTGGCCTTGGTAGTGCCAGACGGTCCTGAACTATACATCGAACTTACAGATGCCTGGCAGCTAAGTGACTGTTCTGACTTCGTGCAGGAAGTAGTGTTGCCACAGCTTGATCCAGAGACTCACGGGCGCACTACAGAACAGGCACGCAGTGAGTTACTGGATTTTTTGGAGCAGCTCGGTCAGGTTGAAATTATTAGCGACGCACCGGCCTGGGACTGGCCGCTGCTAGTCTGGCTGGCAGGGCCTTCAGGGCTACCTGAGGGCGTGTCGGCAGGGCGAATCAGCGATGACCTCGACATGCGCTATGAGCCTGTTGAGCCACCTCATCACGCCCTGGTGGACGCCCGCCTGTTAGCTGCATTGGTTGAGGGTAACAAAGGCGGATGACGGTGCGTGCCGCATCAGGTAGCAGAAAACAGCGGCTATAGGCATGGAGGTAGCCAGGATCGAATGGAAACGCTACGACCGGCAACAACTTTTCGATGACGTGTGGTCAAAGCCGGTTTCTCATCTTACTGAACTCTATGGGCTAAGCGATGCAGGCCTGAAAAAACTGTGCACGAGGCTGGAAATAAAGACCCCACCACGGGGCTACTGGGCGAAGTTACGCGCCGGCAAAAAAGTACCCTTGAAACCGCTGCTGGCTGAGTATTCGGGTTCTCCTTACAACCTGAACATACTCGTGAGAAAACGGAAGCAAGGTTATCTCCCTCCCACTGCGGAGATGGATCCTCGCCTGGCCGTGGTTGTCCATCGAGAGACCGAGGCGGCGAACAAAATCGTGGTGCCTGCTCGACTAAAGAATCCCCACCCTTTCGTGAAGCTCACGCAGGCTGCATTGGCAAAAGCACCGCTGGACCAGCGCGAACAGCCGGCGACCTCTGGCAGGCTGATTCACCTGAAAGTCTCTAAAACCATGCAGACGCGAGCGCTAAGGGTCGCGGACACGCTGCTAAAGGCGCTTGAAAAAAGGGGTTATGAAACGCACTTGGACGACGGCGGTGTTGCCTTGGTGTTTCATGGTCTCAAGTACCATTTTGAGCTCTATGAAACCTGCGCTCGCCTCAAATACGAGATGACCGAAGCTGACAAACGTCGACGTCAGGGAGGGCAGTTTTTCTTTACGCCGACCTGGACGTTTGTGCCGTCGGGGGTCCTGACTCTGCAAACTCGCGGAGGCTATGGTCCAAAGGTCATGGACGGGAAGCGTAATCAAGTTGAGGACCTTTTGAATGCGTTCTTGATCCGAGTCGCAACGGATGGCGTTGCTGATTTGCTCAGGGACGAGGCCTATGCGGTGAAAAAAGCCGAATTCACTCGCCAACATGAAGCATGGGTGACATCAAAAGCAAAACAGAATCAGGAGCTTATCAAGCTACGAAGCCTTGAGGATGAGGCCGATAGATGGCAACGAGCCGAAAGACTCAGGCGATATCTGCGAGCAATGACAAAAGCTGCTACTAGTTCAGATCAACAAGCCATAGACAGACAAGCGTTGATCGACTGGGGTAATGCTAAAGCGGATTGGTTAGATCCACTGGTTAATTGTGGCGATGAAATCCTGGACGAGGTGCTGACCGAGCCCCGGGCGGGCGGGTATTAAATGCGCTCTCCTTTGCCCGATAAAAATGGATGCCTCTTAGACATGGGTTTCTCACTGGGAGTCGGGATGGAACTGAATCGCCCCCGGTATTCCACCTGCCAGGCTCTGGTGGACTGCTCTCGGTTTCCCGGACACTTCTAGCCTATTCTGTGGACTGCAATTATCTCTCAGGATCATCAGCCTTAGTGCCTGCCTTCTGTCCTCTGGGGTATGCGATCCACTTTGAGTTGTGTTCGTGGGACCGCTTAAGTGCTTCCGAAGTAAATAAGATGAATAGTTTTGAGTCTAAATCGGCTGTCCCTAACAAATGGGTGCGAACTTTGCTCAGAACCACTCTGACATCCGGGGCGTTGGGGTTGTGAGAGAGCACTTCGGAAAGGTCTGTGAGAATATCTGCTGGCATCCAAAGAAACGCGTCCACTGTCAAAGCGTTAAGACGGGTCTGACTATCTGGCCAGGAATACCATTCGGCAATTAAATCTGCGATGGCGGCGGCACGGTCTCTAATGTGGAGTTCGCGGCGTTGCTCTTCCCCTCTTCGCTGGTTCTCGGCCAGTAGCTCGGCCTTAAGAGTTTCGAGTTTCTGGTTGTAATCATGTTGGATGCTTTTGCTTATTCGCGCTCCAACCCATTCTTTGGATATCCAGCCCAGTGCGCCAATACCGATAGCTGACCCTATACCGCTTGCTGCAAAAATACTGAGCCATTCCATAAATAATCGATTCCTTTACCAGCAATGCACCCATTGGGGTGCGTGGGATGTTTGTGCTCTAGGCCGGTTGCCTTCCGAGGTTTGAATCGGCGCTTTGACCGAAATATATGCTTGTGTGCGACCAATCTTCTCGTGGCGTCCAGCCTCCCGCTGTAATGGCTAGTCATCCTCTCCGAAGTATTTTGGCTTGTACGCAGTGGGATCAACGCCATTGACCGTCCCCCGAGGTGGAATCTGATGAATGTTCCAGCCTTGGTCGACTAACAACCCGAGGTTCTGCTCAAATGCCTCGGCCTCCCCCAGTGACCGCCTGCTGATCGCCAAGCACAGCAAGTGCGTTGGTCTAGTCATGGCGACATACATCGCCAGCAGGCGTTTCCTCTGCCGAATCTTCACAGATGTCCCGCCATGGCATTGCTGCCCTAGCAGCCAGGGCATCAGGCTGTGGAGCACGTGACCGTAGTTATAGGTTTCCAACACCAGCGTCGCTGTGTGTGTTTGGCCTTTTGCCGAATGAACAGAGCCAAGCTTGATGTCGACCGTTTGATGCTCGTGCACGCATCGATACGTATTGAGCGACGGCGCGACGGCTTCCTCTTGTATAACCTCTTGAGTGTCTTCAACCCAACTCAAGTAGTCCGTCCCAGCTTCCGATAACTCGTTGGTACCCGCAAGAACCTTCGCAAGTAGCAAAAAGCGATGTCTTAGCACCTTCCAGCGATGCTGTGTGATCGGCTCGGAGCTGAACAAAACTTCTACCACCAGATTTTGGTATCGCTCCAGATCGTCTGGCTGGATCAACAACAGTTGGATCTGGACGTGCTGCCGCGTTCCAGCCTTGATCCTCATTCGAGGATCAGACAGGTTCACCAAATGGATCAAGGCACGAGCCATATCCTCTACCGCATGATGCGCCGTTTCCCCTTTCGCGAGGTGACGTCTGGCAGAGCGTAGTCGCTCCACCAGTGTCGGTGGCTTGTAGCCTGAGCCTCCGGCGTTTCGGTCGTATTTCCCCCAGTAGTGCGCCACGGTCTTGGGGTAATGCTCGTCTTGGCCTTCCGGGTCGATATCCTTGTGCGTGAAACCCAGTGCAGTGATCGTCGCTTTCTGAAGCAGCTCGGCAGAAAGGTGTTGCAGCACATGGCGACCATAGGCATCGAGTACCTCGCTGCAATCTCCATCTGGGAAAACGAAAATGGTATGGGGGAGCTGTTGCCCATCATCCCTGGCGCGAAGCCCTCTAAGGCCCTGCGCGACGGGATGGAACGCAAATGGGTTAGCAAGCAGCGCTATCGACTCGTCAAATCGGAAGCTGCTAGCGATGTCCAGCGATTGGTCAACATCTGGGAAATCGCTGCCCCGGGAGCTTGTATCAGAGTCGAAAATGGCCTGATTGGGATCGCCCACCCGTGTCACGCAGATGTCCCCATCTCCCCTGGGGAAAATGGTGCTGATGTATTCGTTCTGAGGATCAGACGTATCCTGCATTTCATCAACGATTACACAGGGAAAACGGTGCCGCAAAGATGCACCAACGCCCGGTCGTGCGGAGAGTTGCGCCTTGCCCAGAACAAAGATTTCGTCATAGCAAAAGTAACCACACTTAGCTGCCTTCCCCATCGCGGCTGCCATAATCTTGTAGCTGTCAGCATCAGGGCCGCAGGGAAAACTATTGCCTTTGAGCGGGTCTGTGAAGTTGGTGCTGGTAAGCCTCAGACTCTCAGCTTTGAAATTGCTGTGTTCGAAGTATCCACGCACTTTTTTTCTTTCAGCGAACGTCATGCAATTGAAACGCATGCGATAAGTTAGCTCATCGTCGATGGCTATGAATCGAAACCCGGCAGAGAGCAGCCATGGGGTGGCGAGAAACCGGCTGACAAAGCCGTGGATCGTATCGATGTAGTGTGGGTAATTCAGCAACCGCCGTCCCACCTCAGTGTTTCCAAGTCGGTGCTCGATTTCGTGACGCGCAACGTTCGTGTGGGAGAGGACGCAGATGCCTCGGGTGCGGCTCGTCCACTTACGCGCGAGAATGGCGAGCTTCGCGACGACCATCGTCGTTTTTCCGCTCCCGGGGCAGGCCGCGACATCCAGTGTCTCACGTGATCGCAGGAACTCGATTCGAGGCGCATCGAGTTTCTTGAGCTGCATGAGCTCAGTGACCCAGGCAACGTCCTCCTCAGTGATCTCGGAAACTAGTTCTCGAAACGCAGTCATGATGCATCGCCTGCCGGCTCTTGAGCCAACTCCAGACGCGTCGTCGCGTAGGTAATCGCCTCGGTTAGATACCCTGGCGACAAGCCCACAATCTGCTCGCAGCTGAGTACCTGGCGTTGCAGGCAGTCCTCCAAAACATCAACCAGGTATTGCGCGGTGATGGCTTTGGAGGCCTTCTTGGATGTGAACAGGCTGTAAATGTGTGAACAGAGGTGCGCATGGGAGTCCGTTGACTGGACAAGCTGCTCAAACTCTAATTCTGCTGCCTGGACAACATCGTTGGCTTGTTTCCGCTCCATATTCAGCGCGTCATCATTTTCCGCGAGCCTAGCAGCTACCAGAAGCTCCTTCGCCAGGCCTGCGTAAGCAAGGTCGTATTCGAGCGTCCAGTGACGCGCAACGAAGGTTTGAACGTTCTGCGCATCGTCGCTTTTGAGTTTTTCACGACGAGCCGCAAGGGCTACATCACGGGTTTTCTCGTCGTCCCCGAGATGTCTCATGGCCTTCCACCGACGGTGCTTCCCGTTCCACCTGGGATCATTGTCGTCGTCCACCAGCCCCAGAATCGCCGGTGCGCAGTCAGGCATAACATCCATATCCGCGATCCGAGCGACGGGTATATTGAGCATACCCTCATCCGGTTTTGCCCTTTGCAGTATCCTGGAGTATCGACCCAGCCCGGTGCCGCCCACATTCACCACGGAAACCCCGTGCTTGGTGAAATCACGACCCATTATCTTAGCTAGTGCCGGCAGCAGGATTGCCTCGCCATCCCCCTCAACGATGACCACACCTCGTGCGAAGAACAGGTTGGCTTTGGTGACGTCCAGGAACCGCGCCAGAAATCGGTAATCGTTGGCTTCAAGGTTGGTTTGCTGCTCCGCGAGCGAGTAAGCCTTTTGCCGATGCATTAGCACCAGATTGTTCAATGCGATCTTGGAGCTCAGGTTGGGGCTGTGAGTGGTCAGGATGACCTGCACGGGGCGCTGCTGATTGGCTTCTTCCTGTTCGGATTCTTCAAGCTTGGGTGCTATCGGTTTAGCCGCCGCTTCCAAAAACTCCATCAGCCGCAGCTGCCGTTGAGGATGCAGGTGCGCCTCTGGCTCCTCGATCAGCAGCAAAGGGAGTCCATCAGGCTCTCTGCCCAAAAGCAGCAGTTCGCAGGCCATGAAAAGCAGATTGTTGGAGCCGAGTCCATAGGCCCCCTGCGCATCGCCGGATTGTTGATCCTGTAACCCGAGCTCCAGACGCTCAAGAATTTGGCGTAAGCGCGATGATTCTGACCCACCCTCTACAAAGTTGATGCGGCTGTGCAGATCATCGCCCTCCAAACCCAGGTGGGAAAGATAGTTATCGTTGATGGTGTACTGGGCCTTCTTCACGCCCCCGTGTAAGTTGACCAGGTTCCGCAGGTACTCCGCCATGCCCGCTAGGCTCAGAGTCGCAGGATCTAGATCGGCGAGTGGCTGGGCAGCGTTAAAGTCAGTACCGCGCTTGATATCAGGAAAATTTTTCAGCACCTGAGAAAGGCGAGAACCACGGCCCGGTGACATCTCGCGTTCAGCGTCGCGTAGCGGGCGCAGGTACGCGGCGGCTAGCAATTGACGCACATTGACGTCTAGGCTTGGCCCTCCCCCGTCATGGCCACTGCGAACCGCAATATCCACCCAGCGGCGAGCCATCGGGTCGTCATTCAATCGACGTGCAGCCCAGTGAACATACACAACGGCTTCTTGGTCTTTGAACGTGACGTATTCTGAGAGTGCACCTTGGTCGGCAGTCGAAAGGTCAGAAAACTTCGCGACAATTTTGATCTGGTTAGTTTGCGGGCCACCCTTCGGGATGTGGAAGTCTTCTGGCTGCAAGCGCACGTATTCTCCGTCACGGGTCTGTAGTACCAGTCGCAACGCATCGATGACGGACGACTTGCCCGCATCATTCTCACCTACCAGCGCAGTAACACCCTTATTGAAACGAATCACCAACCCCTGCTGGCCGGCTCCAAACTGCCGGAAGTTATGAATCGCGAGAGCTGACAAATACATCCGTGTTTTCCTATCGCAAAAGTTTTTCATGCCGTACGCGCACGTAGCCACACCGAGCTAAAATGCTGGTCGCCCTTTATAGCCTGCCGGCGGTGTTTTTTTCTTTTTGCCAGCGTAAGCTGAACTAAGGCTTTTGAATGCCTGCAAGTCAATCTCAAACAAGCTAATTGCAGCTTGATTGTGCCCGTGTACATGAGCTATCTGCCGGTCGTAAGGCTCCCTGTAAGGTGCTTGGGCTGTCGAGCCACCGTACTGACCGGTGTTAGCGAGCATCACAGGTTGATACATGTGGAATTGCAAAGCACCTGCCATCGTATCGAAGGTATTGATGTCTCTGTTGAGCGCCGATACAACAAAGCCATCACTTAAATCACGCATGTCGGCAGCTAGTCGCAAGTCTGTAGCGTCGTAACAAATAGCTCCAGTGAGGTTGGCCTTAGCGCCGGATACATCATTGAATTGCACAACCACTTGATAAGGTCGATGGCCTACGATGCCTTTATCGATTTCCCAGCGGGTGCCATGCTGTTTGCCTTGGTAGGCACGTATAAGTTGTCGACCGGCCCTGTTTTTTTGCCGAAGCAACCATACAGCCCTATTGATGGGCTTCTTCAAATACGCATGTTCAACAAACGTCTGGCCCGCAAAAATAGTTGCTTTGGTGCTGTCTGATAGCCGATGCAAAAGCCACATATCATCCGGATGTACTGATAGTTCTGGGAATACTATCAAGTCGAGATAAAGCCCCTCAGGGTCATCCGGTTTCCTTGATGCCAGCCTAGTGGCCACTAGCTGCTGTCCGAGCAGCCGGCACATGGCTGCTAGGTGTGCCCTATGCCGGGCTCTATATGCAGCAGGCCATGACAGCGGATCAGTTTCGCAAACTTCAGTATCTTTAGGCATCAGGGTTTGGACCAAAGCCACCTTAAACTTGCGCAGGTCTGTCTGAACGTAACTATCGACGGGCAGCAGATAGACTGGGAGTTCTGACAGCTTCCCATAGTACGTTTCTTGCACAGCTAGCCGCCACTTAACCAGCTTCAGCAGGTCTGCTGGCTGCTTGATTTCACTGAACTCACTAACTTCTTCGCGATTGATTTCCAGTCCAGGCCATTGCAATAGGCGCATGACCAGCTCGTTTAGCCATGGGGAGATGGGCGTAGGCTCTTCACCTAGACCATTCGTAAGGGGCGCAAGCCCCATACGACGTTTATACCAACTACTTTGTAGTCCTCTGTAGCGGTCAAGTTGCTCCTCGCGGACAGGAAAGAAACGCGTGGTGAAGTCACTCTCGCCAACAATTGCGGAACGTAGTAAACGACCGAGCCGATAAGCCCAAGCCATTTCTTCTGAGCACCAGCTAGGCTTCATATTCCAAGGAGGGTTGAACTGGCTAGATTTTTTGGCTGAAAAAAACAGCGAAATCTCTGCGTCCGGTCGTTGAATAGCTGCCCAGTTTTCGCATGACAGCGAGATTCTGCTCATTGAAAGCCGGTCATCATTCAGTTCAGCTGCATGCTGCTCAAGCAATGCCTTAGTCAGTTTGAGTAAAGCGTTTTCCTGCACGAAGGGATTTTCTGGATGCGCCACAATAGCTGCTAAGGAGCGCTTACCATTCGACCACTCATGTAGGCGCTCGGAAACATCCAAACTGCTTGTTGTGGCTACATAGTGCTTCAGGTGCAGAATCCAGCCAGCTCTACCGGCTGCCCCCCACACAAGCAGCAACTCATTAAGCACTTGCGGGTCAATCATTGCCACCTGGTCAATAAGCGGCTTAGCCACAGAGGCTTTGAGACTTTGTAGCCAATCCCCGAGCCAGATGGCGAACTTATTACGTTGCCCGGTAATGCGCATCACGAGCAAGCCTGCTGTAAGCGCCTCGGCGTCATTCCCGCTGGAAGGTCGCTCGTACCGTAGGGCTGAGTGCAATGCTCGATAGGCTTTCAGCTCAGGTCTTGGATTTAGAGTCACGGGATAGTTCATAACGGCAAGGTACAGAGCTGCTTGCTGATGGAGGAACCAAGGCAGGCTGGCGTCCTCGGCAAGCTCCAAAGCTAACTGAAGCAAATCCGTGCGATAGGCCTCTATATTTGCCGTCGAGGGATAGCTTTCTGGGCGATGCAGTCCCGTTTCTACCGCACCAGCTCTAAATAGATCGGCTAGAACATACTCTGCCACCGAGCGCTCGGCTGTACCGGGTGGCAAACTTAGCTTGCTCTTCAATGCTTCAATAACCGGGCGCAGTAGTTCTGTAGATGGAAATAAGTCCAAACCACAGCGCAATACAGTCACTAGCGAAGGGTTACGTGACCAGCAGGCCACAAGCTTTCGAGCGATTGCCTCCATCTCGTGATCAAGCGCTTGCAACTCGCTAACACCGGTGACTGCTAGGCCATCTTCAGCTGGTAAGTCTGGGTCGGCCATGCTGCGCCGCAAGCGCAATACTTGCCGTAAACGGTTAGCGGCAAAGCGCTTAACTGTGTCATCACGAACGTCACCTTGCGGCAGCGATATACGCGCAAGCTCAAGGGGGTTTGCATCAACATCCGCATCTTCTTCTAGCGCATCAGCTAGCCACAACAAGTGATCAAGACTGCCCGTCGCCTGTAACAACGAGGCTGGGTCGGGGGCAGTGCTGATTTGCCCCTGCACGCTGCGCATAAATCGAGATGTACTACCTTGTACGGAACAGTCTTCCCAGGCGACAGCCTCGGATTTTTCCTCTTTGATTTTGAGCTGCCCAGGTTTTTCTGGGAAACAATGGCTGAGCATCAAATTGGCCCACGCACTGATTGACTCGGTGAGTGTTTCCAGCGGCAAGCTGTTTGCCGCATCTTCTGGTACGGCGATTACCAATCGCATGTCATCAACATACCGACAGTAATCTAATAACCTTACCGTCAGGGGCGTACTAGATGTGACGGAAATGCCAATGCTCTGACGCACTGTCATCATGGCAATTTGATCAAAGTCGTGCATGTAAGCGTTTGCTAAAAAGCCACTGGCAACCAGGCCTTGCGGAAGTCCCAATGCCTTATCTGGATCCTGCTTGGCCCATTCCCAACACAGGACTTTTTCTGCCGCTTGCCAAAAGGATTCTGCTCCAGCAGGGTCGTACAGGACGCTAAATTCCTTTGCGTAACGCTCAAAGTGCCTCTTCAAGCACGAAGTAACAGCCTTCTGCTCGACGCAATCGTAAAACCTAGCCAGATCCAGTTTTACTACAAAAAGACGCTCGCTTTGCAAAGTTGGTAATAGCTCGCGGCAGACCTCTGCGGGACGTTCTAGAAAGCGTTCATAGTCCTGGAAAAACTGAGAATAGGTAGTGGCATTGCCCCAACGAAGCTTCGCTTGCTGGGCATCGCCCAGCGTTGTACGCCAATCACAAAACAAGCGATTACCGTAGCTACACACCTGCTGACGCGCGATTGCGGCGTTGCTATAGGTTGTCGCATCAGTATTGCCTTGCAGGGTCTCAATCGCATCGGCCAAACACATCATCACTGCCGTTGCGAGCGTCTGCTCACGAATCGGCACGTGCGCCAATGGGCGTAAATCGAGCTCGGTTATTTCAACACCATCGGGGTTAACAGCTTTTTTGAAGGCCCAGCCGGATGTTTCACCCTTGGGGAAATACCACTTGGCATTCTTCGGGGCTAACACGAGTCGCAATGGGGTTGCTGAATCAAAATCCCCAGCCTTTAACTGCGCTCCCCAGCGTTGTAACTTTGCTGGTAATAACAGCGACGTTTGCTCCAGCTCCAGCGTATCTGCATACCAGTTATGACGACGGATATAGGCATCTGTTTTCTTCCAAGCCTGAGCTAGAACTGCTTCATCGCAGAGCATTTCAAGATCGGGGCCGAGACGGTCATAGCGCTTGTCCAGGATGCTCATGCCATTGCCTCCCCAGCAATGACTGAGGCGATGAAATCACTGAAAAGTAGACGCTCTGCTAGCGGTGTATTGCGCATATGAGTCCATTCTTGATGTCTGGCCTATCCCTGAGGGATTGTTCAAATGATCATCCTTGTAAGGCGTAAGATAAGCAAGAATGTTGAACTGGACAGCTAAGTCGGATTTGATAACCTGCGCATTGGCCAAATTTGGTTCAGCTGAATCCGAGAATAGGGTCTTTTCTCTCGACAGTGGCCTGCCCCCAATCACTGCACCGATCACTGCTTAGTAATGTCGGTTAGTTTCTACCCTTTCTCTGTAGTCCGGTAGCCAGCGACGAACCCCAGCGGTGTCTGGTAGCTCAAAGCTGAATGGGGTCGGTCAGTGTCTACGCAACTAGGGGCCGATTCAGTCTACGCCTACAGAACCAGAGAAATTCAGATGAAATCCGCAATTGGGAGGACCTTAAAATTGCCCTCACGTTTTTACGTAAGCAATATCTTACGTAGCGCGACGGCATTCGCTTACTTTTTAATTTCCCTCCCCGCAGTAATCTGAAACTGACGCAGCTTCCCACCACCAGATGTGAATCTATAAAAGGCATTATTGTGGGTCGGTATGTTGTTTGAAGACGTCTGCATTTTTTGTTGTGGCTTGTACCTATTCTAATCTTTTGGCGTAGGTATGCACCCTTCCCAAGTCGCTGTAGAATGCCCGAATTTTGAGCGCTACTACGCTACTAACAGTCAGGATGCAGCAGGAATGAAGAGAACCGAAGAAGTAACCGCTCAACCTACTGCGATTTCTAAAAACGCCGAAAATCGACGCTCAAAGGTAGTCGGATTGGCGCAATACAAGGACCGCGCCGCACTCGAAAAATACCGCAGGGCGCTCAATACAGTGGTTTCCAACGCGCAGAAGGCTGACTGGTAACCTCCATACCTTTCACCAACGCTTCAAAGGAATTGAAGATGCCTGCACCAGCTCTTGCGGGACAACCCGCTTCGTCCAGCGGCGACCCTAGTTCATCTTCTATGACGATTCACCAACGAATTGCTGGTAGACGTGCTGATGAAATCATCATTGCGTTTTGCGGACCTGTTGGTTGCAATCTTACGGATGTTATCCGCTCGACTCGGACTCAGTTCGAGGAATACGGGTACATTACAGAGCATATAAAAGTCAGCGATATAATTCGCAAATATTTTAACTCGTATGAACTTCCGCCGCCTTATTCTAAGGAATCGCTTAAAAGCGCTTCGGGGAAAGATCGTTATACCCTGCTTCAAGATCTTGGGAATCAGCTCAGGTTGGACCATGACCCGTCGATTCTTGCAGCCTTGGCGATGCAAGAAATTGCTGTCAATCGGACGATGGCTAAAGGTGAAGAGCCGAAAGCCCCCAAAACTGTCTACATTATTGACCAGTTAAAACATCCAGAAGAAGTTGAGTTTTTTAAGCTGGTCTATGGTGATATTTTCTATTTAATAGGTGTTCTCAGTCCAGAGAAAACGCGAATTGGTTATTTGACGCGCACTGAGAGGATTCCCAAACATGAAGCACAGTTCCTGATAGAGCGTGACAGAAATGAACTGAACGCTTCGCATGGACAAAAGCTAGAGAAGACCCTTCAACGTGCAGATTATTTTATTCGAAACAATCAAGATTCAGTCTCCAATTTAGCTGCGCCTTGCCAACGTTTTGCAGCGCTGGTACACGGGAAAAACGGACTTACACCGACTACTGATGAGTCAGGAATGTACGCTGCCTACTCAGCTTCATTGAAATCTGCTTGTCTCAGCCGGCAGGTAGGGGCTGCTATCGTTAACAAAGAGGGTAATGTTATTTCTCTCGGCTGGAACGATGTGCCCAAGTTTGGCGGTGGTCTATATACTTCGGATGTTCTAAATGATCAGAGGTGTATTTTTCACGGTGCTAAATGCTACAACGACATCCATAAGTCCAACCTGATTGATGATATCGTTAACATAGTTAGCGATAAAATGGATGTTAGCCAAGAAATAAAGGTGGAATTGGCGCGTCTTATCCAGAAGGAGACAAGAGCTGGTTCTATCATTGAGTTTTCACGCGCGATACACGCGGAGATGGAGGCGATCCTTGGCCTTGCGCGTTCTCAAGGCAACTCAACACATTCGTGCGTTTTGTATACGACAACGTTCCCTTGCCATAATTGTGCTCGACACATAATTGCAGCGGGTATCAAGCGTGTGGTTTACATCGAGCCTTATGAGAAGAGCCTTGCATTGGATTTGCATGAGGATGCGATAACTACCGAAAGGGATGCGCCTGATAAAACATTGTTTGAGACTTTCGCCGGTGTTCCGCCAAGTAAATATGCTGCTTTTTTTATGGCTAAAGGAGATAGGAAGAGTGGCACCGGTCAAGCAGTGGATATTATTAAGACAGACGCTCAACATATTGGGATTCAGTATCTTGATCCCTATGAAACAATTGAAGGAAAGGTAGTTCAAGATTTGCAGAAAAAGGTAAGCAAATATTCTTCTGAGCCCGACATTTCACTTGCGTCGTCATCTTCACCTCAGCAAACAGCTCCAGATGTGCTCTCGAATGCTACTAAAGCTCCCAATCTAGACCCGAATTCAGGACCTAATGTGGCCTAATCCCTCTAGAGGTGGTGCGAAAGTTGTTTACTTAAGAGATGGATCACATATGTACTATGGCGGTATCTGCTTTTGTCTTGATTATGCTTCCTTCTATGCTACCGATGGGCTATCATTTATGTATTGACAATAAGTCAATAGAGATTATAGCTATTTGTTTTTAATGGATTTTTTGAGCAGATATAGCTGCATTCGCTTAACTTTAGCCAAACGTAGGTTTTCGCCGACTAACTTTGACCGAGATGGAAAATAACTTTGGCCAAAGTCGTCGGGAAGCTAGGTTTTTGGTTAGGTTGAGGCCTATTAACTTTGCCCGGCTACACGACAATAGCGACAAAAAGCCCCGCATTTACATCAGGTAATGCGGGGTTTTTTTTATCTGGCAAACGAAAATGGCAGCATAAAGTACTGGCAGAATGCCAAATTAGCCTACGCAGCCAAAGGCTTCGTACTAGCAGTCTGTCGGGTTTTCGATAACGTCGTGAGATACTCGCTTCCAGCCGCCACCACCGGAACGTCGCCATGAGCCGCTTCATCCCCGTTGACCGCCAGACCGATTATCTTCTGCCGCCT
>Ga0194137_10000600_pt1 | contig 23400 bp, 20 predicted proteins | sample TARM_MetaG_T3_14_FD_134025 | JGI IMG/M metagenome (GOLD analysis project Ga0194137, IMG submission 134025) | Freshwater microbial communities from Pennsylvania, USA, analyzing microbe dynamics in response to fracking - TARM_MetaG_T3_14 (version 2) | ecosystem: Environmental > Aquatic >... | reverse complement strand
TTGTTTGGCACTTATATTATATCATTTTTAATTGATGATTTTATTTTATTTTAAAAAAGCGAGATAATATCTAGTTTATTAGACTAAATGACTATCTCACCAACTTTTTTCACCAAACGTCAGAAAAAAAAACACCGAAGTGTTTTTTTATAAGATTTGTTTGATTTTGGCTTTTAAACTTCCAATTTTATAGGGATGTTCATAATAACGAACATGACTAAATTTCATTCCGTTTAACCCGAATTTTGGATTGTAGCCAATTTGGTTAATAAAAGGGGATAAATCCTCTTTTTGATGCATGATTTTAAACACTTCAACCGTTGCGATAACATCATCAAGCGCACGGTGAGTATTTTCAAATGGGACATCAAGGGTCGTAATTGCATCAGCTAGACGGTGCGGATACGGATAATAATCTTTATACACACTCAACATATCTAATATATCAAAATCAACCGTAAAGTTTTGATCATAGCGTTTCATTAACGCATACACAAAACTAATGTCAAACTGAATATTATAGGCAATCACTAAAGTATCTTTTTTAAAGATGTCTTTCATAATTTCATAGATTTTAAAGTTGTTGACCCCTGCATCAACCATTGACTGGGTAATACCAGTTATGGTCGTGATGGTTTCACTGACAGGTTTATCGGTATGGACGATATGGTTATACTCACTAATCACTTCATAATGATTATCTTGTTGATTCACTACAACCGCACCAAACTCGATAATATCTTCTTTTTGGTAATTAAGCCCTGTGGTTTCTAAATCAAAAAACACAAGGTGTTTATAGTCTGAAATCTTTTTCATAAAACACTTCCTTTAACGTGATAGTCCTAGTATAGCATGTTTAACGTTTTTTCGCGACGAGTCCGTAGCTTAAAGGAATCCCTTGATGGTTTAAATGTGGAAACATGTTACTAATGTCAATAGGATGTTCTTCAAAATATTCAATGATAAATCCGTGTTCTCTTAACGCGTTAAAAATTGACGATAAGGTATGAGAAAAGCTGACAAATGTTTTTGATTCATACGCTTTTTCTGACATATAACCCATCCCAGTCGTTTCAATCCAAGGGGTGTCTTTAAAATAATCATAAATCAATTTTTTCGGATGTTTTTTATCAAAATCTTTTTCATCCGGCGTGGCTAACATCGTTGTATAAGGGTGAGAATCTTCAATCAGTAAATAACCCCCTGATTTAATCAGGGTGCTTACGTGTTCAATCACTTGATCAATCGATTCAAACCAAGTTAACGCGCCAATGGTAAAAAGCCCAATATCAAAGGGTTGATGATTGCTGGGTTTAATGGCTAAAATATCGGTTGAATAAAAGTCTGCATTTAAGTTAAGTTTAGCGGCTAAATCATTCGCATAACGCACCATGTTATCCGCAATATCAAAGCCTGTACTTTTACTTAATCCATAGTTCATTAAGGCCAGTGTTTCACGGCCATTATTACAACAAAATTGTCCCAATGTTTTTTGTTTTAACTCTACTTTTTCTAACATTGCTTTTAAAATGGGACTGAGTAATGATTTTGGATCTTTTTTTAATGCTTCTTCAGGTTTTTTTAAATAGTTTTCACTGCTGTGACTAAAGGCTTCTTCCCAAGCCATTTTATTTAGTTTTTTATAGCTTTCCATAAGTCAATAAATACTCCTTTTTAAGTATCGCATAATGCAGGACATCAAGATAAATGTCATCTACTTTTAATGCTTCTTTCATACACCCCTCAAGGCGCATATGCGCATTGCGCATCACTTGCCCACTAGCCGCGTTATCCACTGAGTGTTTTGCAATAATTTTGTTGAGTGATGCATGATGCTTAAAACAGTAATCAATCATGAGTCTTAATGCTTCACTCATGATTTTTTTATTCCAGTGCGTTCTTGCTAACAGATACCCTATTTCTAGGGTGTCATTGTCTAAGTCATAATCAACCGTATCAATCATTCCAATACTTTGGTGGGTGTTTGCATCGACAATATTAAATCTTACAACGTGTGGGTCAAAGTAATCTTTTAACCACTGATTTAATAAGACTTGTGCAGCTTTAAGTGAAAGCGGCACATCCCATGAGACAAACTGTGTCACTAGTGGATCACTACACCAATTATCAACCATACTTCTTCCATCGAATTGAGTAAATCTTCTTAAATAAAAGCCAGTCCCTTTTAACATCATTCACCTCAGAGTAATCCAGCAGCTTTAAAGATTACTATCACAAAGAATAAACTGATCATCGCAAACGCTGTGCCTATAATAACTAGTTGACTTGCCAGTTCATCATCACCATTTAGCCCTTTAGTTACTGCAACACTTGCAAGGGCTACGGGTGAGGCAAATAGTGCGATGAGTGAAATCCATGCCGCGCTAAAATCAATAACGTTTCTTAATAAATAAGCCAGTGTAAAAGCAAAGACTGGCACAATAATCATCCGGCTAATGACACCAAATATTAATGATTGACGCATGGCTTTAATGCGGTGCAGTTTAAACTGGGCACCAATCGCAATTAAAGCCATCGGTGTGACGGTTAAACTAATCATCTCAAGGGTTTCATCAAGCACTGTCACACGCTCTGTAAATGACGCATAAATCCCGTTTAAGAAATACGCAACAAGCCCTAAATAAACCCCTAACATAATTGGGTTTAAAAAGGTCTTCTTCAATAAGATGCCGACACTATCCACTTCTGTATTCGCTTTTTTAAATAAACGAAAGGATAAAAAGCTCAATAGGTTTGTGAGTGGGACCATAAAGGCATTTAAGATTACAAGGACTGCAAGGGCTTCTTGTCCACCAAGTCTTAAAGCCAGTGGCATCCCAATAATGACAAAATTCCCTCTGAAAATATTTTGAAGTAAAACCGGTTTATGATCATAATCAACATTAAGCATTCTAATAACGCTATACCCAATGACTGTGATTAATAAAATAACAACCGTCGCAAACAGTAAAACAGAAAAATCAATATTGCCTAAATCATCAGCCTGTGCCAGCGTTAAAAATATCATAACAGGTAAGGCGATGATAAAAATATAACGGTTTAACTGATTGATAAATGTTTGATTGATGATTTGCATTTTTCTTAAAAGTGCACCAATCCCTGCAAGAACCAATAACGGAGCCAGTGCATTAAATGCAAAAATAAAATTATTCACTGATTCACCTACTTTCATTACTCTTTATTATACTGGAATTTTTTCAATTTAGTAGCCCGTAATGAAGATTTTTTATATATTAACAATTATTTTCATTCCCCATAAAAAACTAATCTATTTGTATCAAATAGATTAGTCATTCAATTGTGTCGTATCAAGAAGTGTTAATGATTCGATATACTCGGTCCTAACACCACTTTATCTTTTCCTGTCTTCTTCGCTTCTAACATTGCTAAATCAGCTTCTTTAATGGCTTCTTCTAATGCTTCAACTTCGCCAAATGTGCTTGCTCCAATACTCACAGTAATAGTATGTTCTAATCCTTCATATGTGAGTTTAGACGCTTTAATCAGCATTCTTATCTTTTCAGCAATGCGTTTTATGTTAGACGGTTTGATGTTATTTAAAATAATCAAAAATTCTTCACCACCATACCGAATGGCTAAATCTTTTACCCCAATATTTTTACGAATGGTCTCAGATAATACACTTAAGACTTTATCCCCAAGCTCGTGACCATAGGTATTATTAAACGCTCTGAAATCATCAACATCTAAAAACAAACACCCATTCACTTTAAACGTAAACGGATTAAGTTTCCCTGTTAATATCTGAGATAAATGTCTTCTATTTAAAAGTTTGGTTAAATCATCGGTTTGATTGAGTGCTTTAAGCGATTTTAACGTTTCAGCAATATCTTCACTGTCTCCAACCTCATTAAATAACTCCACCCCAAACACTTCATCACTGCCGGTAAATACATAAGGAATCGTGACAACATCTACCTTTACCCGGTGGCCATATTTATGATGTAAATAGAGAGTATTTTTTAAAATTTCTTTAGCCTCTATGGTTGTTTGTAAAGGACATCCAAACAAACAAAGATGATTGCCCTCCTCATCAATATGATTTAAAATATTATCATAACAATGTCTTCCGATAAGATCTTTTGAATCATAGCCTGTGATGGACTCTGCAACAGGATTAAAATACAAAATTTTACGGTTTTGATCGACAATATAGGCTGCTTCATTTAAATGTTCAAACAGGGTTACGAGTTCATTGAGTGTAGGCATTATCATCATCTCCTTTACATTATTGTAAACTAAAAAAAATGTAAAATCTAATCAAATTTAGTTTTTACATTTTTATTTTATTTAATACCCATATTTTCGCTGACTATCGCTAATTCTATGTTCAATGAAATACTCGATGATTTTTTTATCTCTTTGAACCACAAATTTTGATTGGTATAAAGAGTCATATTCACTTGCTTTTAACCTATCGATAGACTCCCCAATAACCTTAACCGCGTCCCGCGGTGACATCCAAATTGTTTCAGAACCTTCATCAATTTCTTGTTTAGAGTATTTTGTAAATTTCATATCCTTTTTAACCCTTGAAACATAAACGGTTGATAATTGTCTAAATTTCGTATGGGTTTTAATTTCTTCAACAACGCCAATCTCTTCAACATTCTTTATTAAACACCCTGTTTCTTCCATCACTTCACGTCTAAAAGCCTCAAGCGGGGTTTCAAGATGTTCAAGGCCACCACCTGGAAGCTTATATTCATTTTTCTTTACTTTATGCAAGATGGCAATTTGTCCCTGATCATTGATCACAATCCCTCTTGCTGCAAATCTAATATGAAGGGTTTGTAAAATTGGTTCTGGTGTTTCAAAGATGTCTTTATCTGTGATTGTAAATAAATATTCTGCCATATTAAACCTCCGAGTTGTAAACGTTTTTAAATTACTTAAGAGTATTGTAACATATCTTTTAAAATTTTAGACAATTTTTTTATAAAAATATCCCCCGTTGAAGGGGGATGGGTTAATTTTTATGACCATAGTGTTTTGTAAACGCCATGGCTTTTTCAGGAGCAAGCGGCTGACTAAAATAAAAGCCTTGGATGAAATCACTGTTTAAATCCTTAAGTACTTCAACTTGTGAAGCAGTTTCCACACCTTCAGTGACGACTTTTAGATTAAGTTTATGGGCTAAATTGATAATATCTTCAATAATAAAATCTTCTTTCGTCCCTTTAATGCGGTCTGTGAAGTATTTATCAATCTTCAAGGTATCGACATTCAATTCTTTTAACCTTGAGAATGATGAATACCCTGTCCCAAAATCATCAATCGCAATTTTAAACCCGTGCTTTCTTAATTCTCCTAAGCGACCATTCACCAAATCGAACTTATCAGCGAAGACACTTTCAGTGACTTCAAGTTCAATGCGTTTTGGGTGAATGTGATAGTGATTGGTGATGGTTTGGACAAATGAAACATAATCACCCCGTAATAGTTCTAACACCGATACATTAATTGAAAGGGTTAAATGGTTGGTGTTTGTTTTTTTGTCAATTTCTCTTAAAAACTCAAGACTTTGTTTCATCAGAAATCTTCCCAGTGGGGCAATTAAAAATTTCTCCTCCGCCACCCGGATAAATGTATTGGGTTCAATATTGCCATAAGTCAACGATTGGAGTCTTGCAAGCGATTCAAAGCCTTGAATCTTCAAGGTTTTTGTATCCATCAAAGGTTGAAGCGCAATCGTTAATACTTTCTCATCTTCTTGTTGAATCGCCTCTGTAAGCGCGAGCTCAATCGCATGATCTTTTTCTAGTTGATTGGTCATGGTGTTTGAAAAGAACGTATAATGATTATCACTGCTTTTATTGAAATCTAATGCAATGGATGCATTTCTTAAAATGCTATCTGTACTATCTTGATAATTAAACTCGATAATTGAAATGTTTGAAGTAAGATACTGATTATCATTTTCAAACATAAAAGGTGCTTCAAAGATTGCTTCGATGTGATGCGCAAATTCAATGAGTTTGTCTGATTTTTCTACTTCTTCAACTAAGAATACAAAGCGGTCTTCATTAAACTTAAATAAAACCCCAGCTTGCCCTAAAACATCGCGCAATCGTTCTGATACATATTTCAACGTTAAATCACCATATTTATACCCGTAAGTTAAATTCAGTGTTTTAAAATTTCTTATATTGATTAAGAATAATGCACGGTTTACCGATGCATCTTTTGGCAATATTTCTTCTAAGTATGTTTTTAAATAAGTAAGATTAGGTAACTTTGTTAAGCCATCATAATAAGCGGCTCTTAAAAAGCTTTGATTTCTTTTATAAATTAACCAAAACGCTGTCCCTAACGCGATAATAATCAGTGTTAAAATCATAACCCCATTACGAATAATGGCATATTCAGTCGCTTCTAATGATTCAATATTTCTTTCAATGGCTAAGGTCCCGACTTTTTCCCCTTGATAAAAAATCGGTAAAAAGACATGAAAGACTTTTTCTTGTCGGATGCTTTCTAACCCGCCCTCACTAAGACTAAGTGTTGATGCCTCATCAACACCTAGTATATGCGTGGCACTTTGTCCGATATCATTTTGATTGGTACTATGGGTAATCAATAAATCGTTATCCAACATATACAACCGATCAACATAGGGATTCGTTTGAATCTCGTTGATCAAATAATCAAGTTCAAACTGCGCTAAAAAGGTTGTAATGGTTTCCGCTAAAATTCCTATTTGAACAAAATCACCGTTTTCAAGCCTGAAATACCCGTATTTATAATCAATTTGTTTTTCAGTATCTTGTCTGATTGGCCCCACATACTGATTGAGTTCACTGTTTAAAAAAGTATGCACAGGATGGCTCTCATATGTATTCCAGCCGATAAACTCCCCATTATGAGAATAAAGGATTTCGCCTTCAGAATTATAATAATAAATGGCGTCAACTTGTAATAAATCAAGATGCGCTTCTAATTGGTTATTACTTGATACTGTTTGATGATCATAAAAGTGCCCTGCAGCTACTGCAAGTTTATCTTCTAACACGCGGTTAATCATTGTTTCTGCTTCCTTGGAATTTGCCAAAGAAAAAGAATAGCTTCGCGCTAAACTGATTGATTCACTTTCCATTACCGTGTAATGTTCTTTCATACGGTTTTGTACCGTAAAATATGTAATCACAGAAAAAACCCCTATCGCAATGATTAGGGGAATAATAAAGTTTAGTTTTCTGATTGATTTATAATTATATTTTTTATGCATTAATCTCACCATTCTTGTAAATCCCAAAAGATTTTATCATAAAACCTTTTGGGATTCAAGTATAAAGCGGTGATTTAAGCAAAGACCTAAAATCTTTTTGACGGTGTTTCTTTTTATCTTCATACATATTATAATCCGCACGTTTAATCGCTTCAAAAATATCGACCTCAGGGTTGGTTTTAGTATGAAACCCATACGCTAAAGATAACGGAAACTCATTCCCTCTTAAGACTTCAATCGCGCGGTTTATTTTTTCTCTGATTTCTAATGCTCCTTCATCGTTGGTATTGGGTAAGAAGATTAAAAATTCATCGCCACCAATACGGAACAAGTAATCTTTGACGGTAACATTGTCTCTGATAATTTGCGCTGATTTAACCAATAACTCATCTCCTGTTTGGTGGCCATAGGTATCATTCACATTTTTTAAATAATTGACATCAATAGAAATAACACATAACGGATAATTATTCTTATCAATGATTTTATTGATCGATTTTTCTAAATAGTGACGGTTATAAAAATTAGTGAGTTGATCATGATAACTTAAGTATTCAATGTAACGCTGGTTTTCAACTTCTTTAGTCACATCTCTAAGCAAGCCAATATAACTTTTTAGGGTATTATTTTCTACAATCGCTTTCGCGGTGGTTTCAAAATAATGATAAGTCCCGTCTTGATGCTTTAACCGGAAGTCTTTAATCGTATGATAATGGTTATTATGATTAATACTTTTAAAAAAGTCTTTTAATCTTCCCTTATCTTTAGGGTGAAGATAAGGGTTAAATGATTGATTTAATGCTTCTTCGATGGTGTAACCCAGTTGTGTTTCCCATGAATCAGACAAATAGATAAGGGTATTATCTGGGGATATTCTATAAATGATATCTTTTGTGTGTTTTAAAATTTCTTTTAGGTTTTCTTCACTTTGAGCAAGTTTTTCTTGAAGGGCTCTTCGGTGAGTAATATCAATGTGTGTACCAATCGCAATTAATGGTTGACCATCGTCTGTGCGCTTTAACACAGACCCACTATCAAGGATCCATATATAATGCCCATCACGGTGTCTCATTCTTAATTCAACGCTATAATATTTTAAGGTGTTATTAAATACCTTTTCTAAAAGCCTATTAGAGGTTTTAAGATCATCAGGGTGAATAAGTGCTTCCCATGTTTTAATGCTAACAGGCTCTAATTCTTTTAAAGTATACCCAACCATAGAAGCCCAGCGATCATTAATCACAAGATCGCCCGTTTGAACATTCCACTCCCAAGTACCAGCGTTCATCGCTTCAATGATTGCTTCATCCTTACAGTATTTTCTCTTCATAAAGAGCCACCTCCACATCTAATTATAGCATGCCTAAGCGATAGTACAATGATAACTTAATATAAAAAATATAAATAATCCTAAATTATTATTATAATATTTCACTTATTAAATAACGATTTATTGGTGACTTTAGTTTAGAAAAGACTATAAACTAAGCATTATCACATCGGTTCTTTAAAAATTTATTATTTTAAAATTATAGCGTTTTTAAAAGAATTCTTTATAGTGGTTGTTCCCTTATAATAAATGACTTTCTTAAATTATCGGTCATTTTCTTACCCCTCGATGATGCCTCTTACCTGGTTGTTAATTCAATCATGTTAATATTCTTTATAGCACTACTTAATTTACTAAACTGTGCTGTAATAAGCCTATATTAAAGGTAAAGGGGACGACAATCATGGGTCTATTATTTCATCATTTAACCAAAGAATTCCAAGCGGTCGCAGACCGCGTCTATTCAAAACACTTTGAAGATGATCCCTTATTAGAAACTGAATATGATCAATACAGAAAAGATAAAATGCTTGAAGATATCATGCATAACTTGAGTTTTTTACAAGTGAGTTATCATTTAAATGATGACCATCTTTTTCATAACTATTCAATTTGGCTGTTAGAACTCATGCTTTCTTTAATGCCAGATTTAGCGCAAGCGCGTATTAAAGACCATATGATTACGCATTATACTTTATTAAAAGAAGCCTTAGAAAAAGAACTTGTTGAAAAGGATTTTCAACAAGTCAATACTTACTTAAATGATGCGATTAAAACAACCAAAAACTATAAGCCAAATAACCCCATCAAAAACACCTCTCAAAGCAGTTATACGTTCCATAAAGAAACCTATTTAAAGTATTTGTTAGAAGGCGACTCAAGACGCGCCATTGAGTATATCTTAGAACTTAAACGAACAGGGATAAAGCTTGAAGATATTTACGTCGATATTTTACAAAGTGTGATGCATGAAGTCGGTGAGCTTTGGCATCAAAATAAAATCACCATTGATCAAGAACACTATATGACCTCAATCACACAAACAGCCATGAGTCAGTTTTATGATGTCATTTTTAAAACAGACCGAAAAGGTTTAAAACTGCTTGCTTGTAGTGTTGGTAGTGAACTCCATGAAATGGGCGCACGCATGGTGAGTGATATTTTCGAATATCACGGATGGCATACGACTTATTTAGGAGCAGCTGTCCCGTTAAAAGTGTTTTTAAAAAGCATTGAAAAAAACACCCCAGATTTGGTGGTGTTATCAGTGACAATGCCACAACATTTAGAAACATGTTTAACCTTTGTACAAGCTATTAAAGCACTGGATAACCCACCAAAAATCGCGGTCGGTGGGCGTGCTTTTACCATGACAAATACCATTTATAAACACTGGCCAATTGATATTTATGCAGACGATGCAAAAGCCCTACTAAATTGGTCTAAAGAAGTGTTTGTCAGTGGCTAATTTATTATTTAGAATCACTAAAGAAGGCCGCATTACCCACCGGTATATCAATGAACAATTCACCCATAAAACGCCGAGTTTAATCCAACAATTCTTACCAAAAGATGCAATTGATCGTGTGATAGAAGCCATGCATGAAAACTTACACTACACTTTACATGAGGAAATTGTTTTAAACGAAGAGCTTCATACAGCCTGTTTATATCAAGTGGGGAATCAGTATTTGGTTTATATTACCCCTACTGTTCATTACGCCTTAAAACGGAGTATCCCTAATCTTTTAAAAACAATTGCAGACTTAATCATGACCCCTCATAAAGATGACTCAAATAAAACCACCTTTCTTTATGAAAGTATGCAAAAACTCAATAATGAACTCATCAATAAACAACGAGAAATCATGAAACAAAGTGAACAACTCAACAGATTAAATAAACTCTTAAATGACCGCTTAATCAAAGACCCTTTAACTTCACTAATTAGCCGTCATCAATATATTGAAAGCATCACCCAAGCAATCAATGAGTCCCCTAATGCATTTGGTTTATTTTGGTTCATTGATTTGGATGATTTTAAACTTATGAATGACCAGCATGGTCATCAAGTTGGTGATCAATTTTTAATTGAAGTGGCCAACCGCCTAGAAAGCTTACCCTTTGAAAACACCTTAAAAATGCGTATTGCGGGTGATGAGTTTGGGTTATTTATGCATAATGTTAGCGATATTAGTAAAGCCTCTATAGAAGCGCTCTATCAAACATTCATCACCCATTTTAAAAAACCTATTACTCTAGATTCTTATACCTTGCCTTGCCCATCATCAACCGGGATTGCCATTTATAACCATGATACAAATGATATTGAAAAACTCATTGAATACGCAGACTTTGCGATGTATCAAGCCAAACAAAAAGGAAACGACCAAATGGCACGCTTTAATCAAACTGTTTTTAAAGCTCAAACGAATCAAAAGGCGGATTAGATTTTAAAATCTAACCCGCCTTTTTGAATACAATTTATTCGTTAATCACAAAATCACTATTTTCTAGTTTATACCAAGTATAAGCATCCCCATCAATCATCCAGGTTACTTCAAATTGATCGGGAATCATCATGTCATTCACCTCAACATAGTTTTTAACTTCACCGATACAAAGCAGTCTTTCTGCGGTTTCATCCGTATCTTTATAACGCATGGCTTCTACTTTTAAAAGACGCCCTGATGCATCAAAATGAAAGTCTGCGCTGACGGTAATCTCTTTATAAGTCAGGGTGGCTTTTGCAGTGTGTGTATCGATTGCTTCCCATGACATATAGTCTTCTAGTGCTGCTGTAGGATAAGCAGGCAGTTCTAGTAAAAAGCGGTGCATGGCTGATTCATTCAGCTTTGCACTTTCTTTTTCGTTCACTACATTTACTAACCCGCCCAGATTAATTTGCATCGAAGCTTTTCCGTTTTTAAAAATATCAAGTCCATAAGTCTTAACAATTGGCATCATGTGAATATCGACATGCCATAAGAAACTAGGTTCACTCACATTCACCATTTGAAACGCATTCGCTTCTACCCAATTATCTTTACTTTGATCGAGTTGCATCAAACCTGTTTGGGTAAAGGTAAGCGTCTTAATACGCTCTTTCCCTAAAACATTAGAATAGCTTAACCATTCTTTAACCACATCAGGTAAGCCTTCTAAATCACTTTCTTTAATAATGTTCGCTTCACTATCATCTAATGGAAAGGCGTCTTTGCTACTTTTAACGTTTTGTTTAAACATAAACGTTCCTATTATTAAAATACCCACGATCATTACAATAAACAAGGTTAATATAACCCACCAATAACTCATTAAAAACTGTTTCATAGTATCCTCAATTTCTAATCCCTTTTAATAAGAACCCAACTTGCTCTTTAACAAGTTCTTCAATCACCGCTTCGTCTTTAATCTGTTCAGTAATCAGTCTTAAGGTAAGCCCGTAATGGCTGATCCATAAAGCTTTTCCTAAAGCTTTAAAATCAGCATCATTAAATTCATCTTGTTCATACCCTTTTTCTAACAACTGATTTAAATACACCAACGCTTTAGTCTCTTTTCTCAACACCTCTGTTTTATTTAATACAACAGGGTGTTGACTCATCATCATCGTTTGATATAAATCTGGCATTGTTAACGCCGCTTTGATATAGTTAGTAAACTTGCCTATAATCATCATTTCAAAGGATTCTGTCTTAATATCTTCTAATGCTGCATCAAGTAATATTTGATACCCTTCTTCTAGTAACGCAAATAAAAGGGCCTCTTTATGATCAAAATACTGATAAATACTCCCTGGTGTAAACCCAACGGATTTAGCCACCGCTCTGATTGATAATCCTTCTAAGCCCTTATTACGGATAATAGCTTTAGAAGCATCTAGGATTTTCCCTTTTACCGATGCCCGAGCGTCTTCTGTCATCTTTTGTCTCATTTTATCACCTTTCATTAAACAACGTTTAATTAAACACTGTTTATTTTATAACATATTTCAAATTTGTCAAGAAAATCTATAAAAAAATACCAAGACCCTATGGTCTTGGTACTACACTATTTTTTGTTTTCTTCTATTACATATCCAATATAGCCTGCGATAAATAAAGATCCAAACAGTATCTGAACAATAATGGCACTAGCCATATCTTCTGCATGTGAATCAACAATAGCTATAATCGAGAACACCATAAGTCCAGCAACCCCAATAAGAGCTAATCCTAAACTTATCTTTTTCATTGTATCCCTTCTTTCATTTGAAGATTAATGTAAGGTTAAATCAATATTATTACAATGAATATCTCATGTATAAGTAAACGCTCATACTGATTAATAAAACAGAAAAGCTACACCAATTATTATTACACTTATTACCATTCCTACTGAATAGCCAATACTCCTAAGTAAGTGATTATAATATTTACTTTTATCTTTTATAAATAAGACTATTGATACAACTAAAAATAGTATTGGAATAATAATAAACACTGTAATACTAGCCACCATCATAATGAATGATGACTTCCCCCAGGCTCCAATAAGAAAGCCGGTAATACCTAATAATAAAAATAGTATAAATTGTAATCTTCTCTTGTTCATATTATTCCTCCATAACCGAATGCATATTAACAAAAATTTTGAAAGTGACTAAACCAATATAGCTTCTTATGTATTCACATAATATTTAGCTTTACTTCCATAACGCCTAGAGTTTTCATAAATTTTCCAGATACCATAGGTTGCCAAGAATTAGTACCTATCGTTATGTGTTTCCCGTTTTTACTAAGGTAGTTTCTAACAACAATATCAGAGATAGAAAACGCATATCAAAAAAATCAATTTCAAATGTTAATACAACTGTCCTTAAAAGATGTAAAATCATCTGAAAGAAAAAAAATATAGTTCTTTAACCTTTTTTGCTTAGTCACCAATTGAATTAGTTTTGTCTCTCTATAATAAGATGAAAAACATTTTCACATGGGCATGTTTATTTAATCTTATAGTTGTCCTCACCAAATATAAGATTATGACTAAGTAATACCGTTACTAAAAAATGTCATTAAATACTTAAATTATTTTGCAAATATACTATCTATAATAAGAAAGCAAATCCAGCATAAAATTAAGAATGGTCGGGAAGACAGGTTTCGACCAGCCCAGTCTTCCCCTTATTTTTACAGTTATTACATTCTATTTTAGTCGCTTTATTAAACTTTAGAACTGTGTTTCCTTTGATAGTTCTCTCCTATATAGGAATTACTGACCTTTTTCTGACCTATGTGTCTGATAAATATATTAGGAGTAAATTTTCAAAAACTATTTCGAAGGTATATGTCTTTCTATCTAATTCAAAATTTTATCCCAACTTAACACCATAATTAAGATACTTATAATTTTGTGAAAGATTACTTAAAGCATACTTGTCTTAACAAAATGTAAACTACATGATAATGAGTTCGACACTCTACATGTCCGCATTTATTAGTTTACATTTGAGACCAATTTAGATTGAAATATTTAACACTTTGTATTTAAATCCTTATCACATTTGAAGAGATCTATAATGTCTTCATTAAGCTTACATAAGTTTTCTTTCAGATCCAGCCAATATTTTTGACTATGTGATTTAATATACTCTAACGCTACCTTAGGACAAAACTCCTGTTTAAAATTTGGAGAATTAAAATAATCTATAATATCATCAATATTCATTTCACGAACCACGTGGCACTTTTTTACAGCAGGAGATTCATTTATAAAGCTACGAAATACATCATCTGAATCAATTTCTAAAACCAAATATTTCACATCTTCTTTGGTTGTATTTTCTTTTGAAAATAGATGAGTCCATAGAAAAACTTCAATGGGATTATCTGAAAAATGAATGCCTCGTTTTCCAGAATCAGCGACTACCTTAGGAAAATCCGAATAATCGTTGACACCATTCATATCAGTAAGATTACGACTTACAACCTTATACACCCTAATTATCTCACCCACTGTAAAATAACCTTTGTAAATAACTTTTTTTCATTGACTCATATTTTTTAATGGTTTTCTCTTCTTTTTGAATCAAACGATCAAAAGCACTTAGAAACCCACCTATTTTTTCTTGCTCTACTAAATTAGGCTTGGGAACCTTCATATTTTTAATTATTTTACTTGAAAGATTTGGTTGCCCACCTTGCGTATATTTCGTAACTAATTTTTTTCTGTTATGTTGAAAATATATATGAAGGAAATAATGGTTAAACTCACTACTTCTTATCGCTAAAACTGCTTGGTTAATTGCACCACTAATTTTTGATATTGCAGTTTTTCCACTGGTAGCCCCATACATTGCAAATAGAAGATCGCCTTCTCTAACCATTTTAGCCGAACTATTTTTAAATCCACTTTCTGATATAAAAAGTTTAGTATCTGTTTTATCAATCTCAGAAGATCTGATAAATGGTATTTCTCCATTATAATAGTTCGAGTTTGTTGAACTTGGTGTTCCACCAGAAAAACAGTTTATATATTTTCCTAACTTACCATTTTCCCACGTTGCATAAAGATTATTTGGTTGATTATCAAATTTTAAGTTTATATCCAGCAATATTTCAGTATATTTATACTTATACTTCTTCAGCAAATCAACCTTATCCCTTTGCTTCTCAATCAAACGATCAAAAGCACTTAGAAACCCACCTATTTTTTCTTGTTCCTTATAAGTTGGCATTTCCATAGGTATATCAAGAAGTTTGTTCTTAGATATATTATATCTTGTCGAACCTTGTCCAAGTCTAATTATTTTCCTTCTAACGGAGTTAGAGTTAAGCAAATAGGACATAAAGTAATGATCTCTTTTCTCATCAGAAGTCCAACCAAAACAAAAACTATTCAAATAAGTTGGCTTTTTGCCTAAATATACACTTGCTATACCAACTTCATCGCGAGTTTCACTACTTGTTGTAAATAGAATATCTCCATGTTTAACAACATTTTGTTTTCCGTTTTCGTTTAAAAAAGTTCCATTGGGTTCTCTAATAGCACTTTTAGAAAATACATCCATATAAGTTATATACATAGCATTATCTTTTGTAGTATTAAAATAATCTTTATTTAGTCCGCTAATGCCAGTGTAGCCCTTCCCAAACTTACAAAGTTTTATATATTCCCATTTTGGAAACTCGTTCCCATTTTCATCTTTAAATCTTAATCGCTCCATAAAATCCTCCTCCCTATTTAATTTCTGGTTCATCAAGTTCTCGCAAATACTTATTGATTTCTGCTTTAATTTCTTCAATCTCTTGATTGGTAGAATCTAAGTCTTTACGAACTTGATCTAAGTCAATGGGTTCTTCCTCTTCAAAGGTATCCACATATCTTGGAATATTTAAGTTGTAATCATTTTCTTTAATCTCATCAAGCGATGCTACATAGGAGTATTTATCAATTGCTTCACGCTTTTCATACGTATCGACAATCTTATCAATATGCTCATTTAATAGGGCATTTTTATTTTTGTTTTTCTCATATTCATTAGATGCATCAATGAATAAAATATCTTTATTCTCTTTACACTTCTTAAAGATTAAAATCGTTGTAGGAATTGATGTTCCAAAGAAGATGTTTGCTGGTAGTCCGATGACCGCATCAAGATAGTTTTTGTCTTTGATTAAATACTTACGAATTGTTTCCTCTGCGGCACCACGGAATAAAACACCGTGTGGTAATACGACTGCCATAGTTCCATCATCCGCAAGCAAGTGAATCATATGTTGAACAAATGCGTAATCTGCTTTTGATTTAGGAGCGAGTTTTCCGTATCCGCTAAAACGCTCGTCATCTAAGAACTTATCACTCGCCGTCCACTTTGCAGAATATGGTGGATTTGCGACAATCGCTTCAAACTTCTTCGTCATATGATCTTCATTTGGATATTCAAGCGTATCATTGTTTTCAATATCAAAACGATAATATGGCACACCGTGTAATAACATATTCATACGTGCCAAGTTATAGGTTGTTGGCTCTTTTTCTTGTCCGTATAGTTTCCCTGCTTTTTCATCAACCATTTTACGCACTCTTAAAAGAAGTGATCCAGAACCACAAGTCGGGTCATAAACATCTCTTAACTTAGTCTTACCTAATGTCACAATACGTGCCATAATCTCTGAAACGGCTTGTGGTGTGTAAAATTCGCCTGCTTTCTTACCCGCATTCGCTGCAAACTGCCCAATCAGATATTCATACGCATCCCCAAGAATATCAATATCAGAATCTTGCAACATAAAATCAATATCATTAACCTTCAATATAATCTTACTAATCAGTTTAGAACGTTCCGCTTCACCACGGCCTAACTTTGAAGAATCTAACACCATATCATCAAATAACCCTTCAAAATCATCTTGTGAATCTTGTCCCACAGTAGATGCTTCTAAATGCTTCACTGCTTTATCAAGCATTGAGATATCAAAGCGACCTTCTTGAATCTTTTCAACTAAACTTGAATATAAATATTCGGGTTCTATAAAATAGCCTAACTCAGAGTTCTGTAATAACTCTTCTTTTAAAGCTTCTTTAATATCTTCGTCATTCCACGCTTCTTGATAAGTAATTCCGTCTTCTTTTAGATATTTTTCTTCTGCAATATAGGTTAAGTTCTCACTTAAATATCTAAAAAATATTAACCCTAAAATATAATCTTTAAATGAACTCGCGTCCATATTTCCTCTTAAATCATTAGCCATCGCCCATAACTGTTTTTGTAGTGCTTGTTGTTGCTCTGCTTGCTTTACCATTCTTCATTTCCCCTTTTCTTATTGTATAGTCCATTTAAATAATCCATTACTGTTTTTTTATGATTCATTACCTTTTTTTCATACTGTAATTCTTGTTTATATACTTTACCAATAGTTCGTTGTGTATCAAATGGTGGTGTCTTAAATGATATTTCTCTTAATGCCCTAACCGGGATCATCTTCAATGCTGATCCTTGAATAAAAGAATTAAGTTCACTCTGAAATAAGTAGTTTTCATTAAAGAGCCACATTAAAAAATAACTATCATATAAGGTGTCATCAAAAACTAAACGAACAAAATTGGTTGGCAATATCGCTCTTTCTTGTTTTTCTTCAATAACCATAGCCTTGCGAGATGTTAGCGCAAAAACTAAATCCCCGTTTTGCACCAAAACATACCTGTCTTCATTATCTTCTGGTAAATTGACTGTTTTGTCAAAATCCATATCAATACTCTCACCAGACCGGTAAGATAATTCCTGCAAAGTAATTACAGGATACTTTTTTAATGACTCAGAAAACATGTCCTGAACACGACTTAATACAACCCCCGGTCTTACTTCAATAAATAATTGTTTATTCATCCCTTCACCTCTTTTTGTTATTTTTAAAAATCACATTACAACAATAGTATAACACATAAAACCTCAAATAATGGGTTTTATTGTAATTTTTTAAAATAACATATAAAATAACCGACAGTCATTGTCGGTTATTTCTCTTAATAAAGGGAAGAAACTTCTTCTAATAAATCTCTAATTATTTCTGTTCTTCTCTTTTTTTCTTTGAATTTTCCATTAACATTATCTCTAATATGTTGATGTGGCATGGTATTGGCATATTGATATTCTGCCATGAATTCTTTAATAATCATTGGTTCGACTTTTGTTTCTTCACTGACATACTGGATTTTTTCATCAATTTCTTTATCTAAGAAATCGTTATATTCTTCTTCTATAACAGCTTCTTTTTCTAAGGTCGGTAAGACGGTCTCGATAAATTTTCTTAAAAGTTCTATTTTACTGTGCAGTGCATCAGTATCGCTTTGATCTAAGATCTTACGAATTCTTTCTAAATCTTTTTCTCTTCGTTTCTCGTTCTCAAAATCGATATTAGATAATAAATTTAAAATATAATCTACATCAACTTTATCTCTGGCAAGAAGCTCAATCTCAAAGTCAACATCCGCTAAAACAGAAATCTTTTCTTTTTCACTACGATCGCGGCTCATATCTAAATATTTAGATTTGTAATCCGCATACTCTTGTTCAGAGATGCCGATGGTAGTTTCCGTAAACTCAAACTCTAAAAAGTTCCTAAGCGTTGTCAATACTCTTGTAAGTCCTCTAAAGCTTTCAATAAACTCTCGTTTATCCGTTGACACTTCCAAATCATCCACACTCTGTATAGTAGGGGTTATATTTTTTAGACGACTTACCCAGTTCAATGCTTTATCAATATAGGTTTCATAAGGGTCTAATAACACTGTATCTGTCGCATCGCTTTTAGAATACAAATAAATAGCGTCGTCCACATCATTTTTTTTAGTTAAGAAAGACACTATATTTCCAAATGGTTTTCTTGGTGAGTGAACTCTATTTGTTCTTGAAAAGGCTTGAATTAAGTTATGATATTTAAGTTTTTTATCAAGATACAAAGTATTAAGCATTTTCGAATCGTACCCAGTTAAAAACATATTTACCACAATTAAAATATCAATCTCTTTATTCTTAAACCTTTTTGAAACATCAGAAAAATATTGCGCAAACGTGTCTGTAGAGAAATTTGTTTCAAACTGTTTATTGTATTGTTTAATTGCATCTTCTAACTGATCGCGATGTAGGTTTTCTCCTTCACCAACTTCATCATTCGGCTGGTAGGAGAAAATTTTCGCAATCACTAAATCATCGCTGTGTTTTTGAAATTCTTCATAGTATTTATTGGCCATCTTTATACTAGATGCTGCGAATAAAGCATTAAATTCTTTATTATTTGTCTTTATGGGATGAACTTCTAAGACTTTTTTAACCACTTGCTCAACTCTTTCATCACTTTCAATGACTTCAGTAGTGTCAATCGCTTCTACATCAACATCTTGAGCTAATGGGTTAATATCATATGATTTTAAATAATCTACTTTAAACGCTAAAACATTTCCATCATCAATTCCATTCTTAATGAGATAATGATGAACTTGCTTCCCAAACAAATCCCCTGTTGCTAGTTCATTGTTTGCGGTTTCTTCAAATATAGGTGTCCCTGTGAAACCAAAGTATTGCGCATTATTAAAATGTTTCTTGATTCTTTTATGCATATCACCAAACTGAGTTCGATGACATTCATCAACAATAAAGACAACACGTTTATCGCGATAAGTCTCCATTGTTTTTTGATAGCGTCTATTTTTAATCGCATTATCCATTTTTTGAATCGTACTAATAATTAACGGTTTATTCGGATCTTCAAATTGCTTTACTAGTGTTGTAGTTTTATCGGTCATATCAACACTATCTTTTTCAAACTTATTAAACTCAGCAAGAGTTTGAGCATCTAAGTCTTTTCTATCCACTAAAAAGATAACTTTTTCAATAGCTTTGATTTCAGTTAATAGTTGTGCTAATTTAAATGAAGTTAGTGTTTTACCTGATCCAGTAGTATGCCATACATACCCATTATTTCTTGTTTCTGAAGCCAAATCGACAAGTTTTTCTACTGCATAGACTTGATAAGGCCTCATCACCATTAATGCTTTATCTGTATCATTAATAACCATAAACTTCGCAATCATCTTTGCGATTTGGCATGGTCTAAAAAAGGACTTTGCAAAAGCATCTAAATCATTGATTTTCTTATTATCTATATCTGTCCAAAAAAATGATTGTTCAAACCTTAATAGTTTATCTGAATTGGATACATATTTTGTATTAACACCATTAGAAATGACAAATAACTGGGTGTAGTTAAACAACCCTTTAAACGATTCTCTTTTATAACGATTTACTTGATTAAAGGCTTGTTTAATTTCCATACCACGGCGTTTTAATTCTACTTGAACTAATGGCATCCCGTTAATTAAAATTGTCACATCATAACGATTAACGCGTCGGTTTTCAATTGTTATTTGATTCGAAACTTGAAATATATTCTTACACCAATCTATTTTATTAAATAGCTCAATGTAAACTCTTTTCCCACTCTCTAACTCAATAACCTGTTTTTGCCTTAAATTCTTAGCACTATGGAAAACACCTTTTCCAGACTTAGCCGTCATAAAAAGAAGTTTATCAAACTCCTTTTCAGTTAAAGGCTTATCAATATTACCGGCTTTAATATTATGTTTTTCTATTTGTGTTTTAAAATTAGCAATGAGTGCAGCTTCATCCTCGATTTTAATAAACTCATACTTTAAATCATTTAGCGTTTTTATAAGACTATGTTCAAGTAATGCTTCAGGTTGAACCCCATTTTTTGACATAAACATCACATCCTCTTCAAGTGTTTATTTTAACACTTTTTACTACTACTGTCATTATCTAATGGTCACTGTAAAATATTAAAAATATCATCACTAATATTGACTAAATCAACGAAATTTTTTCATACAAAGTCTCTTTCTTTTGTTTCACATAAATATAAAGAAGATAATATGCATTCATTCTTATAATTTCAATTTTTGCGTTATCATTTATTTTACTAAAATCTTTTAATACTCTATTCCTTATACCATTTTCTTTAAATATTTCTTCGATTTTATTGAAAGTATTGTTACCTAAAATATTAATAAGCTTGTCTTTGTTATTACTTAGGATTCCATTGAGTGTTCTATATCTTCCTTGTGAGTTAATTTCTATCTCCGAATTTTTTATTGGTTCAAGAATTTCAACAACAAGACGTTCAATTAATGGTAGTAAGTAATACAAGGCTAGTGTATGTTGTGTGTTGTCAAGCGATGCTAAGTCTCTTCTAACTGCAGTATAAAAATCATTAAAAAAATTATATGATGATAACTTAACTTTTATTACATTATTCATATCGTACAAGCTTTCGATGGAACTCATTGAATATCGCTCTCCAATCTATATTTTTGTAACCTTTTACAATCTCTTTTTCTTCATGTATAAACCCATATCTTAAAAAATGATATCTATTAACATGTGCATTCTTAATTATTTTTAAGTTTTGTAATAAAGATTCATTTTGGCTATCATGGTCTTTATTTTTGTCATCTAAGAAATAATTTATTAATTCAATTAAATTATGACTATATTTCCTGTGCTTTTTAACAGCTTCAAACTTACTTTTGTAATTGCTATCTATCGAAATACGGTATTTTAAATATAGCTCTATCGATAGTAAAAGATTATGCATATAAATTGAATGTTCTATATACGTATTATTATTATTTTGTATAGCAAGCTCTAACATTACTAGTAGTTCTTTTGCATTTAGAAAAAGCCCCCTTAAATATTCTTCTAATGGGTTTTTGGAAGTAGCAATAGTCACATTATCTTTAAACTCCATTGTCTAGCTCCACAATAATATTTCTTAGCGCTACTATTAGGGCCGTTAATATAATTAGTTGAGATTTATATGATCTTTCAATGATATTACCATGAATCAAATCATGTCTAAGATTTATCCCATCACTAGAATATAAGAAAAAATAAATTAAAAAGAAATCAGATTTTAATTTTCTATGTGATTCATTCTCCATTAACACTTGTAATCCGTCAGTCGGGTTTTCTTTTTTTGAAACCTTTTTAATAAAGGTTTCAATTATATTAATTAACATAATTGAAAAAACTTTATTATTTTTAATGTTATCAGGATTAATATCTAATTTAAACATTAATAATATTTCTTTTTTGAAAAAATCGATAAACTTAGAGTAATCGATAACATACTCTAAAATAGCGATATTTAAATCTTGTCTACTTAAATATCTATTTCTAAATAAATAATAAAACTCTTTGTTTTTTATATACGTTTTCTTCTCAATATCCTTATAGATAGATACAATGAACTCTTCAAGAAATATATCATTCAGCTCAGTCTTATAGTGCGAACCTTTAAACTCAAAGTTTTTAAACATATGAAAAAAAGAAATTTCCTCATCTTCAATAAGATTGTTTATAAAATTATTCAGTTCTAAATGAATAAATCCATATATATTATAATAGTTTTTTTCTGTCATAGTTTTTGCTGTTTCGATAACAGTCGGTTCAATTGGAATGTCTATTGGTAGTAGTTCAGATTCAAAGTCTGTTTTCTTAGTCAAATAACGTTTGTATGACAATACAGTTCTTTGGAGGTGATTCAGCTTAATAACATAATCAAATGATTTAGTCTTTAAAATAGCAATTTTTATCACGATATCCTCAATTTGTGATATTTTACTAACAATAGAATCACTAGAATCTATTAAATAATTATATACTTCAATCAACTGATTCAAAGCTATTTTAAAGCAAGAATCACTACTAATGATTTTCTTCTCATACATTTTTATTATAAGTCTATAATCTTGAATACTGAGTTTTTTGTCTTCAATGTAGTTTATAAACACATTTGCTATATCTTTATCATTTAATAAAGTTTTTCTATCTTTAAGCTTTAAAAAATGTTCGTACATGAATTTACCCTTACTTAATATACTTACGATAATGTGGGGCAATAACTCAGGTTCAAGATTTATCATATTACTAGCAATGAGCGTTCTACTTAAGTATGCAGGGGTAAACCCAGGAAGATTTAATATGTTTTCCTCATACAGTTTTATATAATACTCAAACAAAGCAATCTTTTTTGAGTCTGTTTCACGTATCACTTCTTTAGAAACATAGATACTCTTAATTTTATTAACAGTTTCTTCTTCCCCACTTAGATAATCTTCATGTTTTAAGGACTTATTATACATGAATAATAACTCTAATAAAAACCCTCTAAATATAATCATTGGAGTTTCTTTCAAATCCTCATTTATTAAACTATTAGTAACACAAATAATCTCTTCT
>Ga0194137_10000599_pt1 | contig 23403 bp, 20 predicted proteins | sample TARM_MetaG_T3_14_FD_134025 | JGI IMG/M metagenome (GOLD analysis project Ga0194137, IMG submission 134025) | Freshwater microbial communities from Pennsylvania, USA, analyzing microbe dynamics in response to fracking - TARM_MetaG_T3_14 (version 2) | ecosystem: Environmental > Aquatic >... | reverse complement strand
TCGGCCATCAGTTCCAGTGCGTTTTCCATGGCCCGGTCGGCGGCCCGGAAGCCGGCCTGGTCGCCATCAAAGCAGAACACAATGTGCCTTACCTGCTTCAGCAGCGCTGTCAGGCTGTCCTGGTTCGTCGCCGTGCCCAGTGTCGCAACGGCATAGTGAATGCCGTGCTGGGCGAGGGCGATGACATCCATGTAGCCCTCGACAACCAGCAGCTTGTCCAGCTGCCGGATGGCCTGCTTGGCTTCGAACAGCCCGTAGATTTCGCGGCTTTTGTGGAATACATCCGACTCCGGAGAGTTGATGTATTTCGCCTTGTCATCCCCAAGCGTGCGGCCACCGAAGGCAATGGTTCTGCCCCGGCTGTTCCGGATCGGGAACATCACCCGGTTCCGGAACAGGTCTCTGGGCCTGCCGTATTTGTCGGACACCGTGCCGGTTTCGATCAGCGGGCCCTGCAGGTCCTTGCTGGCGGCATCAAACAGCGCGGTACCGGTTGAGGGGGCATAGCCCACCTGGTACTGCTCAATGATGCTGTTGTCCAGGCCCCGTTGCTGCAGATAGTCCTGCGCATAGGCGCCTTGCTGACCCTGGAGCGATGTCTGATAGAAACGGCTGGCAAAATCCAGGGCGTCGGTTAATGTTCGCGCCTGCTGGATTTCCTGCTTTGCCGCCCGGTCGTAGGGCACTTCCAATCCCACCCGTTTGGCCAGTTCCTCGACCGCCTCGGTAAAGCCCAGCCCTTCAAATTCCCTGACAAAGCTGATGGCATCGCCATGGGCGCCGCAGCCGAAACAGTGATAGAAGCCCTTGTCCGGCCGGACATTGAACGAGGGTGTTTTCTCGTCGTGGAACGGGCAGCAGGCCTTGTAGTTGGCCCCGGCTTTCTTGAGCGTAATGCGTGAACCGATCAGTTCTGCCAGGTCGATACGGTCCAGCAGATTTTCAACAAACTGTTGAGGGATCAGTCCGCTCATGGGGGCTCCACATCAGGCCGTCATCGGAGTTGGCCAATAGCCAAAAATGCCGCCGAAGCCAGGCCTCGGCGGCATTTTTGAGTCGCTCTGTGCAGCCTGCGGCTGTACAGGCAATCAGTGCTTTGCAGTCAAGCGGCGTCAGGTCAAACTCAGTACAGACGCTCGAACTTGCGCTGTTCCCGCTGAAGCTTCTTGAGATGACGCTTAACGGCAGCGGCTGCTTTGCGCTTACGAACAGCGGTCGGCTTCTCGTAGTGCTCACGACGACGTACTTCAGAAAGTACACCCGCTTTTTCGCAGGAACGCTTGAAGCGACGCAGGGCTACGTCAAACGGTTCATTCTCTTTCACTTTAACAGCTGGCATTCGAAAATCACCTACCTGATAGATTCGGTTTCAATTTTGTCCGTCTGGCTGGGCCAGACCGGTTCTCGATCCCTGGTCAGATTGGCTAAAACTCGACCAGTGCATATTTTAGGGCGGCAATGATAGCGCCTGCCTTATGGCGAGGTCAATGTTTGTTCGATGAATCTGCCAGTGGGTTTCGGGTTTCTGCTAAAATGCGCGTCGTTTTCATTTCTGCCAACCAATGTGGCCCGACATTATGCTGATTCTGGGTATTGAAACCTCCTGCGATGAAACCGGCGTGGCGCTGTATGACACCGAAACAGGGCTGCTGGGGCACGCCCTGTTCAGCCAGATTGATATGCACGCGGATTACGGCGGTGTCGTGCCTGAGCTGGCGTCCCGGGATCACGTCCGCAAGCTTCTGCCCCTGTGCGATCAGGTACTGTCTGATGCGGGCAAGTGCCGGGCCGACATAGACGGCATTGCCTACACCGCCGGGCCGGGCCTGGTGGGCGCCCTGATGGTCGGTGGCTCGGTGGCCCATGCGCTGGGTTTCGCCCTGGGCATTCCCGTGCTGGGCGTGCACCACATGGAAGGGCATCTGCTGGCGCCCATGCTGGAGGACAATCCGCCTGCGTTTCCGTTTGTGGCACTGCTTGTTTCCGGTGGTCATACCCAGCTGGTCAGGGTGGATGGCATTGGCGAATACCAGATGCTGGGCGAATCGGTAGACGACGCCGCCGGTGAGGCCTTTGACAAGACCGCCAAGATGCTAGGCCTGGACTATCCGGGCGGCCCCCGGGTGGCGGCACTGGCGGAAAAAGGCGCGGAAGGCCGCTACCGGTTCCCGAGGCCAATGACCGACCGGCCCGGGCTGGATTTCAGTTTCAGCGGCCTGAAAACCTTTACCCTCAATACCGTGAATGCAGCCCGGGAGGCCGGTAACCTCGATGATCAGACCCGGGCGGATATTGCCCTGGCGTTCGAAGCCGCCGTGGTGGATACACTGACCATCAAGTGCCGCCGGGCCCTGGAGCAGACAGGCTGCAAGCGTCTGGTGATCGCCGGGGGTGTCAGTGCCAATAAACGGCTGCGGTTGGGCCTTGAGAAAATGACCGGCAAACTCAAAGCCAGCGTGTTTTACGCCCGCCCAGAATTCTGCACGGATAACGGCGCGATGATTGCGTACGCCGGTGCCCAGCGGATGCAGGCGGGCCAGCAGGACGGAGAGCGGATTGTGGCGGTGCCCCGATGGCCGATGAACACGCTGCCACCGATCAATGAACCTCGATCCACCGGGTTGGTGGACTGATCATCAAAGCCCCGCTTCGCGGCCCTGGGCCAGCCGGATCAGGTTGTTGCGGTGGCGAACCACGATCAGCAACGCGAGCAGGCCGAACAGGGGCAGGGTTTCCGGTTCAAGCAAGGCGCTGATCAGTGGGCCGCTGACAATGGCCACCAGAGAGGCGAGGGCGGAAATGCGCCAGCGCCAGATCACCAGTATCCAGATGGCCGCCATTATTACCGTGGTGATCGGTGCCAGGGCAAGGCCGGCGCCCAGTGCGGTTGCTACGCCTTTGCCACCCTTGAACCGGTAGAACACCGGAATCATATGCCCGGTGACGGCGCACAGGGCAACGACCGCCTGAACCATCACGGAAAGCCCCGCCGCGTGGGCCAGCCAGACCGGCAGCCAGCCTTTGGCGGCATCCAGAGCGAGAGTCAGCAAGGCCGGCGGCCAGCCACCGGTGCGGTAGACATTGGTGGCGCCCGGGTTGCCGGAACCCTGGGCCCTCGGGTCCGGCAGTTTCCACAGGCGGCACACTGGCAATGCGAACAGCACCGAGCCTGCCACATAAGCGGCGAAGCAGAGCAAAACCGTTAACACCGGGTCACTGGGAAGCATGTCGTGGGCTCGGAAGCAAAGACGTATCTGGTTAATGTGTGCGAAAATGCCTGCCCTGAAAACGCGGGCCGGCCTGATCACAGTATCCCCTGGTTGTGCGTTATTCAATCACCAAAGAGTGGAAGAATCCGGGAGTATCCTTGGCAGACACCGTATTGATCGAAGGCCTGGTTGTGGAAACTGTGGTTGGCGTTTACGACTGGGAGCGGGAAGTCACCCAGAACCTGGTGGTTGATCTGGAAATGGCCTGGGATAACCGCGTGCCGGGCCAGACAGACGATGTCGCCGACGCCCTGGATTACGCCGCTGTCAGTGCCCGGGTGGAGAGTTGTCTGCAGGCGCTCAGGCCAAAACTGCTTGAATACGGGGCAGAGGTTCTCGCGAGAGCGCTGCAGGATGAATTTGGCATAGAGTGGTTGCGACTGGCGATACGCAAGCCGGGTGCCGTACCCTCGGCCCGGGCGGTGGGCGTGCGGATCGAGCGGGGCGAGAAAATTGAGAGGAAGATCGAGAGAGGGGATCGGTAATGGCCAGGGCTGTCCGGGTTTACATCAGCATCGGCAGCAATGTGAACAGGGAGCATTACGTCACGGCCGCGCTCGATGCCCTGTCTGTGTGGTTTGGCGAACTGACCATCTCCCCGGTCTATGACAGCGAGGCTGTCGGCTTTGACGGCTCTCCCTTTCTGAACCTGGTGGTGGGTGTGGATACGTCTTTGCCCGTTGCCGAGCTGTCACGGCGTTTCAAGCAACTGGAGGCCGACAACGGCCGGCGCCGGGATGTGCCGAAATTCAGCGCACGAACCCTGGACCTGGATATTCTCACCCATGGTGATGCGGTCGGTCGGGTCGACGGTGTCGAGCTCCCTAGAGGGGAAATCCTGAAGAACGCCTTCGTGCTGAGGCCACTGGCGGATATCGCGCCTGAGGACGTGCATCCGGTGTGCGGCAAATCCTATGGCCGGTTATGGCGGGAATACAGCACCGGCCAGAAGCTCTGGCCGGTGAATTTCAGCTGGCAGGGCCGGCAGATATCAAACGCTGCCGGCTGATCGGAACCGTTCAATGAGGTGATCGGTCGAGCTGTCGCTGGCCTGGTTGCCGTCTTCCTCGCCAAGCAGGCGCGGAAGAATGCCCTTACCCAACTGTTTTCCGAGCTCCACGCCCCACTGATCAAACGAATCCACATCCCAGATCACGCCCTGTACGAAGGTGCGGTGCTCGTAAAGGGCAATGAGGGCACCTACGGTTTCCGGGGTAACCTTGTCCATGGTCAGGGTATTGCTCGGTTTGTTGCCCGGGATCACCTTGTGGGGGGCAAGCTGTTCTGCCTCTGTGTCGACAAGCCCTTCCGCTTTCAGTTCCGCCCGGGCTTCCTCCAGTGATTTCCCGGCCATCATCGCCCGGGACTGACTCAGGCAATTAGCGAACAGGTCGGCGTGATGGGTTGCCACCGGGTTGTGGGTTTTCAGGGGGATGATGAAATCCGCCGGAATCAGCCGGGTACCCTGGTGGATCAGCTGGTGATAGGCATGCTGGCCATTGGCGCCAACGCCGCCCCAGATGACCGGGCCGGATTGCCAGGACAGGGCATCGCCACCCTGGCTCACGCTTTTGCCGTTGCTTTCCATGTCCAGCTGCTGAAGGTGGTCCGGCAGACTGCGCAGGTAATGATCGTAGGGCAGTATGGCGTGGGTCTCGGCGCCCCAGAAATTGTTGTACCAGACGCCCAGCATGGCCATGACTACCGGCAGATTCTCCGCCAGCGGCGCTTGCCGGAAGTGCTGGTCCATGGCATGGGCACCGGCCAGCAGCGCCCGGAAGTTGGCCATGCCAACGCTGAAGGCAATGGGCAGGCCGATGGCTGACCAGAGCGAGTAGCGGCCACCTACCCAATCCCACATCGGGAAGACATTGTCCGGATCGATGCCGAAGTCCCGCGCTGCCGGTACGTTAGCGGTTACCGCCATGAAGTGCTGTGCGACCGCCTGCTCATCACCGCAGCGATCGAGAAACCACTGCCGCGCCACCTTGCTGTTTTCCAGGGTTTCCTGGGTCCGGAACGACTTGGACTGGATCAGGAAAAGGGTGGTTTCCGGGGTTACCTGCCGAAGTGTTTCGCAGATTTCGGTGCCATCGATGTTGGCGACGTAATGGCACCGTATGCCGGCTTGCGCATAGGGCTGAAGGGCTTCGCTCACCAGTTTGGGCCCCAGGTAGGAGCCGCCGATACCAACGCTCACCACATCGGTAAAGGGCTTGCCGGTGTATCCGGTGCGGCGGCCAGTGAGGACCTCGTCTACCAGAGTTTCCATGCGTGCCAGGGTACGCCGGACTTCGGCAACGACATCCTGCCCGTCTACCAGAATGGTCTCCGTGCCCGGGTTACGAAGGGCCGTGTGCAGGGCAGGGCGTTGCTCGGTGACATTGACCCGCTGTCCCTGGAGCAGGGCGTCCCGCCTGGCTTCCAGGTTACAGCTGCGGGCCAGCGCCAGCAGTGCGTCCAGAACGTCATCGGTGATCCGGTTCTTGGAGAAATCCAGTGACAGCCCGGCTCCCTCGATAAAATAGCGCCTGGCGCGCCCGGGATCCCGGTTGAAGAGGTCCTTCATGGGAATGCCCTCGAGGCGCTCCCGATGTTCCTTCAGTGTCTGCCATTCGGGTTTCGAGGTCAGTACTGCAGGATGTGCGGGCATCAGAATATCCTTTTCTCTCGTGTTACCGGGCCAGGGTCAGGTTATCAATCAAACGGGTTGTGCCGAGGAAGGCGGCGGCCAGGATCGTAATCTCCTGATCCTCAGGAGCGGCAGGCTTGAGCGTCAGGCTGTTCACGATGTTGAAGTAATCCGGGCGCAGTCCCGCCTCGACCAGGCTCTGTTCAGCTTCGCCTTCCAGGGCCTGGAAGTCTGTACGACCATCGGCGATTTTTGCCGCCGCAGCTTGCAGGCTCTGGTAGACAGCCGGAGCGATCTGCCGTTGCTCCGCAGTCAGGTAGCCGTTGCGTGAGCTTTTTGCCAGGCCGTCCTCTTCCCGCACGGTCGGTGCGCCCACAACGTCCACAGGCATCATCAGGTCCCGGACCAATTTCCGGATCACCGCAAGTTGCTGGAAATCCTTCTCACCGAACACCGCAAAATCCGGCTGCACCATGTTAAACAGCATGGTAACGACCGTGGCAACGCCTTCAAAATGGCCGGGCCGGCTGGCGCCGCAGTGGCCGTCGCTGACGTCCGGCACAACGACCTGGGTCTGGCTGGCCAGCCCTTCGGGGTAGATTTCTTCTGCAGCAGGGGCAAAAACCAGGGTGTTGCCGGCTGAGGCGAGCTTGTCCTGGTCTTCGGCCAGGGTTCTGGGGTAGGTATCGAGGTCTTCACCGGCGCCGAACTGCATCGGGTTGACGAAAATGCTGGTGACCACGACATCGGCCATCTCCGCGGCCTTGCGGACCAGGGAAATATGACCGTCATGCAGGTTGCCCATGGTCGGCACCAGACCAATGGTTTTGCCCTGCCTGCGATAGCCGCGGAGGATGGTTCGGAGTTCTTTCAGGGAATGTACGGTTCTCATGCCTTGAACGTATGCTCCTCTGCGGGAAATGTGCGTTCGCCTACGGCTTTCACATAGGCTTCGATCGCCTCCTGCACAGAGTTTGTCTCAGCGAGGAAATCTTTCACGAATCGGGGTTTTCGGCCAGTTGTGATGCCAAGCATGTCATGTAATACAAGGATCTGTCCGTCAGTATCAGGGCCCGCGCCAATGCCGATAACAGGGGCTTTGACGGCCTGGGCGATACGGGCAGCCAGAGGCGCGGGCACGCATTCCAGCAGGATGGCATCGGCGCCAGCCGCTTCCAGTTCGCAGGCGTGCTCGATCATCATTTCGGCCGCTTTTTCATCGCGGCCCTGGACCTTGTAGCCGCCAAACTTATTGACGAACTGTGGAGTCAGGCCCAGGTGCGCGCACACGGGCACGGCGCGCTCGGTCAGCGCGGTAATGGTTTCTTTCATCCAGTCGGTGCCCTCAAGTTTCACCATGTGGGCGCCTGCTCGCATCAGTTCGGCCGCGTTTTCCAGGGCAGACTCAACCGTGCCGTAACTCATGAAGGGCATGTCGGCCATGATCAGGGATCCGTGGTTACCTTTGGCGACACAGCTGACGTGATACACCATCTGATCCATGGTCACCGGCAGGGTGCTGTCATGCCCCTGAAGCACCATGCCGAGGGAATCGCCGATAAGGATCACGTGAACGCCCGCTTCGCTGACCACCTGGGAAAAGGTGGCGTCATAGGAGGTAAGGGCCGCGAAGGCTTCGCCCTTCCGCTTGAACTCACGCAGGGTATTGATGGTAACAGCCATAGAATCCTTGCCTTTTGGGTGGATGGGCCTGGGCGTGCCGGGGTGCCGGCTTTGAAGTGCTAAGGGTAATCCGCCGGTGGAAGCTTGCGCAAGCGGTTGTCCGGGCATTGCTGGCGCAGTGCGGACAAGGGTGTTCCATCCGGCAGTGCCAGATCCGGCTTCAGATCCAGCAGTGGCTGGAGCACGAAATCGCGGTTTGGCAATTCTTTGTGCGGTACCGTCAGGCGCTCGTCACAGAGCTGCTCATCACCGAACAGCAGCAGGTCGAGGTCGAGGGTTCGGGGACCCCAGTGACGGAGCCGTTCCCGGCCGTGGGCCTGCTCGATGGCCTGCAACTGATCCAGCAATTGGTGGGGCGCCAGCGAGGTTCTCAGCCATACCGCTCCGTTGATGAAATCGGGCTGCTCCTGTGGTCCCACCGGCTGGCTGGCATAAAACCCGGATTGGGCCACCAGGCTGGTGTCCGGCAGCGCGGCCAGCTCGGAAATGGCCCGGGCGAGCTGGGCCGCCGGTTCCTTGAGATTGCTGCCCAGCCCGATGAAGGCATCGCGGATCATTGCTGCGGGGGTTTCTGGGGCGGTTTGCGCCGGCGCTTGCGCTTTTTCGGCGCATCGCTGGTCAGCTGGGACAGCATCCGTTCCTGGCCGCGCTCATCGGTCTGCTGGAACTCGGTCCACCACTGGCCCAAACCAGGCTCAATCTCGCCGGAGGCTTCCCGCACCAGCAGGAAATCATAGGCCGCCCGGAACCGCGGGTGACTCATGGTGGCAAAGGCCCGCTTGCCCTGGCGCCGGGGCAGACGCATCTGCAGTTCCCAGATTTCCTTCATCGGTCCCGAGAAACGCTTGGGAATCGAGGTGGCCTGCACCTGGCGACCAATCACCTTGCCGATGGCGCCGTGCAGTGCCGGCTGGACCGGGTCTCCATTATCCTGTCTGCGGTGCCATTCGGCCTGGAGCGCCGGCCAGAGCATGGCGGCAAACAGGAAGTAAGGCGTAACCGATTTGCCCTGGGCAATGCGGGCATCCGTGTTTTTCAGGGACTGGCGGATGAGCTCGTCCGGCTCGCCGGCTTCGATGGCCCTGACGGTTTCCGGAAACAGGGGGCCCAGCAGGTTATATCGGGTCAGCAGGTCGTAAGTGGCTTCGCCATGGCCTGCGGAAAACAGCTTGAGCACTTCGTCAAACAGTCGGGCCGGTGGAATATGGGTTAACAGCGGTGCCAGTTCCCCGATGGGGGCTTCGGTTTCCGGCTCAATATCAAAGCCCAGCTTGGCGGCAAACCGGATGGCCCTGAGCATGCGAACGGGATCTTCCCGGTAGCGGGTCTCGGGGTCACCAATCAGGCGCAGTTGCCGGTTGCGCAGATCCTCGATGCCGTTGGCAAAATCGATGATGGTGAAGTCGCGGATGCAGTAGTAAAGGGCATTGACCGTGAAATCCCGGCGCAGGGCGTCTTCTTCCTGATTGCCGTAAACATTGTCACGCAGCAGCAGGCCGTGCTCGCTGGTTCTGCGGTCGTCATCGTCAGTGTCGGTATCCGCTTCGGCGGCGTTGCCCCGGAAAGTGGTCACCTCGATGACTTCACGGCCAAACACCACATGGACAATCCGGAACCGCCGTCCGATCAGCCGGGAATTGCGGAACAGGTCGTGGACTTCTTCCGGTGTTGCATTGGTCGCGATATCAAAATCCTTGGGCTTTCCGCCCAGCAGGATATCTCTGACGCCGCCCCCTACCAGGTAGGCCTCATAGCCTGACTTGTTCAGACGATGCAGAACTTTTTTGGCAGGCTCACTGATGGACGAGCGGGAGACGTTGTGCTGGTCTCGGGGGATTTCCCGTCGCTGGTAGGTTCGGGCTTTTTTCTTTCCGTTGCCAGACATGAGTGAGCGGAATTTATCGACCGATTGCTCTACGAGTGTAAAAATTGATTTAGGCATTGAAATCCGTGGCTGCGATGAGCAAAAACCGAGAGTTTAACGGTTTGAGCAGGATTTGCACACGGTTGCCGTGGATAACAGTTCCTGTGCCCAGAAAATCAAAAGGCGGATCCGTTCACACGAATCCGCCCTGAAAGCGTTGACGATCTGCATTGTTTTTGTTTTTACCGGGATTTTTCTTGGTTTTTGTACCCCACTGTGTACCCCCAAAACTGGGGCGTCTCAGCAGTGCAAACGGAAAGCTTTGAATACACAGAGCGGTCAGAGACATTGGGTGGGCCTGGAGTAGCTGCAGCGTTACCTGGAAGGCAATTCTTCTCTACATCTACGACTCACACATGCCGGGGGACCACTAAAAAGCAAAGTACCCAAAACACTCAGTTCGCTCACGTTCTGTTGTTGTTTTTGTTACTGAACGTTTTCCCGCAGCTTTTTGTTTTTGTTGTGGCGCTGCTTTGTCACTCTTGTTCTTGTTGTTGTGCGCTTAATAGGTTGCAGGCCGTGTGCCAGGTTTTGAAATTCTTTTATTAACAGTATCTTAAGATTTTGTAGGGCATAAGTGTTACCCCGTATTCAGCCCAAGTGTTACTGATGTCGCGTTACTTCGGAGGTAAGTGTTACCCACAGGAACACGAGGTAACAAGTGAGCCGGGGTTCACACTATGGCGGGTTCAGTTGCCTGAGGATTTTTTACGTGGAATCCCGAGACGCTGACGACGTTCCCAAAGTGATTTCCGGCTGATGCCCAGTTTCTGGGCCAGCTCTGTCTCACTCATTCGATCCTGGTTCTCGAGCACGAAGTGCTGAAAGTAATCTTCCAGAGACAGGTCGTTGGCGGAGTCTGCATCCCGGGTACGATTCTGCTCATTGTTCCCTTCCACCAGGGTTTCCGGGATGTGCTCATCGCCGCCTTCGCTGTCCAGGTCGAGCAATGCCGGGCTGATGACGTCGCCCTCACAGAGTATGGTGGCCCGTTCAATGGCGTTCTCCAGTTCCCGCACGTTGCCGGGCCAGCGATGGCGCTCGAGGGCCCGCATCGCCTCCGGGCTGAGATTGAGGTTGGGTTTGCCCATTTTCTCACCCTGGCGCTTGAGAAAGCGGCGGGCGAGGCCGAGAATGTCGCTGCGCCGCTCCCTCAGCGGGGGGATCCGGATCTGCATGACATTCAGCCGGTAGTAGAGATCCTCCCGAAACTCGCCTGTCCGTGTCATGGCTTTCAGGTTGCGGTGGGTTGCGGCGATCATCCGAACGTTGACGGTACGGCTCTGGGTTGAGCCCACCTTGCGGATTTCGCTCTCCTGCAGTACCCGTAGCAGGCGGGCCTGGGCTTCGGCCGGCAATTCCCCGATTTCGTCAAGGAACAGGCTTCCGCCATCGGCGGCTTCGATCAGTCCCGTTCTCGCTGAGACAGCGCCGGTAAACGCGCCTTTTTCATGGCCGAACAATTCCGATTCGATCAGGCTTTCGGGAATCGCCGCGCAGTTCACGGAAATCAGCGGCTTGGCTGCGCGGGGGCTCAACAGATGCAGGGCGCGGGCGGCCAGTTCCTTGCCGGTCCCGGATTCACCCTGGATCAGGACGGTGGTTTCTGTCGGGGCAACCTTGCGGATCAGGGTGAACACGCGCTCCATGGGTTCGCACTGGCCGAACATGATGTTGGCCGGGTCGCCGCTTTCCGGTGTTTCTGCGCCGGCAGTGGGTGCCTCTCCGGGGGGCTGGCCGGAAGGCTTACGGGCCAGGATATTTTCCACGGCTGCCAGCATTTCATCATGATCGAATGGCTTGGCGATGTACTCTACAGCCCCCATTTTCATGGAATCCACAGCGGAGCGAAGGCTGGCATAGCTGGTCATGATCAGCACCGGCGTATTGGGTGCCCGGTTGATCAGCTCGGTGCCGGCAGCGCCGGGCAGGCGCAGATCGGAGATGATCAGGTCGAACTGGTCCGGTTCGTGGTTCTGCTCGGCCTCTTCCACGGAGGAGGCATCGGCGACTTCATAGCCGGCGTGCTGCAGCAGTTTGCGCACCGCTGAGCGAATAATATCTTCATCTTCCACGATCAGAATGCGAGGCATAACAGTCTCAAGATCCTTGGTTCTGGCTGATGGCGGCATTGCCGGTTTCGGATTCATAGGCTGGCAATCTCAGCCGTACGCAGGTGCCCCTGCCGGTGGCATCATTCGCAGGGCTCTCCACCTGGATATTGCCATAGTGCTCTTCGATAATGCTGTACACCAGTGACAAGCCAAGGCCGGTGCCCTTGTTGGGAGCCTTGGTGGTGAAAAATGGCTCGAAGATATGGTCTAGTTGATCTCCGGGAATACCGGAGCCCTCATCGGTGACTTCGATAATAGCGGAGTAGCCGTCACCCTTGCCACTGACCCGGATGGTGCCACCTTCAGGGGAGGCGTCCCGGGCATTGGCCAGCAGGTTGACGAAGACCTGCACCAGGCGTTGCTCATCGCCGAGGATCTGCAGGCCCGATGGACAGTCATTGATGTAGTGGATGCCCAGGCCCTTGTCGCTGAGTGACAGAAGGTTGATGGACTCCTCGACGCACCGGTGAATGCTGACCGGCTCGTACCGGTTCGCCTGGGCGTGATTGCCAGTCCTGGCAAAGTTCATCAGGGACTGCAGGATAGTCGAGATGCGTCGGGTCTGCTGCTGAATCTGGTCCGCCGTGTCGAGTATGTCGGGATTGTCGGTTTCCAGCTTCAGGTTCTGGGCCAGCGATGAGATGCCGGTGACCGGGTTGCCGATTTCATGGGCAACCCCCGCTGCCAGTCGGCCCACCGAAGCCAGGCGTTCACTGTGCATGAGTTCGTCTTCAAGCAGTCGGGTTTCGGTCTGGTCTTCCACCAGGATAATGCTGCCCCCTTCGGTGTGATCCGGTCCACTCAGGGCGGCTTTGTGCAGGTTCAGCCAGTGTGGCTTGCCGCGAAGGTCCAGGCGATGCTTGTACCGGTGCAGGTCCTCACCGGCGTTGAAATCCTCCAGCAGCAGGTGCCAGTGTTCCGGCAATGCCATCAGCCGGGCCCCGACCACGTCGTCTGCGGTAATGCCGGTGAGCTCCTCCATGGTGTGATTCCACATCAGGATTTCCCCATCCTCGCCCACAGAGCAGGCAGGAATAGGCAGGTTCTGAAGTGTCTGCCGGTAATGCCGGCGCAGGTTGTCGAGCTCACCGGCCAGCCCCGTCAACCGGTTCTGGTAGTCGCCAAGGGCCCGTTCGACGTAGCGGATGTCCTGGGCCGTTCCCCCCTGGGCCATGGGTTTGAAGCCCAGATGGCGCTTGACCATGTCCCGGGCGACGGCCGGCCCCAGCAGCCCGGAAAGGTTGATTTCAACCTGGTCTCTCAGGCGTCTGAGCTGGTACGGGCGATACTCCATATTTGGCAGTTTCAGCTGGGCCAGTGCCCGTTCCACTTCCCGCCGGGCGACTCCGTAACCGAGGGGTTCGGCCAGCTGCCGGACAAAATCAGTGGAAGAGGTGGCCAGCAATTCGCGGCGCTGGGGGCGCGAGAGCGCGCCCAGCGAACAGGCCTGGGCTGCACTGTTCTCCTCGCTTGTACTGGTGCTGAGGATCGAAATCAGGGCAAAAACGGTAAGATTCGCGGTCAGGCTTACGAACGTAAAAATATACCAGTTGCTGTAATCCGGTATCAGTGGCGCATCAAGCCAGGCCAGCAGGTTGGCAGTATGGGAGAACGGCAGTACCAGGGTAACCACCCAGATGGTCAGCCCGACAATCAAGCCGGCAATCAGGCCGCGGCGGTTGCCCTCCGGCCAGTAAATGACGCCGAGCGCGCCGGGCAACAGCTGCAGGGTGCCCGAGAGTGAAATGGCGCCGAGAATGGACAGATCAAGATTCTTGCCTATGGTCTCGTGGAACAGCAATGCCAGGAAAATGATGACCGCGATCAGCAGCCGCTTGATCCATTGCAGCCAGCGATAGATGTCGCCCTGGTCTTTCGGTGTTTTCAGGGGCAGCACGACGTGGTTCAGGGCCATGCCTGCCAGGGCCAGGGTGCTGACAATCATCAGGCCACTGGCCGCTGACAGGCCGGCGATGTACATGAGCAGGGTGAGTGCCGGGCTGTTCAGCGCCTGGGCCGCGCCGATGGCGAAGAAACCGGGGCCAGTGGTCACCGCCAGCTCCTGCCCGCCCCAGAGTATCAGGGGCACCGGCAGGCCCAGGAGCAGCAGATAAAGTGGCAGGCCCCAGCTGGCTTTTGCCAGAGCCTTGGGCGAGGGGTTTTCGCTGAAGGTCATGTGGTACATGTGCGGCAGTACCAGCGCCCCGGCAAAGGACATCAGCATCAGTGCCCGCCAGCTGCCATCGTTGATGCTGAGGGTCATGGTGGTGGCGACCGAGGTCCTGTTGTCCAGCCACTGTTCCAGGCCACCCATGCCGTCGAACACCCCGAACAGGATCACGCCCCCCAGCACCAGCAAGGCGACCAGCTTGACCAGCGAATCGAAAGCGATGGCCAGAACCAGGCCCTGATGGTTCTCGGAGTTCTGATCACGGCGGGCGCCGAACAGCATGGCGAACAGCACCACGATGAGACTGAACATGATGCCGATCAGTGTGGGGGAGGTGTCTGGGGCCAGGATGCTGGCAGAGGTGGCGACGGCCTGGATCTGCATGCTCAGCAGGGCAAGGATGGCGCCCCCGGAACACAGGGTGACCAGGGTGCCTGCCCACTGGCTCCGGTAGCGGTAGGCAAACAGGTCCGCCAGAGACGTAAGCTGGTAGGCGCGTCCGATCCGCATTACCGGGTTCAGGAGCACGGGCGCCAGGAGGAAAGCTCCGCTCAGCCCCAGATAGTAGGCCAGAAACCCGTATCCGGATTCGGCGGCCATGCCAACGGCACCGTAAACCGCCCAGATGCCAGCGTAAACACCCAGGCTGAGGGTATACACCAGAGGGTGGCGAACCCATTGGCGCGGCAACATGCCTCGCTCGGTTACCCAGGCAATACCGAACAGCAGAATCAGGTAGAGCAGGCTGGCAAGCAGCAGCCCCGAGGCACTAAAACTCATTGGGATCCCGCCGCCATTCCAGCCAGAAGCCGATGGCAATCAGTGCCGCCCAGATTATGTAGGGGCTATACCAGGCGTTTCCCGGCGAGGTCCACCAGTCCAGGATGTTGGGCGAAAAAATATAGATGGCCAATACCAACAGGAAGACCAGACGGTAGATATACATCAGGCATGCTATCCGCGCTGAGGTGTGAGAAGGGCTTTATACCATGTCCCTCACCGGGATGTCAGGGGGATGGCGCTTTGCCGCCAGTGGTCCCGGCCCCAGTCCAGCAGGGAATCCACCGAGGCTTCCGCCAGCGTATCGGGTGGGTTCTGGCCAAGGGCCTGCAGGGCTCTGAACAGGTTTGCTGTCGGCACTGACTCATCCAGGGCTGGCGCGTGGGTCTGCTTGCTGAGCTTCTGGCCCTGTTCGTTGAGAATCACCGGAATATGAAGCCAGCGCGGCGGCTCGGCGCCAAGAGCCCGGTAGATCTGCTGTTGCTGGGCGGTCATGTCCAGCAGATCCGAGCCGCGCACCACATCGGTAATGCCCTGGTCGATGTCGTCGACAACCACGGCGAGCTGGTAGGCGTAAAACCCTTCCTTGCGGAGGATGACCGGATCATCCAGCTCTGCCTTCACGGTCTGGTGTTGTGGTCCCAGCAGCAGGTCCTGCCAGTGACAGTCCTCGTCTTGGAGGGCGAAGCGGATGGCGTACGGACGGCCACCGTCTATTGCTTTTCGGTTGCGGCAATGGTTGGGGTGACGCCCTTCGTTGGCTTGCAGCTCCTTCCGTGAGCATTGGCAACGATAGGCGTGGCCGCTATCGAGCAATCGGTCGATGGCATCCTGATAGGCGTCGTGACGTCTGGATTGGAATCGTATCGGTTCGTCGGGAAACAGGCCGTGGGCATCCAGGCCGGAGAGAATCTGGCCCGTTGCCTCCGGCGGTTCTCTCAATGGATCTAGATCTTCAATGCGGATAAGCCATTGGCCACCCTGGCTTCGGGCTTCAAGAAAGCTGGCAAGCGCTGTTACCAGTGAGCCAAAATGCAGTGGGCCGGTTGGGGAGGGCGCGAACCGGCCCCGATACTCAGGGTTATTCATGGCGGTCAGTCAGCCGGCCAAGCCAGAAAAGGCGTAAGGCCAGCGGCTGTTGGCTGGCTCAGATGCCGGTCTGGCGTTCGCGAATCTCGGCCAGCGTCTTGCAATCAATGCACAGGGTTGCAGTCGGGCGCGCTTCCAGGCGGCGGATGCCGATTTCCACGCCACACTGGTCGCAGAAGCCGTAGTCGTCTTTATCGATGCGGTCGATGGTCTGGTCAATTTTCTTGATCAGTTTCCGCTCCCGGTCGCGGGTACGCAGTTCCAGGCTGAACTCCTCTTCCTGGGTTGCGCGATCGCTGGGATCCGCGTAATTTGCGGCGTCTTCCTGCATGTGGTGCATGGTGCGGTCGACTTCTTCCATCAGCTCCTGCTTCCACTGCAGCAGCAGATCTTTGAAGTGCTGGAGCATTTCCGCACTCATGTATTCTTCACCCTTCTTCATTTCATAGGGGGTGAAGTTGGTAAAACGTTCGCGTGGTTGTTCTGCAGTATTTGCCATTGAACCCGGCCTCTTGTTTGTACTTCACAAGAACGCTTTGCTTCCCTCCGCGTGAGCCCCCGTGGCTGCGCGGTTATACCCTGGATGAAGCATTCGTCCTGAAACGGGAATTTGCGGAAAATAGCAGATTAGTCACGGGGGTGCCAGCCTTGTGACATCGACTTTTGTACGGAGGTCACATGAAGTTTCCAGAACCGATGGTTGAAGGCCGGCTTATCCGCCGCTATAAGCGCTTTCTGGCGGATGTCCGGCTCGCCGATGGCAGTGAGGTCACTGCTCATTGCCCGAACACCGGCTCCATGCTGGGCTGTCAGCCAGAGGATGCCCGGGTGTGGCTGAGCCGCAGTGACAACCCGAAGCGCAAGCTGCCGTACACCTGGGAGCTGGTGGAAGCATCGCCGGGGCAACTGGCCTGTGTCAACACCGCCCGGCCAAACGGTCAGGCCCGGGCAGCCGTCCAGGCCGGCACCGTGGTGGAGTTGGCCGGTTATCCGGACTGCCGTGCCGAGGTGAAATATGGCGCGGAAAAAAGCCGCATTGACCTGCTGCTTTCCGGTCATGGCTCAGCGGCGGACGCCTGGGTTGAGGTCAAGAATGTCACCCTGGCCGAAGACGGGCAGGGCTTCTTCCCGGATGCGGTGACCGAGCGCGGCCAGAAACACCTCCGTGAGCTGATGGCCCAGGTTCGGCAGGGGGATCGGGCGGTGCTGTTTTTCGTGGTTAACCATACCGGCATTCAAACCGTCCGTCCGGCCGACCACATCGATCGCAGATACGGTGAGCTGTTGCGAGAGGCCTGTGATGCGGGCGTGGAAGTGATCGCCTATCGTGCCGACCTGGGTGAGAGTGATGGCACGCCTACGGGGGTGCTGACGCTTACCGAATCGGTGCCGGTTATTCTGGAAGTCTGATCTCGAGCTGGCCGTCCCGCTCCCGCAGGTCCAGCTGGGTGAGCGCATCGCCCTGGCAGGGGCCGGCGATGCATTCGCCATCGCCGGGCTTGAACAGGGCGCCGTGGGTGGCGCACTGGATGAACAGATTGTCGGAGTCCATGAACCGGCCCGGCATCCAGTTCAGCTCAACGCCCAGGTGCGGGCAGACGTTCAGATAGGCGCGAGGCGTGGCACCATCCAGAAACAGGAATCCTGTTAGCGGCATGCCTTCCGGTTCCCGGGCTTGTTCCCGCAGCCGGAATTCGACGAATTTGCCCGGTGTCAGCTCGGACGCCGGACAGACCGGTTGCCAGGAATGCGGCCTGCTACTCATTTCGGCAATATGGCGTAGCGCATGCGGGTGCCGTGATTCAGGGACATGACGACCTCATCAGCTTCCAGCCGATGCGGGAAATAACAGCCGGAAATCTTGGCGCTGGCAATGCTTGCCCCTTCCATCCGGGATTTCGAGAAGTCCACACCTCGCAGGTCTGCGCCGCGAAAGTAGGCATGGCGGAAATCCAGCCCCTTGGCGTCCATGCCCCTCAGATCCAGGCCCCGGAAATCGCCATGGGCGAAACTGGGCAGTTCGGTGAGCTTTGCCTTTTCGGCATTGAACGCCTGCATGTCTTCACTTCGAAGCAGTGCGTATAGCGGGTGGCTGATTGGCTGTACTTCGTGTTCGCGGTTATCGTCCATCTCGCGCCTCGTGCTGGCTTGTGGGAACCTGTTTTTATTTGTCGGCTTTTTCGACGGGAATGCCCAGATGCTGCCGTATCCGGTCTGCCACTGCCTCCGCTACGTGTTCCTGATCCGTGTGCAGGTGAACGGTGTGGCTTTTCTCTACAGCAGTCAGTGGTTCAAACCAGGTCTGTTGCGCGTCCAGCAGTTCTTCGGTCGCCTCCGAAGCATCACCCTTGCGGTTGCGGATCCACTCGCGGCGCAGATCTTCCGGTGCCTCGCAATGTATCAGGGTAAAAGGCACGCCCTGGGCTTCTGCGACTGACGTCAGCAAAGACCGTTCTTTTTCTTTCAGGCTGGCGGCATCCACAATCGCTGGCAAGCCGGCCGCCAGAACCTGCGCTGCCAGCTCTGCCAGCCGCTGGTAGGTTTTTTCCGTTGCTTCTTCGGTGTATAGGTTGCCGCCGGTAGGCGAGCGCGAGTTATCCAGCGGTGCCAGCCCGTGCAGGCGCTTGCGCTCAACATCCGAGCGCAGGCGTATCAGACCCAGCTCCCCGGCCATGGCGGCACTGACGCAGGTTTTGCCGCTGGCGGACAAACCGGTGGTTGCCAACAGGTAGTGGTTGGGGATGATGCTGTAGTCCTCTGCCAGTTGGGCATAGTCGCGATAGCGCTGCATCAGCCCCGATTTTTCTGATTCGGTGAGAGACGGATTAGCCATGGTGAACAGGGCGATCTTGGCCCGCACCATGGCTCGGTACGCTTTGTAAAGTGGCAGCAGAGGCAGGGCCTGGAAATCGTCCCGGTACTCGAGGTAGGTGTTGAGCACCAGATTCGCCAACGCGCTTTCGCGGCGGGATTCCAGGTCCATCAGCAGGAAGGCCAGATCGTTGATCACATCGATCCAGCGGAAGGGCTCGCTGAACTCGATGCAATCAAAAACAGTAACGTCGCCTTCAAAGCGGGTGATGTTGGCCAGATGCAGGTCGCCGTGACACTCACGGACCAGGCCGTTGGCCCGACGGCTGGCGATCAGGTCGCGATGGCGTTCGAACGTGGATTCAGTCCAGGCCTGGAGATTGTCCAGCTGCATGAGCAGATCGGTGTCGTCTATCAGCGGCCGGATCTGGTCGAAGTTCTCCTGCATCGCCGCAAACACGGCCTCGGGCGTTCCGAGTGGCTTCTGATCAGGCACCGGAGGCAAACGGTCGTGGAAACTGGCGACCTGCTGTGCCAGTTCGGTCAGCAGTTCCGGGGCCAGTTCGCCCTGCTCCTGAAGCCGGTCAAACAGCTGGTCCTGATCGAACTGGCGCATTCTGATGGCGTACTCGAACGCCTCGCCATCGCCGTCAAGAACCGGCTGCTCCGGTGTGCCGGTAATGGGCAGTACCTCCAGGTACAGCTTTTCCGCCAGCCTCCGGTTGAGCCGGAGCTCTTCCTCGCAGAAATGTTTCCGACGCTCCAGGGTAGAGAAGTCCAGAAAGCCGAAATCCATCGGCTTTTTGATCTTGTAGGCGTAGTCGCCAGTCAGGATAACCTGGGAGATGTGAGTCTCGATGACCTGAAAATCTCTGACCGGGTGGTCGTATAACTCTGCATTCTGCAATGCCAGAATCAGATTGCCTGAGGCTGTCTCACTCACCGTACTCTCCTCGCGTTCCCTGAAGCCATTGATTTTTATTGCCCTATCATAACGGGCAGATTACAGAAATAACACACACTTGGCCTGCCTTCCCGGCCACTCCGTTCGTTATAATCCTGCCATGAAAAAATCGAGTTCGTCCTCCAGCCCAAAACGGAAGCCCTCCGCAAAGTCCTCAAGAAAGGGTCGCCGGCCCTGGTTCTGGCGTTTCATGTTCCGGCTTTTTGCCATTGGCCTGGTGCTGCTCGCCGGCTGGACGGTTTACCTTGATGCGGTGGTGACTGACCGGTTTGAAGGGCGCCGGTTCGAAGTTCCGTCGCGAGTATATGCCCGGCCACTGGAACTGTTTGAAGGCGCCAGTATTACCGCCGGAGCCCTCGAGCGGGAGCTCCAGCTTTCCGGTTTTCACAAGGGCGCGGGCGAAAAACCGGGCAGTTACCAGCGCAATGGCGGTCGGTTTCTGATCAGCACCCGGGGCTTTTCCTTCCCGGATGGTGATGAGCCTGCGCGCAAGGTGTCATTGGCGATTGCCGGAGACCGGGTCCGGGAGTTCTCGGTGGTCAAGGGAAAGGCGGCGCCCATCATTCGGCTTGAACCGGCCCGGATCGGCGGAATCTACCCGGCCCATAAGGAAGACCGGGTGCTGGTCGAACTTGGCCAGGTCCCGGCGTTGTTGCCGGCAACGCTGATGGCGGTGGAGGACCGCAATTTCTATGACCACTTCGGGATTGCGCCGTTGTCCATTGGCCGGGCCATGCTGGCAAATATTCGGGCCGGGCGTATTGTCCAGGGTGGCAGCACCCTGACCCAGCAACTGGTAAAGAACCTGTTCCTGACCCGGGACCAGACGCTGCTGCGCAAGGCTAACGAGGCCCTGATGTCGGTCTTGCTGGAGCTTCACTACGAAAAAGACGATATTCTCGAGACCTACCTGAACGAGGTCTACCTTGGGCAGGCCGGCACCCGCAGTATTCATGGCTTTGGTCTGGCCAGCCAGTTCTACTTTGGCCAGTCCCTCCGGGATCTGGACGTTCACCAGATTGCCTTGCTGGTTGGCATGGTTAAGGGAGCGAGCTATTACAATCCCCGGCGAAACCCGGAGCGCGCCACCGAGCGCCGGAATCTGGTGATTTCCGAGATGGAGCAGGCTGGTCTGATCGAACCTGGCCGGGCCGCAAGAGCCAGGGGACTACCCCTGGGGATCTCTGAACGTCCCTCCTATTCCGAGAACCGCTACCCGGCCTACATTGATCTTGTCCGACGGCACCTGGCCCGGGACTACCGGGAAGAAGACCTCCGAAGTGAAGGCCTGAGAATTTTTACCACCCTGGATCCGGCCATCCAGTACGCTGCGGAGTTTGCGGTAACGGATACCGTTCCCAGGCTCGGCGGTTCCGAATCTCTGCAGGCGACCCTGGTGGTTACCTCCAAGGATTCCGGGGAAGTCCTGGCCCTGGTGGGCGGGAAGGATCCCCGGTTTTCGGGGTTCAACCGGGCACTGGACGCCAATCGCCAGATTGGTTCCCTGATCAAGCCATTCATTTACCTTTCGGCGTTGCAGCGGCCGGAGCGCTACACCTTGATGACACCGGTGCTCGATAAATCCTTCACCCTGGAGTTCGATGATGGCCGACGCTGGCAGCCGAAAAACTACGACGGTGAAGAGCGCGGAGAGGTGCCCCTGCACAAGGCACTCTCGCATTCCTATAACCTGCCCGCGGTTCGGGTTGGGCTGGACATTGGCGTTGATGTGGTCGCGGAAACCCTGATGGCTTTCGGTGTCGATACACCGATTTCCCGCTATCCGTCGATGCTGCTGGGGTCGGTCTCCATGAGCCCGATCACGGTTGCCCAGATGTACCAGGGCCTGGCGACATCCGGCTTCAATACGCCATTAAGGACGATTCGGGAGGTCACCGATGCCAGCGGTAAGGCACTGTCCCGATATAGCCTGGAAGTGGAGCAGGTGGCCGATCCGGCAGCGGTGCACCTGGTGCAGTATGCGATGCAGGAAACCATGCAGGAAGGAACCGGGCGCTCCGCCTACAACACCGTTTCGCGGCAATTGACCCTGGCTGGCAAGACCGGGACCACGGATGATGGCCGGGACTCCTGGTTTGCCGGATTCAGCGGCGATCTGCTTGCAGTCGCCTGGGTTGGTCGCGATGATAACGGAGCAACGGCGCTGACCGGAGCCAGTGGGGCGTTACCGGTCTGGTCCCGCTTCATGGCCCAGGTCCCGCAGCATGGCTTTTCGCCGGTGGTGCCTGACGGGGTCAATTACCACTGGGTGAATACCCGGCGCCAGGCGCTGACTGACGAGTACTGCGACAACGCCCGGCTGCTGCCGTTCATTGCTGGCAGCGAACCGACACAGACAGTTTCATGCTCTGGAACCCTTGAACGGCGTATCCGGGGCTGGTTTGAAGGATTGTTCCAATGAAGATCAAAACGACATTCAGGGCAGGGGCCATGATTACACTGCTTGCGCTGGCGGGCTGCGCCTCCGGGCCAGGCGGGGGAATTTATGTGCCCGTGGGTGCCGAGCCGGCCAAGGCGCCAGAGCCGCCACGAACCAGTGGCGGAGAGGGCGAAGCGCCGGTCTGGCGTAAAAGCGAGCAGCCCGACGTGGAACCAGCGGAGCAGAAACCACCCCGCACCAGCTCACCGAGCTACAGTGAAGCAGGAGACGGCCTGTCACCGGCTGCGCTCAGTCTGGTGCGTGAAGCCGATGGTTTGCTGAGGCAGGGGGACATTTCCGGTGCGATCGCTCAGCTCGAGCGGGCCCAACGAATTGCGCCGCGCTCGGCCGAAATCTACTTCAAGCTTTCGGAAGCCTATGTTGCCAGTGACCAGTTGGGTTCTGCTGAGCAGTTCACCCTGAAGGGTTTGTCTCTGGCAGGAAATAATACCCGGCTGCAACGGGCGGGTTGGTTACTGCTGGCGGATATTCGTCGGGCAAGAGGTAATGTGGCGGGAGCCAGTCAGGCGGAAGCCCGGGCTGCGGCGCTGTAACTGAGGCCCCTGCGCAGGCAGGGGCTCAGATAGTTAACGGTATTCGCTTTACTGGGGCAGGGGAATCGGCTTTGCCTGAACTTCTGAGTCGGCAATGACAGTGACGTTCTGTTTGCCCAGAAACTCCAGTGTTTCGTCGGTTTCATTGTTATCCAGCTGACAGCTGTAAGCGATTGTGTAATCCCCGGCGGGAAGGAAGGCTGCGGTGTAGGTGTACATACCGTCCTTATCCTCGTCGGATACAGGGACCGCCATCACAGGCTGAACGCTATCGCTGGTCACGTTTATATCAGACAGGGTGGCATCCTCTCCCTGATAAACGTAAACCGACCCATTGTAGTCCGCGGCACAATCAACAGTTTGGTTAATGGTGCCATAGTCCACTTCGCCGCTAATCGCTCCCACCTGCAGGTTATTGACCAATCTTAGTGAGGGCCTCAGAAGAAAGTCTGCGAGTGATTTACCTTGGGGATCGACGATGGATTTTTTAACATCGAAATCAATAGTGAAATCCGTTGTAGTGTCCGCGGCCACCAGAAAATCACCCTTTAGTTTTAGCACGCTGGATGGGACCGCCAACTCTTTCCGCTCATCAGGCGCATCCTCGGTTATGACATAGGAGTCCGGTAGCGAATCGTCGTCCGTGTCGGAATCTTCTGCATTGATGTTCAATCGCAGTTCCGAGTACTGGCCCGCCGGCACTTCTTCGTCGGTAATCAGTGGGGCACTCGCGCCGCCCTGATATGCCAGAAGGTTCAATGACTTTGGTTCATCAAAGGTGAACTCTACCCATTCGCCATCGGCCGGTTTCAGCGACATCCCGGTAAAAGATATTGTGACATTGGCGAGGTTCGTTGTCGGCGCATCGGTGATGCCGAAAGAAACTGTGCCGGTGGACCCGGTGCTGGTTCCGCCATCTCCGCCACCACAAGCCGCAATGCCCGCAGCCAATGCTGAAACCGTGAAAAGCTGG
>Ga0194137_10000597_pt1 | contig 23414 bp, 22 predicted proteins | sample TARM_MetaG_T3_14_FD_134025 | JGI IMG/M metagenome (GOLD analysis project Ga0194137, IMG submission 134025) | Freshwater microbial communities from Pennsylvania, USA, analyzing microbe dynamics in response to fracking - TARM_MetaG_T3_14 (version 2) | ecosystem: Environmental > Aquatic >... | reverse complement strand
CTCCACGCTTCCTCCCCACACTCGGTCGCCCTCATGCAGTTGCGCTTCACTTCGTTCGTCGCGATCAACTTACGGCGGGACTTGCACCCGCGAGAGTGCGCTCATGCTGAGCGCACATGAAAACGGGCCGCTTGCGCGGCCCGTCGCGGGTGCAAGCGGGGCCCGTGCGGCCCCGTCGCCCTCAGAAACGATGACGCAGGCCGACCATGGTGCCGGCGCGCGACGTCACGCCGTTGTTGAACCGCACCGCACCGCTGGAGCTGAACTTCGTGTTGTCGAATTCGACGTAGGCGTCAGTGCGCTTGGAGAAGGCATAGTCTGCGACCACGGCGATTTGATCAAGCTTGCTGTCCGGGATGACGGCGAACTGTGCCTTCTGCGTCGTGTGCCAGTAAGACGCTCCCAGATTCAGTTGGGCTGTGACTTGGTAGGTCGCCCCCAGCAGCCACATGTCGCGCTTCGAGACCGACAGGGCTGCCTGAGCACCGGGAGAGGCCAGGCCCGCATTGGACGCGTTACCGTTGCCCGCCAGCAACGACGTGGCCGTGAACGCCGCTTGCAGATTGGCGCCTTCATCAAACTTGTTGCTGGCCCAGGCCACATGCGCATACAACGGGCCAGCCGTATAAGATGCACCCAATGTGCTGGCCTTCACCTTCTTCCCGTCCGAACCGGTGACCTGCAGGTAGGCCCCGCCGGCACCGATGGTCCCGTCGTTGTACCGCAGCAGGCCGCCGATGCTCTTATTCGCATTGATGGCGGTATTGCCTTCGCCGGCACTCACTTGCACTTCGCCGTAAACATTTCCGACCTGGACAAGGTACTTGACCATATTGTCCTGACGAGCTCCCAGCGACATCCCGAGTTCGGGCTTGAAGGCCTCGATGTAGGGCGAGTAACGGAAAGACGCATAGGTCGACGTGTAGATGTCGAACAGGACGTTGTACTGGCGACCCATGCGGATTTGGCCCAAGTCACTTGACTGCAGGCCCACCCACACCTGGCGCCAGAAGTCTGCTGCGGCAACCGTGCCGATGTCCGAATTGAATCGATGCTCCATGTTCACCAGTGCCTTGAGGCCACCACCGAGGTCCTCAGTGACGTTCAAACCGAGTCGGCTTTGAGACATGCCACCCGGGATGAGTTGCTTGGGAGCGACCGCGCCAGCGCCAGCGGCGATGCCATAAGCGGGAATGGCGGCGGGAGCAGCAGCGCTGTTGCTGGTGTAACGCGCGGCAGCGTCCACGATGCCATACAGGGTGACGCTGGACTGGGCCCAAGCGGAGGAAGTGCAAGCGGCCAATGCGGCAACTGCCAGTGCAGCTTTTTTCATCAAGGTTGTCTCCTGCTAAGAATAGTGAACCTTTTTATTCTCAGCGATGGGCGCTGCCACAACGGCGGGTCTGTTGTTGATTATCCACAGCAATTCCCCTGTCTCCCGAGGGACAACAGACAGGCAAAAGAAAAGCCGCCCGAAGGCGGCTTTGGCTGATTGCGCAACGGCCCGAAGGCCGCGGCGTCATCAGAAGCTGTGGCGCAGGCCGACGTCGTAGCCGCTCGACTTCAGGCCATTGGCGGTGGCGGCAGGCGCGCCGCCCAGGATGAACCGGGTCGTACCGTCGTTCTTGAGCTCGGCGAACGTCGTGTACAGCGCGGTACGCTTGGACAGGTTGTAGATGTAGCCGAGGGCCAACAGCTTGGGCGTGCCGACGGTGGCGAAACCGACTTCGCCGGTCGTCTTGGCGGACGTGTAGGAACCCCACAGCTGGCCCTGGCCCAGAGGCGCAGTGGCCGAGGCAGTCCAGATCTGCTGCTTGCGCGCCTGATACTTGTTCTCGGTGTACGAGAACGACGGGCGAACCACGCCGAAGTCGTAAGCGGCGCCGATCGAGGCCAGCTTGAACTTGTCGCTGTCATTCGCGTTGGACGTATTGGCATAGGCGCCGGACACATGCAGCGGCCCCTGCTTGTAGCCCACGCGAACCGACTGGCCCTTGTTGGTGCCCACGCCCTCGCCGGCCGACACATCGACGCCGCCGTAGAAGCCACCGAGGTTGTTCGGCAGCGAGTAGGAGGCGAGGTTGTCGGCGCGACCGAAGGACGTTCCGTTGCCGCTGCCAAGGTTGCTGTAGACGGTGCTGACGCTGCCCAGACCGGTGAAGGCGCTCGGGTCGAAGTCTTCCAAGTGCAGGCGCGAAACGGTCTTGTTGCGGCCCAGACGGACTTCACCGAAATCGCCGGAGAGGCTGACCGTGGAACGGCGACCCCAGAAGGCGCCGCCGCCACCGGCGACGCCGGTGTCGGTGTCGACTTGCGATTCCAGCCAGAAGCCGGCCTTCAGGCCGCCGCCCAGATCTTCGGTGCCGCGCACGCCGAAACGGCTGGTGTTCAGGCCGCTGGAGTCCAGCTTCTTGAGGGCCAGGGCACCGGTCTTGACGTACTTAACGTCGGCATCGATGACGCCGAACAGAGTGACGGACGATTGCGCAACGGCGGCGCCGCCGGTGAGACCGAGGACGGCCAGAGCAATCAGAGCTTTCTTCATTCGATACTCCTAGGTATTCATCCGAGACGCCGGCCAAAAAAGGGCTGGGCGTCCACCTCCTGTGAGGAAGTTCGCGTATTCCACCAGAGCCGAGGACTCTTCGGGAATTCACGGATATGAAATTGTGTGTTGCCGTTGCTGGACCACAACGTCACCCCTAGTTCACGGTTTATTCATGTAAACATTGGTTAACTGAATGCATCCGCCTGCAAGCACCATTCATCCACGCCCACTCAATTTCACGGACCGCTGTCTCAGCGCCCTGGATTCCGGTCTTCGGACGGTTTTTGCGCCCGCCCGCGCCTCCCGCCCGTCGCCAGCCACTGGCATGGAGGCACCGGCCTTGGATGCACAGGACATGGGCGAGGCCGGCGCGCTGATGCGCGTCAATCATGTCGGCGAGATCTGCGCCCAGGCGCTCTACCAGTCGCAGGCCCTGTTCAGCCGCAGCGATGAATTGCGTCGGCATTTCGAGACCGCAGCCGAGGAGGAACTCGACCATCTCGCCTGGACGGCCGACCGCATCGTGGAGCTCGGCACCCACACCAGCCATCTGGCGCCGCTGTGGTGGACCGGCGCCTTTGCGTGGGGCAGCCTGGCGGGCCTGGCGGGCGACAAATGGAGCCTGGGCTTCGTCGTCGAGACCGAGCGCCAGGTCGAGGCCCATCTCGCCTCGCATCTGGACCGCCTGCCGGCGGGGGACCTGCCCTCGCGAGCCATCGTCGACCAGATGAAGCGCGAAGAAGCCGAGCATGCCGACGCCGCGCTCGCGGCCGGCGCCCTGCCACTCCCCGCCCCCATCCAGGAACTGATGCGCGCGGCGGCCAAGGTCATGACGACCGTGGCCCACCGGATCTGATCAGACCCGGCTCAGACCTCGACGACCTCGAAGGAAGTGCTGATGGCCGAGGTCTTGGCCAGCATGGCCGTGGCCGAGCAGTATTTCTCGTGGGACAGCGCGACGGCGCGCTCGACGATCTCGGGCTTGAGCCCCTTGCCACTGACGACGAAGTGGAAATGGATGGCCGTGAAGACCTTGGGGTCGCTGGTGGCCCGCTCCGCCTTCAGTGTCACCTTGCAGCCGCGCACATCGTGGCGGCCACGCTTGAGGATGAGCACGACGTCATAGGCCGTGCAGCCGCCGGTGCCCGCCAGCACGGTTTCCATGGGCCGCGGCGCCAGGTTGCGGCCACCGCCGTCGGGGGCGCCGTCCATGGACAGCACATGACCGCTGCCGGTCTCGGCGACGAAACTCATGCCACTCGGGCCTTCGGGGCCCAGCCAACTGACGGTGCATTCCATGGTCATCTAGAGTCAAAGCTCCAATTCGTTCACGAAAAAATATTGCAGCGCAGCATAACTCGGCGCTAAACTGGCTCCCAAGCGAAAACGTTTTCGCACCGATTGTCTCCTCCACCGCCTCCATGGTGGATTCAACCCGAGCTTGCAAGAGCTCGGGTTTTTTTTCGCCGAAGGCAGACAGCGGCGCCGCGTGAAGGGCCTCCCCTATCATGCGGCGCCGCAACAAGACTGTTTGGAGACCCGATGAGCTCGCCTTCGCGACGCCGCCCGTCCGCCGCCAAGGCGAAGACGCCCCAGGTGCCCGCGATGCTGCCGCCCGGCAGCAGCTATCTGCAGCGAATTCTGAACGCCCGGGTCTACGAAGTCGCCCGCGAGACCACGCTGAGCCCGGCTCCCAAGCTGTCCAAGCGCCTGGCCAACAAGGTCTGGCTCAAGCGCGAGGACGAGCAGGATGTCTTCAGCTTCAAGCTGCGCGGCGCCTACAACAAGATGGCCCACCTCACGGCCGAACAGCGCGCCGCCGGCGTCATCTGCGCCTCGGCGGGCAACCACGCGCAGGGCGTCGCCCTGTCGGCCAGGAAGCTGGGCTGCCGCGCGGTCATCGTGATGCCGGTGACCACGCCCCAGGTCAAGGTCGACGCCGTGCGCGGCCATGGCGGCGAGGTGGTGCTGTTCGGCGAGAGCTTCACCGACGCCTACGGCCACGCCAAGGAGCTGGAGCGCGACCAGGGCCTGACCTTCGTCCACCCCTTCGATGACCCCGACGTCATCGCCGGCCAGGGCACCATCGCCATGGAGCTTCTGCGCCAGCATCCCGGCCCCATCGACGCCATCTTCGTCGCCATCGGCGGCGGTGGCCTCATCTCGGGCATCGCGGCCTACGTCAAGGCGCTGCGCCCCGAGATCAAGATCATCGGCGTGCAGACGACCGACTCCGACGCCATGCTGCGCTCGGTCAAGGCCGGCAAGCGCGTAACCCTCACCGACGTCGGCCTGTTCGCCGACGGCACGGCCGTCAAGCTGGTCGGCGAGGAGACCTTCCGCATCGCCCGCGAGCTGGTCGACGACTACATCGTCGTCGACACCGACGCCGTCTGCGCCGCCATCAAGGACGTCTTCGAGGACACCCGCTCCATCCTCGAGCCCTCGGGCGCGATGAGCGTCGCGGCCGCCAAGCAATACGTCGCCAAGACCGGCGCCAAGGGCCAGACCCTGGTGGCCATCACCTGCGGCGCCAACATGAACTTCGATCGCCTGCGCTTCGTCGCCGAGCGCGCCGAGGTGGGCGAGCAGCGCGAGGCCCTGTTCGCCGTCACCATCCCGGAGGCGCGCGGCAGCTTCAAGCGCTTCTGCGAGCTGCTGGGGCCGCGCAGCGTCACCGAGTTCAACTACCGCATTGCCGACGCCAAGGTCGCCCACATCTTTGTCGGCATCGCTATCTCCAAACCCGACGATGCCGCCAAGCTGGCCCGCACCTTCACGAAGGCCGGCTTCGAGACCCTGGACCTCACCAATGACGAGATGGCCAAGCAGCACATCCGCCACATGGTCGGCGGTCGCAGCGAGCTGGCCCGCCATGAGCGCCTCTATCGCTTCATTTTCCCGGAGCGCCCGGGCGCGCTGATGCGCTTCCTGTCCAGCATGCACCCGGACTGGAACATCAGCCTCTTCCACTACCGCAACCAGGGCGCGGACTACGGCCGCATCCTCGTCGGCATCCAAGTTCCCAAGAGTGACGCCGCCGCTCTGCGTGAGTTTCTGGACAGTTTGAACTATCCCTTCGAAGACGAAACCGCCAATCCGGTCTACCGCTTGTTCCTGGGTTGAGTTGAAATGCGGGGTCTGACAACGCCTGCGCCATGACCGTCGCCCAACAGTCGCTGATCTCCCCCACCGCCAATCCAGAGCTGGAAAAGGCCTTGCGCGACCGCGTCGACCGACGCTCGGCCATCGCCGGCGGCCTGGGCGAACTGGAGCCGCTGGCCGTGCGCCTGGGCCTAGTGCAGAACAGCCTGACGCCGCGCTTCCGTGACCCGGTGCTCGGCCTGTTCGCCTCCGATCACGGCATCGTCGTCGACGGCGTCGGCGCCCAATGGGGCCGCGCGACCAAGGACCAGGTCCAGATGGCCCTGCACGCGCAGCTGCCGGTGTCGGTCTTCGCGCGGCTGCAGGGCCTGCACCTGACCGTCGTCGACTGCGGCGTCGCCGAGAACCTCCCTCCGCATGCACGCTTGCTAGCGCGCAAGGTCGCCCATGGCACCCGCAATGCGCGCACCGCCCATGCCATGACAGTGGAGCAGGCCCACGCCGGCGTGCGCGTCGGCATGGAGATCGCCGACAACCTGCCCGGCAATGTGCTGGCCTGCGCGGCCATGGGTCAGGGCTCGCCCGAATGCGCGGCCCTGGTGCTCGCCCGACTGTCCGACCAGTCCGTGCGCGACTTCGTCGTCTCCGGCCCGACCATGCGCCAGGACGACCTCGTCCACCTGCTGGATGTGCTGCACGGCGCCCTGGCCCGCCATCGCGATGCCAAGGACGCCATGGACATCCTGGCGGCCTTCGGCGGCCACGAGATCGCCGTCATGGTCGGCGCCATGCTGGTGGCGGCCAGCAAGCGCAGCCTCATCATCGTGGACGGCATCGCCGCCTGCGCGGCCCTCAAGCTGGCGTCGCTGATCTGCGCGCCGGTGACCGACTACGCCGTGTTCTGCCGCAGCCATGTGCATCGCGGCCTGGACGAAGCCCTGGCCCTCTTCCACGCATCGGCGCTGCTGGAGCTGGGCATGGACAGCGCCGACGGCACCGGTGCGGCACTGGCCTGGCCCATGATCCGCGCCGCCGCGGCCCTGCTGACCGATCTGCACGAGGTCGCCGAGGCCCGCGTCGCGTCGCGCCCGGAACCGGACGCCCACCTACCAACGCTGGGCGCCTAAACCCACGCCGGGCCCTGCCTCAGCGCTGTTGCTGCTGCAGGTCTTCGCCGCGTGGCGGCGGCGTGGCCGGAGGCGCCCCGGCACCGTAGGCCGACGGCATGCCTGCCTGGGGCGGCGGCACATTGGCGCGCAGCGGCACGCCCTGCGCGTTCTGGCCCAGGTTGGGCGGTGGGTTCGGGTTGCCGCCCAGCACCACCGGCGACGGCGCCGCCGGCGCCAGCGCGCCGGTGGCCGGTGCCGCGGGCGGGCTGATCTGCAGGACCTGGCTAGGGGCCTGGCCGAGTCGGCCCAGGCTGGCACTGCGCACGTCCACCCGCAGCAGGTGCAGTTCACCATCGACGACGGCGCCGACACGCACCGTGCGCGCCACGCCGTCCACCTCGATCAGCGCGACACCTTCGCCGGCCTCGGCAGCTTTGGCATTCTTGGGCGCCACGACACCGAGCAGGCGCAGCCGCGCCGATGCCGCGACCTCCGGTTCGGGCACGGCTTCCGCCACCGTTACGCCGAGCAGGCGGCTCAGGTCCATGGCGCCGCCACGGGACTCGCCGGCAGGCAGCACGGAAGCCGGCATAGGCAGCGGCCGCGCCAGCAGTTGCAGGCTCCAGTAAGCCACCGAGCCGCCGAGCAGCAGCCACACCGTAAACGCCATCATTCGAGCAAGCATGGCCCATTATGATGGTCCGTCCACTGCTGCCCAGCGCTCCCACGCCCCCAGAAATGCGTCGCTCCCATCTTGCCCGCGGCTTCACGCTGATCGAACTGCTGGTCGTGCTCGTCATCATCGGCGTGCTAGCGGCCCTCGTCGTGCCCAATGTACTGGACCGCGCCGAGGACGCCCGCATCACGGCGGCACGCACCGATGTCAACAATCTGATGCAGGCGCTCAAGCTCTACAAGCTCGACAACCAGCGCTATCCCAGCGCCGAGCAGGGCCTGGACGCGCTCGTGCACAAGCCCACCGCCGGCAGCCCGCCGCCGAACTGGAAACCCTATCTTGAGAAGCTGCCCAACGACCCTTGGGGCCATCCCTATCAGTACGCCAACCCCGGCGTGAAGGGCGAGGTCGATGTCTACAGCTTTGGTGCCGACGGCCGCCCCGGCGGTGAGGGTCGTGACGCCGACATTGGCTCCTGGCAGTAAGCTGCGTCGCGCCGCAGGCGGCTTCACGCTGATCGAGTTGCTGGTCGTGGTGGCCCTGATCGCCATCACGAGCGCAACCATCACGCTGGCCCTGCGCGACTCGTCAGAACTGCAGCTGCAGCGCGAAGCCCAACGCCTGGCCGCGCTGCTGGAATCGGCGCGTGCCGAAAGCCGCGCCTCCGGCCTGACCGTGCGCTGGATCCCAAAGGGCCTCAAGACCGGTGACGACTTCCGCTTCGAAGGCCTGCCGCGCACTATCAAGCTGCCCACGCGCTGGCTGGGCGAGCCGGTGGCCGTGCAGATCGACAACGCCACCGCCGCCAACCCTGGGCTGACCCTCGGCCCCGAGCCCGTCATCCCGGCCCAGCGCCTGCGCCTGCAGCTCGGCAGCCAGCGCCTCGTGCTGGCCACCGATGGGCTTGGCGCCTTCGACATCGTGGCGGCGGCCCCATGAGACACGGTGCGCCCCCGCGCGCCTCACGGCGGTCCGGCGCGGGCCGGCAGCGCGGCTTCACGCTGATCGAGGTCCTGGTCGCCCTCGCTATCGTCGCTATCGCCCTGGGGGCCGGCATCAAGGCGGCCGGCGCCCTGACCAACAATGCCGAACGCCTGGCCCAGGTCAGCGCCGGCCAGTGGTGCGCCGAGAACCTGCTGACCGAATTGCGCCTGTCCAAGCAGTTCCCCGACATCGGCGAATCGCCCTTCGGCTGCGAACAGCTCGGCCGCGCCTACACCGGCAAGCTCAAGGTCAGCCCGACGCCCAATCCGCTGTTCCGGCGCGTCGATGCCGACGTCGTCGACGACCAGGGCCGCCCGGTGCTGAGCCTGTCCACGATCATGGGGAAACTTTGATCTTGAAGGCGCGCGGCTTCACTCTCGTCGAGGTCCTCGTCGCCCTGGTCGTCATGGCGACGATGGCCGCCATGGCCTGGCGCGGCATCGATGCCATCGTCAAGAGTCGCGAGATCGCCCAGGCGCGGCTGTCCCAGACGGCCCGCCTGCAGACCGTGCTCGCGCAATGGGAGGTCGACCTGCGCGCCTTGCAGGACAGCCACAGCATCGTGCAGCCCATCGCCTTCGACGGTGGCAACCTGGTGCTGACCCGCCAGGCGCCCACCGGCCTGCAGGTCGTCGTCTGGAGCCTGCGCGAGAGCAGCCTGTGGCGCTGGGAAAGCCCGGCCCAGCGCACCGTGCAGGACCTGGAGGACCAGCGCCAGCGCGGCCTGCAACAGCTGGCCCAGCGCAATCCGGCCCTGCGCGCCTTCGACGGCGTCGCCGGCTGGCAGTTCTACTGCTACTGGGGCAATGCCTGGAGCAACTGTCAGTCCACGGGTGACCAGGGCCCGCAGAAGAACAGCAATCCCACGCCCAGCGGCCTGCGCATCGCCATGCAGTTCGCCGAAGGCAGCGGCCTGTCCGGCACGCTGACGCGCGAACTCGAGGTCACCGTCCGATGAAGCGGCCCCAGTCCGGCGCGGCCCTGCTGACCGCGATGATCATCGTCACGCTGATCGCCAGCCTCGCCGCCGCCATGGTCTGGCAGCAGTACCGCGCCGTGCAGATCGAGGCCGCCGACCGCGCCCGCGCCCAGAGTGCCTGGATCCTGCAGGGGGCGCTGGACTGGGCCCGCCTGATCCTGCGCGAGGACGCCCAGGCCAACCGCCAAAAGAACATCGACCACCTCGGCGAGCCCTGGGCCGTTCCCCTGGCCGAGGCACGCCTGTCCACCTTCCTGGCCGCCGATCGCACGGCCGCCACCGATGACGAGGGGCCCGAGGCCTTCCTGTCCGGCAGCATCGAGGACGCACAGAGCCGCTACAACCTGCGCGCCCTGCTCGGGGGCACCAAGGTCCCCGAGCTGGAGCAGCGCACGCTGGAGCGACTGTGCAACCAGGTCAACGCCGCACCAGGCACGGCTGCCGTCATCATCACCGGCCTGCGTGCCGCCTTCCCGGCCTCGGCGCCGTCCACCGGCACGGGCGACAACAACAGCGGCACGGGCACGGGCACCGGTACCGGTACCGGTACCGGCAGCGGTAGCGGTCGCGACAACGGCAGCGGTGGCAAAAACGGCGGCAACACACCCACGGTCAGCGAATCTGGCCCCCTGCAACCCGCCGGCCTGGACCAGCTGACCTGGATGGGCCTGGACGAGGCCACCATCAAGCGCCTGGAGCCCTATGTGGTGCTGCTGCCCAAGGCCACGCCGGTCAATCTGAACACGGCACCGCGCGAGGTCATCGCGGCGCTGTTCGACGGCGTCGACCTCGCCTCGGCCGAGCGTCTCGTGCAGGGCCGCAAGGGCCAGCCCCTGCAGTCCATTGAAGATGCCAAGAAATTCATGCCGGCCACTGTCGAGCTCGCCGGCAGTCGGGCTGCGGTGAACTCCTCCTATTTCATCGTCACCGGCCGGCTGCGCCTGGACGAGCGCCAGCTCGAGCAGCGCTCGCTGATCGAGCGCCAGGGCCTGAACATGGTCGTGCTTGCCCGCGAGCGCATCAACCAGCTGCTGGATCGGTGAAACCTTGAACTTGAACCCGGCTACAGATCTTCACCGCCCGCGCACCAAGGCGGCCGGCAAGCTCGCATCCCCCTCCTAGAATGCGCCGCCCCTGATTCCCCAATGAGCACCCTGCTGCTGTTCCTGCCCCCACGGACGCGCCTGCGCGCCCTGGGCAAGGCCGCGCCCGCGACGGCCGAGCTGCCGCGCGCCGATGCGCCGCGCGAATACGACTACGCACTGACGCCCGACGGCCGCCAGATCACAGCCGAGGGCAGGGCCACGGCGGCCGGCCTGCCGGCCGCCGACAGCGTCATCGCCGTGGTCGGCGAGTCCGACGTCAGCTGGCGCCGCGTCGAGCTGCCGCGTGCCGGCCGCCAGATGCGCGCCGCCCTGGCCGGCAAGCTCGAGGAAGCCCTGCTCGACGACCCCGACACCCTGCACTTCGCGCTCGAGCCCGACGCCCTCGGCGGCGACAGCGCCTGGGTCGCCATCACCTCGCGCCCCTGGCTGGCCGATCAGCTGGCCCAGCTCGAGGCGGCCCAGGTCTTCATCGACCGCGTCGCCCCGCTGTCCTGGCCCGACGAACTGGCCCGCGGCCATTTCTTCGAAGCCAACGGCGCCGGCACGGCGCTGCGCTGGAGCCACACCGAAGGTGTGGCCACGCTGGCCCTGGAAGGCAGTCTGGCGCGACAGTTCTTCCCGCCAGGCCTGGTGCATGCGGCCCAGTGGACGGCCACGCCGGGCGTCGCCACGACCGCCGAGCGCTGGCTGGGCACTACCGTCACCGTACAGACGCCGGCCCGGCGCGCCCTGGCCGTCGTCGACAGCGCCTGGAACCTGCGCCAGTTCGAGCTCGCGCCCCGCGCACGCGGCGCGCGCGCCCTGCGCCTGTTCAGCCGCGCGCTGATGCGCAAGCCCTGGCAGCCGGTGCGCCACGGCCTGGTGGCCCTGCTCGTCGTGCATTTGCTGGGCCTCAATCTGTGGGCCTGGCACCTGCACCGCGAGGTGGCGGCGCGGCGCGAGGCCGTCACGGCAACGCTGACCGGCGCCTTCCCTCAGGTACGCGCCATCCTGGACGCGCCGGTGCAGATGCAAAAGCAGCTCGACCTGCTGCGCGCCAGCGCCGGCAGCGTCGGTGAACAGGATCTCGAAGCCCTGCTCGCCGCCGCGGCCACGGCCTGGCCGGCTGACCGGCCGCCCACCGAGGCACTGGCCTTCGAACCCGGCCGCCTCACCGTGTCGGCCCAGGGCTGGGCGCCCAACCAGATCGACAACTTCCGCAACCAGCTGCGCAGCGAAGGCTGGCAGCTGGATGCCAGCGAGGGCAAGCTGACCATCAGCCGCGCCAGCGCCCAAGGACGCTCCTGATGGCACGCTATAACTCCGGTGGTGGCGAAGGCCTCGCCGCCCAGCTCCAACAGGCCAGGACCCAGGCCACCGCGCAATGGCAGGCCCTGGGCGAGCGCGAGCGCCTGGCCCTGGCCGCCATCGGCGTGCTGCTTGGCCTGCTGCTGGCCTGGAGCCTGCTACTCGCGCCGGCACTGCGCACGCTGAAGACGGCCCCGGCCGAACTCGAAAATCTGGAGCTGCAACTGCAGCAGATGCAGGCCCAGGCCCTGGAAGCGCAGTCGCTGCGTGCCGCACCACCCGTGCCGCCCGCCCAGGCCCAGACCGCGCTGACGGCTTCCGTCGAACACCTGGGGCCGGCCGCGCGCCTGACCCTCGCGGGCGACCGGGCCACCGTCACGCTCAACGGCGTCGCCCCTGAAATGCTGCAGGGCTGGCTGGGCGAGGCGCGCGCCGCGGCGCGGGCCCGCCCGGTCGAGGCCCAGCTGACCCGCGGCCCCAAGGGCTATTCCGGCACTCTGGTGCTGAGCCTGGGAGGCGGCTGATGGCCTGGTTCGGCAAGAAAAACGGCCACAGTACCCAGCAGCTGTCCGACTCGGTGCTGAGCGGCGCCAACCCCAGCGGCCGCGCCGTGCGCCACCGCACGCCGCTGCGCTGGAGCATCGCCGGCGCACTGATCGGCATCCTGGCGGCCCTCATCGTCTTCGCGCCGGCCAGCTGGCTGGCACGTGCGCTGGCCTCGGCGACCGCTGACCACCTGCTCATCGTCGACACCCGCGGCAGTGTCTGGAACGGCTCCGGCGTGCTGGTGCTGACCGGTGGCACCGGCAGCCGCGATGCCTCGGCCCTGCCCGGCCGCCTGCACTGGCGCATGAGCCCGAAGGTCCAGGGCTGGGGCCTGGGCTTGCAGCTCGCGGCACGCCAGGACTGCTGCATCAACGGCGACCTGCTGCTGGGCATCCGGCCGGGCTTAGGTCGCGTTGAGATCAGCATCGACAACCAGGCCGACTGGCTGGCCCGCCTGCCCGCCGGCCTGCTGGCCGGCCTGGGCACGCCCTGGAACACGTTGCAGCTGGGCGGTTCGCTGCGCCTGTCGGCGCGCGAGCTCAAGCTGGAATCCGTGCAGGGCCGCTGGCGCCAGTCCGGCGAGCTGCAGCTGGACCTGCTCAATATGTCATCGCGCGTGTCCACCGTCGCGCCGCTGGGCAGCTACCGCTTCACGGTGACGGCCGACCCCGCCAACCCCGGCGTCAGCACGCTGCGCCTGTCCACGCTGGAGGGCGCCCTGCAGCTCTCGGGCGCGGGCATGCTGAACAGCGGCGGCAAGAGCCGCTTCACCGGCGAGGCCGGCGCCGCGCCGGGCCGCGAGGAAGCGCTGAACAATCTGCTGAACATCATCGGGCGCCGCCAGGGCGCGCGCTCCGTCTTGACGATCGGATGATCATGAACCTCCCACGCACCGCCGTCGCGTCGGCCACCGCGCTCTCCGTGCTGCTGACCTCGGCTGGCAGCGCGTTCGCGCAGCCCGACAACGCCACCATCCAGCGCGGCCGCGCCAAGGGTCCCGCCGTCAAGGCCAGCTCGCCGGTCACGCTGAACTTCGTCAACGCCGACATCGAGGCCGTGACCCGCGCCATCGGCGTCATGCTGGACCGCCAGATCATCATCGACCCCCGCGTTAAGGGCACGATCACGGTCTACAGCGAGCAACCCGTGTCGGTGCACGAGGCCTATCTGAACTACCTCGCCGCCCTGCGCGGCCTGGGCTTTACCGTCGTCGAGACGGCCGGCCTGCTGAAGGTGCTGCCCGAGCCCGATGCCAAGCTGCAGGCCGGCTCGGTGGCCGTCGAGACGAGCGCGGCGCGCGGCGACCAGATCCTGACGCAGATCTTCCGTATCCAGCACGAGAACGCCAACAACCTCGTCGCCGTGCTGCGCCCGCTGATCAGCCCCAACAACACCATCAACGCCAACCCGGGCAACAACAGCCTGGTCATCACCGACTACGCCGACAACCTTCAGCGCATCGCCAAGATCATCGCGGCCATGGACACGCCGGGCACAAGCGACATCGAGATCGTGCCGCTGAAGCACTCGGTCGCCGCCGACCTGGCGCCGCTGGTGCAGCGCCTGGCGGATGGCGGCCAGGCCATCGGCGCGGCCGTGCCCGGCCAGAGCAGCAGCGCCGTCAACGTGCTGGTGGACCCGCGCTCCAACGGCCTCATCCTGCGCGCCAGCAATCCGGCCCGCCTGGCCGCCGTGCGCTCCATGGTCGACAAGCTCGACCAGCCCAGCACGGATGGCGGCGGCAACAACATCCGCGTCGTCTACCTGAAGAACGCCGACGCCACCAAGCTGGCCACCGTGCTGCGCGCGGCCTTCGGCGCGGCCGCTTCAGGCGGCAGCGGCGGCGGCAGCACTTCCTTGGGCACGTCCAGCCTCAGCGGCAGCGGCACCCTGACCGGTGCGAGCCCCACGCTGACCGGCGCGAACAACAACGGCGGCAACACGGGCGGCATGAACTCGGCCGCCGCAACCTCGCCGCTGTCGCAGTCCGCCGGCCCCTCCACCGGCGGCTTCGTCCAGGCCGACCCATCGACCAACTCGCTGATCATCACGGCGGCCGAGCCGCTGTACCGTCAGGTCCGCGCCGTCATCGAGCAACTCGATTCCCGCCGCGCCCAGGTCTATGTCGAGTCCCTCATCGTCAAGATCGACAACACCAAAGCCGCCCAGTTCGGCGTGCAGTGGCAGAACCTGTTCGGCCACAAGGGCGACAGCACCATCACCGGCGCCGGCACCAACTTCGGCTCGGGCCTGGCCAACATCATCAACGGCACCGTGGCCGTGGCCAACGGCCGCAGCGGCGTGGGCTCGGCCCTGAGCTCGGGCGCGGCCCCCACCGGCCTGAACATCGGCATCCTGAGGAAGGTCGGCGACTTCTACACCCTCGGCGCCGTCGCCAACTTCTTCGAAAGCCAGAGCGGCGCCAACGTGCTGTCCACGCCCAACCTCGTGGCCCTGGACAACGAGGAAGCCCGCATCGTCATCGGCCAGAACGTGCCCTTCGTGACGGGCTCCTACGCCAACAGCGGCACGGCGACCGGAGGTACCGTCAATCCCTTCACGACCGTGGACCGCAAGGACGTCGGCCTGACGCTGAAGATCAAGAGCCAGATCGGCGAAGGTGGCACGGTGCGCATGGTGGTCTACCAGGAGAACTCCTCCGTCGTGCCGGGCTCCAACGGCACCACCGGCCCGACCCTGGACAAGAGCGCCATCGAGACCAGCGTCGTCGTCGACGACGGCGACATCATCGTGCTGGGCGGCCTGCTGAAGGACGAATACACCGACGGCGACGACGGCGTGCCCGGCCTGTCAAAGATTCCGCTGCTCGGCAACCTGTTCAGCAGCAAGAACCGCAAGCGCGTGAAGACCAACCTGATGGTCTTCCTGCGCCCCGTCGTCATGCGCAATGCCGAGGGCGCCAACCAGCTGACCCTGGACCGCTACGAGAGCATCCGCGGCGTTCAGCAGGGCAGCCAGCCACAGAAGAGCCTGCTGCTGCCCGACACCGGTGCGCCGGTGCTGCCCGAACCCAAGACATCGCCGCCGACCAAGGCCTTGCCGCAGCCCTCGCTGCAGCAGCCGCAGTAACTCCGCCGTCCCATGGCCGCGACCCGCCACCCCTTGCCCTATGCCTTCGCCAAGGCCAACACCGTGCTGCTGGAGGACGACGGCAACACGCTGACGCTGTGGGCGCCGCCCGACGTCGGCTGGGCGACGCTGTCCGAAGTGCAGCGCCAGTACGCGGTGGACCGGCTCGAGTCCGAGCCCGCGCCCTCCCTGGCCGAGCGCATCAACGCGGCCTATGCGGGCAGCGAATCCAGCGCGGCCGTCGTCGTCGGCGAGGTCGAGAGTGCGGTGGACCTGTCGCGCATGATGCAGGACCTGCCGGCGGTGGAAGACCTGCTCGAGGCCGCCAACGACGCGCCCATCATCCGCATGCTGAACGCGCTGCTGACCCAGGCGGCCAAGGACGGTGCCAGCGACATCCACATCGAGCCCTATGAGCGCGCCTCGTCGGTGCGCTTTCGCGTCGACGGCACGCTGCGCGAGGTGGTGCAGCCCAACCGCGGCCTGCATGCAGCCCTGATCTCGCGGCTGAAGATCATGGCCGAGCTCGACATCGCCGAGAAGCGCCTGCCCCAGGACGGCCGCATCTCGCTGCGCATCGGCGGCCGCGCCATCGACGTGCGCGTGTCGACATTGCCCAGTGCCCATGGCGAACGCGCCGTGCTGCGCCTGCTGGACAAGAGCGAATCCAAGTTCACGCTGGAAGGCCTGGGCATGGACGGCAATGTGCTGTCGGCCTTCAAGAAGCTGGTGCAGCAGCCCCACGGCATCGTCCTCGTCACCGGCCCCACCGGCTCGGGCAAGACGACGTCGCTGTACGCCTCGCTGCAGACCGTCGACACCAGCACCACCAATGTGCTGACCGTCGAGGACCCGATCGAGTACGAGCTGCCTGGCATCGGCCAGACCCAAGTCAACAGCAAGATCGACCTGACGTTTGCCAAGGCCCTGCGCGCCATCCTGCGCCAGGACCCGGACGTCATCATGATCGGCGAAATCCGCGACTACGAGACCGCGCAGATCGCCATCCAGGCCTCGCTGACGGGCCACCTGGTGCTGGCCACCCTGCACACCAACGATGCGCCCAGCGCCGTCACCCGCCTGACCGACATGGGCGTCGAGCCCTTCCTGCTCAGCAGCTCGCTGCTCGGCGTGCTGGCCCAGCGCCTGGTGCGGCGGCTCTGCCCCGTCTGCAAGCGCCAGGATGAGCACTGCCGCTGGCACCCGGTGGGCTGCGACAGCTGCGGCCACACCGGCTACAAGGGCCGCACCGGCGTCTACGAGCTGATGGTGGCCGACGACGCGGTGCGCAACCTCATCCACAGCCGCGCGGCCGAAAGCCAACTGCAGGCCGCCGCCGAGGCCGCCGGCCTGCGCTCCATGCGCGAGGACGGCGAGCGGCTAATCAACGCCGGCGTCACGTCCTTGGAAGAAGTGCTTCGCGTCACCCGCGACTAGGCTGATCTCCCGTGCCTGCCTACAAATACGAAGCCCTCACCGATGCAGGCCGCCAGAGCAGCGGCCTGATCGAGGCCGACAACCCGCGCGCGGCGCGCGCCGCGGTGCGCGCCCAAGGCCTGACGCCGCTGAGCATCGAGGTCGTGCAGCAGCACGGCGCCCAGGAAGGCAACCGCTTCACGCGCCGCGTCTTCAGCCCCACGGCCCTGGCCGTGTGGACGCGCCAGCTCGCCGGCCTGGTCGGCTCCGGCCTGCCCATTGAGCGCGCGCTGACGGCCCTGGCCGACGAGAGCGAGGACACCAGGCAGCGCGAGCTGATCAGCCAGCTCAAGGCCGAGGTCAATGCCGGTTCGGCCTTCGCCCGGGCGCTGGCCTCGGCGCCGCGCGAGTTCGACGAGGTCTACCGCGGCGTCGTCGCCGCCGGCGAGCAAAGCGGCGCGCTGGGCCAGGTGCTGGAAAAGCTGGCCGATGACCTGGAAGAGCGCCAGGACCTGAAGGCCAAGCTGGTCGGCGCCATGGCCTATCCGGCCATCGTGTCCCTCATCTCCGTCCTCATCGTCATCTTCCTCGTCACCTATGTGGTGCCGCAGATCGCGACCGTCTTCACCAGCTCCAAGCGCACCCTGCCCGCGCTGACGCTGGCCATGCTGGCCATCAGCGACTTCGTGCGCAGCTGGGGCTGGGCCATGCTCGCCGCCCTCATCGCCGGCAGTGTGGCCCTGCGCTACGCGCTGAAGGCGCCCGCCTTCCGGCTGCGCTTCGATGCCGGCGTTCTCGGCATCCCGCTGGTCGGGCGGCTGGCCCGTGGCTACAACGCGGCCCGCTTCGCCGGCACCCTGGCCATGCTGGCCGGCTCCGGCGTGCCCATCCTGAAGGCGCTGCAGGCAGCCGCCGAGACCCTGTCCAACCGCGCCATGCAGGCCGATGCCCTTGACGCCCTCGTGCAGGTGCGCGAAGGCGCGCCGCTGGGCCTGGCCCTGGCCGGCAAGAAGCGCTTCCCCGGCATCCTGGCCATGTTCGCCCGCCTGGGCGAGCAGACCGGTGAGCTGCCCAGCATGCTGGGCCGCGCCGCGCGCCAGCTCAGCACCGAAGTGCAGCGCCGCTCCATGGCCGCGGCGACGCTGCTGGAGCCCCTACTCATCGTGGCGATGGGCGCGGTGGTGCTGCTGATTGTGCTGGCTGTCCTCCTACCGATCATCCAGCTCAATACCTGGGTGAAATAGCCCAGTCCGCCCACGCAGGGCGTGATCTGACGCACGAACCGGTGGTTTCCCGACATGCATGACCGGGGCGGTTTTTGCTTGAATGGGGGTTCCTGAAGGAGTTGGAGCCATGAGCAGTACCGCCATCACCTGTGTCGCCCCACGCATCCCGGTCGCCCGCATGCGGAGCATCTATCGCGTCGAGGAGGTGTCGCGCCGCCTCGACAAGCTGCCGCCCAAGGAGCACGAGTCCCTGCGTGCCACCTACGAGCGCATGATCGAGAAGGGCGAGCAGCGCTTCCAGGTCAAGCCCTCGGGCCTGCCCGTCATGGACGCCCTCTACGAGGAGCTGCCCAATTTCCACGAGGTGCTGGACGACGTGCGCCGCCAAATCGCCCTGTGCAAGGACAGCAGCGACGCGCTGGAGATCACGCCGCTGCTGCTGCTCGGCCCGCCCGGCGTCGGCAAGACCCACTTCGCCCGCCAGCTCGCCGAGTTGCTGGGCACCGGCATGGGTTTCGTCTCCATGAGTTCCCTGACGGCCGGCTGGGTGCTGTCGGGCGCCTCCAGCCAGTGGAAGGGCGCGCGCGCCGGCAAGGTCTTCGAGGCCCTGGTGGACGGCGACTATGCCAACCCCGTCATGGTGGTCGACGAGATCGACAAGGCCGGCGGCGAGGCCGCCTACGACCCGCTGGGCTCGCTGTACAGCCTGCTGGAGCACGACACAGCCAGCGCCTTCATCGACGAGTTCGCCGAGGTAGCCGTCGACGCCAGCCAGGTCATCTGGGTGGCCACGGCCAACGATGCCCGCGCCATTCCCGATCCCATCCTGAACCGCGTCAATGTCTACGAGGTGCAGGCGCCGGACTTCGCCGCCGCGCGCGCCATCGCGCTGCGCCTGTACCAGAAGCTGCGCGGCGGCCACGACTGGGGCAAGCGCTTCGACGAGCAGCCCAGCCACGCCGTGCTCGACCGCATGGCCGAACTGGCCCCACGCGAGATGCGCCGCGCCTGGATGACGGCCTTCGGCAATGCTCGGCTGGCTCAGCGCGACGCCGTGCTTTGCGAGGACCTGCCCCCCGGCAGCGCCAGGAAGTCGCGCATCGGCTTCATGCAATGAGGCCTCAGCGGTAGAAGTAGTAGGCCGCCGTGTAGCTCACGCGCGCCACCTGCCCAAGCTTCTCCGTCGTGCAGGGCTCGGCCGGCTCCACGCCGCCGCCGGTGTCCAGGCGCTGGATGCTGCGCACATTGGCGAACACGCCGCTGCCGCTGTTGCTCTTGGCGCCCAGCAGCAGCCAGGGGATGGCGGTCTCGGGCGTGGGGCTGGGCGTGCGGGCCTTGACTTCGCCGACCACCTTGCTGCCGTCCAGCGCCTCCCAGGTTGGGCCGGCGTAATGCTTGCCCAGCGGGTTGCTGCGCGGATCTGCCAGCGTGGCCTCGGGCGCACGGAACACCCAGCCCGGGCCGCTGCCGTCGATCTTGGCAGCGCACTCGTAGATCTGCACGCCGCTGGCCAGCGCCTCCATGACCAAGGTCTGACCGGCGGGCGGCTGCAGATTCGCCGGCCCCTGGGGGGGCAGGGGCGTGGACGCGCAGGCGGCCAGCACGAAGACGGGGGGCAGGGCAAACGCGACGCGCATGGAGAACCTTTCAAGGGCAGAAGGCCCGCAGTCTAAAAAGCCACGGGGTTGGAGTCGCCCCCTATCATCGTCCGCCATGCCAGCCACCCTTCACGGTCAACTCGTCGTCGCCATCTCCTCGCGCGCCCTCTTCGATTTCGAGGCCGAGAACGAGGTCTTCGAGGCCGGCGACGACCATGCCTACATGGCCCTGCAGCAGCAGCGCCTGGACGAGCCGGCACCGCCCGGCGTGGCCTTTTCCCTCGTCGAGAAACTGCTGGCCTTCAATGCCGGCGGCGCGCCCCAGGTGGAGGTCGTCGTGCTGTCGCGCAACGACCCGATCTCGGGCATGCGCGTGTTCCGCTCGGCCAAGCATTACGGCCTGCCCATCGAACGCGGCGTGTTCACGCGCGGCGCCTCGCCGTGGCGCTACCTGAAGCCGCTGTCGGCCCAGCTCTTCCTGTCCGCCAACGAGGCCGACGTGCGCCAGGCGCTTGGTGCCGGCGTGGCGGCGGCGCGCGTGATGCCGCTGGCGGCGCGCGCCTCGGCGGCCCACCCCAAGGAGCTGCGCATCGCCTTCGACGGCGACGCGGTGCTGTTTTCCGACGAGGCCGAGCAGGTCTTCCAGCGCGACGGCCTGGCGGCCTTCCGGGAGCATGAGCTGCAGCGTGCCCATCTGCCGCTGCAGGCCGGCCCCTTCAAGCCGGTGCTGGAGGCCCTGCAGCACCTGCAGCAGTCGCCAGGCGGCGGCATGAAGGTGCGCACCGCCCTCGTCACGGCGCGCAGCGCGCCGGCCCATGAGCGCGCCATCCGCACGCTGATGGACTGGCAGATCGAGGTCGACGAGGCCATGTTTCTCGGCGGACTGGCCAAGGGCGAGTTCCTGCGCGAGTTCGAGCCGGACTTCTTCTTCGACGACCAGATCGGCCACGTCGAAAGCGCCGCGGCCCATGTACCGGCCGGTCAGGTGACGGCGGGCATCGCAGCCTGAATCTGCTGCGGCGGCAGCGCGTGATGCCGGCGGGCAAGCCCAGGGGTTTGCCGGAGTGCGCAGTCCCAACGTGCCGTAAACGCAATGGCAGCAGCTGCAGATCAAGCGACGCAGAGTAGTACTCGACCCGAACCCGCGCTTACGCAGCGCTCGGAAACACCAAGGAGACACCATGTCAGCACTCATGCACTACGTCGACAACTCGAAGACGAAGCTGTTGGTAGCGACGCTCAGTCTGCTGATTGCAGCCACGGCGTCGGCGTCGCTTCTCGACGCATCGACGGGGCATCCCGCGACCCGATTCACGAGGGGCCATATCACGCGTTTGCAACCTCTCATCGCCGGGACAACTCAGCAACGTCAAGGAGCTTTCGACTGGCTCCTCAATGCCCTTGCCGGAGGGTGCAAGACCCACGCAGGGGGCGCCATCTGCTGATCAACGCCGGTCGTCGGATCGACATGGCTCCAGCACGCAGCGCATTCCGTCTCAGGCAGACCTAGTCAAGCTGTCAGCTCGACGGTGCCGCCAGCGCGCGGCGCAGGGCTTGGGCGTCCCGCTGTGCCGCAACCGCCTGAGCCGCACGGCCGGTCGCACGCCAGGCGGCTGCCTGTAGCTCCAGCGCGCGAGCCTGCAGGTCGCGTGCGTACTCGGGCTCGGCATAGACGGCGTAGCGCGCCAACGCCTCCGTGGCGCTGGCCTCCACCGCCCGCCAGTCGCGCCGGGCCTGTGCGACCTCACCCAGAAGAACCTGCCTTTCGATGTAGGGGTGCGTGCTGGTACCCGAGGGCGGCGTCTTCATGACAAAGCGCCCCATCAGTTCTGCAGCAGCATCGACACGGCCCTGGCGAAGCTCATGGGCCACGCGGCGCGCGAGGTGGGGAAAGACCTGTGAGGTGCCTGAGTGGTGCAGCATCTCGTGCAGTCGCCAGGCGTCGTCGAAACCACGCGTCGCCTCCGCGATGCGGCCCTGGGCGCTAAGGACGTCGGCCAGCGCATCGAGCAGCATCGCCCGCTGTCCATCCTCGACTTCGTAGGTCGGCAGCAACCGTTCGGCCTGTGCCAGCGCCTCGCGAGCCTCGTCCAGCCGGCCCAGTTCGCGCAGCGCGCGGCCATGGTCAATCCACAGGCCGACGGCGGCATCCGGGTCCGAGGGCTTGGCCCCCACGCGCGCCAACAGCGGGCCGGACACGGCCAGCGCGTCGGCGGGGTGCGCATAGTCGCGCAGCTTGCTCGCCAGAAAGGTCGCGTCGATCAGCACTTCGGTGCCAGGCGGCAGTTCCGGGGGCTGCCTGGCCTGCACCTGCCGCAGCGCCTCGCGCGATTCAGCTATGGCCTCGGCCGGCAGGCCCTTGCGCAAATAGGCCAGCGACAACGCCTGGTGCACGATGTCCGGGTGAGCCCCCACCGGATGGTGTTCGACGTAGGCCAGCGCCTCGCGACCCAGCATGAGGGCTTCATCGCCGTCACCACAATAGGCCGCGCTTCTGGTTCCAGCCGTCAGCGCATCCAGCCACCTCGGGTCGGCCTCCGCCACAGGCCGCAGCAGCGCGATTGCGAGGCGGGCCTGCTTCAGCGCGGCGCACTGGTCAGCGTCCACGGCCTCGACGCGCGCCAGGGCGAGGTACCCGCGCTGTGGTGCGCTGGCGGGCAGGCCGGCGCGATCCATCGCCTGCTCGGCCTCATCCAGCAAGCGCCCGGCATCGGCCGTACGCGTGTTGCCGAGTGCGGCCGCATGCCCCGCCGCGATCAGCCGCTCGGCCAGCCCTTGCGCATCACGCGGATGGAGTTCCCGCCACAGCGCCAGGCGCTGCTGCTCCAGCCCGTCCACGGCGTCGACAAGGCCCAGGTCGGTGTCCAGGCGGATCAGCGCGTCCAGCATGCGCAATCGCGTTTCGGGCGCCTCGGCCAGCGCACCGCCCATGCGCTGCGAGCCGCGCTCGAGCAGGGTGCGTGCCGTCGTCAGCTGGGCCTGGGCGGGGTCGTCCTGGTCGATGCCATTGGTGCGGAACAGCTCCAGCAGGAAGCGCTCCGTGGCCTGGGCCGCACGGGCCTCGCTGCGCGCGCGGTCGGCCTGCCACAAGGCGGTACCCAGGCCGACCGACAGCGCCGCAACGACACCGGCCACACCGGCAACCCCCCAGCGGTGGCGGCGCAGCAGCCGGCTCGCCACATACCAGCGGCCCAGCCCCTGGGCCAGCACCGGTCGGCCGTCCAGCCAGCGGCGCAGATCGTCGGCCAGGGCATCGGCACTGGCATAGCGCTGCGCCGGCTCGCGGGCCATGGCCTTGAGGACGATGGCGTCGAGATCGCCCCGCAGACCGCGTGCGACGCGGCGCACCGGTTCGCCGAGTAGGCGCGCCAGGGCCGGGTCGACGCGCTGGCTGGGCGCGGCGATGTCCTGGGCCAGGATGGCCTCTTCCATCTCGGCGCGGCTGCCGCGCTGCAGGCGGTAGGGGCGCTGGCCGGCCAGCAGCTCGTAGAGCACGACGCCGGCGGAATAGATGTCGCTCGCGATGCCGACCGGGCGGCCGGCCACCTGCTCGGGCGAGGCGTAGTCCAGCGTCAGCGCGGCGCCGGCCAGCGCCGTCACCGGCCCGGCCGCCTCGGTCGGCGCGGCGGGCTCGATGAGCTTGGCGATGCCGAAGTCCAGCAGCACGACCCGCCCCGCCGCGTCGACGAGGATGTTGCCGGGCTTGAGGTCACGGTGCACGACGAGCAGGCCATGCGCGTGCTG
>Ga0194137_10000595_pt1 | contig 23434 bp, 30 predicted proteins | sample TARM_MetaG_T3_14_FD_134025 | JGI IMG/M metagenome (GOLD analysis project Ga0194137, IMG submission 134025) | Freshwater microbial communities from Pennsylvania, USA, analyzing microbe dynamics in response to fracking - TARM_MetaG_T3_14 (version 2) | ecosystem: Environmental > Aquatic >... | reverse complement strand
GCTGCTCGAGCAGCGCAAGGCGGCCGGCGAGGTGTCCTGGTTCAAGTTCGAAGGCCTGAAGTTCCGGCTGGCAGACAACACGTTCTATACACCGGACTTCGCGGTGATGCTGGCGGACGGTCAGCTCCAGGCACATGAAGTCAAGGGATTCTGGGAAGACGACGCCCGGGCAAAGATCAAGATCGCGGCGGACATGTACCCGCTGCAGTTCATAGCAGTAATGCCAATACCGAAAAAAGAAGGTGGCGGCTGGAAGATAGAGGAGTTCTAAATGGCAGGCACCAAACGACCCAAGAAGCAGCACCGCAGGAGCTGGAATGCCGGCGGCGTCTTGCTGAAGTCGCAGCCCTGGAAGATTCAGGCGGTATTCAGTCCGCTTGAGCAGATCCTGAACCAGCTGGAGCAGGACGGCACAATCGACACCGCCGCAACAGACGGCGTGCCGATCTTCAAGGATAGTAGCGATGGCGCTTGGTATTGCACCGTGTCTGCCCTGAACGGCGTCATCGAGGCTTATGAAATCCACGAGCGCCGGTATGGCCGCACGCTGGCGCTGGAGCCGCTCCGGGTCCTGTCGAACAAGCTGAAGTACGGCATGCCGATCTTCCAAAGCGACACCACCGCGGCGCGCGCGTGCATGGCGCGGATGCGGGTTGAAACCATGCAGATGACGGCTGACTATGCAAAGCAGCTGATCAAAGACTTTCAGATTAAGGAAGCGCTGGAAAAGGTAGCAGCCTAGGTAGCAACGAGTAAGGCAAAAAGGGAGAAGGCGAGTGAATGCAGAAAAAACAGTAGCGCGGTACCGGGTACGCAAGGAAGACGCGGCGCCGAGCCAGATCGTGAAGCAGGACGGATTGGCTATTTGCCTGGAGTGCTGGAAGATGTGGATGGCCAGCGATGACAAAGACCTTGGGGCTTCGCGAATGAAGTTCGACTCCTACCGTGATGACGACGACAAGGAGCAGGACCGAGCCGGCTATGAGTCTGACCCATACGAGGAGCAGCGCCGGGCAGACATGAAGATCGGGCAGGCCACCGGCGCCATGATCGAGGACCTGAAGCCGGCGCACCGCTGGGCGCTCTACCGCAAGTGCGGTGTCACGACGGTGTGGAACTTCCCGTCCGTGGATTTCCTTTCCTGCTTGGCTGCTGCTCAGGCCGAGCTGGAAAGGAAGTTGCGGGTTCACATCGCGACCGCAACGCAATTTCTATGAAAGTGCTTGTAAACCCTAAGTCGCTTTGCTAACATTCAGTTACGGGGTGACTTCGCTCGCCCAGAGAAAAGTAAAGAATTCGAAAGCCAGCCTAATCAGCTGGCTTTTTTGCTTTCAGCAGTCCCGATGTCTCCTCCGATCCTCCCTGATTGGACTTCGCCCGAGGTCGAAAGACCCGCGGGCTTTTTTATACGTGCGGCCGCCAGCGCTGGTCTATTGGCGGTTTGAGTAAAGCCAGCAGTCCGCAGACGTAGCAAAGGTCGACAGCTCTCTGGCCACGCAAGTGGTTCGCTGAGCGACGCGGGCTGCGGCATTCAAAGGAACCGAAGTGCCCAAGCGTCCCAAGTCAATCTGCCGGCAGCCAGGCTGCAGCGCATTGACGGATGCGCCGGGCTACTGCGCCAAGCATGCCGGCCAGTCTTCCGGCTGGGCCAAGACCAGCAAGGGCAAGACGACTGAGCGCGGATACGGATGGGCATGGCAGAAGCGACGCGAGCGGATACTGCTCCGCGACTGCGGCTTATGCCAGGTCTGCCGGAAAGAGGGAAGAGTCAAGGAAGCAACGGACGTCGACCACATCGTGCAGAAAGCCGATGGCGGGACAGACGATGATGACAATCTGCAGTCGATCTGCCGCGACTGCCACAAGGCGAAGACGGCGGCGGACCGGGGCAGGGGGTGGGGGCATCGAAAGTCTGGGGCTTTTGGTCCCTGACCGACCGGTTCCTCGAATTTTTACGACCGCGAAATTAAAAATCCAAAGGTTGGCCCATGGGAGGGATTGCCAAGGTACCGGGCCGTGGCAGGAAACCCAAGCCGACGGCCCGCAAGGAAGCAGCCGGGAACCCCGGCAAGCGCGCACTGAACAAGGATGAGCCGGACTTCGGCGCCGTCACCGACATCGGCGCGCCGGAGTGGATCATCGGGCACGCCCGCGAGATGTGGGAGCGGCTCGTTCCGCTTCTGTGCGGTCAGAAGGTGCTGCAGATGACCGACTTGCACAACGTCGAGATTTTCTGCACTGCCTATGGCAACTGGCGTGAGGCTCAGAAGGAAGTCGCGAAAAACGGAATCGTGGTGATGGGTGCCCAGGGCGGCCCGACCAAGAACCCGGCGCTGACTGCGGTCAACGAGGCCGCGCGCCAGATGGCGACCTTCGGCGCGATGCTCGGTCTGGATCCAACCAGCCGTTCGCGGCTGATGGGCGGCGGGAACAAGAAACCGGATAACCCATTCGGGGCGCTGTTGAATGGTTAAGGTCAAGGAACAATACCCGCGAGTCGAGGCCGGGCTGAAGTGGGCGCGCGACGTCATCGCAGGCAAGGTTCCGGCATGCCGCTATGTGAAGCAGGCATGCAAACGTCACTTCGATGACATGGCGGAGAGCCGGTCGAAGACGTTCAAGTACCGATTTGACCCGGCGGCCGCCGAGCGCAAGCTGAAGCTGATCGAGCTCATGCCCCATACAAAGGGCGAATGGGCGTTCAAGCGACAGCTCGTCACGCTGGAGCCGTGGCAGAAGTTTGGCCTGGCGGTCACCTTCGGCTGGAAACGGAAGAAGGACGGCCTCCGCCGGTTCCGCGAGAGCTACTGGGAAGTGCCCCGGAAAAACGGGAAAAGCGTCATCGCCGCCGGCGTCGGTATCTCGATGTTCATCCTGGACGACGAGTTTGGCGCTGAAGTGTACGCCGGGGCGACCACTGAGAAGCAGGCTTGGGAGGTGTTCCGGCCGGCGCGCCTGATGGTCAAGCGCTCTCCGATGCTAATCGAGGCGGCGGGCATTGAAGTCAACGCCCAGAACATGAACAAGCCCGAGGACGGCAGTCGGTTCGAGCCGCTGATTGGCAACCCGGGTGACGGCGCGTCGCCTTCCTGTGCGATCGTCGACGAGTACCACGAGCACGACAGCGCGTCTCTTTACGAGACCATGCTGACCGGCATGGGTGCGCGCCGCCAGGCACTGATGTTTATCATCACGACCGCCGGCGCGAACATCGAGGGACCGTGCTACGACAAGCGCCGGCAGGTGGTCGAGATGCTGGAAGGGACGGTTCCTGATGAGGAGCTGTTCGGCTGGATTTTCACGATCGACGAGGGCGACAGTTGGACCGATCCGAAGGTGCTGGCGAAAGCCAATCCCAACATCGGCGTTTCGGTGTTTCAGGAGTATTTGGAAAGCCAGCAGCAGCGAGCTATTCGCAGCGCGCGATTCACCAATACGTTCAAAACCAAGCATTTGAACGTGTGGACGTCGGCGAAAGCGGGCTATTTCAATCTGGAAAGCTGGAAGGCCTGCGAGGACCGGTCGTTACGACTTGAGCAGTTCGAAGGTCACGAATGCAATCTGGGCTTCGACTTGTCGAAAAAGCTGGATTTAACGGCAATGGCGAGGCTGTTCTGGCGGGACATTGGCGGAAAACGACACTATTACAGCGTCGCGCCGCGGTTCTGGGTGCCGGAAGACACGGTTACGAACACGGACAACCGCCGGATGGCTGAACGCTATCAGGCTTGGGTGAACACTGGCGACCTAATCGCGACTGACGGCGCGGAGATCGACTACCGGGAAATTCTCGCTGAAGCGATCGAGGCGAACAAGCTGGCGCCGGTGCAGGCCAGCCCAATCGACCCGCATGGCGCGACCAACTTGGCGCACCAGCTGGACGACGAGGGCTTGACGCCCATTACGGTGACGCAGAACTACACCAACATGAGCGACCCGATGAAGGAGCTCGAGGCGGCGATTTTGAGCGGGCGCTTCCATCATGACGGCAATCCCATCATGACCTGGTGCGTCAGCAACGTGATCGGCAAGAACCTACCGGGGAATGATGACGTTGTCCGGCCGATCAAGCAGGGCAACGACAACAAGATTGACGGCGCGGTGGCGCTGATTATGGCGATCGGGCGCGCAATGGCGAACGATTCTGATGCAATTGACCAAGGATTTGTCTCTCTCTGATGCTGAATATTCTCAAAAAATGGTTCCCAGGCAGAGCCATGGGAGAAGACGCGTCGGTGCAGAACGCAGCGACCCTCATCCGGTCGAGTGATCCGCAGGTCGTGCAGCTGCTCGGCGGCGAGCGTTCGGCTGCTGGCTTCTCCGTAACACCGGAGACTTCCATGCGGGTTTCCGCCGTCTATGCGTGCGTCCGCCTGCTGGCTGGGGCGCTTGCCTCCCTGCCGGTCTCCATCTACAAGGAGACAGACAAGGGGCGCGAAAGCATTTCTCCCGATTTGTGGTGGCTGCTCAATGAGCAACCGTGCCCGGCATGGACCGCCGCTGCTTTCTGGGAATGGATCATGATGTCCATCCTGCTCCGAGGCGACGGTTTTGCCGAGATTCTCCGCAAAGGGGCGGGTATCGCTGGATTCAAGCCGCTCCATCCTGACTTCGTGGCTGTGTCCAGGGTGGGTGACTTTCTGGTTTACACGGTGACGGATGAGGTGACTGGTGCTGTCCGCGCGCTGCATCAGGACGACATCCTCCACTTCCCGGGTTTCGGCTTCAATGGGCTCCGGTCCATGTCAGTGATTCAATGGGCGGCTTTCCAGTCGATTGGCGTTGCACTGGCGACAGACACGCAGGCAGGCAAGATGTTCGCCAACGGCGCATCGCCAAAGCACGCGATTCTGGCGTCAGGGAAGATGACGCCAGACGCCATCGAAAACCTCAAGCGCGAGTATGCGACGAAGCAGGCCGGGGCGGATGCCGCCGGAAAGCCGCTGGTGCTGACCGAAGGACTCACCGTCAAGGAAATGAGCCTCAGCGCGGTCGACGCGCAGCTGCTGGAATCTCGCAAGTTTCAGGTAATCGACATCGCCCGGGCGTTCGGAGTGCCGCCGCACATGATCGGCGCGCAGGAAACGACTACCTCTTGGGGCACCGGCGTCGAGCAGATGACGATCGGCTTCCTAAAGTTCTCGCTGAATCCGTATGTGACGCGCAATCGTCAGGAACTGAACCGTAAGCTTTTCCGCCGCGCTTCGCCGTTCGTCGAGCACAAGCTCGAGGCGCTCCTCGCGGGCGACTCCAAGGCAGAGGGCGAGTACATGCGGCAGGCAGTCGGCGGCTCGCAAGGTCCTGGATGGATGACCATCAACGAGGTCCGGAAGGTAAAAAACATGCCGCCGATCATCGGAGGCGATGCTCTGTACGACCCGACCAAGCAAGCAAAGGCCGCTCCCGAGCCGCCGCGCCGGGAACCGCAGCAGCCAAAACAACCCGATCAGCCGCCTGGCGAAAGCGAATAACCGAAAGGGCAACATGAAAAAGCTAGTCCAACTGATTCGTAACAACGCCAGCCGTGAGCCGGCCAAGGTCCGTGCCGAAGGTGACGAAACTACGATCTACCTCTACGACGTCATCGACGACTATTGGGGCGTGAGCGCCGCAGACATCACCAAGGCGCTGTCCGAACTGAAAGGCAAGTCTGTTTCGCTGCGCATTAACTCGCCCGGTGGCGACGTTTTTGCCGGCCGCGCGATGGCCACAGCCATTGCCCAGCATGGCGACGTGACTGCCTACATCGACGGCTTGGCCGCTAGCGCAGCCACCTATGTTGCGATCGCAGCAAAGAACGTGGTGATGGCTGATGGCGGCTTTTTCATGATCCACAACGCTTGGACCATGGCTTACGGCAACAAGCATGAGCTGAAAGAAACCGCCGGCCTGCTGGACAAGATCGATCAGACCATCGTGAACGACTACGCCAAGAAAAGCGGCAAGTCGGCCGACGAGATCGTGGCATGGATGGATGCTGAGACTTGGTTCACCGCCCAAGAGGCGCTTGATAACGGCTTCGTTAATTCGGTCACCACCGCCGCCAAGGCAGAAAACAAATGGGATCTCTCGGCCTATGCAAATGCGCCGAAGATCGAACGCACGCAGGACGATTCCCAGAACTGGGATGCAGTCCGTCAGCGCAACCTGAACCGGCTGCGCTTGCACGAAATCGGATAACGCGCTCGCGCAATCCCGATGACAGCCGCCTAGTGCGGCTTTTTTTACGACCTGTAGAAAGGAAACAGCATGAAGTCTATTCAAGCATTGCGCGAGCAACGTCAGCAACTCGCGAAAGAAGCCCGCAACCAGCTGGAGCAGAAGGGCGACCGCGCATGGTCAAAGGAAGACCAGACCGCATTCGACAACCGTGCCGAGCAGATCGAGGCGATTGACGCTGAAATTACTGCTGTCCAGGCGGTTCTCGAGCTCGAAGCGGAGCAGAACGTCCGTGACGTTGAACAATTCCGTGTGAAGCCGACCGCCGCTGAAGACAAAGCTCGCCAGCTCTTCGCAAAGCTCCTGCGCGAAGGCCCGACGGTTCTCTCGCGTGACGAGCTCATGCAGATCCGCAACACCATGTCCACCGGCACCGGCAACCAGGGCGGTTATACCGTTCAGTCCGACATCGCCAAGGAACTGGTCGATGCCATCGCCACCTACGCCGGCATGCGTAACGTCGCAAGCCGTATCGTGACCGCCACCGGCGCGCCGCTCTCCTACCCATCCAGTGATGGCACCGCGGAGGAAGGCGAAATCGTGGCGGAAAACCAGACTGCCGCCGCTGCAGACCCGACATTCGGCACCGTTGGCTTGAACACCTACAAGTTCGGTTCCAAGTCGATTGCTATCCCGATCGAGCTCGTGATGGATTCGTCCATCGACATCATCGCGATGGTCTACAAGCGGGTGCGCGACCGCATCGGCCGTATCCAGAACCGCAAATTCACTGTTGGCACCAACTCCGGTGAGCCGAACGGTCTGGTGACTGCCGCAACCGTCGGCAAGACGGGCGCAACCGGCCAGACCGTGACCGTGCTCTATGACGACCTGGTCGACCTGATTGAATCTGTGGACGATGGTTACGAAGGTCGGAAGTTCACCTTTGCCCAGCCCACTCGCAAGGTGATCCGCAAGCTGAAGGACACTGCTGGCCGTCCGATCTGGGCGCCGTCCTATGAGGCTGGCATTTCTGCCGGTCTGGCGGACGAACTGCTGGGTCACCCGATTCAGATCAATAACCACATGCCCTCGCCGGCCGCGAATGCAAAGTCCATCGCATTCGGCAAGCTGGACGAGTACATGATTCGCGACGCGATGGAAGTCACCCTGTTCCGCTTCGAGGACTCGGCCTACATCTCCAAGGGCCAAATCGGCTTCCTGGCATGGGCCCGCGCCGGCGGCAACCTGCTCGACACAGGCGCCGTTAAAACTTACCAGCACTCGGCCACCTAACCGCGGCTAACGGGAGGGGCGGCTTCGGCCGCCCTTTTTCATCTCCAGAAAATAGAAGGGACTGAACATGGCATCAAAGCAAGTTCGAATTCTGGCCGATACCACGGTGGACGGCATCGGCTACAAAGCAAATCAAGTCATCGAGGTGGACGAGAAGATCGTCAAGAACCTGGAAGGTGCTGGCGCTGCTGACAGCAACAAGGAAGCAGTCGCGTACTGCACGACTGAACTGGGTGCCAAGGTGATCAAGCACGCCGACGAAGTCGCCAAGCTGGCCAAGGAAGCCAAGGCCGTCGGCGACGAGGCCGCTAAGTAACAGGAGCGCCCCGTGCCAAGCAAACTCATCACCGCGCCGACGGCCGAGCCGATCACGCTGGCTGAAGCGAAGGCGCATCTGCGTGTCGACTCGACTGACGAAGACGCGCTGATCACGGCGCTCATCGTGGCCGCCCGCCAAGGCGCGGAGACCGCGACCGGCCGCGCGCTGCTTCCTCAGACATGGGAGCTGGCGCTGGATGAGTTTGCAACAGAAGTTCGGCTGTCGCGGGCGCCGGTATCCGCTGTCGACAGCGTAAAGTACGTCGACACAGACGGCGTTCTCCAGGTGCTCGACCCTGCCGCATATCTGCTGGACAGCCACAGCGAGCCGGCCCGCCTAACCGCGCAGTTCGGCGCGTCTTGGCCGGCGACGCGGTCACAGGCTAATGCTGTGCTGATCCGCTACGTCGCCGGGTATGCAAACGCGGCCGCAGTGCCCCAGGAGATCAAGCAATGGATGCTCCTGCGAATCGGCATGCTGTACGAGAACCGTGAAAGCGTCGCCGCCGGCGTCTCTTTGGCAGAAATGCCATTTGTGGACTGCCTTCTCGACGCGTACCGGATCTGGAGCCTGTAATGCGTGCGGGCTCCCTCCGGAACAAGGTCGTTATCCAGCAGCAAGCCAGCACGACGGATGACTATGGGCAGCCGGCCAGCACATGGACCGACGTCGCCACAGTCTGGGCTGACATCCGTCACCAAAGCGGGCTTGAGTCGATCAAAGCCGACTCGCCGGCGAGCGTGGTGAAGGCAAGCATCAGAATTCGGTACCGGACAGACATCACGGCGGGAATGCGCGCGGTGCATGGCACGACTGTTTACGACATTCTGGCGCCGCTGCCGGACGCCAGCGGCAAGCAGTACACCGATCTGGCATGCCAGGTGGTGTCATGAAGAGCCGGAATGGCATTCACGCGCTATCCGGTCAGAATTCATTCAGCATCGATATAGACACTTCCAGCCTGGATGCATACATCGATCAGCTGGCAGACAACGCCGAAGAGGCGGCGCGGCCGGCGGCCCAAGCAGCGGCTCAGGTTCTGTATGACGCAGTGAAGGAAAACGTCGCGGCGATCGGGAAGAAAACCGGCAACCTTGACCGCTCGATTTACCAAGCCTACAGCGAAAGCAACAGCCGGCCGGGTGTGGCCACCTATCACGTGAGCTGGAATCACAAGAAGGCGCCGCATGGGCACCTCTTGGAGTACGGATATATCCAGCGGTATGAGACGCGAGTTGGCAAGGACGGGCGGTGGTACACGCTTGTGAGGCCTGAGAAGAAGGGCACACCGAAGCCCGCCCGGCGTGCGTCGCAAGCGGAAAAGGACGCCTATTACGTGCTGCGGCAAGGCGGTCCGGTGCAGTGGCTTGGGAAAGCCTTCATCCGGCGCGCCGCGTCGCGCACCCCGCAAGCCATCGCCGCAGCCGAGGCGGAGCTGCTGAAGAGGATTAACGCCAAATGACCGTTGAAGTCGATCTGCGGAACGTGCTGTTGCCGCTTTGCCCGCGAGTTTTCCCCGACGTCGCGCCGACGGCGACCGTCCGGCCGTATGTCACCTATCAGCAGATCGGCGGCCAGGTGATCAACCCGCTGGGCAACGAGGTGCCGAACAAGCAGAACGGGGAATTCCAGATCAACGTCTGGGCGGACACCCGTAAGCAGGCAAGTGAACTGGTCCTGCAGATTGAAGCCGTGCTGCGTCAAGCGACGCAGTTCGTCGCCCGGCCGTTGTCGGCACCGGTTTCCGACTATGACCCCGACATGCTGCTCTATGGCTCGTCGCAGGACTTCAGCATCTGGTCGGACCGATAGCAGTACAGATTAGTGCCCGCAAGGGCGTCAACCACCGCCGCCTTCTGGCGGTTTTTTTTCGTCCAATGAAAGGCAAACAAGATGGCTTACTACTTTCCCGAGGGCTCGCAGCAGCAGTTCTCCAACACTTTCGCAGCTGCGAAGACAATTTCGGCGATCACCAACGCCAATCCTGCGGTCGCGACAGCGAATGCCCACGGCTACGCCACTGGCGACGAAATTCTGCTGACCTCCGGCTGGGAAGACGCAACGGACAGCGTCTATAAAGTCGAGGTGGTCGACGCCAACAGCTTCAAGATTGTCGACCTCGACACCAGCGACGTTTCGTTCTTCCCCGCCGGCGGTGGCGCCGGTACCGCTCAGAAGATCAGCGGCTGGGCAACAATGCCGCAGGTCCTGACCGTCGGCTCGTCCGGTGGTGATCCGCGCTTCACCGATGTCAACCCGCTGGCCAAGCGCAACGGCATCCGCATTCCTACCGGCTTCAACGCAACCAGCATCACGCTGTCGCTCGCGTACGACCCGAACAACGCCAATTACAAGGCGATGCTCGCGATTTCCCGCACGCTCAAGAAGGTGGCATTCAAGCAGGTCATTTCCGGTGGCGCTGTCACCTACGGCTACGGCTACATGAGCGTTTCCGAAATGCCGCAGATGAATAACAACCAGGTGCTGACAGTCCAGGCTGCGATGACCATCCTGGGCCGCTCCATCTCCTACGCATCCTAATCGGGCATCAGCCCAAACCGAGCACCGACCGGACTGCTGTCTTCCTTCGCGGGAAGCGGCGGTTCGGCACGGGCAATAACCTCCCGCGAAAGGTAAAAAATGTCTACAAAGATCACACTCGGCGCCCGTCCCAAGACCTTCAAACCCATGACCCTCACTGTCGCGCTGCCGGCAGGTGGAGAAGGACAGCTTCCGGTGACCTTCAACTATTTCACAAAGACCGAAAGCGGCAAGCTGTTCGACGAGTTGGTGGAAGAAGCTAAGGCCAAAGACGCTTCCGTCGAAGGCGCCGATTCCGCGGGCTTTTCCCTGGAAACGGTGATGAGCAAGACCCGCGACCACAACGCCAAGTACATGGCGCGTGTGCTCAATACATGGGGCCTCGATGAGCCGCTGTCACTGGAGTCGCTTCAGCAGCTCGATGACGAGATTCCGGCCGCATCCGTTGCGATCATGGAAGCCTTCCGGAACGCAACGCAGCAGGGCCGCCTGGGAAACTAAGGGAAGCGGCGGCCGCATTCTACGGTCGTGAAGAGAAGGGGGCGCCCGGCAACCCCTTCATTGCGGCGATCGTCGCTGTCACCAAGCAGAAGCAGTCGGATGTCTTTGAGGTGTGGCCGGAAAACTGGCGAGCCTTTCAACTGTTCGTCTCCCTTGAAACGCAGTGGCGGGTCATCCCCGGCGGATACGTCGGCCTTGATTACAACGTCCTGTACAAGAAGATGGATCGGCTCGGCTTAAGCCCGGCCGAGTACGACCAGCTGGAAGAAGACATCCAATTGATGGAGCTGGAAGCTCTGTCACACATCAACAAAAAACCCGAAGCCCCTTGACCGGGGCTTTTTCATTGGACGGCCATGACTGATAGCAAAAAAATTCAGCTAGAGACCTCGCTTGATGCCACCGGCGTCAGGACGGGCGCCAACGAGGTCAAGCGTGAAGTTCAGTCGATGGCGCAGTCCGTCACCCAAGCCAGCCAGGCGGCCGGCAAAGCGGTCGACAGTATCGGTAACGGTGGCGCCGCATCTGCAAAGAAGGTCGAGTCCGCTACGAACTCCATGATTCAGTCGATCCAGCGGACGACTGCACTCATGGAGGCTGGATCCAAGACCAGTGCGAAATATTACGAGACGCTCGCGTCACAGCGCGGCGTTGATGTCAGTGCCTTGCGGCCGTATCTCGACCAGCTTGACGCTGTCGCCGCAAAGCAAAGGCAGGCGCAGCAGGCTCTAGGTGCGACCGATAACGGGCTGAAGGGTGTTGGCATTTCTGCCGCCCAGACGGCCAATGCGCTCCGCATGGTGCCCGCCCAGCTGACGGACATCGTAACGAGCTTGGCCAGTGGACAGGCGCCGCTGACCGTTCTCATTCAGCAGGGCGGCCAGCTCAAAGACTCGTTCGGCGGTATTGTGCCGGCCGCGCGCGCCCTAGGCAGCTATGTCGCTGGCTTGGTCAACCCTCTCACATTGGCCGCAGCTGCGGCCGGAACACTGGCAGTCGCCTATAACCAGGGCAGCAAAGAGGCTGACGCCTACAGCCGCGCGCTCGTTCTCACCGGAAATGCGGCGGGCACGACGGCTGGACTGTTGACGCTATCCGCGCAAAACATCAGCCGTTTCACCGGCACGCAATCTCAGGCCGCCGCGGCTCTGGCTGAACTGGCCGGCACCGGCCGCATTGCTGGCACCAACCTCGAGTATTTCTCCCGTGTGGCGGTTCAGATGGAGAAATCCGTCGGCCAAAGCGTGGCCGAGACCGCAAAGGACCTGGCCGAACTCGGCAAGTCTCCGGTGGAAGCGAGCGAAAGGCTCAACGAAAAGTATCGTTACCTTACCGCAACCGTCTATGAGCAGATTCAGGCGCTGCAGGATCAAGGTAAGACTGAAGAGGCGGCCGCTCTGGCGCAGCAGACCTATGCCAAAGCATTCGATGATCGCACCAAGGAATTGAAGAGCAACCTCGGCGTCATCGAGAGCGCTTGGGGATCGGTCATTGGCGCAGCCAAGAAGGGGTGGGATGCAATCCTTGACGTCGGCCGGAAAGAGACACTGCAGGAAAAGCTGACCGGTGTTTCTGAGCAAATCCGCACCTACAACCCGTTCGCAATCTTCGGCCCGAGCCTTGACCAGCTGAAGCAACAGCAGGCAGCCATTCAGGAGATGATCCGCTTGGAACGGCAGGGCGCAACCGCTGCAGCGGATAACGCGCGTCAGAACGAGGCGCGTATTGCCTGGATGAAAGACGGTGACAAGTATCTGTCACGCGCCGCCCAGATGGAAAAGGAAATCAATGTCGCGCGCGAGCAGGGAATCCGTGCCGGCGTTTCCCAAGCGGAAATCGAAACCCGCGTAGGCGAGATCCGCAAGAAGTATTCGGACATCTTCAACGATGGCGTCAATTCTCAGATTGAAGCGCTGAAGCAGCGTAGCCAGATCGAGGAAGTGCTGGCGCAGCGCTCGCTTGAGCAGCTGCAGGCGAACAAATCTCTCGGCCTGGTCAGCGAACGCGACTACATTGAGCAGGTCGCCAAGATTGAACTGGATGCGTTCGACAAGAAGCGGAAGAATCTTGAGGCTGAACTGTCCTTCGCCGCCGGCAAGCAGAACAGCTTGAAAGAACAGGCAGCTTTGTCTGGGCAGCTGGCAATTCTAGACGAGCAGCGGCTGACTCGAAGCATCAAGTTGAGCAACGATCTCGCAATCCTTGAGGACAAGCGTAAGAAGCAAGCCCAGAACGTCATCACCGACCAGCTCATTGAAGATGAGAAGGCGCGCGCCGACTACGATCGCAGGTACGGCGAAAGCATGAACTCAGCCATCAAGCTGGTGAACGACTACGGCCGGGCGATTGATGAAAACAATGCACTGACGGCATATGAGATCACCCTGCTTGGCCAGACTGAGACGTCGCGGAATACCGCGCTTTCCCAATACCGGATCCAGCTGGACCTCGAAAAGGAAATTCTGCGCATCAAAGAGCTGGGCCTCACCGCAGAGGATCAGGCGCAGCAGATCGCACGCGCGCGCGAGGCGGCCGCCCGGGCAAGCGAAGGGGCAACCACCCGGGTAACGCTCGACTATTGGAGACGGATCAACGAGGACATCAGTCGCAGCCTTACCGATGAACTGGTCCGCGGCGGCAAAAATGCTGGCCAGTTGATCATGAATTACTTCAAGACCCTAACGCTCAGGCCGGTAATCGAAGCTTTCCTTTCCCCGATTTCCGGTGCAATCACGGCTGCGTTCCTCCCGACTGCTGCTCAGGCGGTGAGCACCGGCAATTCCACCATGGGCATGGCGTCTAATCTGTACTCGGCAGGCAGTGCGGCCTACTCAGCATACGGCGGTCTGGCAGGCTTCTACGGTGGTTTCACCGGTGCGGCGGGCACCAACACGGCCAATGCCGCGATGCTCGCCTATGCGCAGCAGACAGGCAATCTGTCAACGTCGGCTGCCCTGGGCTCGCAAGCTGGCAGTTATGCCGGTGCAGTAGGCAGCGCGGCGACTGTAGCCGCGGGAGTCGCCGGCGGAGTGTACGGTGGTCGGGCTATCTCGAATGGTTATTCGGCTTGGGGATCGGGTTCGGGCAACTCAGCGGTAAACAGCGGCACTGCGGCGGGCGCGGCAGTCGGCACCTACATCTTGCCCGGCATCGGAACTGCTATTGGCGCTTTGATTGGTGGTCTTCTCGGTGGCATCGTGAACCGCGGCTTCGGTGACAAAGTTGTCGGCAACGGGATTATGGGCTCTGTCAAAGGCGGGGACTTTTCTGGAAACTTCTACGAATTCAGCAAGGGTGGCTGGTTCGGTGGTAACGACGGCACCGAAACATTTGCGCTAGAAAAGAAGACAGCGGACAGCTTTGATTTCGCGGCAGAAAGCCTGCAAAAGACCTTCGCCGACCTTGGCAAGACGGTTGGCGCCGGCGGCGAAACGATGAAGAACTTTGCCTACGACTTCCGCCTGGCGCTGAAGGACTTTGATGACGCCGGCAAAGAGAAGGAGATTGCACGCCTGATGTCTGCAATGGCTGACAGCGCAGCGCTGCAGTTCGTTGACAACTTCCGCACGACGATCGACATCGGATTGAAGGAGTACCAAGCCTACTTCACGAACACAATCGATGGACAGCGCGAATTCAACTTTAAAGGATTGAAAGCCCAAGAGCGCCTTAGCAGTCCTCTCGATCCGTACATTGAGGATATGGTCCGGATCTTTGACACGTTCAGAGAGAGCATCAAGGGCGTAGAGGGAACGGAAGGGCAGCTTTCCGCTTTCGTCACCCAGCTTTTCAACTTCGGTGACGCACTGGTCGAGAACAAGGGCTATCTGGCGCAGTTTGGCGAAGCACTGGACTTCGACAAGCTGGAAGCGGCCGCCAATCGCGGTGAGTCGGTATTTGACACGTTTGCTCGCTTGAACAGCGTCTTTGCCGTTACCAATGACCTGGCGCTGACGCTCGGTCGAGAATTGACATCTGGATTCGGTGCCATTGGGCTCGCCAGCACCGCAGCGCGCGAGAGCCTGATTGCGGCTGCGGGTGGCATTGAGGCGCTTTCGTCGCAAACCGCCTTCTACGCTCAGAACTTTCTGTCGGCGGAGCAGCAAGAGGCCTTGGCGCGCAAGCAACTCAAGAACGCGCTTGACCCGGTAGGATTGGGCGACATCGACACCAAGGACGAGTACACCACGAAGGTGGGCGAACTCTTCGGAAAGACGGACGAAGCCAGCCAGAAGCTTCTGGCTACGCTGCTGCAGCTTGGCCCGGCCATCCTGAACGTGTCGAACTACACCCAGGCGGCGGCTGACAAAGCTATCGAGGATGCAAAAGCGGCAGCAGATGCACAGGCAGCGGCGGCACAAGCTGCAAAAGAAGCGGCACAGGCTTCCTTGCAGGCAGTGCTGGACAAAGCGATGGAAGGCGTTTCCGCAGCCATGTCTGGTGTGCAGCGTGCAGTAGATGCGGAGCGCACCGCGGCGACCAATGCTTACAACGCAGCGGTCAAGGACTTCAACAAGCAGATTCAGGACATCAACGGTTCGGTTGGCAAGCTTTCGAGCCTGTCGAGCAATCTGAAGTCGACGCTGGGCAGCATGCGGCTTGATTCGCAGCTCGGCATGGAGAAAGCCGCGGCATCGGCGCAGATCCAGGCGGCTCTGGCGATTGCGAAAGCTGGCGGTGTCCTCCCGGATGCTGACGCGCTGCAGCAGGCATTGTCGATCGCGGCGCAGTCGAACGAAGACCTGTACGCAACTTTTGCTGAGGCTCAGTTTGCCTACCTGAAGGACAAGGCGGCGATCGGCGAACTGGCGAAACTGACGGATTCCGCTCTGTCGGTGGAAGAGCAGACACTGAAATCGTTGCAGGACCAGTTGGGGGTGACCGAGCAGGCCTACCAGGCAGAGATGGAGCGCCTGGACGGTGTGCTGGAGTACGCACAACAGCAAGTCGACATCCTCAACGGCATCGATACATCGGTGAAATCTGTGGGTTCGGCAATCGCCAATCTACAAATTAAGATCAGCGCAGCGGCCGGCGCGCAGGCTCAAGTCGGCAACTCGTCGGGCAGCACGGCACCGTCGATCACCGGCCTGTACAGCAACATCCTCGGCCGCGAGGCAGATGCGGCTGGCGCTGCCTTCTGGCAGAACGCGATGATTGTCGACCCGAAGTCATGGGATGCGCACGTAACTGACTTCCTCAAGGCGGCGGTGGCGACCGGCGGTGCTGATGCCATCAGTGCAATCGACTACGCCCGCGAGCACGGCATTCCAGGCTTCGCCGGCGGCGGCTCCCATTTCGGCGGGTTGCGGCTCGTCGGCGAGAACGGCCCGGAGATCGAGGCCACCGGTCCGGCGCGTATCTTCAACGCGTCGCAGACAGCCGACATTCTGCGTGGCGCTACCGGCAACAACGAACTTGCGGCGGAAATCAGGGCAGTGCTTGCCGACAACGAGCAGCTCCGCAAAGACTTGAAGGAAGTGCTCGATCGGGTTGCTGAGAGCTCGGAAAGGACTGCGGACATTATCGAGAACGTAACTGATGGCGGTAACGCCATGCGCACCGAGGAGTTGGCATGACAGCGAGCGCGAGGGTAATGGTGCCGATTGAGATCACTCCCAGCATGATCAAGTCCGGTACCACGATAGCGGAGCCGGACCTGACTGCTGGGGAGGAAGCCTGGGTGTCTGGTGCCAACATCACAGTTGGGCTAGAGCGGACTTACAGCGGATCGGTGTACAAATGCATCCAGGCGCACAACGCGCGCACGGCGACGCCGGACATCGACACCGATTACTGGACCCGCATGCGGCCGACAAACCGCATGGCACCCTTCGATGACTATTCAACCACCAAGGCGGTATCGACGGGCTCGCTGACGTTCGTGCTGCAGCCTGGCTTCCTGAACGGCTTGGCGATCTATGGACTTGAGGGGGCTGCCTACGACATCGTCGTGAAGAGCGCGCCGGGCGGGACAGTGTTGCGCTCATGGAGCGGCGATCTTTACGACCAAGCCACCGGCTTCTACGAACTGCTGTATGCCCCTTTGCTGCCATTGACACAGATGTCGTTCGATGACATCCCGCTGGCGCCGAATGCTGAGGTGACTATCACCATCTCATCGAGCCTCGGACAGCGGGTGGCGCTTGGAGTGATCAAAGTCGGCGACTGGCGGCAATTCCTTGGTGACGGGGAGTTCGGCGGCACACAGTACGGCGCTCAGTCCGACCGCAAGACTTACACCCACCGCAAATACAACGCCGATGGCACATACACGATTCAACGGCGGCCGAGCAGCCGCAACGTCAGCTGCAGCGTGGTGATTGACGCTGAGCAGGCGATGTATGCAGATGCAATTCTGGGCGAGATCGAGGACACTGCAGTGCCATTCGAGGCAAGCAATCTGCCCAGGTATGGTTACCTCAACACGCTGGGCTTCGTCTCCGGCAGCATCCGCGCTGACGACTTTGGCACGACATCAATCAATCTGAAGATCGAAGGGAATATCTGATGGCAATCACCCCAGTACCAAGCATGACCGATACGCCGGAGTTTCCTTCGCTGGCGGATCGGGCGGCAGGCACCTACAACAGCAAGGCCTATGACTTCGGCACCCACATGGCCAACGTGTTCAATGCCGAATTACTGGCGGTGGCGCTGAGTGCCTACAACAATGCATTGGCCGCCGCACAAGGATCGACTGATGCTGGAACCTATGCGGCAAATGCAGCCGCAGCAGCAGCCTCCGCAGCAGCGACAGCAGGTGCAACCAAATGGGTAAGCGGCAGCTATGCAGAGGGCGCCGCAGTCTGGTCGCCGACAGACGGGCAGACGTATCGCAGGAAGGCTCCGGGCGGTGCTTCGCCTACTGATCCGGCGGCAGACTCGACTAACTGGAATTTCCTTGGCGGAGTAGCCAGCGTCAACGGTCAAAAGGGTGCGGTTACTGGAATTGCGACCACTACGGCAAACACTTTCACCGGCAGGCAGACCATGTCGGGCGCTGCGATAGACCAGGCTAAGGGGGCAAACATTGCCAGTGCGGCGACTGTCAACCTCGACACCGCAACTGGCAATCTTGTGCACATCACAGGCACGACGACGATTACTGCTATCACGCTGGCGTCTGGCGCTGAACGCGACGTGGTGTTTGATGGTGCGTTGTTGCTGACGCATAACGCAACAACGCTGATTCTTCCGGGCGGCGCGAACATCACCACAGCGGCTGGTGACAGGGCGACATTCCGCGGCGACGGTTCTGGCAATGTCCGGTGCATGCACTACACGAAGGCCAACGGGCAGCCGATTGTTGCTCCGGCCTCTACATCTGGATTGGTTCTGATTAGCACAGCCAGTGCGTCAGGTGTGGCAGCTATCGACTTTACCGGAATCGATAGCACCTACGATGAGTATATGGTTGAGATTCTTAGTGCCATTCCAGCTTCCGCCGCAGTGACACTCCAAATGCTTGCGTCCTCAGACAACGGTGCCTCGTTTAGCGGGGGAGGAACGGCATATAAATGGGCAATGCAGGGATACGGAACGAACGGTTCCGGATTGGCGAACTCTTCTGATGGCTCTAACTTGATATTGCTCTCAAACGCCATTAACGGGGGCTCAGGAGCAAGCTTCTCGATTCGGATTGTTCGCCCAAGCGTAGCTCAGCCATGCGACTTCTTCTGGACAGGGTGTGGCAATGTCACCTCGAACTATCTGCATGCATACCAGGGTGCGGGACGACACAACGCGTCCGTTGCGGTAAATGCAATCCGCTTCTACTTCAGTTCCGGGAATATCGCGAGCGGACTTTTTAAACTGTATGGGCTGAGAAAGACGGTGTAACTATGGCGATGACAAAACTCGTAAATGGCGTGGCTGTCGCTATGACGGCGGCTGAGGAATCAGCATTTCTCGATAAACAATTGGCGAATGTGCCTACGCCTGAGCAGCAAGAGGCCGAACTGGTCAAGACATACGACGGTATCGTTCAGGGCCATCTCGACGCTGTGGCGCGGTCCTTCGGCTACGGTGACCCTAACCGTCCTGAAGTCTCTCCCATCCTGCACGCGATCAGCTATGCCGAGGAACCGGCAGTAGAGCGGTTCATGAACGAGGGCAGGGCACTTAGAGCTTGGCGCTCGCTGGTATGGGTGACTGCTGCGGGCATCCTCAATGCCGTTAAGTCGGGCACCAGGGCGATTCCGACGGAAGCCGAGCTGCTGGCTGAATTACCTGCTCCACCGATACAAGAACCTCTCTAACCTACCGGCCCGCCAAGTGCGGGCCTTTTTTTTGGGCTCGACATGAACCTGAAGCACATAAAGAAGACGGTAGGGCGGCTGTTCTGGCGGTCGGAGACGGAGCTGCTGCATCTGATTCTGGCGACTGCCTCGCTCGGCTGGTTTATCGCGCTGCTGGCGCTGGATCCGCCGAACAACGCGCCGGCGTTCCGCCTGATGTACTCGGCCGCCGCTCCCTGGCAGTGGTCGATTCTGTTCCTCCTCCATGTGGTCGGCTTCAACGTCTGCTTGTTCGCGATGAAGGAGAGGCCGCGGTGCAAGACCGTCATCCAGTTCTATGGCGTCACGCTGTGGATCTCGATCACTGCCTTGCAGTTCGTTTCCCTTGGACGTTTCACCCCTAGTTCCGCGCTCGAAGTTGTGATCTGCGGGTTTGCAGTATGGGCAATTTTCCGAGCAGGAGCCCCTAAGTGAATGAGACAAGAGCAGTTCTTGGAGTGCCCCAAATAGCCGCCATTCCATCTGCGACCGACAGTGCCAGCACCGTCTATTCGATCATCCTCGCCGTCGGCCTTGGGCTGTTCGGTATCTGGAAGATGGCCGGCAAGGTCAGCCGGGACAAGGTCAGCATGGACGAGGACGGCGCGCTGCGCGCCACCATCAAGACGCTTCAGGCGGAGCGTGACAAGTACATGGCCGCCGCCGAGGAGGCGTGGGGCCGGCGGACAGAAGACGCGGCGGAAATCGCAAAGCTGACCGCCACAAACCAGCACCTTTCCCAGACCGTCACCCAGCTGGCGGAAGATGTCAAGAAGCTACGGGACGAAGTGCATCGCTTGAGAAACGAACTGGCCAAGCGGCCGGTACAACCATAAGGAGTCCACATGGATCTCGCACTACTGCAGCAGGAGTTGACTGTCGACGAGGGCAAGAAGGCAAAGCCGTATCTTTGCACCGCCGGCAAGACCACCATCGGCATCGGCCGCAACCTGGACGATGTCGGCCTGTCCGAGTCGGAAATCCAACTGCTATTCAAGAATGACATCGAGCGGGTTTGCTCCCAGCTCGACGCGACACTGCCCTGGTGGCGCGCGATGTCCGAGCGCCGACAGCGCGTGCTGGCCAACATGTGCTTCAACATGGGTATTGGCGATTCCAAGCGCGGACTGCTGTCGTTCCGGAACACGCTGGCATCGATGCAGCGGGGGGATTACCGAGCGGCCGCGCGCGGCATGCGCGATTCCGCCTGGGCGACACAGGTCGGCGCCCGGGCCGAGCGCCTGGCCAAGATGATGGAGGAAGGTTGATGAGCGCCCTCGGTACCAAGCTTCGCTTGTGCCAGGGCGGCATGGTGATGTTCAAGTGCCCCGGATGTGGTGAAACGCATGGAGTGTACGTTGAGCCGTCGCCGGATGGCCAGGCAAGACCGATATGGGGATTTAACGGCGACGGCGATCGCCCGACCTTCACGCCGTCTGTCCTGGTTCGGACTGGACACTTTGTTCCTGGGCATGAGCACAAGCAGTCGTGCTGGTGCACCTATTACGCCGAACATCCCGATGAAACCAGGGACTTCGAGTGCCGGACTTGCCATTCGTTTGTCACGGACGGCCAGATTCAATTTCTTTCCGACTGCACGCATCACCTCGCCGGCCGGACTGTGCCGCTTCCTGACTTCGAAAGCCAATCGTGAAAAGAACCATTCTCAGCGTTGCACTCTCGCTGGCGCTGGCGGGGTGCGCCAACATCCGATTTCAATGGGCCGCCAGCTACGCGACAGACAACGTGCTCGCCGACTTGGAGCGCGCGGCTAAACCCAGCGAGCCTACAAAATGACGGCCCGCTTCTTGACGAAATTACGCTTGGAGTCCGCTGTCGATGGTAGCGACCGGAAGGTTCTGACCGATCCGCTGGCGTATGAGTCAGAGGTGGCCGGCCGCATCTTCGTAGTGCCCACCGGTTTCCAGACTGATCTGGCGTCGGTTCCGCGGCTGCCGCTCGCCTACCTGCTGTTCGGAGGCGTCGGCGACGCTGCGGCGGTAGTGCACGATTATCTTTACTCCACGCAACAGGTCAGTAGGAAGATGGCCGACGATGTCTTGACCGAGGCCATGAAGGTGTCGGGCGTCGCTGGCTGGCGCCGCTTTCCGATGTGGCTTGGTGTAAGGCTTTTCGGTGGGTCTCACTGGAGTGCCTCGACAACACCGCTTGCCGACCTATAGCCCGTCATAGATGGCGGGTATTGCCGCATAAGCGAGCATAGATGAAGGCTGATTAGCGACGTGAGTTTGCGATCGAATGCCGACTTGCACCAAATCGCAAACTCAACGCTTCTTGAAAGCCATCGGCCACCACTCGTCGACCTCATGCGGATCGGCGGTGCCTGGCGGCTCATCTCGGAATCGGAAATATTTCAGTGCTGGCACCCAGACAGCTTGGCGGCGCTGGCCATTCTTCAGGACGACAATGCACAGCTCGTCGGGGCCGAGACGGGAAAGCGCGCTGTTTGTCACAGCAGCACCTTTGCCTTCATGGCCAGCACCCGAGCTTCCTCGCCTGGCTGCTTGTCCATAAAGTCGGTCATCTCTTTCAAGACTTGCAGCAGCTCGGCGTAGTAGTCAGGAGCCGGCCGCCGCTCGATCTCCTTTGCCATTTCAAGAACGGTCAACGGATCTGCAATAGAGCGGAATTCAGCCATCCGGTATTCCTTCGGCTCTTCGCTGTCGTCATCTAGGGCATTCAAGGCGGCGTCTTTCACAATGGAAAGTTCGTGCATGGGAGAGTAGGGCAGCTTGAAGATCGACATACTGTCTATTCTACAGGGCGAACATGTCGATTTTTTTGCGTTTCGTGAACACGTTCAGGTGACATGTCGATGGCGTGAGCATTTTGGCACCCTCATCAATGAGGGTACCAAACTAGTCCTGCAAGGGCATTGCATCCACCATCGTGTCTAGAGTGGATAGCCGGCCAAGTTCAGTCTGCTCTCCTTGGCAATGGTGTATCACGTTGCGCCGCCTAAGCTTGCGGTAACGCTCGGCATCCTTTTCCAGCTCCATCACCTTGACACGTAGAGCATCGCGCTCCTTCCAGACTTCGCCCGCAGCAATGTTTTGGCGCGTACTTGCCTCCGCCACCGCGTCGAGATCTCGCTTCAGCGCCGCTACCTTTGCTTGCAGTGATTCGATGGTGGCAGCGTCCGTCTCGATCCGTTCCGCGGCCTCTTGCGCCCGGTCATGAAACTGCAAGCGGCTAAGCTCGCTGCTCATTGCCATTTCGTACGGCATCTTCAAGACGCCCAAAAGCATTACGTCGCTCATTGTGCTGTCTCCGTCAGGCGTGCCATATCAAGGGCGTAGATCGACTGCGACCATTCAATATAGGTATGCGGCAGGCCAGCATTGATCGCCGGCCTACAGTCGATAATCCGCTGCAGCCGGTCGCGTTCGGCTACTACCTTGCGATAGTCGGCCATCAGTTCGTCGTAGTCTTTATTTGTCATACTTCCTCCGGTCAGCATCAATTCCCCATGCAAGGCTCGCGGCGCCGATTGTCCAGCAGAAGTACATGAACCCATCGGCCAACTTCCCACCAAACAGGAACACCAGCGATAAGCAGAAAAGCATGCCAGCAAGGAAAGTGAAAAAGTAGGTCATTCTGCTATCTCCTTGGTGGAGGGAGAGGGGGAGAGAGCCTGCCAAGCGGCGTGATACTTGGCGACTCGGGCGAGGTCATGGGCTGACAGGGTGACGAGCCGCAAGACGTTGATGTTGTCTTCGATGTCCGCCAGCTTGACCCTGGTGGCGAGGGGGTTGCGCCTCACGCGTTGGATAAATGCTTCGTAGGGTTCCCCGGCGCTCCGGCTTAGGCTGACTACAGCCTCGATCACCTGCCAGGGAATGCCAGCTTGGGCAAGATCGGTTACGCGCACATCTGCATCTTCGATAACATCGTGGAGAATCGCCACAGCCATCTCCTCTTCGGTTGCCATCTTCGCCATGACGCGCAGCGGGTGCAGGATGTATTCCTTACCGGCCTTGTCAGTCTTTCCGGAATAAGCACGGAGGGCAATGCCTAGCGCAGTCTCGATCAATCCCATTTCAGTCCTCCCAGCCATATAAAATACAGGTGTAAGTCATTGATTTTCACTGTGTTATACAGTGGTTCGAATGCGGCAAATGTGCCTGTCACCTATGGTGTGAAATGCGCCTAACACCATTGATTTCATTGATAAAAGTCGCTGCAAGGAAACGGTTTGTATGGCAAACAGGTGCCTTCTAGGTTTTATGCGGGTTGCAGGGCAGTTTTATGATATTCATATGATATTCGTATGAATGCTCTAAGCCACCTAAGAGGCTTGTTTTACCGTCACCACTTG
>Ga0194137_10000594_pt1 | contig 23453 bp, 22 predicted proteins | sample TARM_MetaG_T3_14_FD_134025 | JGI IMG/M metagenome (GOLD analysis project Ga0194137, IMG submission 134025) | Freshwater microbial communities from Pennsylvania, USA, analyzing microbe dynamics in response to fracking - TARM_MetaG_T3_14 (version 2) | ecosystem: Environmental > Aquatic >... | reverse complement strand
TCATGGGCTGCAGAATTTGCAAGAAAGCGCGGGGCCGGTATTTGTTTCCTTGCAAATACCGCACCACACTTCAGCTGAAATCACATCGCAGATCAACAGCTTGCGAGTTGTTCAGGCTGGACTGAATAGGGTTTACCTGGGCGCGCATCGGGTGTGTCCTCATTCGGTCAAACCCTCGTGCGTGCGGGCTCGGCAAATGGCTGGCCGTTTGGGTCAATCGGAAAAGTGATGGATGGGCAGACACTGCATCCCATTCAACACAACGCGACCAAACCGGAGCCCCTATGCGATTCAGTCTGAGCCCCCAACACCTGATGCTTTCGGCCGCGCAGGTCGCCGTCACGGCACTGTTGCTGCCGACCCTGGCCAATGCAGCGACCCCGGACCCGTTCTTCCAGTACAGCGGCAGCACGCCGCTGGCGGACCATGCGCCGGGCACCGTCCTCAACAGCCGCACCATCTCGGTCTACATCGCCAGCATCAAGACCACGATCCAGGCCACCCAATTGGTCTATCGCTCGACCGATGCACAGCAGCGCCCCGCAGCCAATGTGACCACCATCTTCTCGCCTGACTGCAGCAAGGCCAGCTGCGCCAACAAGAACAAGGTGCTCTCCTACCAGTCGTTCTACGACTCGCTGAACCCCGAAGATGCGCCCTCGCGTGCTTACACCGGCGGCGGCCGCCTGCCTGACGCGCTGCCGGCAGTCGAAGCCATGCTGTTCGGCAAGTACGTGAAGCAGGGCTACACCGTGGTCGTGTCAGACACCCAAGGTCAGCGCGCTGACTTTGCAGCCGGTCCTGAGTACGGCTACAACACGCTCGACTCCATCCGCGCTGCGTTCAAGGCCCCGCAGATCGGCCTGGCCCAAGATGCCAAGGTCGTGATGTTGGGTTACTCGGGCGGCGCCATCGGCACCGAGTGGGCGGCCGAGCTGGCACCCAGCTATGCTCCTGATCTCAAGCCCAATCTGATTGGCGCGGCGTTCGGTGGCACCTTGGTGGACCCCGAGCACAACCTGACTTACATCGAAGGTGCAACCCTGTGGGGCGGTGTGATGCCCATGGCGGTCGTCGGGGTGTCGCGCTCCTATGACATCGACATCCAGAAGTACCTGACAGCACGCGGCATCGACGTCTACAACAGGCTCCAGAAGGCCTCGATTGCCTACGTGCTGGGCCAATACACCAAAGTGACCTGGAAGGACCTCGTCAAGCCCGAGTTCCAGGATCGCACCAAGATCAAGGAGTACGTGGACGCGGCCAACAAGGTCATCATGGGCACGGGTGGCACGCCGGAGATCCCGCTGCAGATCGGTCAGGGCACTGGTGGCACCGGGGAACTGACCCAGCCTTCTCCTCTGTGGGGCAAGGGTGATGGCGTGATGCTGGCCGGAGACGTTCGCACCCTTGCACGTCAATACTGCGCCAAGGGTGTGCCCGTGCAGCACAAGGAGTACACCACCAGCCACTTCGTGACCTTGTTGAGCTGGTTGCCTTGGGCCACAGCCTGGGTGGATGACCGCTTTGCCGGTACACCGGCCCCTCAGAACTGCAGCAGCATTGCCGAGGGCAACCCCCTGACGCCGCTGACCTACAACCCCTGAGCGACGGTTTGCGAAGGTCGAGCCCTCAGACGCCTTGCGCGCGGATGAGGGCCTCGATGACTTCGGCGCCGGTGCCGCCTTGCGGATCGAGCTCGTGCACCTTGTTCAGGTAGGCGCGTGCTGATTCCGGATCCTTGCGGCGCAAGCGGATGAAGGCCAGCGCCTTGAGCGTGAAGGCCCAGAAACGCGCTGGGCCCGGCGACATGAAGTCGGCCATGTCAGCCGTGACGATGCGCCAGTCATCGGGCAAGCCGGCCTGCTCGGCGGCCACTTCCAGCCCCTTGAGGGCAGCCAGTTCAGCCTGCTCAAAGTCAGCGTGTCGCGCATGGAACTTGTAGAGCAGGTAGTAGAGCGAAGGGCAGTTGGGCGCGCAGACCTGGGCGGTCCAAAGCAAGGCCAAGGCGCGCTCGGGCGTCTCCGCCGTGCGCGCCTGTTCCACGAGGCTCTTGACCTGTGGCGGCACATCGCCACCGAACAAGTCGGTCGAGGACTCGCCGGTGAGGATGTTCACCATGATGCGGCCGAAGCAGCCAGCCGTGCCACGACTTCGCCACCCATCAGGTGCTTGTCGAAGATCTCGGCCACATCCTCGGGTTTCACGCGGCTGTAGAGCACGCTGTCCGGGAAGACCAGCACGTTGACGCCACCATCGCAGGGGCCCAGACAGCCCGAGTAGGTAATGCCGACCTGCTCATAGGCATTGCGCGTCTGCAACTGCTTCCAGAATTCCTGCAGCACGGCCTGGCTGCCTTGCGCGGCACAGCAGCCACGAGGGTGTCCTGGCGGGCGTTGTTGCGAGCAGACGAAGACACTGCGTTCGGGGCGGGACATGTCGTTTTCCTTTCAGCCGAATTTGAAGAGGATGCCGTGGCCGCCGCGCGGGTACTCCCATTCCACATTCGTGTGCTCGGAGCAAATGATGCGGCAGCTGCCGCACTCCAGGCAGCCGTCCGTGATCAAGGTCACTGCGCCATTGCCTTCGGCCTTGTAGCAGGAGGCCGGGCAGACGAAGGTGCAGGAGCGGTCCTTGCAATCGGTGCGGCAGACCTCGGCGTCTTTGATCTTGATGTGGGGACGGCCCGCGTCGACCTTGTAGCGGTTCTGAAAGAGCTTCTCTTCCACATTGACGTTGATGGGTGTCATGGGCTTTCTCCTGAAGGTGTGAGCTGGCGGAACGGTCAGCGGAAGGCGCGCCACAGCTTGAACGCGTCACCCACCAGGCCTTTGAAGCTGCGGGCGGTCTTGAAGCTGGCGAAGATCTCGCGCTCCTTGGTCTTCTTGTCGATGTTGTCGACCGTGACCATGGTGCGCGCCGCCTTGTTGAGCAGCTCGGGGTAGGTGGTGAAGAACTGCGGGTTGTCGTGGAAGACCTTGGGCATGTCGCGGTACTTCTTGAGGTCCTTCATCACGAAGGATTCGTCCAGTGCCTTCTGATAGGCCTTGAGCGTGGCGGTGGTCATCTCCTTGCCTGCGGCCTTGGCTGCGATCACGGTCTCGGCGGCCAGGCGCCCCGTGGTCATGGCCAGGTTGGAGCCCTCGCGGTGCACGGCATTGACGAAGCCACCCGAGTCGCCCACGATCATCCAGCCGTTGCCATAGACCTTGGGCACGGCGAAGAAGCCCCCTTCGGGGATCAGGTGGGCGCAGTACTCCTTCATCTCACCGCCTTCGATCAGCGGTGCCACCGATGGGTGGCGCTTGAGGTTCTCCAGCAAGGTGTAGGGCGAGGTCTTGTTCTCGTTCTTCTTGAAGTCCGACAACATGCAGCCGATGCCGATGGTGAGCGAGTCCTTGTTGGTGTAGAGAAAGCCCGTGCCCATCATGCCTTCGGTGATCTTGCCGATCATCTCGATGACCACGCCTTCCTCGTCCTTCACGTTGAAGCGCTGCTTGATCAGGTCCTCGGGCATGAAGAGGATTTCCTTGACGGCCAGGGCCACGTTGTCGGCCTTGATCTCGCCATGGAAGCCCGCCTTGCGCGCCAGCGTACTGTTGACGCCGTCAGCCAGGATCACGACATCTGCATAGACATCGCCCGCTTCACGGTCGCAGCGCACGCCCACCACCTTGTCGCCGTCCATGATCAGGTTCTGCACGGTGGTCTCGCAGATCAGCAGGGCGCCAGCCTCGCGCACCTTCGAGCTGAACCACTTGTCGAACTGGGCGCGGATGATGGTGTAGCGGTTGTAGGGCGGCTTGTTGTAGTCCTCACTGCGGAAGTGGCTGCCCACGAAGGACGCATCATCGAGCACCCACATGCGCTGCTCAATGATGTGGCGCTCCAGCGGGGCATCTTCCCGAAAGTCGGGGATGATGCGCTCCAGCGCGTCGGCATACAGGATCGCGCCTTGCACGTTCTTGGAGCCTGGGTACTCGCCGCGCTCGATCTGCAACACCTTCAAGCCCGCCTTGGCCGCCGTGTAGGCCGCGGCATTGCCCGATGGGCCCGCGCCCACGACGATCACATCGAAATCTTTCTTGCTCATATCTCACTCCTAAGGTGCAGATCGGTCATGGGACGGGGTCAGGCCACCTTCTTGATGCGCTGGTCCAGGTGGGCCTGGAAGGCCTGGGTCAAGGCGGGCAGCACCTGCATGGCATTGCCCACGATGCCGTAGTGCGCAAAGTCGAAGATGGGGGCGTTGGGGTCGGTGTTGATGGCCACGATGACGTCGCTGGCCTCCATACCCACGCGGTGCTGGATGGCGCCCGAGATGCCGGCCGCGATGTAGAGCTTGGGCCGCACGGTCTTGCCGGTCTGGCCCACCTGGCGGTCGGCCTCCACCCAGCCCGCCTGCACGCAAGGGCGTGTGGCACCCACTTCGCCACCCAGCACACGCGCCAGGTCGAACACCAGCTTGAAGTTCTCCGGGTTCTTCAGGCCCTTGCCGCCGCTGACGATCACGTCGGCATAGGGCAGGTTGATCTTGTTGGAGTTGGCGTCTGCGATGAAGTCCAGCAGCTTGGTGACGATGCTGGTCTCGATCAGACCCAGCGTGTCTTCGCTGGTGGTGCCCGTGCGGTCGGCCTCGGCGCGCGGCATGGCCATCACGCGGGGGCGCACGGTGGCCATCTGCGGGCGGTAGGCCAGGGTCATGATGGTGCACAGCAGCGAGCCGCCGAAGGTGGGGCGCGTGGCAGCCAGGGCGCGGGTGTTGGGGTCGATGTCCAGCTCGGTGCAGTCGGCGGTCAAGCCGGTGAGCAAGGTAGTGGCCACGGAGCCCGCCAGGTCACGGCCTTGCGATGTGGCCCCCAGTAGCACGATCTCGGGCTTGTACTTGTTGACGAGGTCCGTGAGGCCCTTGGTGAAAGGCTCGTTGCGGTAACCCTTGAGCACCGGGTCGCGCATGATGTAGACGTGGTCGGCGCCGAAGGTAAAGGCCTCCTTGGCAAAGCGGTCCAGATCCTCGTCGGGGCCGCCCAGCACCACGCCGCACAGTTGAGCGCCGAGGCGGTCGGCCAGCTTGCGGCCTTCGCCAAGCAGCTCCCACGAGACGCTGTGCGCATGGCCGCGCTCATGCTCAATGAAGACCCACACGCCCTTGTAGGCCTTGAGTTCGTCAGACAGTTCCAGGTTGCGACCGCGTCCAGCGGGCTTCAGTGCGGGCTTGGCTTCACTCATGATGGGCTCCGTTCGGGGTCAGGCGCTGAACTTCTCGACGAGGTCCTGCTCCAGCGTCGGGTGGACCGTGAAGATGGACTGCAGCAAGGTGAGCGACACATCGCGCAGGCTGGTGGTTTCCAGGTTGAAAATCTGGGCCTTCTCGGAGCGTGGCGTGGGGCCGAACACGCGGCTGACGACGGTGGGCGAGCCCTTGAGACCGATCTTGCTGACGTCCTCGATGCCGGCATCGTCCTTGTTCCACTTGCGCACCTGGTAGGCGGCCGCGTGGATCATCATCGGCAGGCTGGCAAAGCGCATCTCGTTGGTGTTCTCCAGCATGGTGATCAGGCAGGGCAGGGCGGTCTTGAGCACCTGCACGCCACCTTCACCACGGCGCTCGACCGTGATCGTGTTGTTCTCCAGGTCCGTCTCGATGATGCGAGACACATAGGTCAGCAGCTGCAGGCCCATGCGCTTGGCGATGCCCGGGCCCACCTGGGCCGTGTCGCCGTCGATCGTCTGCTTGCCCGTGAAGACCATGTCCACCTTCTGCTCGCTGTTGATCTTGCGGATGGCGGCCGCCAAGGCGTAGGACGTGGCCAGCGTGTCAGCACCAGCAAAAGCACGGTCCGTCACGAGGATGGCGTCATCGGCCCCGAAGCTGATGCACTTGCGCAGCGCCTCCTCGGCCTGCGGCGGGCCCATGCACAGCATCGTGACCTTGCCGCCGAACCTGTCCTTCAGGCGCAAGGCCTCTTCCAGCGAGAACAGGTCATAGGGGTTGACGATGGCCGGCACCCCCTGGCGCATGATGGTGTTGGTGACGGGGTGGACACGGATCTGGGCCGAGTCCGGAACCTGTTTGATGCAGACGACGATGTGCATGGCGATCTCCTGGGCTCAAGCGGCGCGCGGGGCAGCGGGCACCGTGAAGCTCGGCGCCGCGCCACCTTGCGAGGGCAGCGTGGACTTGAGGTTTTGCAGCGTGACGTGCTGATGGCCTTCGGCCTCCTGGAAGACCTTGAAGACCTTCTCCTGTGCCGGTGTGGACTTGACGAAGTCCTCATAGGCCCTGATCAGCAGATTGCGGTAGCACTGGTAGAGCGCCTGCTCGTTGTTCTCCGGCAGATGGGGTTCCTGGCGGATGTACTGGTAGAAGCGCTTGAGGATGTGCAGCCGGCTGACGTTGACGACACGCTTCTCATATGCCACGCCGAAGAAGTCGAGGAAGTCTTCCGCCGCGGAGAGCTGACGGAGTTTGGCGGCGAATGAGTCACTCATGATCAGGCTCCTGTATTGAGTCTCGAGGAAGACGCGCTGAAAGTGGGTTGTGTGCAGGTGTCGTCGCAGGTCCGACAGGCCGATTCGATGGACTCGTCGGCAACGGCCATGCCCTTGATGAGCTTGAGTTCGTGCTCCAGCTCGCTGATGCGGTCCAGCAGGCAGGCGATGGCCTTGCCCACAGGGTCGGGAATGAGGTGGTGATCCAGGTTGATGGGCATGCCCACCTTGCCGGCGGCGCCCTTGCGTGGGCCATCGCTTTGGCGTACCACCACGCGGCCTGGGATGCCGACCACCGTCGAGGACTCGGGCACGTTGTCGATCACGACTGAGTTGGCGGCCACGCGGGCGCGGTGCCCGATCGTGATGGCCCCCAGGATCTTGGCCCCGGCTCCCACCACCACGCCATCGCCCAATGTGGGATGGCGCTTGCCGGGCCGCCAGGTGGTGCCACCCAGCGTGACACCGTGGTAGAGCGTGACGTCGTCACCAACCTCGGCGGTCTCGCCAATCACGACGCCGGCGCCATGGTCAATGAAGAAACGCCGGCCAATGCGCGCACCCGGGTGGATGTCGACGTTGGTGAGGAAGCGTGCCATGAAGGAGAGCCAGCGCGGCAGATAACGCCAGCCATGCGTCCACAAGGCATGGGCCAGGCGGTGCAATGCCACCGCCTGCACGCCGGGGTAGATGGTCCAGACCTCGAAGCGGTTGCGCGCGGCCGGGTCGCGTGCGAGCACGCAGGCCACGTCTTCCTTGAGACAGGCCCACCACGAGGCTTGGTGAGCTGTTGGGGCGACGGGCTGCTCGAGGGCGGCGATGGCCTGCACGGCGGGGTCTTCGCGCTTCATGATGCATGCCCCTGTGCGGCGGTGGCTTCGAGGAAGAAGCGCTGCAACTCATCGGTGGTGGGCGGCCGCTTGGTGTGCACTGCATGTTGGCGAATGCGCTCTAGCAGCGGCTGAACTTGCGGGTCGATCACCGGCAGGCCCAGGGCCTGGTAGGCCACACGCACAGCGCGCGAGCCGGAATGCTTGCCCAGCACCGTGCGGCGTTCGCGGCCCACCTCGGCCGGATCGAAGCCTTCGTAGTTGCGGGGGTTCTTGAGCAGCCCATCCACATGGATGCCCGACTCATGCGTGAACACGGCCTCGCCCACGATGCTCTTGTTGACGGCCACCGGGCGGCCCGAAGCCTGGGCCACCAACTGCGAGATGGCCACCAGCTCGGTGCTGCGCACGCCGGTATCGACACCATGCAGGTGGCGCAGGCTCATCACCACCTCTTCCAAGGCGGCATTGCCGGCGCGTTCACCCAGGCCATTGACCGTGGTGTTGGCGTGCGTGGCACCGGCGCGCAAGGCCGCCAGCGTGTTGGCCGTGGCCAGGCCCAGGTCGTTATGGGCATGGATCTCGATCTCCATGTCCACGGCGCCACGCAAGCGGCGAATGGCCTCATAGGTCGAGAAGGGGTCGAGCACGCCGAGCGTGTCGGCAAAGCGGATGCGTCGCGCACCCGAGCGCTCGGCCTGGCGTGCCAGCTGATCCAGAAAGGCCGGGTCCGCGCGTGAGGCGTCTTCCATGCCGAGCGACACCTCATGGCCCGCTGCATGCACGGCGCTGACGAAGCGGGCCACCTGCTCCAGCGCCCACTCGCGGCTTTGCTGCAGCTTGTGCTGCAGGTGGATGTCGGATGTCGGGATGGACAGGTGGATGATGTCGACATCGCACTGCATGGCTGCGGCGATGTCGCCCTCACACAGGCGGCCCCAGACCATCAGGCGGCTCCTGAGGCCCAACGCGGCAATGCAGTTGATGGTCTCGATCTCGGCCAGGCCCATGGTGGGGATGCCCACCTCCAGCTCGGGCACACCGGCATCGGACAGGGCCTGGGCGATGGCGCACTTCTCGGCCACCGTGAAAGCCACCCCAGCGGTCTGCTCGCCGTCACGCAAGGTCGTGTCGTTGATGATCGCGGTGTGCATGGTGGTGGCGCAAGATGCTGGCTGACACAAGGTCGATGCAGCAGGAACTGCAATCGGTGTGCCAGTGGCTTCAGGCCACTAAGTGCTTGATTTCATTGAAATGTTGTGAGGTGTGGGCTTGTGTGGGGGCGTGTCGGGTTTGCGCCATTTCCCACATCGCTTGGGCTTGTTTGGCTTGCGCGCCGTGCCGGGTGCTGGAGGCCACCTGTTTGGGTCTGATGGCTGCTTGAAACGACCTGCGGCGGTCATTTGCCGGTGCTTGGCAAATGACCGCCTGATATCGATCTTGGTCGATAGGTTTACGCGTTGTGGCGCATGGACTTGCGTTGACGGCGGGCAATGCCACCCAGCAGGCCCAAGCTGACCTGGGCCAAGGCGTAGGAGTCAGGCACCGGCACTGGGGTGATGGCCAAACCACCAATGCGCTCGCCGGCAGCGGCCGTATCCAGTACCGTGAAGGCCGTGTTGGCCGCGGTCGAATTGGCACCAACGGTGATCTAGGCGATCTCGTTGGGGTCGGCACCCAGATCATGGGTCAGCTCATCGCTCACGGTCGAGGTGTTGCCGTAGATGGTTCAGCTGCCATCGGCATTTTGCTGACCGGTGATGTTGCGCAGGCCATCTTGCTGAACCTTCCAGCTCAGGCCGTCTGGCGTGCCGACTTGTCCAACCAGACCTTGCTGGAAGGTTTGGGCCAGCGACCAATTGCCCGAGCCGTCGGCAATCCATTCCTGCAGACCAGAGAAGCTCGTGTTCTTGCCAGCCACGCCCATGCGCACACCGTCGCCTTCATCGGCAACGAACAAGTGCGTGCTGTCGCCAAAGAACAGATCGAGGGGATGGGGCGTAGCCGTCGTCAGCGCGGTTTCTGCCAATTTCTCAGGCAGCTTGTTGAAGCCCGGCAAGATGGTGATCGCAGCATTGGTCAGCGGGCCGCCGGCCAGTGAGCCGGTCGCGCCAACCTGGTTTACCGTGTTGACCCCGTTGCTGCCGCTGCCCTTGGTGACATACAGCGTGTTGTTGAACACGGTCATGCCTCGGAAGTTGTCGTCCTTGCCGGTCTTGTCAGGGGCACAGTTCGAACCTGGATGAGCGGGTTTTGGCAGTTGGGCCAGCGAGAAGCCGCGTTGGTAACCTGTCGAGCTGCCATTGCCTGCGTTGCCCACCATGTCGTACTGGTTGCCGTACTGAACGGCGGCACGGCCGTTGTTACCGCTTTACGAGTTCACATTGGTCACTTGCAATGCGCCCGTGCTCAGATTGACTGAACCGATAGCACGGGAATAGGTGCTCCCCACGGGATTGGTGGAATCGAAAACAGCCGCAGTGTTCGAGTTGGACACGTCCAGTGTGTTCTTTGGGGCCGCGTGACCCATGAAGGAATCAGTCTGACCATTGCTAGAAATGTTCAAGGCCAGTTCGGACTTCGAGGCGAAGCTGGACGTGATCTGGCTGGAGTCAATGGCCGTGCTGCTGACGCGATTGCCAGATGTGGTCACCTGGTCCAGGTAAATGGGGGACCTGACACCGAACGATGCATCGGACAACTCGTTCTTGAACACGTTGGGAAAGCTGCCATCGGAGATGGCCAAGCCGCCACCAGGCAGCGTTTGGCCGACCGTCACAGGAAAGTAGAAGGGCGAAGGGAGATGAACTACTCCAACAATGAATGGCGGCCAGCATCAAACTGGCCTTGGTGATGGGAAACGTTATTCGTCGCGATCGCCCAGCAGGGGCAGCGGACGGGTGCCTTCCAGTCGAACGGCCTGCAACTGCTCAGCGGGCAGGCCCAGCAGCTTGAGGATCGTGGGGGCCACGCTCGTGGTGTCGACAGGCTGCTTGACTTCGGCGGCATGGATGGTGTTGCCAAACACCACCAGGCCCACGTGACGGTCCTCGATGGCATCGCCACCGTGTTCGGCAATCTTGGACAGCTTGCTTCCGCCATAGACGCTGCCCAGCTTGGCAATGCCGATCACGTCGGGAACACGTTCATCGTGGGTGGATACACCGATGAAGTCCGCCGCATCGCGGCCCGCGAAGATCTTTTTCAGGCCGGCGTTGGTGAAAGCCTTGGCCACCTTGTTGCCTGCTGCATCAGAGCCAATACCTGTGCCTGCATAGTGATACAGGAAGTCGGAAGCGAATTGCGTGGCAGCTTCAGAGCGATCGTTCAGCCAAAGCAGGACGCCATCGTCGTCCATGGCATGGGCCACCAGTGGCGTCGAGGCTGCGGTGCCGGTCTTGGTGGCCCAAGCGGCGTTGAGTGCATCGATCATGTCGCCATCGTTGATGATGGTCAGGTCAGCACGCTTCTGAGGAGACTGGCCGTGCTTGGCTGTGACGATGAAGACCGTCTTGTTCAAGTCTGCGGCATTCACCAGCCTACCGATCTGCTGATCGACGAAGGCCAGAGCGCCTTCGAGGACCGGACCAGGCGCGGTTTGGCCAGACGCATCGGTGATGTAGCCTGCCAAGCCATTGGTGACCACGTTACCTGTCTTGCTGTCCACGTAGCTAGACAGATTCAGTTTTTGTGCGGTCGAGACTGCCTGGAAGTTCATGCCGAGCAAAGCCGGCGTGCCAGGCTTGCCGTTGCCTGCATGGTCATGGCCTTGGAGCCAGTTCAGCACGGCCTTGACCTTCAGCCCGTCGTAACGCTGCGTGTCGAGGTTGTTCTTCGTGAAGTCTGGGCCGGCGCCAGCAGGCAGGCTGGGATCCGTGACGGAGCTGTTGATCTCGGGTGTGAACAGATCATCGATGCCGACACCGGATGGGCCATTGAGGATGTCGTAGGCGGCATGCTTGTCGGACCAGGCGGTGTGCATCCCATGCGCATGCAGCACCTCGAAGACTGTGTTGACCTTCAGATACTGATGCGGAAACAGGGGAGAGCAGGTCTTGGGATCGACAGGCAGTTGCGCAGGATCGATCAAGTCCTTGGCCGGGTGGGCGCTCAGTTGAGCGATCAGGTCGAGGTTGTTGTAGAGGCCAGGTATGTTTTGACCCGCATCCAATCGATCGAGGTTCTTGTCGACGTTCTCTGCGTATTGAACTTCTGCGCCAAGATGTGGATGGGCGCAATCGGTCGTCCCTACTGGCAGCAGGCCACGGCTGTAGGCATCGTCATAGTAGACGCCTGTGGTCCGAGGATGGCCACCGGTTGCAAGGCCCACCATGCCAGGGAACGAGTCAGATGGGAATGGCGTGCGTGCATTCTGGAATGCGACCCCTGCGCTGACCATTCGGGCCAAGGTGGATGCAGGGTGATGCTGGACGAACCAGGTCAGATCGTTCTGATGTAAGCCATCCACGGAAATCAACACCACGCTGCTGACAGCGGCTTGCTGCTTGTCGGGTGCACCTTGAGCCACGTTGACTGAAACCAATGCAGCCATAGCTGCCAACGAAAGTAGCGACTTCTTCATGATCCACCTCTGGCGAAAGTAAGCCTGCATGCTCAAGGTGGTGGATGACAACTGGATTGCGTGTCAGGTCATGGGTCGCTGTGCAACGTGTCTGACAAATTTCCTGTTCAAGGAATGAGGGTTATCGCTGATCTGCGAAGCTGCGATGGGCGGAAAGCCGGTCAATGTGACTGGACTGGTGACATTTGAGGGTGCAACTCGAGTGGCACCTTTGGCTTTCGCCATTCTTTCGTCATACACAGATCGACGGTTATTCCTGAGCTGCCAGGCCAGGACAAGGTATGGTCAATAGGGCCTAGTGCATGCGCGGCGAAATGACTTGCTCTTGGCCCGTAGCGGCCCATCGTCGCCTTTCAGTTTCCAGCGCCATTTGATTCAAGCCTGGGGTAAGTGGTCTGTTCGGCTCATTGTCTTTGCCTGGCGACTTCATCGAAAATCAATCAGAGATTCATGGGCGCTTGGAAGTATGAGCACGGGTGTTGTTGATCCATTGGGAAGCACAGTCTATCGGCGTACCCAGAAGGGGCAGATTGTTTGTGCCGCAAGGGCCTCGTCGATGGACGCTCAGTTCCTGAAATGGCTGCGCTTGTTCAACGGTCTGACTCCCACGCAGGTTCTTTTGGAGCTCGTGGCCATACCAGTGGCCGACGCTCAAGCCATCATTGACAAATTGATTTCTCTGCGCCTGATTGAGCTGGTGTCGCCAGCACCTGATCGTCAGCACTTGTATCGATCTTGAACGGCTCGTTGAGCACTGGAACGGGCCAGACCACGTACACGGTCAACTCCAGGAGGAGTCATGGCCGAGATCGACAAGGCGTTCGCGGGTTCGATGCGATGTTCTTCTCCAATCGGGTTGCCGGCCATGCCGAGGCACACCGCGTGCTGAGGCGACGCGGGCCCGGTGGCGGGCAAGATTCAGTCGCACGTGATCGTCACTGCTTGCTCACCCTCGCGCATGAAGCTCAGCAATCGGCCTTTGTAAGGCAGGCCATCGTCTTCCGGCGTATTCAGTGGGGATTCCGACAGCGCAAAGCCTATGGCCGCCATGCGTCGCACAAACGGTGGTCGGTTGCCGCGGTCGGGGTCGACGATCAAGACTTCGGCCCTGGGCAGGGCATGGCGCTCGATGAAGCTGGCCAGGTGTCCGCAGTCGTCTCGTTCGTACAGCACGTCGCTGCCCATGATGAGATCAAAGCGGCCTCGCACAACAGGATGCCGGTCGTGAACCGCCTTGCACAGGCCGGTGGACCAGTCTCCGTGGCGGTAGGTCAGTGGGGGCAGGTCGTTGAGCTTGAGGTTGTCCATCAGAAAGCTCAAAGCCAAGGGGTGTGCGTCGGAGGCGGTGATGTCGGCACCCCGGCGGTGGCATACCAGGCTGGCCAGTGCCAGACCGCAGCCTACTTCCAGAATGCGCTCACCTGCCACCATGCGGCGGCTGGCCATGTGCGCGGCCAGTTGCCTGGCCGAGGGCCACAGCACGCCGAACAAGGACCAGTTCGCCGATGAAAATCCAGCAGCGGCAGCCTCACCATCCGGGTCGGCGTATTGCTGCTTGTCGATCAGGGAGCGAATTTGCAGTTCGTCTGCACCTCTGACGGCCACGCATTCCTGTTTGGTTTCGTAGCCACGTTGAGGGGCAGGCACAGCAACTTCCTGTGGGATTCAGTAGCGACGACCGCCGCCACCGCCACCGCCGCCGCCGAAGCCACCGCGGTTGCCACCACCGCCAAAGCCGCCGGGGCGCTCTTCGCGAGGGCGGGCTTCGTTAACGACCATGGCGCGGCCGTCAAAAGACTGGCCGTTCATGCCACGGATCGCGGTTTGTGCGTCGTCGCGCGAGCCCATTTCCACAAAGGCAAAGCCCTTGGAGCGACCGGTGTCGCGGTCCATCATCACCTTGGCGGAGACGACATCGCCGAAGCGGGCAAAGTGTTGTTGGAGGTCGTCGTCGCGCATCGAATAAGGCAGATTGCCGACGTAAAGCTTGTTGTCCATGGTGGACCCTTTCAGTACATGCCGCGGTGAGTCGAAAGCCTGCCGCGGCGACAGGCGGTATGTCATCAGCGGCGACGGTAGGGCGCAGCGGACGAGCCACCGGAGCGGGGCTCCAGATGGCGGAAGGTGATGCGGCCCTTGCTCAGGTCATAGGGCGACAACTCGAGCGAGACCTTGTCCCCCGCGAGGATGCGGATGTGGTGCTTGCGCATCTTGCCGCCGGTGTAGGCGATCAGCTTGTGCCCGTTTTCCAGGGTGATGCGGAAGCGCGAGTCGGGCAGCACTTCGTCTACCTGTCCACGCATTTCGATGAGCTCTTCTTTTGCCATGTGATTGGATGTGCCATGCATGAGCCCAAGCCCGCTGCATTGGCCAAACAGGCACGCAGACAGGGCTGACAAGCGCAACGCCAGGAGGCGTCACGGTGGCTTTGCAAGGGGTTGAAAGAAAGATCCTTGTCCCGGGTGTGCGCGCACCAGCCAGAGGTGCGTATCGGGAACATGGAGCCAGACGAAGCTTGCCTGGAGAAGGCAGCCCTGGGCAGACATGGGCTCGGGGCTGCTCGAAGTTGCGACGTGAGGTGCGTGCAGAGCGTCAAGTGCTGCAGAGGAAAGCGAAACGGCAACACGTGACGTGACTATATCAGCGAACGGCCCGGCGTGCTGACTTTTTGTGCAGGGCCTCTTTCACCTGCGCCAGATCAAGGCGATGCGGGCTCCAGGGCCTTTAGCCAGGCCTGCACCACCTCACGCGGGACGCCGCGTGTGCGGCAATGCATGGCGTCGGTGCCCAGCCAGGGGAACTCGCGTTTGCTCGGGATGCCCACCACGGTGTAGCCCGGCAGCGCGTCCCGGTAGACCGACAAGGCGCCTTCATCGAAGGCCTCGTGGCCCTTGCCCGCCATGGGCACGTACACACACTTGTTGAGGATGAGGCTGTTGGTGTAGGCCGCCGTGGTGGCAGGGTCATCTGCGCCGGCGATGTACATGTCGGGCACCATGACCCGGAACACCTTGAAGCCATCTTTGGCGAGCGAGGCCGAGATGTGGTCGAAGGCCAGGTTGATCTTGGGGTCCTGCGACTTGGCGATCAGCACCTTGTCATCGGCCAGGAACTTGCCCCAGCAGTCGATGTGGCCGATGTAGGTGCCGGTTGGGTCGCTTAGCACGTGGTACTCGGTGATGCCCATGAAGCGATTGAGCTGGGTCAGGATGTACTGCATGCGCGCATCGAGGTCTTCGGGCGTGGGTTGGGTGTTCTGGCGCTCGTGCGCGACAGGCAGCTCGTTTTGCGTGGCCACCAGGTAGGACGAGGCGATCTTGTTCTGCCCGGTGACCATGTAGTTGCCGCCTACGTCGAGCAGGCCCGAGAAATACCAGTCGTGCACGGCCAGGGGCTTGAGCTTCTTCTTGCTGGGCAGCCACTCGGCCTTGTTCCAGGCGCGAATGGGGCCGTTGAGGAAGTCCGACAGGGCCACGGCGCCATAGTCGTCATTGGGGCGGAAGATGCCCAGGCCCTCATGCGGGTCCACGCCCTCGGCGCCCTCCACCAGGCCCACGCTGCCGCCACCGAGGGTGGTGTAGGTGTGCTTGACGATGGCATAGGAGCCCGTGGCCGTGTTGCGCACCCACCAAGGGCCATAGTCACGGGTCCAGAAGGTGTCGGTGTCCCAGGGGATGAGGTGCAGGTGCGTGGGGTCGTAGTGCAGGCCCAGCTTGTGTGCCTCGGCGCTCAGGCTCGCGTCGATGGTGGCCTTGGCCTCGGCGTCGTCGCACATCACGAAGATGTGCACCGGCTCCTTGCTGTCGTTTTGCTGCATGCGCACGATGAGCTCATCGGGGATGCCAAAGGCCCGCTGGCCATGTGGTGTGCGCTGCGAGTGCCCCGTGGCAGGCGCCAGCACACCGGGGTAGGCGATGAGCACCGCGCCCATGTCGGCGTACTCCGGGATGGCGGTGACGGGCTGGTCGATGTCGAGCCGGTAGACCTTGCTGGTGGGCGGGGGCGTACCCAGCCGGGCCCTGAAGGCGGTCTCCAGCCTTTGGGGTGTGGGGCGGCGAAGGCCTGGCGGTGTGAATCGCGACATGATGCGCTCCTGGTTTGCTTGGTGCTGGGAGGGTAAAGGGTCAGGCCTTCAACGGCTGGGCTGCACGACCGCGAGCTGGGTGTTGACCCGCACGTTCGTGGCATTGAGGCTGGGTTGCTCATAAGGGGTGAACGCGAGGTTCACGCCGGGGCGGAAGATGAGGCAATGCGTGGAGCCACCGAAATGGAACATGCCCAGCTGATCGCCCTTGTTGACGTGCTGGCCGGGCTGCACCGTGATCTCGCAGCTCGACACCTCGGCCATGCCCACCGGCATCACGCACATCAGGCCGATGTCGGGGTTGTCGGCTTCAATGAAGATCAGGGCGCGCGTGGCCACGGCGGTAAGGAACGCCTGCGAGTTGTTGGGCGCGGCGTCATCAGGCCCGGATGGGTTGAAGAAGCCTTGCCAGAGGTTCTCAAGGTAGTAGGAGCCATTGACCACATAGGCTTTTTTGATGGTCCCGCTGACCGGCGCATGCCAGCGGTGGTAGCTCAGCGCACTCAGGAAGGCTTGGTAGACGGTGGCGCCGTTGCCGCCTGCGAACTGGGGTGTGTACGCGTCCCAGTTGAGCATGTTCTCCAGCGAGTAGGCCTGCCCCTTGAGCCAGAACGAGTCCGACAAGGCCACGTTCCGCGTGACGGCCAAGGGTGCCGATTCACAGGCATTGACGATGACGCTGTTGTCGCCCACCGCACTGATGGGCCGCACGCCCGTTTGAAAGGTGCGGGTGAAGAAGTCGTCCCAGGACTGGAAGCCGTAATAGCGATCAGATGGATTGCAGTTGAAGATCTGCGAGAAGGTGGCGTCAGTGGGGATGGGGTTGGGCTGCTGGCCCAGCGCCCCTTGGGCGACGCTCACCATCTCGGCTTGTGCGGTGGCGCTCAGCCAGGCGATGGCATCGCTCGAAGGGTCGTCTTGCACGAGCACATAGCGTGACGCGGGCGTGACCAGAAACTGCGACCAGTAGCCCAGGATTTTCTTGAACTGCTGGTTGACCAGGGCGTTCGAGAACACGTCGTAGCCGAACGAGGTGCCCATAGGCCAGTCGAGCAAGGCATTGATGGGGAAGCCGATCATGCCGGCGGGCTGCTGGTTGGGTGCTGCGCCGGTTTGATAAGCCTCTGGCGCAGTGGCCATGATGGCGTTGAGCAGCGCCAGGAAGTCCTCGAAGTTCACAGGCTCTGGCTGCCAGTCCAGCGGGGTGTCCTGCTTGAGGAAGTGGGCCTCGGCGAACATGCCTTGCACATTGGCATACAGCACGGGGTCGGCATAGACCATCTGCTGCAAGGCCGCGATGGGCTCGATGAGGGGCTGCGGCGAGGCCTTGACCTTCTGCTTGAGCTTCTTGATCCACTGCTCGGTGTGCAAGGGGTCTCGTGGGAGCCAGCCGCCCATGCGGGCGTTGCCTACTCGGAGGTGTGAGGGATGGGTCATGCGCGCTCTCCTGACATGGAGGATGAAGGCAGAGACGCGAGACCGGACTGCAGTACACACGCCCCTGAGACATTGGTACTGCGATTGGCTTTCTTCTTGTGCCGCCCTCTGCATGGCTATCGCCGGGCTGCGTTGGCATTGTAGAAAGCGGTGAGGTGGGCCTGAATCCTGAGAACTAGGGGGCGTTCCTGAAGCCTTATATAAGGCCTCTGAATGGAGGCTGAAGAACTCGTGAAAAGGGGTGGGTGAGCGACGGGGTGGGTGGCGCGCGGAGAGAGCGGTACTCGGGTGGGCGATCTGGGGACTTAGTGCGTAGATCTATCAGCTTTGTGAGTGGGGATGGGATTTTTGAGCGCGAGGGTTGGGGCTGCTGTCGACCCGTTTCTGCCAGTCGAGCCCGAGATAGAAACGGCCGGTTTGGAGGAGGTCTCAGACATTGGGACCGCTCGCCTGACATTGAAGATGAGTACACACTGGCGCATGAAGAACGCTTCAAAAAGGATGCGCGATGATGAAACCGCTGCCACTGTGCAAGGCTTTCACCTTGCTGGAACCTGGTCCGGTCGTGCTGGTGAGCACCTGCGGCGCGCAGGGCTTCAACGTCATGACCATCTCGTGGACCATGGTCATGGACTTCACGCCAAGGTTCGCTCTGACCACAGGCCCATGGAACCATTCATATGCGGCGCTCAAGAAATCGAAGGAATGCGTGATCGCCATCCCAACGGTTGACTTGATCGATCAGGTCGTGGGAATCGGCACGTGCTCGGGTGCGGATACGGACAAGTTCGAGAAATTCGGCTTGACCCCTCTGGAGGGGCGGGTCGTCAAGGCGCCTTTGATCAAGGAGTGCCTGGCCAATATCGAATGCCGTGTCGTCGACATCGTGAGCAAGCACAACATCGTCGTGCTCGAAGGCGTGGCGGCCTGCCTGGACCGCACCCGCCGGGAAAGGAAAATGCTCCATGCCGTCGGTGATGGCGCCTTCATCGTGGACGGTGAACGGATCGATCGCAGACGGATGATGCGCAGCAAGCTGCCGCCCGGTGTGTAGAGCCCTTGGCTAACTGACGGTCTCCACATGGTCCAGCACGGTCTGGTTGCGGCCTGCTGATTTCGCGCGGTACAGCGCTCGGTCTGCGCGTTCGATGACACGGTCCATGGGTTCGCCTTGCCGATACCGAGCCAGCCCAGCCGAGAAGGTCACCTTGAGCGGCTGGCCGTTCGGTGTCGGCACGGCCACGGCGTCCATGTCGGACCGAACCCGCTCGATCACCGACCTGGCCAGCGCAACGTCGGTGTCCATCATCATCACGAGAAACTCCTCGCCACCCCAGCGGCTGATCACGTCGGTTTCCCGCAGCGCGGACCTGGCGGTCGAGGCAAAGACGCGCAGGACCTCGTCACCCATGTTGTGGCCATACACGTCGTTGACCTTCTTGAAGAAGTCGATGTCGATCATGCACACGCAGAAGCCCTGGTCGGTGCGCGAAGCCATCTTTTCCTGGCGATCCAGCACGTTGTGCATCTCACGGCGGTTGAGCAGGCCGGTGAGCACGTCGATGGTGGCCAGTGTTTCGATGCGCTGCAGCGCGGCCTTCAGTTCTTCCTTGCGCTCGCGCAGGCGGGCGCGGATGAGGGCCAGTTGATATGCCAGCGCGTAGACGGTGGGCAGCACCATCATGAGCAGTGCCACATGAAACCATTGCTGGGTCGTGATGATGGCAGCCGGTGCCGTGCGGGCCACGAGGAAGAAGGAGGTCGACATGACGGCCATGGCCCAGACGCAGCAGCGCCCCAACTGCCTGGGTGTGGTCGAGAACATGCCGAACATCAGCACGACGATGAGCAGCACGAGCGGGATGGACTTGCCTAATGGGGTCACCAGCCAATAGCCGACCCCGATGAACACGATCGCGGCATTGATCTGGTATTCGGTCAGGGAGGGGTCGGCAAAGCGATGGTTCAGGCCGCTGCGCAGCAGGACAAAGAAGGTCAGCTCGACCAGAAAGCCGCAGAGCGCGAGGGCGTGTACGCCCGAGGGGTGAGGGCTGATGCCGATGAAGACGGCGAACTCCAGCGCCAACAAGGCCGCCAGGCAGTTGCCCGCACCAATGAGAAAGCGGATGGTGTAGCTGCGTTGCTGGCGCTCGGTGGGCAGCAGTCGGTTCAGGTCTGCACGAGGGCGCATACCAGCCGCCGCCTGTGGGCCATGGCTCGTGTGTGAGAAATCACCGCTTCTTGTCTTGTCGATGTGGACCATGCGGGCCAGGGGGCGTGCACCATGAACGAATGCCGTCAGCATGACACTCGGTTGGACGCCGCCTCTCTAGGGTCATCCGCAAAGAGCGCGTACTTTTGCGCGCTTAGTCGACCGATTCGTCGTCCAGCACGGCCATGATCCGTGCTTCGGTGCCATCGCCGGGAATGCTGCGGATGTCGGCCTGCCCTCCGATGAAGGACAGCCGCTCGCGCACGCTCATGAGCCCCATGCCCCGTTGGTGGGACGCCGAGACCATGGCGGGGTCGAATCCCACCCCGGCATCGGACACCGTGACACAGACCTGCCGGCCCTCACGCCAGATCCGGACGGTGGCGCTGTCGGCGCGCGCATGCTTGGCGGCATTGATCAGCAACTCGCGGGCGGCTCGGTAGAGGATGGCGCGGGCGGTATGGCCCAGTGGTTTGGCTTGGCCATCGTCGACCACGGTGACTTTCAGGCCGAAGGTCTTCTGGATGTCCTGCCCGAGCCATTCCAGCGCGGGGCTCAGACCCAGCTCATACAGCATGGCTGGCGCCAGTTGGGAGGCCAATGAGCGGGTGGCGGCATTGGCCTGCTCGATGAGGGTGTCCACGGCACGGGCGAGGCCGCTGATCTCCGTTTGCGGATGGCTGCACAGCGCGGCCAGCCGGATGCGCGCGGCAGCCAGCGTCTGGCCCAGATCGTCATGGAGGTCCCGGGCAATCTGGCGGCGTTCGCGTTCTTCCACGGCTTCCAGATCCGCACCAAGCTGGCGCAGTTGCCGCGTGCGCTCGTTCACAACGCTTTCAAGTTGCTTGGCCAGACTTTGGCGGACTTCCAGCTCGCGCCGGTGGGCGCTGATGTCTCTTACGAAGCTGACCCAGCGCCCATCGGGCAGCATCCGGGTCTTGACCTCCACAGGCAGCTCGATGCCGTCCTTTCGATGCAGCTGCCACTCGGCCACATGCACCTCAGCCGGACTGCCCATCAGGCTCTTTCTGATGGCAAGCATGCGTTCGTGCTGCGAAGGCGCAACGAGGTCGAAGCTGGTGCGTCCCAGCAGGGCCTCACGGGGCTCGCCCATCAGGGCACAGCCTGCATCGTTGATCTGGATGTAGTGCCCGTCCGGGCTGGCGATGAAAATGCCGTCGAAGGCCTGCTCGAAGAGTTCCCGCAGCTGCTCTTCGCTTTGACGCAGCGCCCGCATGGTGGTCCAGGCCGATACCTGATTGTCGATGCGCGCCAGCAGCTCTTCCGATGCGAAGGGCTTGATGAGGAAGTCCTGCGCGCCTTCGCGCAGCATGCGCAGACGCTGCTCGTCATCGGCCTTGGCGCTCAGGACCACGATGGGCACATCGGCCAGATGGGCATGCTGGCGGATCGCCGCGATCATCTGGTCGCCCCTCATCTCCGGCATCATGATGTCGGTGACGATGAGGTCGGGCGCGAGGTCGAGCGCCTGTTGCAGGCCATCGAGGCCGTTGCAGGCAGTTCGCACGGCGTAGCCCTGGCCGGCCAGGCTGTTGACGATGAAATCGCGCATGTCGGCGTTGTCTTCGACCACCAGGATGGATGGTCCTGGTCCGCCTGGCAGGGGCTGCTCGCGGGCGGGTGGCGCGGGCTGGAGCATGTCGACGACTGCCTGGACTTCTTCAGCCTGCATGGCGGTGGCCTGGGGCTGACTGTCATCTCTGACGAGGGTGCCTGCCGGTGCCTTGATGGGCAACCGCAACGTGAACAGCGCGCCGCCCTCGGGGGCCTCGCCGATATGGATGTCGCCGCCATGCAGGCAGACGAGGTCGCGGGCGATGGCCAGACCCAATCCGGTACCGCCGGCGCGTCGCTGTGCATCGCCGTCCAGTTGGCGGAAGGCCTCGAACACATGGCCGCGCTGCGCAGGTGGAATGCCGGGGCCGCTGTCGGCGACTTCGATCTGGACCCATTCATCGTGTTGGCGGAGCGTCAGCCTCACGCAGCCCCTGTCGGGGGCGAACTTGAAGGCGTTGGACAGCACGTTGATCAACACGCGCCGCAGCTTGTCCGGGTCGGCCTCGATGGCCAGTGCGGCCGGTGCCTCCACGAGGAAGCCGATGCTGCGGCCTTGCGCCAGCGATTCGAAATGGCTGGCCACGAAGCGGGCCAGGCGGGCCGCGTCGGTGTGGGCATGGCAAAGCGTCATGCGCCGGGCGTCGAGTCGCGCCACTTCCAGCAGATCGTTCACGTGGAGCAGCAGGGTGCGCGCATTGCGTTCGATCACGTCGAGCTGCTTGCGTGACGCGGCGGGCAGTTCATGGTCGGCGAGCAAGGCGCGGACAGGCCCCAGGATCAAGGTCAGGGGCGTGCGCAGCTCATGGCTGACCGTTGCGAAAAACTGGGTCTTGAGCTGGTCCAATTCGCGCGTCTTTTCATACAAGCGCGCGCTTTCGGCATTGGCCTGACGCAGCTGCTCGTTGGCCTCCTGCAATTGCCGCGCGCGCTGAAAGATGTCCAGTTCCATCTGCGCGGTGCGCTCGCGCAATGCCGCGGTGACCCGGCCCTGCTCTGTCTCCATCATCTTGAGGCGCACGTATTCGGTCGCGTCTTCCACGCGGTGAATCAGGTAACGGACTTGGCCCTGTTCGTCGAGCAAAGGGGTGTTGAGCGGGCTCCACCACCTTTCTTCGAACTCGCCCCCTTCGGCGGCGGGCTTGCGCACGTTGTACTTCTGCAAGGCCATGGCGTCCGGCGCACGCTGGCTGAGCGCGCGTTCCAGCGAGGCACTCAGGTTGCGCACGCCATCGGCGGCGGGGTCGTCAGGGTCGTCGGGAAAGACATCGAACAAGGCTCGCCCGATCATGGCCTCGCGGGGAACCATCGTCGCCTGCGCATAGGCATTGCTCACGGCCACGATGGTGAAGCGCGGAGCGTCGGGCAGCAGCACCAGAAACAGGCCCGGCACGGCTTCGAAGAGCATGCGGTAATTGGGCTGGGCATCGGCGACGGACACGGCGCGCACCTCACAGGCTGATCTCGTGCTCGATGCCGTAGCGGATCATGGCCGCCAGGCTGGGCAGTTGCAGTTTGTCCTGGATGCGGCTCTTGTGGGTGCTGACCGTTTTGACGGACATGTGCAGATCGCGGGCGATCTCAGCCGGGGTCTGGCCGGCCACGAAGCGCCGCAGCACCTCCATTTCACGGTCGGACAAGGCGATCGGGCTGGCGTTTTCGATGCTGCTGAGCAATTGCACCACCCGCTCGGCCATGCAGGCCGTCACGTAGGTGCCGCCCTGCATCAGCTTGCAGACGGCGGTCACCAACTCCGATCCGGCGCTGTCTTTCGTGAGGTAGCCGTGCGCGCCGTTGCGGAAGGCCCTCACCACGTATTGGTCCTCCGTGTGCATGCTCAGCACCAGCACTTTCACCTTTGGGAATTCGTGGCGGATGCGGCGGATCAGGTCCAGCCCCGACATGCCCGGCATCGACAGATCCAGGATCGCGACGTCAAACGGCGCCGTCCTCAGGCAGTCGATGGCGTCGAAGCCCGAGCTGGTGACCTTGACCTGCCAGTGGCGGTTGTCGGCCGGTGTTTCAAGGATGAATTTCAGGCCTTCTCGAACGATGGCGTGGTCGTCGACCAGCAGAACGTGAAGGCCGCGCATGTCGGCGTTGCTCATGGTGTCCACAGCTTAGGGATGCACTGAAAAAGGTCCGCTCACTGGCGTATGACTTGCATGCCTGTGCTTCAGCACAGGAGGCCATATGAAGCAGCAAACCCTCGCAATGGCAGCAGATCAGGAAGCGGGCTTC
>Ga0194137_10000592_pt1 | contig 23595 bp, 27 predicted proteins | sample TARM_MetaG_T3_14_FD_134025 | JGI IMG/M metagenome (GOLD analysis project Ga0194137, IMG submission 134025) | Freshwater microbial communities from Pennsylvania, USA, analyzing microbe dynamics in response to fracking - TARM_MetaG_T3_14 (version 2) | ecosystem: Environmental > Aquatic >... | reverse complement strand
TTTATACACTATTCATTAAAATGAATTTTTTTATATATATAAAAAATACGTTTTTGTTACTCTTTTATGACATTTCAATTATTTTCATAGGAATAAAAAAAATAAAATTTTTTTTAATTTTATTTTTTGAAGATTAGAGATTAAAAAATAAAAATACTATTTTCACTAAAAATGTGCTAGAAATATAAACCTAAAAAAGGTTTATTAAGTTGTATTTTTACATCGAATTATATTTTAACTTATGTTAAATTATTATTAAAAAGATGTTTTTTATATATGTTTTTTAATTAGTAAACCTTATTTAGGATTAATTTTATTTGATTTTTTGAAAAATCTTTATTTGCAAAAGCTTATTTTTTATGTAGTGAATATAATTTTTTTAAAGCGTAGCATAAATTGTCACCTAAGATTGTATAAAAAAATAAGATATATTATTAAGCCGTTAATCAAAAGTAACACTTATAAAAAACTAATTTTATCAAAAGCGTAATAAAACAAAACAATAATTACATACTATTTTTTATTTTTTTTAATTTTAAGTAGGTTTTTATATTTTTTAATCTTTTTAGACACTTTCCAAGTCTCTGTATTATCTTATATATAAGACTATACAAAGTGTATTGTTACTAAAGCGTAGGATAAATTGTCACCTAAGATTGTATAAACAATAAGGTTAAATCAAAGTGTTTTAATTATATTACTAATTTTATTTCATTTATATTTTTAAGATATTAAAGATATTAAAAGATTAAGAGATGTCTTGTATTTATAACAAAACAAAGATTTTTTGATATAACACAACAACAAATTGTCCGGTGACACAACAACAAATTGTCCGGTGACACAACAACAAATTGTCCGGTGACACAACAACAAATTGTCCGGTGACACAACAACTTATTGACAAATGAGTTGTTGTGTTGTAATCTAAATACAGAGGTGATAATGATGAAAGAAAAAAGCGGTAAAATTGGAGTTCATAGAGAAATAAATACTTCTATTGTAGTTTTTGAACAAGAAATTTTAATGAATGTGTTTTATGGACTTATTAAAATTTTTAATAATGAATTAGATAAAAATATTATTGAAATTTCAAAATCAAAATTATGGCAGTTAATGGGTTATGAGGATAAGGACTATTGTTCAGAAAAAATAAGATATATTATTAAGCAATTGACCAAAAGCAACACTTATGAAATTTCAGAAAATCATAAAATTAGTGGCTCTGTTTTTGTTACTCGTGAATTGGATAATAGCATTCAAATAGAAATTCCTCAAACATTTCGACCATATATCTTTACAAAAAAAGATGTAGGTATTCTTTCTAAAGTAAAAAAAAATAAACGTTTAAATGTAAGCGAATTAGATTATTGGGATAATACTCTAAAAATGAAAAAGAAACATTTAGTTTTACTTAAAGAGGCAGATATATTTAATTTAAGCGGTAAATATTCAAAAAGATTATATACATTACTTAGTCAATGGCGTGGGTCTGAAAAATTTTATATTAAAATGGATAAATTTAGAAAAATCATGGAAATACCTATAAGTTATAAAATGGGAAATATCGACCAAAGAATTTTAGATACTGCAATAAAAGAAATTGAAAATAAAACAGATATTTTAAATATAAAAATAGAAAAATTAAAAAAAGGACGTTCCATAGATTCCTTATTTTTTAAATTTAAGATTAAGGAAAAGGAAAAATTAAAAAAAGTATTTATTGAAAAAGAAGATAAAAAAGATAAAAAAACTTATTCAGATTTTGAGAATATGAATGAAACAGATAGACTTAAACATGACATAGCAAAAGAATTAATGCTTGATATCTCAAATAAAAATAAATTAAATTTACTTACAAAATTAAGTGATTTAAACACTTTAGAAGAATTAAAAGAATTTAAAAATTTTTTATCAATCGAATAATACAAAAAATAAATTCCTTAAAATTTTAGTCAATAATTCTAAAATGAGGTATACTTATACAGAATACCATTTAAGGAGCTGATTTCTTTGTTTAAATTCCTAGCTAATACCACTTTATTTAAAAATATAGAAATAAATGATATTGAGACTTTATTAAAGAATATAAACTATAATTTAAAGAAACACAAAAAAGGGGAATATATCGCTTTTAAGGGTGATATTGTTACAAACTATATGCTTATTAAAAGTGGTGAAATTCGGGCAGAGATGCTTAAAAAAAATGGGCAAAGTATAGAGGTAGAAGTTCTTAGAAAAAATCAAGATATTGCTCCTTCATTTTTATTTGGAAATAATAATAAGTTTCCAGTGGATGTTTTTGTCAAAGAGGAATCAGAAATTTTTTACCTGCCAAAAGAAGAATTATTAAACTTAATTCAAAAAGATAAGAGAGTTTTGCAAAATATACTAGATAGTTTTTCTAGTAAAACTCAATTTTTATCTAAGAGATTAAATTTTGCCAATAAAACAATTGAAGAAAAATTAGCTATCTATATTTTGGAAAATACACAAAACAATATATTTAATCTCAAAGTGTCTATTACAAATCTAGCAGAAATTTTTGGAGTATCAAGACCATCTTTATCTAGGGTTATTGTTACTTGGGTAGAAGAGGGAATTTTAGAAAGAATTAATAATAAGAGTTTTAAATTGCTTGAAAAAAGTGAGTTAGAAGACAAATTAATTTGAATTTCCAATTTTAGGAAGTTCATTTTTTTTGCATAAATATAATTGAAATGTCCTTGCTTTAATTCTAGTAAAATAAAGCGGTACAGTAATAATCATTATATTGATTCAAGGACAAATCGTCCGGTAAATATTAAGATAAAAGCAAAGATATTTTAGTATTAGGTAGAAGGTTTTTAAATATATTCCTAATTTTAGGAAGTTATTTATACAAAAAATAAAACTTGTATTTTTTGAAAATTAATGTAAAATATACATTGAAAATTAAAAAAATTAAAAAAATTAAAAAAAAAGAGCTATAAAGATTGCAGTCTTTATAACTCATGCCTATGAACTATCACAACTAGCTCATAAACTAACTTCAACTTTATACAACCTAAAGCAGAAGTAATTTTCTAAATGTATTTTACTACATTTTTTTAATAAATGTCAATACCTTAGAAAATTTTTAAGTTTATTTGTTAACTTCTGCGATAGTTTAGGCTATCGTTTTTTTTATTTTTTTTCAAAATAAAAACTTGGAGGAAGAAAATGACAATTGAAACAAAAAATGGAAGATTCAAAAAAAAAGAAGTTCCTTATTCACAAGTTAGTAATCAAGCTTTAAGAGATGAAACTCTAAGTTTAAAAGCTAAAGGTTTGTATTCAATAATACAAAGTTACATTACTATTCCAAATTTCATTTTATATAAAAAAACTTTATTTAATAAATGTTTAGAAAAAGAAACTAGTTTTGAAAACACATGGAAAGAATTAAAAGACAAAGGTTATTTAGTGCAACACAAAATTAGAGATGAACAAGGAAAATTTTATTACGAGTACGAATTGCTAGATTTTGTTGAAAAAAACCACCCCCCAGAAAACCACCCCCTGGGTTTCCAAGATGTGGAAAACCCTACTAGTGGAAAAGTGGGGGTGTATAAGAAGAATGATTTTAACATATTTTAAAAAGAATTCCCTCACCTCCGTAGGTGGGGGATGAATTTTTATTTGACACTAGTCAAAATTTGGTTTATACTACTATCAGTAGCAAAGAAAGGGAGTGTTGATTTTACTATGAAATTAGATAGTAATTCACATTCAGTCTTTAGTATGAATTATCATCTTGTGTTCTGTATCAAATACAGGAGAAAAGTAATTACAGACCCTATTTCAGACAGATTAAAAGAAATCTTTGTGAGGATAGGAGCTAATTACAAAATTACCTTAGTTGAATGGGAACACGATAATGACCATATTCATGCACTAATAAAGGGAGAACCTAAGACAGAGATGTCTAAGTTCATAAATGCCTATAAAAGTGCTTCTAGTAGACTGATAAAAAAGGAGTTCCCCAGTATAAGAAAGTACCTTTGGAAAGAATACTTTTGGTCTAGGAGTTTCCTATTATTGACTGTGGGTGGTGCTCCAATAGAAATTATTAAACAATATATCCAAAATCAAAGAAAGTAAGGAGGTGAAAGTCTATGGAAAAACTAAACAAAGCTTACAAATTTAGGTTAAAACCAAATCAAGAGCAAAGAAATCTTATAGAGAGAACTTTTGGTTCAGCTAGATTTATTTACAATAAATTGCTGGCTGATAGTAAAGCTCACTATGAAACTACTGGAAAGAGTAAAATATTTACTCCTGCTATGTATAAGAAAGAGTTTCCTTGGTTAAAGGAAGTTGATAGCCTTGCTCTTGCTAATGCTCAAATGAATATGAAGAAAGCTTTTACTAACTTCTTTCAAAAAAGAGCACAGTTCCCTAAATTCAAGAGTAAGAAACACCCTAAGAGGTCTTATTCTACCAATTCAGTTAATAACTCGATTAGAATTGAAGGAAATAAGGTTAAAATTTCAAAGCTTGGATTAGTTAATTTTGTAAACCATAGACTTATACCTCAAGACCACAAAATCAAATCAGCCACTATCTCTAGAACTTCAACAGGAAAGTATTATATATCTATCCTTACAGAGTATCAAATAGAGATAATAAAGCAACCTAGTGACAATATGGTAGGGTTAGACTTTTCTATGAAAGAACTGTATGTATCATCAGATGGAAAGAAAGCCAATTTCCCAAGATATTACAGAGCTATGGAAAAGAAACTAGCTAGAGCACAGAGAAAGCTCTCTAAGAGGGTTAAAGGCTCTAATAACTACCATAAGCAAAGATTAATTGTCGCAAAGCTACACGAAAAGGTAGCTAATCAGAGAAAAGACTTTCTACATAAGAAATCAAGAGAACTTGTTTCTACGTATGGGGCAATAGCCATTGAAGACCTTAATATGAAAGGTATGTCACAGGCTCTTAACTTTGGAAAGTCTGTATCTGATAATGGATGGGGTATGTTTACCACATTCCTTGAGTACAAAGTTAAACTAGAAGGAAAGCAAGTAATAAAGATTGATAAATGGTATCCATCTTCTAAGACTTGTTCCTCTTGTGGTGCTCTAAAATCAAATCTGAAATTATCAGACCGTACATTCTCTTGTGATTGTGGTTACACAGTCGATAGAGATGTAAATGCGTCTATCAACATAAAAAGGGAAGGGCATTCCCTGTTAGCTTGGTAAACTTAGGTAGCTAGTACAAGTACTTATTACCCAAGAAGCTCCCCCCTCAAGACGTTAGTCTAGGTGGTGAGAGTATGTCACGAGACAAAGATTATCAAAAATTTTATAATTATAAAGAAAACAATAAAAATATCCAAAAGACAAAAAGAGAAGAAATTAAAATCTTCCCTCATGACGAAGATTTTAAAATTAAAGAAACAAGCAAAATAGACCCTTTAGAACAAAGCAAAGTAAAATTATCAACTGAAATAATGACTTCAAATATTTGGAATTTACCAACAAAAATTCTTCTAACTAACGAATTAAGCAATATTAATAACCTAAGAGATTATCAGTTATTCACAATCAAAGTTGAAAAATTAAAAGTTTCGTAAAATAATTTTTTGTAAATCAAGTTTAGGTTGCTTTGAGATTTTTTGATATGCAAAAAAATAACTATTAAAAAAGGTATTTCCGAATTTCGGAAATGCAATTAAAACTATAAATACATTTCCGAATTTTTGAAATTATAAAAATTTATTAGCAATTAACTCTGCTAACTTATAATCGCTTGCTTCATCAAAACTCCTATTATTAGATATTAATTTAGCTATAGAGCTTATCAAATCATCGTCTTTATCTATTTCCGAATTTTTGGTAAACTTTTCAAACTCTCTATATTCCTTTAGAGTCTTAATTTCTCCTTCTAACACCAAAGCTTTTAAATCCTGATTTACACATTGCTTAGAAATTTCATATGCTAATGAAATAGGCATAGCTTCTATTATTTTTGCCTTTTCCGAATTTTGGAAATTCAATAAAAGTTTGTATCTATCTATCAAAGTATAAGCCTTTGTCTTTTTTAATCCTATGCCTTCTACCCAAACTAAGAAACACCCATAACCTTTACGTGCAAGAACTTCCTGCGTTTTATATAAGGTTTCACCTAACTTGGTATATGCCTTATTAACTATCAAAGTCATGGCAATCTCCTGTTGCTTTAAGAATTTAATAGTATCCTTATCTATATCTTCATAATAACAAGAATTATAATCAACAATAGTATTTTCAAGGTTTTTTTCTATTTCCGAATTTTCAGAAGTGTTTTTTATCCATTCTAAATCCTTTTTTTCAAAGGGATTTTTACTCATAATTCCCATTAAATTTCCTCCCTTTCTATAATTTCCTTTGCCAAATTCATATAGTCTTCTGCACCATTGGAATTTGCTTTGTAATCAAAAATGCTCATAGATTTACTTGGAGCTTCTGCCAAAGAAATATTTTCTCTAATAAAAGTATCTAAAACCTTTCCTTCAAAATATTCTGCTATTATATCCTTAACTTCTCTATTTAAGTTTCTTCTAGCATCATACATAGTGCAAATAACTCCACCTAATTCTAAGTTAGAATTAATTCTCTTTTTTACTAATTTAATCGAATCTAATAATTGAGCCATGCCTTTTACAGAATAATATTCTGTTTGTAGGGGGATATAGACCTTGTGGGCTACACTTAAGGCATTAAGGGTCATAATACTCAAATTAGGGGGACAATCAATAAGAACATAGTCATAAACGTCTAAACTCTCAAGCGCATCTTTTAATAAGAATTCTCTACCAGGTATGCTTGAAAATTCCAAATCGGCACCACTTAATCCTAAGTTAGAAGGTACAATGTCTACGCCTTGACTATTTAATATAACTTCTTTAATATCTATAGTACCTTTCATAACATTATAGATAGTTTTATCTAAAGAACCTCCATCGATACCATAGCTATCAGTTAGATTTCCTTGGGCATCTAAGTCTATTAATAAAACTCTTTTGCCTAAATTACTAAAAGCCTTTCCTAAATTTTGAACTGTTGTGGTTTTTCCTACTCCACCTTTTTGATTGGAAAAAGTCAATATTTTCATTTTACCTCCTAATTTTAATATTTTTTGTATACAAAGCATTGATTTTATTGTTTTTAAATGACTTCCGAAAATTAGTTGTCATTTTTTGTAGTCTTATTTTTTCTATTTTTTATAATATTTTTCAAAATAAGTTCCTAATATAAGGAATTTTTTTACTAATTTTAGTATATTTCATTTCCGAAAATTATTCAAATTAATTTACTAAACTATATAAAGTATTTATTTTAAAGGTTTATATTCAAAAAAAATGCTTTTCCGTTTTTCGGAAGTTCATTTTATAATGTTCCTTATTTTCGGAAGTTTAAAATGTCATTTTTTGTAGTCTTTTAATTTATTTATTTTTTTAATTAGGTTTTCAATGAAATAATTTTAAGAAAGGTAAGTTTATCAATATTAATAATTGACTTCCTAAAATTAAGAATAGGAGGTTATCATTCAAAATATTTTGAATAGTTATATAGTTTAAGAAATCTTCAATAATTTTAACATAAAAAAAACTAGCTAAAAGCTAGTATATCTTTTAAAAATGGCGGGAGTGACGAGGCTCGAACTCGCGACCTCCTGCGTGACAGGCAGGCGCTCTAACCAACTGAGCTACACCCCCATTTTTATGGTGGTCGCAACAGGACTTGAACCTGTGACCCCCTGCTTGTAAGGCAGGTGCTCTCCCAACTGAGCTATGCGACCGTTGTTAATTTTCAAAAATTTTATGGTGCCTTGAGGCGGAATCGAACCACCGACACGAAGATTTTCAGTCTTCTGCTCTACCGACTGAGCTATCAAGGCCTATGGCGGAAGAACTGGGACTCGAACCCAGACACCTTGCGGTTTCACCGGTTTTCAAGACCGGCCCCTTAGCCAATTCGGACATCCTTCCATCATAAATTATATAAAATTTTTGGTAGGGCGTAGGGGAATCGAACCCCTGTTGCCAGGATGAAAACCTGGAGTCCTAACCATTAAACGAACGCCCCAAAATATGGTGGATCTAGTTGGAGTTGAACCAACGACCACTCGGTTATGAGCCGAGTGCTCTAACCAGACTGAGCTATAGATCCATAAAATTAATTATGGTGTGCCTGAAGGGATTCGAACCCCTGACCCACGCCTTAGAAGGGCGTTGCTCTATCCAACTGAGCTACAGACACATAAATGGTGCGCTATACAGGATTTGAACCTGTGACAACTCGATTAAAAGTCGAGTGCTCTACCAACTGAGCTAATAGCGCAAAAAAATGGAGCGGGAGACGAGGGTCGAACTCGCGACATTCAGCTTGGAAGGCTGACGCTCTACCAACTGAGCTACTCCCGCATATATATTTGGTGGCGGGGGGAGGATTTGAACCTACGACCTTCGGGTTATGAGCCCGACGAGCTACCAGACTGCTCTACCCCGCGATATAAAATATTAAAAAGTGGTGCCTGGGGCGGGAATTGAACCCGCACGTCCAAAAAGGACACAGGATTTTAAGTCCTGTGCGTCTACCGATTCCGCCACCCAGGCTTGCTACGTCACTTCCGAAGTGACCGAGAATAATAATAACATGAATGTATTTTTTTGTCAACTTTTTTTTCTCTTTTTTTGTTAGTTATGCTATATTTTAATGGGGTGATTTAATGGAAAATAATAAAATTAAGGAACTATTTAAAAATTGGAATTTTGAAATTAATTTTTTAGGATATGAAAAAATGTTTAAGGCAAGTGTTCTTGTCCCCTTGGTAATTGTTAATGATGAATTAAGTATTTTATTTCAAGTTAGAGCAAAGCATATTAAACAAGGAGGAGAAGTTTCTTTCCCAGGAGGTAAGGTTGATAAAGAAGACAAAGATTTTGCTTCTACCGCTCTTCGTGAAACTCACGAGGAATTAGGTCTATCCTTAGACAAAATACACGTAAAGGGGCAATTAGACACCTTGTTGACGCCCTTTAACTCCATTATTGGAGCTTATATTGGTTTTTTAGATATTAATAGCTTAGATGACTTAGATATAAATAAGGCTGAAGTTGAAAAAGTCTTTTTAGTTCCATTAAAGTGGTTTTATGAAAATAAGCCAAGTGTTTATTCTATCCATCTTGAAAGCCATCCTAGTATCAAAGATGCAGATGGAAACATTGTAGAAACTTTTCCAGCAAAAAAATTAGGTTTACCAGAAGTTTATCATAAATCTTGGATGACTAGTTCTAGGGAAATTTTACTTTATGAGTATAAGGGAGAAAAAATATGGGGCTTTACAGCTTTGTTTTTACAAAATGCTTTGGATAAGTTAGAAGAATTAAGGGTAGAAGAATTCTTTAAATAATCCTTTATTTATAGGTTATACAGAAGTATAAGACGAAGGAATCTGACATTTAGAGACGAAGAAATCTGACAAATTACTTTTTTCACCAATAGGACGAAAAGTGTTTTTGTTTTTCGTCTTATGTGGTATTCAACTCTAATATTTTTTATTTTTTTTAAATTCTTCAAATTTTGTTATAAATATTAAAAATTCTGTAACATCATTTATTTGGGATAATTCACTTAACCAAGGCAATTTTTCATTCATTTTTAAATTTTCATTGCTCATTATATCCATTGATAGAGATATTTTGTTTTTTTCCAATATATCCTCTGTCGCTTTGTTTTCCCTTATAATTTCAACGTCTTCAACCATTTTTTCCACTTTTTTAGTTTCTTTATTTTTCTTTAATTCTTGTCTCTCCTCTTTCATTTCTTTGGTATACTTGCTATAAGTCTTATTAACAATTCTCATCATTCCAGCTTCATTCTCCCAAGTCCATTTAAGATATAATGATTTTCTACCTCTCCCCGCTATTTTCCCGTTAGTAGCTAATCTTTCTAATTTTAAATCAAAAAAATAATCTTGTAATTCTATTGTCATATTTTTTAATAATTTTGATAAGTCTGGAGCTTTTATATCACTCGAAATATTTAACCTTTCTAAAAAATCATCTTGTTTAATCTTAAAAAATTTTTTTGAATTAATTAAATTATTATCAAATTGTTTTAATAATTTAAAAAGTTGTTTTGAATATTTACTAGAAAGTCCCACAATATGTTTTAAATCATATTCAGTATAATTACCAACTAAATCATTAATCAAGTATTGAAAATCTTTATTTACAGCTAAATTAACAGTATGATTGTTTGGGTCTATAGTTATCGTTCTAAAAAAATTAAAAATCTTGATTACCCCATCAGGTAATGTTATTTCTTGATTCATATTTATTAATTTTTTAGACATCGATTTTATATTATTAATAAGTCTATCTGAATGATTCCCTTTAATTTCAGCTAAATTTCTAAATTCTGAAAAAGGTAATGTTATTTCATCAGTTTTTTTATTTTTCAACAAAAATAAAGCTGTAATAAACAAGTCTAATTCAACCTCTGTTAATCCACCAGTTTTTAAATTATTCATTTCGTTAGAATGTCTAACTATCATTGACATTAATAATCCTCCTTTGATTTTTTTATAAAAAAAGTATACCACCTTATTGTTGGTAGGTCAATTTTATTTACCCATCAATATGAAAGTGACAATTTACCCCCTAAGTGGTGACAATTCACCCCCTAAGTAAGTGACAATTTACCCCCTAAGTGGTGACAATTTACCCCCTAAGTAAGTGACAAGACACCTTTTTAACCTATATACACAAGGATATACAGAGCCTAAAAAATTATCTAAAAAGGTTTAAAAAGATTTAAAAAGATTAAAAAGCAAAAAAAAAATAAAAAAATGGGTATAAAAAAATATACACCCCCTTACTTAACAACAATTTACCCTCTGGTCAAATAGTAAAACCTTAATAAACCCTTATATATCAAACTATATTCATTAATTTAAAATTACATAAGACGAAGAAATCTGACATTTTTGTGGCAATTTACCCTCCGGTCGAATAACAATTTACCCTACGGTCAACTAACAAAAGCTTAATTAATCCTTATATATCAAACTATATTCATTAATTTAAATTACATAAGACGAAGAAATCTGACATTTTTGAAAAAAAATAGAAAGCTAAATGCCTTCTACCTCGAATGAAATTACTATTTCTTTTTTTTCTAATTTTAATTGCCTTATTCTTACACCACTTTTTTCAAACATAAGTTTTGATGCCTTATTAGAATCTGTTCCATCATACTTATCTGATAAATAAACAACTTCCTTAATTCCACTTTGTATAATAGCCTTTGCACATTCATGACAAGGAAATAATGCCACATAAATACTACAAGCTTTTAAATCCTTCGTGCTATTTAAAATAGCATTTAATTCTGCATGACACACAAAAGGATATTTAGTTTCTAAAAAATTACCTTCCCTATCCCAAGGGAGTTCATCATCACTACAACCTAGAGGAAAACCATTATAGCCAAGTCCTACCACTTTTTTATCTTCTGTAACAATACAAGCTCCTACCTGTGTTTGAGGGTCCTTGCTTCTTTTTGCAGACATTAAAGCCATACCCATAAAATATTCATCCCAAGATAGATAATCTTCTCTTTTCTTCATTTTTTCTCCTTACAGAATCGCTTCCCACCAATAACCTATATCTTGCCCAAAAAATCCAACACAATATTCATGATATTTCTCTGTATACTCTTTATTTTCCAAAGCTTCTGTCCATGCTTCTACCAATTTTTTATATGTCTCCAATGGAAAATTAAACATCTTTATTCCTTGTACTTTAGCACTGTCCTTATCAATAAAAATACAATGAATTATATTGCTTTCATGTAAATTAATTTTAGTTAATTCCTTGTCTGGATATAAAGTTGGGTCAAATAAAATTTCATAAAGTAAAGTTCCATCTCCAAATCGAATAAGCATATAAACTTTATCTTGATTAAATAAGGTTTTAAAGGCTATATCTCCATATCTAAATAAATTTATATCATCTTGGTTGACTTCATTAGCAACAAGCTTCATATAAAAGCCACCTTGAGGTAGAAGTTCCATTAAGCCACCTACATCTCCAACAGTATAAGGATATTTCATTCCTACTTTTACGCTACCGTTAGGAGTAAGTATTTCTTCCAAATTCATATTTATGTCATCTGTAATTATTTTTTCCATACCCACACCTCCAATTTTAATATATTATATCAAAAAAAGAAGATGTGTCCATCTTCTTAATAATCTTTTCCAGCCATCATGATATTATCAGGGTCAAAAGCATGACAAGGAGTTACTCCATAAACCATACCACAATGTGGACATTCGAAAACAAAGGTATCCATATCTATTTCATTCTCACAATCACATACAAAAGATACTGGCATAGGCATTGCTCCCTCACTAAAGCCCATCATTCTAACTTTATCTACAACTTGTTTTCCATTTTCAAATTTACCTGAACATCCATCATGCATAATCTTTCCCCCTCTTATAACTTTAATCTTTTTACAATGAGTCCAGCATCATGCTGGTTCGGTGAAGCTGAATAAACTTACAAATTCAGCTCTTTTCCATACCTCAAATCATTTCTAAGTCCTTGTATTGTTTTATCTAACTTTTCCAACTCTCCCAACAAAGACCTTTCTTTTTGGCTAGTTTCTATAATTTTTGCAATACCTCCATTGGAAATAATAATTCTTTTGTTTCCCATAAGAGCTAAAATTGGGTCATGGGTTGCCATTAAAACAATTTTATCCTCTCTGACTAAAAGCTCTAAAGCTCTTTTTCTATCAATTCCAGCATTTTCTATTTCATCAATTAAAATTATTGGAGACTTACTAAGAATGGCAGTATCTGCAATCATCAATGCCCTAGATTGCCCTCCACTAAGGCTTGTTATAGGTGTATCTGGCTTAAATGGTTCTCCTGCAAGTCTATTGGCTTCTACCATTATTTTTTTTATTAATTCTTCCTCATCTTCTACCATTCTACTTTTTGCGTGTAATTGTAAAAACTCATAAACACTTAAATCCATAACAAAATTCATATTTTGAGATAATTGAGCTACCAACTTATTGCTAGAAGAATAACGCCATTTTCTATCTGGTAATTCTCCATTAATCAAGATTTGCCTATTAGTTGGAGTATCTCTTTGAGCTGTCCATTCTATATCTGCCAACAATCTACTTTTTCCACTTCCTGTAGGTCCTACAATGGAAATTATATCTCCTGTTTTAATATTTAATTCCTTAAAATTCTCTTCTTCTCCAAATTTATTTATACCAGGTAAAATAGTTAAACTATGAACAGAGCTTTCTTCTTTCAAACCTAGTATATTTATCATTTGCTCCAAATATTCCCCAATATTTAAAAGTGTTCCTTCAACATCCAAAGCCTTGTCTTCAATTTCTGTTTCTGTAAAACTATCAAAATATTCTCCAAAACTTAAATCTTCTCTTCCCTCTACCTCAATATTGTTTTCATTCAAAAATTCTATTAAAAATGGATATTTTATTAAAATATCAGCAATTATTTTATCTCTTATATCCTTCATATTAGTCCCCCAAATCTATTTTTTTAACATTTCCCATTTGATGTTCTGCACCGATTCTTGTTTCTCCAAGACAATAAGAACAAAGAGCAGAAGGCATAGAAAATCTTAATTTTTTCCCTTTTAAGCTTTCTAATTTTTCCTCATCACTATATATCAGAGTTGAAAATTCATAAGCTCCTTGACCTGTCAAACCATTAATATGCATTACCATAGCTCTTGGATTTACTGAACTTACCTTTGAGGCAAAAACTTCTCTTTCAGCTTGGGAAACTATATCCCCTTTAGTAATTACAACTATATCTGCCATTTTAAGCATAGGTCCAACTTTTTTTGGAGTATTAATTCCACTTAAATTATCAATTACGCAAATAGCTTTAATATCCTCAATATAAGGGGAACAACGGTTACAAAGCCCTGCACTTTCTGTAATTAATAAATCTAAGTTTTGTTTGAGTCCCCATTGCACAACTTCCTCAATATTACTTACAAAATAATGATCTGGACAAAGAGAACCTGATAAACCTTTTCTAACAGGTACTCCTAACTTTTCGTATAGTTTGTCATCATCTGTATAAAGGCAATCAAATTTTACAACTCCTACCTTGATTCCTCTTTTCTGAAAATTTTCTATAGTTTTAATTATAACAGAGGTTTTCCCTGTTGATGGTGGTCCTGATACTGTTATCAAATTCATATTAATCCCTCATTCCTTCTTCAAAACTTGCTTCACATTCTCTTATTAAATCCTGTAAATTATGTTTGTTGATATAATCCCAACCTAGCCAAATGAATTTATTTTCCTTGCTAATTTTGTTATCCACCATAGGATTAACACTTGGAAATAAGCCTTGATGTGCCAATATTTCTCCAAGTTCTTTAGAGGCTAATAAATCTACAACTTTTTCCATTTCTTGCAATTTACTTTTCTTTGTTAACATAAAAATCGGTGAAATAATAGCTCCATCTTCAGGCCATTGTGCTATCATCGGACCTCCTTCTTTAGCCATTTTGCTAAAGAAATAAGGCATAATAGTTATTGCTGGTTTATTGTCTTTTAATCTATCTGATTTTATCATTTGAGATGGATGCATACTTTGGATTAGAGATTTCCCTAATTTTTTAACTCCATCTTTTCCATAAAGTTTATGAATATTCAAGATAATTGCATTAAATAAATCAAAATCTGACACAGGTAAGCTTACAGCTTTTTCAAATTCAGGTTTTAATAAATCTTCCCAAGTTTTAGGAGCTTGCCTGTCTCCCAATTCTTTTTTATTTATTAAAAATACTGCTGGAACTACTGCTAACATTGAGTATGCTCTACTAGGGTCTCTTAAATTAATATAGTTATTTTCAAAATCATTATTGTATTTTTCTAATTTAGTCCCATCATGGAATACCGATTTTTTTCTAAATTTCCCCATTAGTTCTTCATCAAAAAATAAATCGAATCCTGCTGATATAAAAATGTCTGCCAAGTCATTTTCTACCTTTGCGTTTTTAACATCGTTTTTAAGCCACTCTAGACCGTGTGCAGCAGCTTTTAGCTCATAGTCTAGACTTATGGATGTCCTTTTCTCAAAATCGCTTATTTGGGCTAATATAGGGCTAGAAACTGGGCAAGGTAGAAGACCTAGTATTTTAATAGCATTATCTTGTTTCTTTTTCCCATCAATAGTGATTTTTGAATTTTCTTGAGATAAGCTTATAAAATCATTTAAAAGCTCACAAAAGCTTTCAACATTTATGTTTTTAGCTTTTAAAGCCATATTTAGTGGTAATTTACCTCCTAATTCTAAAGCTTGTTGATTTTCAAATTGTTCAAAACCTTTATTTATAAAAAATTCCAATGTTTCTGGGTATTTGTTTATTATGTCTATAATTTTGTCTGTTTCTTTAAAAAAATTCTCCATAATTAAACCTCCTTATTTTTAGATATTATACTATAAAAGTCTAGTTTTAATAGTAACCAATGTTACGCTTTTTAAATTTTTGCATAAAAAAAAGGAGTTGTTAAAACTCCTTTTTTAATGTCTAATTCTTCTAATTTTTCCCATAAATCTAGCAATTCTTGATACAATTCTTTATTTTTTGTTTTCAAACCTCTATAATTATATTCTGCCAAGTCTAATTCTGTTGTAAGCACAGGTCTGTAAATAAGATATTCATCAATTTCTCTATCTTTGAAAGAATCAAAAGCAATATAAAAAGCATCAATAAGCTTTCTTAAATCAGCACTTGTAAATAAATTAACTCCATGAATTTTATTTTTAACTTTTCTCAATCAAACCAACCTGCTAGTATTTATCCATTTCTTAGATTCCATTAATTTTAGTGTAACCATAGAGACTACTTATATTTCCTACTATAGCCTTTATATTATAAGCCTTTATCCTTAAAACATATCCCTAAAAGAGAGAACCCCACAACTTCGAGATACACCCCCCCAATATAAAGACCCTTTTTCGATACACCCCTATTTCTTTAAAAGTCTTTGTACTTTTCCTAATGAAATATTTAATTCTTTTGAAATTTCTCTATAACTTAGATTTTTATCTTTTAATTCAAAAACTTTTTCTTGTAATTCAATTAGTTCCTGTTGCTTAGGTGTTAATCCTTTTTCATTTCTAGGATTCCTTTTATTGTTTTTTCTTCTGTATTTCTCATCTTTATCAATAATAGTCTTTAGTTCTCTTTGTTCTTCCTTTGTAATGCCTAACCAATTTATAAGAGTTGTATTTCTTGGATTAAAGCCAATAAATTTGCCATCAATATAAGGTTTTTTTACATTTTTGTTTTCCATAAGAGAATTATAATATTTTTCTGCACTTGCTGTTGCTGATATTACCTCTTGCTCTCCTAAAGGGCTTGTAAACCTTTTATTAAGCTCTAAAGTTTGCTCTAGGGCTAATTCTGTTTCCCTTAAAAATGCACAAGACCAGTAACGATATAGAAATAATACTAGCTCCCTATTTCCTGTTAAGTTCCATTTTCTCATATTGCAAATGCTTAATAAATCTTCTTTCCTTGCAAAATGCAAGCTATAAGTATTTAAACAATTTAATATTTTTCTTTGTTTAAAAGCTTTAGAATCAGCATTTTTAGGCTTTTCTTTCACTTCTTTTTCTTGGTAAACTTCAAATAAATTTCTTAATAAATACATTCTTTGTGTATTCTCAAGCAATAAGCACTCTTTCCCATTCTTTGAGTTTTTAGTACCTGTTAGCCTTAAAACCCTTGTACAATCTCTAACTACCTTATCTGCTCCAAGTTCCTTTAAGTTCTCTATTAATTTGTTTTCTACCTTTTGCCAAATAGGTAAAGCCTGTTTTGGTGCGTCCTCAATACTCCATATTAGGTGATAACCTCTACCAGTATCAATTTTCATAGTATATCTAGGAATTATTCCCTTTTGGATTTTGATTTCTAGGGCTTTATCTACCTGTTCCCTTGTTAATCCTTCTTTTTCAATATCCAAGTCAACAAATAAGCCTCTTAAATGCCTTATATGGTCACTATTTCTTGACTTTGAGTAAAAAGTATTTACAGAAATATATACATCATTTTCATCAATTAAAGCTCCATATTTCATACCTAAAGCAAGCATTTCATAAGTTAAAAACTTTTGGCTTACTTTTTTATCCTCTTTTTTAAATAAACAAATATTTTTACTTTCCTTGTGCCTGTGTTCATGTAGTGTTTCCAAGTGTTCAAGGCTATTTTTCATCTGCTCATTTCTAAAAAACATATCAGCATATACAAAGCCATTTTCTTCAAATACTTCATAAGTATTTTTAAATTCTTCTATCCAGTTAATTTCAATAACTTTTTTTAGTAAACCCATTAGAAAGCTCCTTCAAGTCTGATTATTTTAAATTTTTCTATAAAAAAAACGATAGTTTTTGAACTATCGTAGCCTTAACAAATAAACTTAAAAATTTTCTAAAGTATTGACATTTACTAAAAAAATATAGTAGAATATCTATAGAAAATTACTTCTCGATTTGTTCAAGTCAATCGTGAAGCTAAGTTTATGAGCTAGGTTAGTAGTTCATAGACATAGAGTAGTTAGAATGTGGCGTTCTATCTGCTCTTTTTTTTATATTTTTTCTGTTATTATTTTATAACTTTTCAAGTCTGATTGCAAACTATTTTTAAAATCTAAATGTTAAGATAAAAGGTTTGTTAATCAATCACTTATTGATAAATATCTCCTCTACTTCCAATATCAAGCACTAGGATAATTAATTCATCATTGATAATAGTATAAATCGCTCTATATTTTCCAAGGCGAAGCCTATAAAAATCAGTATGTCCAGCCATTTTTTTTATGTCATAATTCTTTTCTTTGTTGTTAGAAATATCTTTAAAAGCTTCTATGAATTTAGGTTTCATTTCTTGGTGCTTTTGAAAAAATTTTAGTGCCTTTTTTTTAAATTCTAACTTATAACTCAATTATTTCACCTATTTCTAAGTCTTCATCTGTTAAATTTGATAAAATTTCTTCTAATTCTTTTTGTTCTTCATCATCAACATATTCTGTTATTTGAGTTCTCATTCTATAAGCTAAATTACCCTTTTTTTCTTCTTCAATATATGATTCTAAAGCTTTTCTTATGATACTACTAATATTTTCTCCATTTAATGTTTCTGCTAATATTTTTGCTTTTTCCCATAATTCAGGGTTTATCATTATATTTTTTTGAACATAATTTTTCATTTATAACCACCTCTCTATATAGATATATATCTATAATAATTATAAACAAAAAACTAATAAAAAACAACAGAAATTTAAAAAGGAGCTTTTAAACTCCCTTATTGATAAATATCTTTTCTATGCCCAATATCTATAATAGTTATTAAAATCTTATCATCTTCAATTAAAGCTAAAATTCTATAATCACCTATTCTATATCTCCATTTTCCCTTATGATTAGCTTCAAGTGGCTTTCCAATTACTCTAGGGTCTTCACAATTAACTAAATGCTTTTCAATATATCCTAATAATAAAGAGGCTTGATATTTATCTAATTTTTTTAATTTTTTTAAAGCTATATCTGAAAATTCAACTTTATAAACCATATTATAAACCAAGCTCTTTTTTTACATCTTCAAAAGAATAAGTTTTTTCCATTTCTTTCATAGCTTTATTAAAGCTTTTTAAATCAATTTCATTTTCTATTTTTTCAATTACTGCATTTTTTATTAAATCTGTTAAAGTCATATGATTTAGTTTAGCGTATTGTCTAATTAATTTTTCTTCTTCTTGGTCAAGTCTTAAAGAAATCATTTATATCCCCCCTTGAATTTGTTCTAATTACATTGTATTACAAAGTAATACAGAAATCAAGGTTATTTGTTAAAAATAAGAATAAGTATATAAATTTGTTATCAATAATAAGATGTTTTTTACTTTTTTTATTGGTAAATATATTCTTTGTGTATTTTCTGTATAGCCTATTATTATAGAAACTTGTAAACTATTCCAAACTATAAAAGTGGTAACATTGAGTAATTAAGTGGTATTTATTTTGTATGTATGATATGATTATTTCATAAAATAAATTTTTTATAAAAGGAGATTTTGAATGAAAAAAGAAATTACTTTAAATAAACCCAATGAATTAATAACAATAATATCAAAAAAAGAAGTTTTGATTTCTCAAAGAAAGGCATATAATCTATTTTTAAAATATGCACAAAATTTAATAAAACTTCAAAATTATGAAGGAAACATTTTTAAAATAGAGTGCAACGAATTACATGATTATGCAGAGTTAAAACATAAAGATTTGAAATATATAGAAGAAAAATTAACAGAATTAATGGAAACTACCATTAAAATAAAAGATAGAAATAATCCTCAAAATTGGAAACCCTGTACTTTACTAAGTTATATTGAAAAAAAGGGAGATTATTATTATTATGAACTAAATAACTTTATTTTAAAAGCACTCAAAGAACAAGATTTTGTTACTCCTTTAAATTTATTGATTATAAACTCTTTAACTAGTAATTATTCAATTATTTTTTATGAAATTGCTATGCGTTATCATAAATTAAAAATACCTAGAATGAGATTAGAAGAAATTAGAAAACTAACGAATACAGAAGATAAATACAAAGAAACAAAGTATTTTACTAAGTTCGTTTTAGATTTTGCTTGTAAAGAAATATCTGAAAAAACAGATATTAATTTAACTTATACAAGTAAAAGAACAGGAAGAAGAATTAGTCATATTGATTTTATAATTGAAAAAAAATCAAATTTTTATAATAAAAAAAATCAAACTATTAAATTTATTAAAAATAAAAAAGAATTAGATTTTACATTTCAAGAGTTTGAACAAGAAAAGATAGAATTAGATAAGGAGATTTTTTTAGATAAAAAACAAGAGCTTGAATTAAAAAGAATTTCAAAGAAGATACCTTATGAAGTTTCTAAATTATTATTTGAAGAATACCTAAGTGTTGAAAATTTTGAATTTTTAAAATTTTGCTTAGAAAAAACAGAAAAAGAAGCTAATAAAAATCCTATTGCATATTTTAAAACTTTAGTTAGAACTGATTCAATTAAATTAGAATTTTCTGTTGAATTAAATAAACAAGAATTAAAAGAAATAGAAAAACAAAAAAAAGAGGCTAAACTTAAACAAATTGAAGATAATAAAATTAATAAAAAAGCTAATGTTGAATCTTTAATCAAAATAATTATGAATGAAAAAGGAGACTTATATAAAAAACATCGAGAAGATGTTATATCTTTTTTGAAAAAAGGTTTTTTAGAAGATAAAAAATATTCATTTAAGTCAAATAAAGAAATCCCTGAAGAAATTATTGAAAAATATATAATACTTTCTCTAAAAACAGAATTAGAATAATTTTTAAATAACTAGTTAAGAAAAATATTTTTTAGCTAGTTATTTTGTTTTTTGAATTTTTAAATCTAATTTAATTTATCTTTAATTTTTAAAAAATTAAGTAATTTTTTGTTAAAATCAAAAAAAATTTTAAAAAACTCTGTTTTTGCAAAAAATAAGAAGTTAATAAAATCAAGGCTTTTAGAACTTCAAAAAAATCAAAAAAAATTCAGTTTTTTATAGTAAATTTTTAATAAAAATAGATTAAATAGATTGAATTAACTTAATAAAATCAAGGGTTTTTATAATAAAAATAGATAATTTTATTTTTGAGTATGTACATTACTTTTTAATTTTTCTCTCTTTTAATATATTTTATATTTTAATATTTTCGGCACTCTCTAGCCCTTATAGAATGCGGGCAAAACGGGGGTCTAAGACTACAAAAAATGACTTTTTGGGGGGGAAAAGACTACAAAAAATGACAAATAAGACTACAAAAAATGACATTTAGAGACTACAAAAAATGACATTTTACCAAAAAAGGGTAGATAAGACTACACCATTGACATCATGTAGTCTTTTGGAGTATACTAAATAGCTATTTATTTAAAATTAATTTGGGAGACTGTAATGGAGAAAAAAAATGATTTGGTAATTCATCATAATTACTTAAACGAGAGTATTTTTAATTTTAACGAATTAGAGCTAAATTTGTTTATTGTAATTATTTACAAAATGAGGGAAGAAAAAGAAGCTTTGGTAACTTTTAATGCAAAAGATATTAAAAACCTAATAAATTCAAAGGATAGAAGCTATAAGAAGTTTGAAAAAATCATTCATTCTCTACAGGATAGGACTATTTATTTAAAAACTGAAAAGGGATATAAGCGTGTTAAACCCTTTCCAACACTAGATTTTAACAATGAGCAAAAGACCATCGAGGTAGAAGTTAATAACTATCTTGTACCATTTTTCAAAGAACTAAAAGAGCAGTTTACCCAATATTCTCTAAAGGAATTCTTAAAATTAAAGAGCAAACATAGCAAAAGATTGTATCAACTCTTGAAGCAATATGAAAAACTAGGTAAAAGAAATTTTAATTTAGAATTGTTAAAAGAGCTTTTGGACTGTGATACACAAAGCTATAAAAGAATTTATAATTTTGAGAATAGAATACTAAAAACAATACAAAACGATATAAACGAAAATACATCCTTGGAAGTTAATTACACTAAAATCAAGGACGGACGAGAAATAAAGTCTATTGAATTTGATATTAAAACTAGACATATTCCACAAGAGAATTTTTATGTGGAAGAGGATTCGAGGCAAGAAATAATTAAGAAATCATTGGAAATTTTTGGAGTAAGTTATATTAAAGATTTAAGTGAAAATCAAAAGAGACTTTTAAATCTAAGCTTAGAACTAAAGGGTTTTAAGCCAACTACATAAGAAAAGACCCCTCAATCATTAGGGGTCTTTTTTAAAATTTAATACTGATTGGATAGTATTCATGAACTTCTAACAAGTCACTATCAACTAGAATTTCATTCTCATCATAAAGGTCGATTCCTTGAAGACTAATAAGAGTTGCGCCCTTAGCCCAAGCAAGTAGTCTAGATTTTTTTGTAAAAAAACCAACTTTTTCTGTTTTTTCCCTAAGAGAATAAAGGCCATACTGACTTTTCATAGCCTCTACCTTGTTGTTAAGATAGCTTAAATCTGCATATTCTCTTGAATAGAGAGCCTCAACTTTAAATAATTTATTTTGATAAAAATAAAAACTAAGCCTTGAAATATCATCCCTATGTTCATAGCTAGAGAATACTTGAATATCTCTAGATGTTGAAAATACAGGGTCTTCTACCAAATCTTCATAGTAAATCTGCACTAAAGCGGGTGAACTTTCCCATTTTAAAAGTCCAAAATCTTTTAACAAATCCCCTGTAGCCATTATATTTATTACTATCAACAAAAAAAATACTGCCTTTTTCACATCTACTCCTTTTTAAGATAAACTATATCTTTTTTTAAAATTTCTTCTAACAAACCTTTATTTACAAGTGATTTAACACAAACCTTAATCTCTTTAGCTGTATATTTTTTAAAAAATTCTGATTCTATCTTTGAAAGTGACTTTGGACTTTTTGAACAATACACTAGAATTTCCTTGCTAAGTAAATCTAAAATGTGTGGTATTGCTTTCAAAGGGTAAACATTAGTAATTCCAGGATTTACAGTGTATTCAACCTTTAAGAACTTTCTATGTTCTTCAGTAAAAGTTTTAAAGGCACGCTTTATTTTCCCACCCTGCCCACTAGAACCATAGCCATGAATGACTGATATTTTTCCCTTGTAGCCACTTTTAAACGCCTTATTATATTTTTCAATAAAGATTCTTATAGCTTCGTTGACACTTAGGTCGTGTAAATCAATTTCCATAAGCATCCTCCTAAATGATATTTTAAGAATTATAGCATTAGCAATAAAACTTGTAAATATACAAAGCCTTGTAGGTAGAAGTAAAATAAGCTATAATAGACAAAGTTGAATCTATTAAGGAGGAACAATGGAAAAAATAACAATTGCTTGTAAAAAGTGTAAAAAACAAATGAAAATACAGAATAAACCAGCTAAATATAGGTGTCCATATTGTTCTGAGGTTATTCAAGTTAGAAAAACTAGATTAATTTTAGAAAAAGGTAGAAGGGTTTCTAAGGATTTCTTAAAAACTATTGCAGATTTGTACAAAACTATTAGTTATAAACTAAAATTAGTTAAAAATAGTTTGAAAAAAAAGTGAAAAATCGATTAATTTTATAAAAAACTAATAATTTTTTTGCTGAAAACAAAAAATATATTAACAGTCGAATGTTGATTATATTGACGCCATATAAAAAAACAAAAAAAACTAAATAAATAAGCAAAAAAGATATTGACACACTTTAAAAAATATGTTAATATTTAAAACGTCTCGAGAGAAAATGTTGAGACAAACAAAGGACATTTTAAATAGAATAGAGAAGACAAAAGCAAAAAACCAAGAGTGTGAGATATACTTTTAGGAGTGTATCGACAAAAGAAATTAATTAACTCGTCAAGAGTGAAAATAAATTTGAATGAAGAGTTTGATCCTGGCTCAGG
>Ga0194137_10000590_pt1 | contig 23601 bp, 21 predicted proteins | sample TARM_MetaG_T3_14_FD_134025 | JGI IMG/M metagenome (GOLD analysis project Ga0194137, IMG submission 134025) | Freshwater microbial communities from Pennsylvania, USA, analyzing microbe dynamics in response to fracking - TARM_MetaG_T3_14 (version 2) | ecosystem: Environmental > Aquatic >... | reverse complement strand
CCGCGCCTGGCTGCGCGTAATCTGGCGCGCCTGGACCGACCGCAAGCCCTACGACCCGGCCCTCCACGGAGGCGCTCAACTCGTTCTCAAAGCGGCGGGGGGTTGACACAGGGTGTCTCATGCCATCGCCTGCGACAAGGTGGAGCGCGGCGCCCTGCTCCTCAACTGGTTCAGGCAGAGCGCGCACGCCGAGCGCCAGCTTTGCGACCAGGCCTGCTGGCTGCGCGAGAACTTCGGTGTGGTGTGGGACGAGATCGCACCCGCCCAGGTGCGCCAATGGCTGGACACGGAGCGCTATGGCGGCGCCCTGCTGGAGCGCGACGCCTTCCATTTCCATCCCCTCAAGTACGCGCTGGGCCTGGCCCAGGTCATCGAGCAGGCCGGCGGCCGCGTGCATGAGCACAGCGCCGTCATGAACATAGACCGACGGCCGGCCGGCGGCTTCGTGCTGCACACCGCGCAGGAGGCCAGCATCCGCGCGGCCCAGGTCGTCGTGGCGGGCGGTGCCTATCTGAAGACCTTGCTGCCCACCTTGACCGGCGCATGCCTGCCAATCGCGACCTATGTCATCGCGACCGAGCCCCTGCCGCCGGCACTGCGGCCGATACGCACGGGCGCCGCGCTCTACGACAACCGCTTCGCCTTCGACTATTACCGGATGCTGGGCGACCACCGGCTGCTGTGGGGCGGCCGCATCTCCATCCAGGAACGTGACCCGGCCCGCATTGCGCAGATGCTGCAGGCCGACCTGCTCAAGGTCTATGCGCAACTCGCCGCGGTGCGCATCGAGCACGCCTGGGGCGGCCTGATGAGCTATGCCCGCCACAAAATGCCGCAGATCGGCCAGCTGGCGCCGGGCCTGTGGTTTGCCCAGGCCTTCGGCGGCCACGGCGTGGCACCCACGACAGTGGCCGGCGAATGGCTGGCAGATGCCATCAGCGGCCGGGCCGACCTGCCCGCGGCCCTGCAACGCTACGGGCTGACGCCGGTGTTCGGCCAAGCCGGCCTGCTGGCAGCCCAGGCCACCTACAGCTGGGCGGAGCTGCAGGACGCCTTGAGAGGACTCATCACTACTTGATGCGCTGCTTTTCCAGCTTGCGCGCCAGCGTGCGCCGGTGCATGCCCAGGCGGCGCGCGGTCTCGCTGATGTTGAAGTCGGTCTCGGCCAGCACCTCGTGGATGCGCTCCCACTCCAGCGTCTTGATGGACGCCGTCTGGCGCTCGGTGACCTCGACATCGGCATCCCCCTGCTTGCGCGCAAAGGCGGCCTCGATGTCATCAGTATTGGCCGGCTTGGCGAGGTAGTGGCAGGCACCGAGCTTGATGGCCTCGACCGCCGTGGCAATACTGGCATAGCCCGTCAGCACGACGATCAGAACTTCCGGGTCCCAGCCATGCAGGGCCTGCACGCAGGCCAGGCCCGAGGCACCGCCGCCAAGCTTGAGGTCGACGACGGCATGGCCCAGCTCCTCGTCGTCCGGCAGTTCGTCGAGCAGGGTCTTCATGTCGTCCAGGCCGGTAGCGCGCACGACGCGCCAGCCACGGCGCTCGAAGGAGCGGGTCAGCGTATGAGCAAAGCTGTCGTCGTCCTCGACGATGAGCAGCAGGCGGTCGTCTTCAGCGGGCATGGGATCAGGGCGGGGCAGCCCTGGATTGTCGCGGCAGTAGCGAAGCCAGCGGCAGTGTCAGCACGACCTCGGCACCGCCCCCTTCGCGGTTGCGCGCCTCCAGCCGCCCACCCAGGGTGCGGGCCACGTTGACGGACAGGAAGAGGCCCATGCCGCGGCCGGGCTGGCCCTTGCTGCTCTGGTAGGGCTCGCCGAGATGCTTGAGCCGCTCGCCATCGAAGCCGGGGCCGTTGTCGCGCACGCTCAGGGCCAGTGTCTCCTCGTCGGGGCAGGCAGCGATGAGGGTCAGCGGCATGCCAGGTGCGGCCTCCAAGGCGTTGTCGAGCAGATTGGCGACGACCTGCTGGAGGGCGGTGTCCGAAATGATCTCCGTCTCGGGCAAATCCTGGTTGCGAAGTGCCAGGTCGGCGCCGGGATGGGCCATCCGCCAGTCCTGCGCCAAGCCATCCGTGAAGGTCTTCAGCGTCGTCAGCCGCGGCGCCTCGCCGCGCATCTCGCCGGCTGACATCAGGATGCCGGTGACGATGGCCTTGCAGCGCAGGATCTGGCGCTGCATCTCCTCGATCTCCTCGCGCAGCTCGGGCTCGGCCGCAAAGGGTGCCATATGCGCCCAGTCGCCGAGGATGACGCTGAGCGTCGCCAGCGGGGTGCCCAGCTCGTGCGCGGCGCCGCTGGCCAGCAGGCCCATGCGCACGATGTGCACCTCCTCGGCTGCGCGCTGCTGGAGCCCGGCCAGTTCGGCGTCGCGCTGGCGCAGATTGCGGTTGATGCGCACGATGAAGACGCTGAGCAGGCCGACATTGAGCAGGAAGCACAGCAGCAGCCCCCCCAGGTAGTTGGGCGACAGCGTCGTCGGCGAGGTGGGGTCCAGCAGCAGCGGCCGGTGCCATTGCATCAGCACGACAAAGCCCGTCACCGCGCTCAGCACCACGGCCCACAGATAGGCCGGCCGCAGCAGCACCGAGGCGACGGCCACCTGCAGCAGATAGAGGTAGATGAAGGGGTTGTCGCTGCCCCCGGCCAGATAGAGCTGGCCGGTCAGTACGCCCACGTCGACCAGCATGGCGATGCAGAGCTCGATCTGCGAGACCGGCTGGGCCAGCCTGTTGCGCCAGAGACTGAAGAGGTTGAAGACGACGAGGATGCCGAGCAGGCTCATCATCTCGGCCCAAGGCAGCGCGATGCCAAGCGCGAACTGCACGACGACGATGGTGGCGAGCTGGCCGCCGACCGCCAGCCAGCGCAGCTCGATCAGCTGGCGCAGATTGGCACGGCCGGCGCGGCGTTCGGGCGCGACGGCAACGGGTTCGGCGGTGACGGGCTGCGGCGTGGTGTTCAAGACAGGACGCGCCGACGCTCCTCGCGGACCAGATAGAAGACCGCGGCGGCCGCCATGGCCGCGAGCGCCAGCCAGGTGGCGGCGTAGACGGCGTGATTGTTGGCGAAACGGATCACCGTCAGACCTGGGCGGGGATAGCGCAGAGGCTGGACGGGGTCGGCGGCCTCGTCGACAAAGTACCGCGCCACGGGGCCAGAGAGCTTCAATTGGGCTGCGATGCTGGCGACGTCGCGCGAATACCAGCGGCCTTCACTCGGCACGTTCTTGCGCAGCGGACCGCCGCCGGTCTCGGTCAACCGCAGCAGGCCGATGATCTCGACGAGACCGGTGGGCGCGGCATGCTGCTCGGGCGCGCGCCGCTCGGGCGGCACGAAACCGCGGTTGACGAGAACGGTCGTGCCGTCGTCCAGACGCAGCGGTACCAACACCCAATAGCCGCCGCCGAGTTCGGTCGTGGCCTGCACCAGCACCTCACGCGGCTCGAAGTGGCCGCGCAGGCGCAGCCGTCGGTACTCGTCGCCCTTCGAGATGCGTGCCGGAGGGCCCACCGGGTCCGCATGAACCTGTCGCTCGACGCGGGCGATCAGGTCTTCCTTCCAGCCCAGCCGTTGGACCTGCCAGACGGCCAGCGCGAGGAAGCCCAAGCTGGCCAGCGCCGCAGCAACGATCAGCGTGATCCGTGCGGCGCGGCCCATACCCGGTCAGGGCATGTTGCGCATCGCCGCAGGATCGGGCGTCGGCATCATGTTGGCGTTCATGTGATACATGACCCAGACCGAGCCCGACAGCATGATGACGACCAGGGCGGCCGTGAACATCAGGGCCAGCATGGACCACCCCTGCTCGACCTTGGCGTTCATGTGCAGGAAATAGATCATGTGCACCACCATCTGCACGGCCGCGAAGCCGAGGATGACGAGGCCGGTCAACTTGGGGCTGGGCAGCACCTTGCCCATGACCAGCCAAAAGGGCATCGCCGTCAGGATGACCGACAGGATGAAACCGATGGCATAGCCCTTGAAGCTGATGTGGAAGTCCGCTTCGCCGTCGAGATGGTCGTCGTGACCATGGGAATCGTGATGAGCGTGAGAAGGGCCGGCCATCACAGCACCCCCATGAGATAGACGAAGGTGAAGACGCCGATCCAGACGACGTCCAGGAAGTGCCAGAACATCGACAGGCACATCAGGCGGCGGCGGTTGGCGGGCGTGAGACCGAGCTTGTGCACCTGGACCATCAGCGTGACCAGCCAGATCGTGCCGAAGGTGACGTGCAGGCCGTGGGTGCCCACCAGCGTGAAGAAGCTGGACAGGAAGGCGCTGCGGCCGGGGCCGGAACCCTCGTGGATGAGATGGTGGAACTCGAACAGCTCGATGCCGAGGAAGCCCAGGCCGAACAGGCCGGTCACGGCCAGCCAGGCCAGCAGCTGACTCTTCTTGCGGGCCTGCATCGCGATCATCGCGAAGCCGTAGGTGATGGACGAGAACAGCAGCAGGCCGGTGTTGACGGCCACCAGGGGCAGGTCGAAGAGGTCGGCGCCGGATGGGCCGGCCGCGTAGTTGCGGCCCAGCACGGCGTAGGTGCCGAACAGCACCGCGAAGATGAGGCAGTCGCTCATCAGATAGAGCCAGAAGCCCAGCATGGTGCTGCCGGGCGGATGGTGCTCGCCGCTGTGGTCGAAGTAGACCGGGGCGCCGTTCACGTGGGTGGCAATGCTTGCGGACATGTCAGGGTCTCCCGGTCAGGCAGCGGACGCGAGGGCGCGGGTGCGCTCGTCCTCGGTACGGGTCACCGCATCGGCCGGGATGTGGTAGTCACGGTGGTAGTTGAAGGTGTGCCAGATGGCCGCGATGACCGTGGCGGCGAACGCCAGGCCGGCCAGCGGGTACATGCGCCAGATCAAGGCGAAGCCCATGGCGGTGGCCAGCATGCCGATGACGAAGCCGGCACCGGTGTTCTTGGGCATGTGGATGGCGACGAAGCCGGTCGTGGGGCGGGCGACGCCGTGCTGCTTCATGTCCTGCCAGGCGTCCAGTTCATGGGCGATGGGCGTGAAGGCGAAGTTGTAGTCCGGCGGCGGCGAGGACGTGGACCATTCCAGCGTACGGCCGCCCCAGATGTCACCCGTCGTGTCGTGCAGTTCCTTGCGGCGCCAGACGCTGACGGCGATTTGGATCAGGAAGGCGCCAATGCCCAGCGCGACGATGCCCGCGCCGATGGCGGCGGTGACGAAGTAGGGCTGCAGCGTCATGTCGTCGAAGTGGCTGACGCGGCGCGTGACGCCCATGAGGCCGAGGATGTACAGCGGCGTGAAGGCCACCCAGAAGCCGATGAACCAGCACCAGAACGAGACCTTGCCCCAGAAGGCGTCCAGGCGGAAGCCGAAGGCCTTGGGGAACCAGTAGTTGATGCCGGCAAATACGCCGAACACCACGCCGCCGATGATGACGTTGTGGAAGTGGGCGATCAGGAACAGGCTGTTGTGCAGCACGAAGTCCGCCGCGGGCACAGCCAGCAGCACGCCGGTCATGCCGCCGATGGTGAAGGTGACCATGAAGCCCACGGTCCACAGCATCGGCACCTCAAACTTGATGCGGCCGCGGTACATGGTGAACAGCCAGTTGAAGATCTTGGCGCCCGTCGGGATCGAGATGATCATCGTCGTGATGCCGAAGAAGCTGTACACGCTGGCGCCCGAGCCCATCGTGAAGAAGTGGTGCAGCCAGACCAGGTAGGACAGGATCGTGATGACGACCGTGGCATAGACCATGGACGCATAGCCGAACAGCTTCTTGCGGCTGAAGGTGGACACCACTTCCGAGAAGATGCCGAACACCGGCAGCACCAGGATGTAGACCTCGGGGTGGCCCCAGATCCAGATCAGGTTCACGTAGAGCATGGCGTTGCCGCCAAGGTCGTTGGTAAAGAAGTTGGTGCCCAGATAGCGGTCTGCCGTCAGCAGGGCCAGCGCGGCGGCCAGCACCGGGAAGGTCGCGACGATGAGCACGTTGGTGCACAGGGACGTCCACGTGAAGACGGGCATCTTCATCATGGTCATGCCGGGGGCGCGCATCTTGATGATGGTGGCGATCAGGTTGATGCCCGACAGCGTCGTGCCCACCCCCGCGATCTGCAGTGACCACAGGTAGTAATCCACCCCCACGTCGGGGCTGGCCAGGAGGCCCGACAGCGGCGGGTAGGCCAGCCAGCCGGTCTTGGCGAACTCGCCGACAAACAGCGAGATCATGACCAGGATGGCGCCGCCGGCCGTCATCCAGAAGCTGAAGTTGTTCAGGAAAGGGAAGGCGACGTCGCGCGCGCCGATCTGCAGCGGCACGACGTAGTTCATGAAGCCGGTCACGAAGGGCATCGCGACGAAGAAGATCATGATGACGCCATGGGCCGTGAAGACCTGGTCGTAGTGATGCGGCGGCAGAAAGCCGGCGCTGTCGCCGAAGGCCAGGGCCTGGTGGGCGCGCATCATGGCCGCGTCGGCGAAGCCGCGCAGCAGCATAACGACACCGAGGGCGATGTACATGATGCCGATCTTCTTGTGGTCGATGCTGGTGACCCAGTCGCGCCATAGCGGACCCCACAGGCGGAATCGGGTCAGCAGGGCCAGCACGACGAGGCCGCCCAGGGCGACCGCGCAGAAGGTGCCCACGAGGATGGGCTCGTGGTAGGGAATGGCATCCAGGCCGAGCCGGCCCAGTAGGGGATGAAGCTGCTCGGCAGCCTGGTGTTGTGCAGTGGACATGGGTCGGACTCAGTTCTTCTGCGCGACGGTTTCGACGGGCAGGCCCAGCAGGTTGGTGGGCGTGCACAGGCCGGCGACGACGGTGCGTTCGCGCCGCACCCCTTCGGCATCGCGCCAGGCGCTGCGCATCGTGGCGGCCACGCCACCCTTGCCGGCGCCGCCGGCGGCATCGATGGCCATCATGGTGCTGGAGCACATCTTCTTGCCATCGACGCAGCGGTCGAGGATGGCACTCCACAGGCCCGGCTCGACACTGGCGAAGCGGCGAATCGGCTCCTTCTTGCTGGGCTGCTCGAGCTGCAGATAGCCTTCGCGCGTCAGCTTGTTGCCATCGGCCTTGTTGGACTCGATCCAGCGCGCGAATTCCTCATCCGTCAGACCATGAAACTTGAAGCGCATGTCGGAGAAGCCGGCACCGCTGTACTGGGCCGACAGGCCGTCATAGGCGCCCGCCTTGTTGATGACGGCGTGCAACTGCGTCTCCATGCCCGGCATCGTGTAGATCATGCCGGCCAGGGCGGGCACGTAGAAGGTGTTCATCACCGACGTCGACGTGAAGCGGAAGTGGATGGGGCGGTCCACGGGCGCGGCCAGTTCATTGACGGTCGCAATGCCCTGCTCGGGGTAAATGAACAGCCACTTCCAGTCCATGGACACCGCATAGACCTCCAGCGGCTTCACGTCGGCGGCTACTGGCTTGCCTTCGGCGATGCGATCCAGCGGGCGGAAGGGGTCGAGCTTGTGGGTGCTGATCCAGGTGATGGCGCCCAGGGCGATGATGATCAGCAGCGGCGCGCCCCAGATGACGAGTTCCAGGCGCGTGGAATGGTGCCAGTCCGGCGCATAAGTCGCCTCGGTGTTCGACTGCCTGTAACGGAAGGCAAAGAACAGCGTGAGGGCAATCACCGGGACGATGATCAGCAACATCAGCAACGTGGACGTGACGATGAGCTGGGCCTGCTGGTTGGCGATGTCGCCGTGCGGCTTCATCACGATCCAATCGCAGCCGGACAAGGCGAAGCTGGTCGACAAGACCAGGGCACTTGTGAGGAGAGACTTGTTGGGGTACATCCTGAGAGGCGCGCGAGGGTTAACGATCTTGCGTGCAGCGACGGAATGTAAGTTGATTGAGGCAAATCAACGATTGGACATTTTGTCCAAGGCACAGACGGAGGCAAGCTCGAAATGGCAGTTGCAGGCAGTACTTTCCATAGCTCCCAAACCGGTCCGGTGAACGCTCACACGGACGAGGATCTGGCTCCCGGCGATATCGCGGTGGGCGTCATCATCGGACGTGCGTCCGAATATTTCGACTTTTTTGTTTTCGGCATCGCCTCGGTCCTGGTCTTTCCGCAGGTCTTCTTTTCCTTCGCCGACCACCTGACCGGCATCCTTTATGCCTTCCTGATCTTTGCGCTGGCTTTCGTCGTCCGACCGGTCGGCACGCTGATCGGCATGTCCATCCAGCGCCATTTCGGCCGCTCGACCAAGCTGACTGCCGCCCTCTTCCTGCTGGGCTGCTCCACGGTCGGCATGGGCCTGCTGCCCGGCTACGCTGACGTGGGCGCCACGGCCATCTGGCTGCTGGCCCTGTGCCGCGTCGGCCAAGGCCTCGCCCTGGGCGGCTCCTGGGACGGCCTGCCCTCCCTGCTGGCCCTGAACGCCCCGCCGGACCGCCGCGGCTGGTACGCCATGCTGGGCCAACTGGGCGCACCGCTGGGCTTCTTCGTCGCCTCGGGCGTGTTCCTGTACGTCTACGGCAGCCTGGATGCCAAGGACTTCCTGTCCTGGGGCTGGCGCTTTCCCTTCTTCACTGCCTTCGCCATCAACGTCGTCGCACTGTTCGCCCGGCTGCGCCTGGTGGTCACACATGAATACGAGGCGCGCATGGAGGAGCATGAGCTCGATCCGGCCTATCTGCGCGAGCTGCTGCCTGCCCAGGGCCACCATGTCGTCATCGGCGCCTTCGCGGCCCTGGCCAGCTACGCCCTCTTCCACCTGGTGAGCGTGTTCCCGCTGTCCTGGGTGGCGCTGTACGGCAGCGAAGGGGTCGAGGACTTCATGAAGATGGAGCTGCTGGGCGCAGCTTTTGCCGCCGCGGCCATGCCCATGTCGGGCCTGATCGCCGACAAGATCGGCCGCCGCAGCTACCTCGGCACCATGGCCGTGGCCATCGGCGTGTTCGCCCTGTTCGCGCCCTTCATGCTGGGCGGCGGCAAGCCCGGCCAGGCGGCCTTCATCCTGATCGGCTTCGTGCTGCTGGGTCTGTCCTACGGCCAGTCAGCCGGCTCGGTGACGTCCAACTTCCTGCCCCACTTCCGCTACACGGGTGCGGCGCTGACGGCAGACATGGCCTGGCTGCTCGGTGCGGCCTTCGCGCCCGTCGTGGCCCTCTTCCTGTCCTCGCGCTTCGGGCTGGTGTCGCTCAGCCTCTATCTGCTGTCCGGCGTGGTTTGCACGCTGGTGGCATTGCGGGTCAACAAGCGGCTGCAGGCGGCGGCGGTGGTTCAGGACTGAATCACGCAGGCACCACTCGGGCGGGCTTCGGCCCGCCTTTTCATTGCCTTCACGAGAAGCCACCATGGCCTTGACGCTGCACTACCACCCGCTGTCTTCCTACTGCTGGAAGGTCTTGATCTCGCTGTACGAGAACGGCGCGCCCTTCGAGGCGAAAGTGGTCAACCTCGGTGACCCGGGCGCCCGAGCTGCCTACGCCGCGCTCTGGCCCACGGCCAAGATCCCGCTGCTGGTCGATGGCGAACGCGTGGTGCCCGAGACCTCCATCCAGATCGAATACCTGGACCGCCGCCATCCCGGCAAGCTGCAGCTCCTGCCCGAGGCATTTGATGCGCAGTTGGAAGTCAGGCTCTGGGACCGCGTCTTCGACCTTTACGTGATGACGCCCATGCAGCGCTTCATCGCCCAGCAGTTGCGCCCGGAGGCCGAGCGTGATGCCGCCACGCTGACGGGCACGGTCACCGACCTCGGCATGGCCTACGACCTCATCGAAAGCCGCTTGGGCGAGCGCACCTGGGCCGCAGGCGACACGTTCACGATGGCCGACTGCGCTGCTGCGCCGGCCCTGTTCTACGCCGCCATCGTGCGGCCCTTCTCAGTGGAGCATGCGCGGCTGTCCGCCTACTTCGAGCGCCTGCTGGCGCGGCCCTCGGTATGGCGGGTCATCGTCGAGGCGCGACCCGTGTTCCAGTATTTCCCGCTCCGGCGTGCGCTGCCGGAGCGTTTCCTGGCCGATCCGGCTTAACCCAGCGCCTTGCGCGCGTTCTGGAACATGCGCAGCCAGGGGCTGTGAGCGCTCTTGTCTCCCGAGGTCCAGCTCATCAGCACATTGCGGAAGACACGCTCCGGGTGCGGCATCAGGGCCGTGAAGCGGCCGTCCGGCGTCGTCACCGAGGTCAGGCCGCCCGGGCTGCCGTTGGGGTTGAAGGGATAGGTCTCGGTGGCCTGGCCCTGGTTGTCGACAAAGCGCATGGCGGGGATGACCTTGCTCGCATCGCCCTGGCGGGCGAAGTTCGCAAAACCTTCGCCGTGGGCGACGGCGATCGGCAGGCGGCTGCCGGCCATGTCTTTGAAGAAGACGCTAGGCGAATCCAGCACCTCGACCAGGGCCATGCGGGCCTCGTACTGCTCACTCTGGTTGCGCGTGAAGCGTGGCCAGGCCTCGGCGCCCGGGATGATGGGCGCGAGGGCCGCCAGCATCTGGCAGCCATTGCAGACGCCCAGGGCCAGGGTGTCCAGGCGCGAGAAGAAGGCGCGGAACTGCTCGGTTAGCACCGGGTTGAACATGATGGAGCGCGCCCAGCCTTCGCCAGCGCCCAGAGTGTCGCCATAGCTGAAGCCGCCACAGGCGACAAATGCCGCGAAACCGTCCAGCTTGACCGCGCCCGACTGCAGGTCGCTCATGTGCACGTCGAAGCTATCGAAGCCGCCCAGCGACATCGCGTAGGCCATTTCGACGTGCGAGTTGACGCCCTGCTCGCGCAGGATGGCCACCTTGGGCCTGGCGCTAATGGAGACGAAAGGCGCCTCGGGCGTGAACGTCAGGTGCACGTGCAGGCCCGGGTCGTCGGCCTTGCCGGCGGCGGCATGCTCCGCGTCCGCGCAGGCCGGGTTGTCGCGCAGCTTGGCAATGCGCCAGCTGACCTCATCCCAGGTTTGCTGCAGGGCCGTCAGGTCGGCGCCGAACACCTTCCTGGCATCGCGCCAGACTTCCATCTGCCGCGACGCATTCGGCTTGGCGACCACATGCGAATGCTTGGACAGGCCGTGGGCACGCAGCACCTGCATGACGGCATCGCGGTCGCTGGCGCGAAACTGAATCAGCGCGCCCAGCTCCTCGGCGAACAGTGCGCGCAGCGTCAACTCCTCGCGGCGGGCGTTGACCTGGGCGGCCCAGTTCTTGGAGTCGCCCATGTCGGCGCGGCTGTCGCTGATGCCGTCGCCTTCGGTGACCAGCATGTCGACGTTCAGGCTCAGGCCTGTCTGGCCGGCGAAGGCCATTTCGCAGGCAGCCGCCCACAGGCCTCCGTCGGAACGGTCGTGATAGGCCAGCAGCTTGCCGGCCGCACGCAGTTCGTTGATGGCATTGACCAGCGAGACCAGCAACTGCGGGTCGTCCAGGTCGGGCACTTCGCTGCCGAACTGGTTCAGCGTCTGCGCCAGGATGGAGCCGCCCATGCGGTGCTGGCCCTGGCCCAGGTCGATGAGGATGGCGCACGAGTCCTCGCGCTGCCACTCAGGCGTCAGCGTGCCGCGCACATCGGCGATGCTGGCAAAGGCCGTCACGATCAGCGACACCGGCGCCGTGACCTGCTTGTCATCCCATTTGGTGCGCATGGACAGGGAGTCCTTGCCGACCGGGATGGAGATGCCTAGGGCCGGACACAGCTCCATCCCGACGGCCTTCACCGTATCGAACAGGGCAGCGTCTTCACCGGCCTCGCCGCAGGCCGCCATCCAGTTGGCGCTGAGCTTCACGCGCGGCAGCTCGAAGGGCGCAGCCAGCAGATTGGTGATGGCCTCGGCCACGGCCATGCGCCCGGACGCCGGCGCGTTGACGGCGGCCAGCGGCGTGCGCTCGCCCATGCTCATGGCCTCACCGGCAAAGCCCTTGAAGTCGGCCAGGGTGACGGCGCAGTCGGCCACCGGCACCTGCCAGGGACCGACCATCTGGTCGCGGTGGTTGAGGCCACCCACGGTGCGGTCGCCGATGGTGACGAGGAAGCGCTTGTTGGCGACGGTCGGGTGGCGCAGCACGTCGAACGCCGCAGCCTCCAGCTTGACGCCGGTCAGGTCCAGGGCGCCGCCGTCGCGGGCCACGCGCTGGACGTCGCGCGTCATCTTGGGCGGCTTGCCGAGCAACACGTCCATGGGCATGTCGATGGCGTAATCGTCGCCATCGACCAGCTTGAGCTCACGGGCTTCCGTCGTCACGCCGACGACGGCAAACGGGCAGCGCTCGCGTTCGCAGAAGGCCTGGAAGACCGGCAGGCTTTCCGGCGCGACGGCCAGCACATAGCGCTCTTGGCTCTCGTTGCACCAAATCTCCTTGGGCGCCAGGCCGGACTCCTCCAGCGGCACCTTGCGCAGGTCGAAGCGCGCGCCGCGGCCGGCGTCGTTGACCAGTTCGGGGAAGGCGTTGGAGATACCGCCGGCGCCGACGTCATGGATGGCCAGCACCGGGTTCTCGGCGCCCAGGCCCCAGCAGTGGTTGATGACCTCCTGCGCGCGGCGCTCGATCTCGGGGTTGCCGCGCTGCACGGAGTCGAAGTCGAGATCAGCCGTGTTGGTGCCCGCTGCCATCGACGAAGCGGCGCCGCCGCCCATGCCGATGCGCATGCCGGGGCCGCCGAGCTGAATCAGCAGGGTGCCGGCCGGGAACTCGATCTTCTTCGTCAGATCGCTGCGGATGGTGCCCAGACCGCCCGCGATCATGATGGGCTTGTGGTAGCCGCGGCGCAAGCCGGCGACGGTCTGCTCGAAGACGCGGAAATAGCCGGCCAGGTTGGGTCGCCCGAACTCGTTGTTGAAGGCCGCGCCGCCGAGCGGGCCGTCGATCATGATTTGCAGGGCGCTGGCGATATGGGCCGGCTTGCCGACGGGTTGCTGCTCCCAGGGCTCGGACAGGCCCGGCAGGTGCAGGTTGGAGACCGAGAAGCCCGTCAGGCCAGCCTTGGGCTTGGAGCCGCGGCCGGTGGCGCCTTCATCGCGGATTTCGCCACCCGCGCCCGTGGACGCGCCCGGGTGGGGTGAGATGGCCGTTGGGTGGTTGTGCGTCTCCACCTTCATCAGCACCTGGGCCTGCTCGGGGCGTGCGACATAGGCAGCGCCCGGCCGGGGCGCCGGCATCCAGCGCTCGATCGCATGGCCTTCCATGATGGCCGCGTTGTCCGAGTAGGCGACGACCGTGTGCTGCGGGTTGAGCTTCTCGGTGTTGCGGATCATGCCGAACAGGGATAGCGGCTGGGCCTCACCGTCGACGATGAAGGACGCATTGAAGATCTTGTGGCGGCAATGCTCGCTGTTGGCCTGCGCGAACATCATCAGCTCGACGTCGCTGGGGTTGCGGCCGAGCTTCCTGAAATTGGTGTCGAGGTAGTCGATCTCGTCGGCCGACAGGGCCAGGCCGAACTCGACGTTGGCCCTCTCCAGCGCCGCCCTGCCCTGACCCAGCACGTCCACGTGCGCCAGCGGCTCGGCCGTGCGCTCGTCGAACAGGTGCGCTGTGTCCTCGCGCTTGAAGCAGACCGACTCGGTCATGCGGTCGTGCAGGAGCTCGGCGCAGGCCTGGAGTTCGGCGTCGCTGAGGTGCTTGGTGCCTCCCAGCAGCCCCGACTTCAGCGCGATGCGGTATTCGACGACACGCTCGACACGCCTCAAGCTCAGGCCGCAGTTGCGCGCAATGTCGGTGGCCTTGGAGGCCCAGGGGCTGACCGTGCCGAAGCGCGGCGTGACGACGACCAGATCCCCCATGGCACCCGTTTCTGCGGGCTCGCCGTAGGTCAGCAAGGCTTCGAAGCGCTGGTGCGCCTCGGCGGCCATCGTCGCGTCCGTCCACACCCAGTGCACCGCTCGGGCGCTGACACCGCTGATGCGTTCATTGACCTGTTGCAGCTTGGCAAGCAGCGCCTGCGCACGGAAGGCGGACAAGGCGTTGCCGCCCTCGAAACATTGCAGATGCAGGGTGCGAGTCATTGGCGTCGGGAGGCTGCTGCCGCGGGCCTGCGGCAAGGGAAAACCAGCATTCTAGAAGGGCGGGCACGCCCTCCCGACGAGAGGGCCTGCTGACGCCACGGCAATAGGTCGCGAAGGCCCGCCGCAAGGGGCCAATCTAGGCGCAGCACGCTGCCCGCACTCGCATACGGGCCAGGGCTGCAACAACGAGTGGCCCCTTGCGGCGGGCCTTCCCGAAGGGTTGTAGCCAGAAAGGCCGCAGGCTGTGTTGCAGATCCTCGCTGGGTCGACACCCAGCTTGCGGTCTGCTGTCGTGCCTGCGGCCTTTCTGGCCACAACGCCACCCATTGCCGTGGCGTCAGCAGGCCCAGCCACTCAGCAAAATTTCAGTTGCCGGACTTCATGCGCTCGACCACCTCGCGCACTTCGCCCAGCAGGGCCGGCACATCGATGGTCGTCGGCTGGCGATCGCGTAGCACCTGGTGGCCGCCGATCCAGACATTGCTGACCTGCTCGCGGCCAGCCACATAGACCAGTTGGGCCGCAGCGTTGTAGACGGGCTGGCACTCGACGCTGTCCAGCGACACGGCCACGCAGTCGGCCAGCTTGCCAACTTCCAGCGAGCCCAGGTCGTTGGCGCGGCCCATGGCCTTGGCGGCGCGGAGGGTCGCCATCTCCAGCGCGGTGCGGGCCGACGCCACCGTCGGGTCGCCGCTGATGCCCTTGGCCAGCAAGGCTGCCGAGCGGATCTCGCCGAACATGTCGAGGCGGTTATTGGAGGCGGCGCCGTCGGTGCCGAGGATGGTATTGACGCCCGCCACTTCCAGGGCCTTGAGCGGCATGACGCCCGAGGCCAGCTTGAGGTTGGAGTTGGGGTTGTGCACGAGGTGCACGCCCTTCCTGGCCATCAGCTCGATCTCGGCCTCGTCAAGGTGGACCATGTGTACGGCGATCATGCGCTCGCTGAACAGGCCCAGCTTGTCCAGGCGGGCGATGGGGCGCACGCCATGGACCTTGATGCCATCCGACACCTCGCCCGCCGTCTCGTGGATGTGGCAGTGCATCTGGATGTCGAGCTTCTCGGCCAGGTCGCGCAGCTTGATGAAGGTTTCGTCGGACACCGTGTAGGGCGCGTGCGGCGCGCTGGTCCAGTCCAGCAGCTTCTCGCCCTTGTACTGCTCATAGGCCGCCACGCCCTTGGCGATGTAGTCGTCCGGGCCCGAGGCATAGCCGGTGGGGAAGTCGATGACGTTCATAGACACGGCGGCACGCACGCCCGAGTCCACGGCGGCGCGGGCCATGGCGGTCGGGAAGAAGTACATGTCGTTGATGTAGGTGGTGCCGCTGCGCAGGCCTTCGGCGGCCGCCAGCTTGCTACCCAGATAGGTCCAGTCCTCGCTTACCCACTTCTTTTCCAGCGGCCAGATGTGGTTCTGCAGCCAGTCCATCAACGGCACGTCGTCGGCGACGCCGCGCAGCAGCGTCATGGCCGAGTGGGCGTGGCCGTTGATGAGGCCAGGGATGAGGATCTGCTCGGGCAGCTCGACGCGTTCGGCCTGCGGGTGCTTGGCGATCAGGTCGGCACGCGGACCGATGGCGGCTATGCGCTCGCCTTCGATCAACAGGCCGTGGTTCTCCAGCGTGTCTTCGCCGACCTTCATGGTCAGGATCCAGCGGGGCAGCAGCAGGGTCTGTTGGGACATCTCTTGTTCTCCTTGTGGGATTCAGTTCTTCAGCGATTGTTCGACTTCGGCGCGGCTCGGCATCGCATCCTGCACGCCGGGGCGCGACACGGCGATGGCCGCGGCGGCCTGGGCGAAGCTGAGCGCGTCTTCGATCGCCTGGCCCTCAGCCAAGGCAGTGACGAGAGCGCCGACGAGGGTATCGCCGGCACCGACGGTATCGACGGCCCTGACCTTGCGGGCCGGCACTCGGCGGGTGCCCTGGCCATCGACCCAGCACAGGCCCTCAGACCCCAGGGACACGAGGACGGCCTCCGGCCCCTGGGCGCGAAGCGACTGCGCCAGGACCTCGGGCTCGGCCACGCCACCACCCAGCGTCGTCACCAGGGCTTGCGCCTCCAGCTCATTGACGACAAGCAGGTCGATGAGGGGTAGCAAGGCCTCGCAGCCAGGGCGGAAAGGTGCAGCATTGAGGACGGTCTTCACACCCGCCGCATGGGCGCGCTCGAAGGCGCGGGCCACACTTTGCAGCGGCAGCTCCTGCTGGGCAACCAGCCAGCGCAGGCCCGTGAGTTCCAGCGCCTCGACCTGCTCCAGCGGCAACGTGCCGTTCGATCCGGCCACGGTGACGATCTGGTTCTCGGCATCCTCGGCGCCAACGACGATCAGCGCTACGCCGGGCACCTCGTCCGCCGGCTGGGCGATGGCACGGGTGTCGACGCCCTCGCCTTGGAGCTGCTCGACCATGGCCGCACCGTTCTCCTTCAGGCCGACGCGTGCCGCCAACGCGACCTTGGCACCCAGACGCGCCGCAGCCACCGCCTGGTTCGCGCCCTTGCCGCCCAGGCAGGAGCCGAAGCGCTGGCCGCGCAGCGTCTCGCCCGGCAGGGGCAGGCGCGGCGCATGCACGATGAGGTCGCGGTTGACACTGCCCAGGACAAGGATCTCAGCGGCGGTCATCAAGTCTCCAAATGAAAAACCCCTCGGAATGACCGAGGGGTTCGCGTGAGGCGCTAAGCGTCGTTCAGCGATCAGCGCTGGGCGATGGGCTTGACGTCGCGCGGGGTGGCGCCGACGAAGAGCTGGCGCGGGCGGCCGATCTTGTACTCGGGGTCGCCGATCATCTCATTGAGCTGGGCGATCCAGCCGACCGTACGGGCCAGGGCGAAGATGGCGGTGAACAGTGGCACGGGGATGCCGATGGCGCGCTGCACGATGCCCGAGTAGAAGTCGACGTTCGGGTAGAGCTTGCGGGCGACGAAGTACTCATCTTCCAGCGCGATCTTCTCGAGCTTCATGGCCAGTTCGAACAGCGGGTCGTTCTGCAGGCCCAGTTCGTTCAGCACCTCGTGGCAGGTTTCGCGCATCAGCTTGGCGCGCGGGTCGTAGTTCTTGTAGACGCGGTGACCGAAGCCCATCAGCTTGACGCCGGAGTTCTTGTCCTTGACCTTGTTGACGAACTCGCCGATGCGGGCGACGCCACCCTGCTTCTGGATGTCGCCCAGCATATTCAGCGCGGCTTCGTTGGCGCCGCCATGGGCGGGGCCCCACAGGCAGGCCACGCCGGCCGCGATGGCCGCGAAGGGGTTGGTGCCCGACGAGCCGCACAGGCGCACGGTCGAGGTCGACGCGTTCTGCTCGTGGTCGGCGTGCAGCGTGAAGATGCGGTCCATGGCGCGGACCAGCACCGGGTTGGGCTTGTAGTCCTCGCAGGGCGTGGCAAACATCATGCGCATGAAGTTGCCGGCGTACGAGAGATCGTTCTTCGGATAGATGTAGGGCTGGCCGATGGTGTACTTGTAGGCCATGGCTACGAGCGTGGGCATCTTGGCGATCAGGCGGATCGCCGCGATCTCGCGGTGCTCGGGGTTATTGATGTCGGTGCTGTCGTGGTAGAAGGCCGACAGCGCACTGACCAGGCCGGTCATCACGGCCATCGGATGCGCATCCCGGCGGAAGCCGCGCAGGAAGAACTGCATCTGCTCATTCACCATCGTGTGGTGCATGACCTTGTATTCGAAGTCGGCCTTCTGCTCCTCATTCGGCAGCTCTCCGTACAACAGCAGATAGCAGGTCTCGAGGTAGTCGCAGTTCACCGCCAGCTGATCGATGGGGTAGCCGCGGTACAGCAGCTCGCCCTTGTCACCGTCGATGTAGGTGATGGTCGAGTTGCACGACGCCGTCGACAGGAAACCGGGGTCGTAGGTGAACTTGCCAGTCTGGCCGTAGAGCTTGCGGATGTCGATGACATCCGGACCGATGGTGCCCTTGTACAGGGGCAGGTCCATCGAGGGGCTGCCGTCGGAGAACGACAGGGTGGCTTTGACGTCGGACGGGGTCATGGTTCAGTCCTTAGGGTTTTGAAAAGCATCAGGTGCGCAGGTCGGCAAGGACTTGGTGCACGGCAGCGGTGTCGATTTCACCACTGGGCTCCTTGCGGCACAGTAACAGGTCCAAAAGGTCGTTGTCGGCCAGGTCCATCAGCATCGTCAGGCCTTGGGCTTGCATGACGCTGATGCCTTCGTCGGCATGGCGGCTAAAGAATCGTTCGATGAAGAGGTCGTTCTCCAGCAGGCCGCGGCGGCAGCGCCACCGCAGCTTGGAGAGTTCTCGTTCATCGATCAATTCAGCCATGCCTCAGACCGCGCGGCGGACCATCAGTTCCTTGATCTTGCCGATGGCCTTGGTGGGATTGAGGCCCTTGGGGCAGACGTCCACGCAGTTCATGATGGTGTGGCAGCGGAACAGGCGGTAGGGGTCCTCCAGGTTGTCCAGGCGTTCGGCCGTCGCTTCGTCGCGGCTGTCGGCGATGAAGCGGTAGGCCTGCAGCAGGCCGGCTGGGCCAACGAACTTGTCGGGGTTCCACCAGAAGCTCGGGCAGCTCGTCGAGCAGCTCGCGCACAGGATGCACTCGTACAGGCCGTTGAGCTCGTCACGCTCCTCGGGCGACTGCAGCCGCTCGGTGTCGGGCGGGATGTTGTCGTTGACGAGGTAGGGCTTGATGGAGTGGTATTGCTTGAAGAACTGCGTCATGTCGACGATGAGGTCGCGCACGACGGGCAGGCCCGGCAGCGGCTTGAGCTTGATGACGCCCGGCAGAGTGCGCATATTCGTCAGGCAGGCCAGGCCGTTCTTGCCGTTGATGTTCATCGCGTCCGAACCGCACACGCCTTCGCGGCAGGAACGGCGGAAGGACAGGCTGGGATCGACGGCCTTGAGCTTGTTCAGGGCGTCAAGCAGCATGCGCTCGGAGCCGTCCAGCTCGACCTCCAGGGTCTGCATGTAGGGCTTGGCGTCCTTGTCCGGGTCGTAGCGGTAAATCTGGAAGGTGCGCTTCATGGTCTTGGTGTCCTGGGTCGGCCGTCAGAAGGTGCGGACCTTCGGCGGGATCGATTCAACGGTGAGCGGCTTGAGGTTGACGGGCTTGTAGTCCAGGCGGTTGCCTTCGGAGTACCACAGCGTGTGCTTCATCCACTCTTCGTCATTGCGGCCGTTGGGGTGGGCCGGGGTGTCGCCGTAGTCGTTCACCGTGTGTGCGCCGCGGCTTTCCTTGCGAGCGGCGGCCGACACGATGGTGGCCTGGGCGGCCTCGATGAGGTTCTCGACTTCCAGCGCCTCGATGCGCGCGGTGTTGAAGACCTTGGATTTGTCCTTCAGCGTGATGTTCTTCACCCGCTGGGCGATCTCGGCGATCTTGGTCACGCCCTCGTCCAGCATGGCCTGCGTGCGGAACACACCGGCGTGCTGCTGCATGGCCGCGCGCAGGTCGTTGGCCACGTCTTGCGCATATTCGCCGCTGGTGCTGCCGTCCAGGCGCGCCAGGCGGGCCAGCGAGCGATCGGCGGCATCGGCCGGCAGGGCCTTGTGCGACTGCTGGCCCAGGTTGGCCGCCACCAGGTGGTTACCGGCGGCGCGGCCGAAGACCAGCAGGTCCAGCAGCGAGTTCGTGCCCAGGCGGTTGGCTCCGTGCACGCTGACGCAGGCGCATTCGCCCACGGCATAGAGGCCGTTGATGACTTCGTTGGGGTTGCCGTTGCGCGGCGCCACCACTTGACCATGGATGTTGGTGGGGATGCCACCCATCTGGTAGTGGATGGTCGGCACCACGGGAATGGGTTCCTTTGTGATGTCGACATTGGCGAAGTTGTGGCCGATCTCCAGCACCGAAGGCAGGCGCTTGGCGATGGTGTCGGCGCCCAGGTGGGTCATGTCGAGGTTGATGTAGTCCTTGTTGGGACCGCAGCCGCGACCTTCCTTGATCTCCTGGTCCATGCAGCGCGATACGAAGTCGCGCGGCGCCAGGTCCTTCAGCGTCGGCGCGTAGCGCTCCATGAAGCGCTCGCCGTTGGCATTGCGCAGGATGGCGCCCTCGCCGCGGCAGCCTTCGGTCAGCAGCACGCCGGCGTTGTGCACGCCGGTCGGGTGGAACTGCCAGAACTCCATGTCTTCCAGCGGGATGCCGGCGCGCGCCGCCATGCCCAGGCCGTCGCCGGTATTGATGAAGGCGTTGGTGGAGGCCGCGAAAATGCGGCCGGCACCGCCGGTGGCCAGCAGCACGGTCTTACCCTGGAGGATGTGAACCTCGCCGGTTTCCATTTCCAGCGCGGTCACACCGACCACGTCGCCCTCTGCATCGCGGATCAAGTCGAGGGCCATCCACTCGACGAAGAACTGGGTGCGGGCCTTGACATTCTGCTGGTAGAGCGTATGCAGCATCGCGTGGCCCGTGCGGTCTGCCGCGGCGCAGGCGCGCTGCACGGGCTTCTCGCCGTAGTTGGCGGTGTGGCCGCCGAACGGACGCTGGTAGATGGTGCCGTCGGCATTGCGGTCGAAGGGCATGCCGAAATGCTCGAGCTCGTAGACGACCTTCGGTGCCTCGCGGCACATGAACTCGATGGCGTCCTGGTCACCCAACCAGTCGGAGCCCTTGACGGTGTCGTAGAAGTGGTAGTGCCAGTTGTCCTCGCTCATGTTGCCGAGCGAGGCACCGATGCCGCCCTGTGCCGCCACGGTGTGGGAGCGGGTCGGGAAGACCTTGGACAGCACGGCCACGTTCAGGCCAGCGCGTGCCAGTTGAAGCGAGGCACGCATGCCGGAGCCCCCGGCCCCGACAATCACCACATCAAACTTACGGGTCGAAAGCGCCGCCATCACAGTCTCCACAACACCTGGATCGCCCAGCCAGCGCAACCCACGAGCCAAACAAGGGTGAACACCTGCAGCGCAAGGCGCACGCCGACGGGCTTCACATAGTCCATCCAGATGTCGCGCATGCCGACCCAGGCGTGATACGCGAGCGACAGGATGGTCACGAAAGTCAGCAGCTTCATCCACTGCTGGGAAAAGATTGCGGCCCAGCGGTCATAGCCAAGGGCGCCAGGCATCAGCACCTGGGCCAGCAGCACGACCGTGAACAGGGCCATCAGCACGGCCGTGACACGCTGCGCCAGCCAGTCACGCAGGCCGTAGTGCGCACCGACGACGGTGCGCTTGGAACCAAAGGTCGTCATTGTTCTTCTTCCTCAGTACAGGCCGAACAGCTTGGCGCCCAGCAGCGCCGTCAGGGCGAGGCTCAGCACCAGCGTCAGGACGGCCGAGCTGTGACCCTGGGCCTTGCTGACGCTGTGCGTGGCGTCCATCCACAGATGGCGCACGCCGGCAATGAAGTGGTGCAGATAGGCCCAGATCAGGCCCAGAGCCACGAGCTTGACGAGCCCGCCGGGGAGGCCCACAACGCCTGCCACGAACACGTTCGTGAACGCCGCGAAGGAGATCTCGGAGCTGAGGCTGTTGTCCAACATCCAGACCACGAAGGGGAGCAGCAGGAACATAAGCAGCCCGCTGACGCGATGGAGGATGGAGACGATGCCAGCGGGCGGGAGGCGGTAGCTGACGATCTGCGCGACGTGGATATTGGTGTAGACCGGTCTTTTCTTGACGTTGTCCGTCATGGTCGTGCCCGTAATCAATGTGAAACCGAAAGATTCTAGGCCCAAGACAAAGCCCGACCTTCGCGGTTGCTGCACTGCGGCATTGTCAGATTCAGTTCAACTCATTGAGGTAGAAGTCGGCGTCCGTGTGGTAGAGGCCGCGGCGCAATTCGACAGGTCGGTCGCCATAGGTGTAGGCCACCCGCTCCACGCTGAGCAGGGGCGCGCCGTCCGGCAGGCCCAGCAGTTCGGCCGCATCGGCACGAGCCGCCACTGCACGCAGTTTCTCCTCGGCGCGCACCATGTGGACCCTGTAGCGCTCCTCGAACAGCGCGTACAGCGTCCCTGCATAGCCGTTGATGACCTCGCTGGTCAAGCCACGGAAATGCCGCTCGGGCAGCCAGAGGTCATCCAGCACAACGGCCTTGCCGCGGCGCAGCAGCAGTCGCCTGACCTCGATGACGGGTTCGGCCGTGCGCAGATGCAGGGCCCGCGCCGTCTCGGCCGTGGCCCGGGCGCGCCGGCAATGCAGCAGCTCGCGGGTGAAGCCAGTGGCGCCGTCGTCGGCCACCAGGCGCAGGAAGCGGTAGGCATCGCGCGGCGCCGTGTGGGTCGCGACAAAGGTGCCGGCCCCCTGGCGGCGCTCGACGACATGGGCCGCCGCCAGCTCGTCCATGGCCTTTCTGACGGTGCCGGAACTGGCATGGAAGCGCTCGGCCAGGGCCGCCTCGCTGGGCAGGGCATCACCCGGCCGCCACTCGCCCGCCGCCAGGGCGGCCACGATCAATTGGCGGATCTGTTCATACAGCGGCGCAGCGGACTTGGGCATGGGCCGCATTGCAGCACAGGGTATGCCCGTACACTCGACGGGTTTCGGGCGATCTGTCCCGGCCCAGCTTTTCAACTGCCCCTTCGGAGACCTCCATGAGCAAGAAACCCGTTCGCGTCGCCGTCACCGGCGCTGCCGGCCAGATCGGCTATGCCCTGCTGTTCCGCATCGCCTCCGGCGAAATGCTGGGCAAGGACCAGCCCGTCATCCTGCAGCTGCTGGAAATCCCCGACGAGAAGGCCCAGAACGCGCTGAAGGGCGTGATCATGGAACTCGAAGACTGCGCCTTCCCGCTGCTGGCCGGCATCGAGGCTCACAGCGACCCGATGACCGCCTTCAAGGACACCGACTACGCCCTACTCGTTGGCGCCCGCCCCCGCGGCCCCGGCATGGAGCGCGCCGACCTGCTGGCCGCCAACGCCCAGATCTTCACCGTGCAGGGCAAGGCCCTGAATGCCGTCGCTTCGCGCAATGTTCGCGTGCTGGTCGTCGGCAACCCCGCCAACACGAATGCCTACATCGCCATGAAGTCGGCGCCGGACCTGCCGGCCAAGAACTTCACCGCCATGCTGCGCCTGGACCACAACCGCGCAGCTTCGCAGATCGCCTCCAAGACCGGCAAGGCCGTGGGCTCGATCGAGAAGCTGGCCGTGTGGGGCAACCACTCTCCGACGATGTACGCCGACTACCGCAACGCCACCATCGATGGCCAGTCGGTCAAGGCCCTGATCAACGACGAGCAGTGGAACCGTGAGGTCTTCCTGCCCACCGTCGGCAAGCGCGGCGCGGCCATCATTGCCGCGCGCGGCCTGTCGTCGGCCGCCTCGGCCGCCAACGCCGCCATCGACCATATGCGCGACTGGGCCCTGGGCACCAACGGCAAGTGGGTCACGATGGGCATCCCGTCCAACGGCGAATACGGCATCCCCAAGGACGTCATGTTCGGCTACCCGGTCACCTGCGAAGGCGGCGAGTACAAGATCGTTCAGGGCATCGAGATCGACGCCTTCTCGCAGGAGTGCATCAACAAGACGCTGAAGGAACTGACGGACGAGCAGGACGGCGTCAAGCACCTGCTGTAATCCGCTCCAGCACCACCCGAGAAGGGCCGGCTTGCCGGCCCTTTTTCATGTGCGCTCAGCATGAGCGCACTCTCGCGGGTGCAAGTCCCGCCGTAAGTTGATCGCGACGAACGAAGTGAAGCGCAACTGCATGAGGGCGACCGAGTGTGGGGAGGAAGCGTGG